>Ga0214473_10010258_pt1 | contig 11031 bp, 6 predicted proteins | sample RVTome_7_FD_203509 | JGI IMG/M metagenome (GOLD analysis project Ga0214473, IMG submission 203509) | Soil microbial communities from uranium-contaminated site in the Upper Colorado River Basin, Wyoming, United States - RVT98D197 | ecosystem: Environmental > Terrestrial > Soil > Contaminated >...
TTCTCCGCGCGAAGCAGGCCTGTGACGAGGGCGAGCGCGACACCGCCGTCCTGGTAAAGTTGGCCGCTGACACCATCAATGCCGAACCGTTGGCGTGCCTGCAGTACCTCGAGGCCCGCGACGCCGAAACCCTGGCCGCCGTCACCCGCGCCGACCGGCCCATCGTCCTCGCCGTCGCCGCCTTCTTCGGTGCCGCGCGCCTGATAGACAACATCGTGCTGGGACGCTGACGCGATGCCCCGCAAAGTGACAGCCAAGCCCATCTTCCGCGCTCCCGCCCCGAAGAAGGCCAACCAGCCCCACAAACCTACGCGCGGCAAGGGTAGCTTCCGGCGCAAACCGCGGACTCCCAAGCGAGAGAACCCGTAACCCAGACTGCCGGCAGGACTTCCCCTGCCTCCCTGGTAGTTATGCTGCAAGAGAGGGGCAAACGCCATGCCGACAGCTGAACTGCTGACGTTGATCCTTAGCATCGTGGCCATCGTGCTCGCCATCGTCGCGATCGTGTTCGAGGTCGCGTTCTTCGCATTGCAGAGAAACGAGGCGCGGCTGCTGACGAAGAGCGTGTATGACCTTGTGTCTCAGGCGATTCGGTCAGAGAAGGGGATAGATCAGGTGAGTGACCAGCTTATCCCGCTGATGGATCGGCTCGCCCAGTACGCTGTGTCCGCAGACCGTGCCCAGGCCGCGCCGGAAGTAGAGAAGGTAGTCTCCGAACTACTTGCACCTGTGCAGGAGACCATTACTGAACTCGACAGGCGCGTGAAGGCGGGAGCGCAGTCCGAGGGCCTGAAGCGTGAGATGGACGAGAAGCTGGATGGGCTTCGCCGCCAAATCTCCGAGGTGGCAGAGCAGGCGGGCAAGAGGGCCTCGCGTAGGCCGCCCTTGGTGCGATCTCGCGGGGCAGCGACCTTTACCGGTGAGGCGGCCCAAAGTCTGATTGGTGCTCTTCGAGTTTTCAGGGGCACCCCCGTGGATGTCGCCCAATTGGCGATCTTGGATCCACCTGACGGGATAGCAGGCGGGAAAGGAAACCTTCTCGCGAGCATCCAGCTCGCCCGGAGTCTGAACCTTCTCTCGGAAATCCCCGGAGGAAAGATCACTCTCACTCCGAAGGGATTTAGGGCCGTCGAGCAGATAGAGGCCGCCCTCGATGAGGGCGCAAAGGCACGATATCTCCAGCAGATCGACTTCGATTCGGACAGTCAAGTGATATACGTCGACGCGCGCGACTTCGGGTAGGCCCCGCCCCCTGCAGGACCTCCCCCTCCCTCCCCGAATCCTCCCCTCGTGAGGCCAGGCCCATGAACTCACTTACACTCCTGCTGATTGCTGCCTGCTGCTTCGCCCTCGCCTATCGCTACTACTCAGCCTTCCTCGCCGCCAAGGTGGCGATGGTGAATCCCGCGCGGCCGACTCCCGCGCACGAGCTGGATGATGGCAAGGACTATGTGCCCACGAACCGCTACGTGCTCTTCGGCCACCACTTCGCGGCCATCTCCGGCGCGGGGCCGCTGATTGGGCCGGTGCTGGCGGCGCAGTGGGGCGTGCTGCCGAGCGCGGTGTGGATCATTGTCGGCGCGGTGGTCGGGGGTGCAGTGCACGACTTTATCACCCTCGCCGCCTCGGTGCGCTGTCGCGGGCGGTCGCTGTCCGAGATCGCGGGCGAGTACATCGGTCCCGCGGCGCGCATCATCACCTCCATCGCCATCCTCTTCATCATCATGTGCGCGCTGGCGGGCCTCGCCATCGCGGTGGTGAAGGCCCTCTCCGACAGCGCCTGGGGCACGTTCGCGATTGCGGCCACCATCCCCATCGCCCTGTTCGTGGGCCTCTACCTCCACGTCTTCCGGCCGGGCAGAGTGGCGGAGGCGAGTGTGATCGGCGTCGCCCTGGTATTCGCGGCGGTGATCTATGGCGCGCGCGTGCCGCAGATGCCGTGGGGGCACTACTTCCTGCTCACCGAACACCAGCTCAAGCTTGCCCTCCCCATTTACGGGTTCATCGCCTCGGTGCTGCCGGTGTGGATGCTGCTGTGCCCGCGGGATTATCTCAGTTCCTATATGAAGATCGGCACGATTCTGCTGCTCGCGGTGGGCATCATCTTCGTCCATCCAGACCTAAGGATGCCGCTGACCACCAGCTTCACCCACGGCGGCGGAGTGATCGTGCCGGGTACGGTGTGGCCGTTCGTGTGTATCACCATCATGTGCGGCGCCATCTCTGGGTTTCATGCGCTCATCAGCTCCGGCACCACGCCGAAGATGGTGAACTCAGAGAACGACATGCGGTTCATTGGATACGGAGCGATGCTGATGGAGGGATTCGTCGCGGTGACCGCGCTGATCGCGGCCGCCTCCATGCACCCCTATGACTACTTCGCGATCAACGCCAAGTCCCTCGACCTCATTCCCACCTGGGCCGGCGCCGGCGGCAACCTGGAGAACCTGGCGCAGATGGTCGGGGAGAGGAACCTGGTGGGTCGCACTGGCGGCGCGGTGTCGCTGGCGGTCGGCATGTCGCAAATCTTCTCCGGCCTCCCCGGCCTGCGCGGGCTGATGGCCTACTGGTACCACTTCGCCATCATGTTCGAGGCCCTCTTCATCCTCACCGCGGTGGACACCGGGACGCGTGTGGCGCGGTTCATCGTTCACGAGTTCACCCGGCTGCGCGGGGGCCTGGCGACCGCGGGCGGCGCAAGCTATCCCTCCATCATCCTGACGGGCGCGGCCGCCAGCTTTTGCTGGGGCTACCTGCTCTACGGCAACGACATCACCACCATCTGGCCCATGTTCGGGATTGGCAACCAACTCCTCGCCGCCATCGCCCTCGCGATCGGTACCACCTTCATCCTGCGCGTCAGCCAACCGAAGTACGCGCTCACCACCGCCGTGCCGCTCGTCTTCGTGTTCGTCACTACCATCTACGCGGGCTGGCTGAACGTCACCACGAACTACCTGCCGAAGCAGGCCTACCTCAACGCGGTGCTCACCCTCGCGATGATGGTGATGTGCGTGCTGATCACCCTCCTCGCCGCCCTCACCTCCCTCCGCCTCCTGCGCCAGCGGCGAACACCGGTCACGACCTCGGCGGAGAGAGTCAGCGCGAGGGGATAACCTTCGTCTTGCTGTTCGCATCTGAGCAATCTGCGCAATCTGTGGTTTCCGCCGTAGGTCTCTCCTGCCTCCCTGCCGAAACCATCCGCCACACCACCAGGTAGGAGAAAGTCATGAACATCGGTATCATCGGCGCGGAGAACTCTCACTGCGCGGGCGTCGCCAAGACGCTCAACCTCGACCAGCTCGTCCCAGGCTTCCGGGTCACCCACGTCTGGGGTGAAACCCGCGAGTTCGCGGAGAAGGCCGCCGAGAAGGGCGGCATCCCCAACATCGTGGACAACCAGACCGACATGCTCGGCCACATCGAGGGCCTAATGATTGACCATCGGGATGGGAAGCACCATCTCCCCGCGGCCCGGCCGTTCGTCGCGGCCGGCGTTCCAGTGTTCGTGGACAAGCCCTTCTCCACCGACCTCGACGAGGGGATCGAGTTAGCCCGCTTCGCCAAGTCCAAGGGCGTGCCCGTTGCCACCTTCAGCACCATCACCTTGCAGAAGACCATGCTCGAGTTCTTCGCCGCCGCCAAGCAGGTCGGCGAACTCCGCACCCTCGTGATGGCCGGGCCTTGCGACGTGGACGACAAGTACGGCGGCGTGTTCTTCTACGCCATCCACCAGGTCGAGCCCATCTGCCAGCTCCTCGCCTCTCGCCCGCGGCAGGTCATGACCGCCCGCCACGGCGCCGACGGCGTCGCCACTGTCACCTTCGAATCCGGCGCCGCCGCGGTGATCAACTGTCACAAGGACTGGTGGGTGCCGGCTTACTTCTCGGCCACCGCCTATGGCTCGGAGAACGTCCATCACGCCGCGCTCCAGGGCGATGACAACCCCTATCTCGCGGGGATTCACTGTTGGGCCGAGATGTTCGCCACCGGCAAGGAACCGCGCGCTCCCCAGGACTACCTCACCCCCATCGCCGTCCTCCAGGCCATGCGCGAATCCTTCGCGACCGGCAAGACCGTAGCGGTGAAGCCGGTGCCGGATATCTAGCGCTGTCGCACCGGCCCTCCCGCGCCTGTTCCCCAGGCGCGGGAGGATGAGCGGGTTTGGGCAGAACGCGGAAACCGACGCGCTCCGAGCAGGAACACAGGGCTCCCGGACAGTATCCTGCCCTTTGCGGCTTGACTCGGAGACAAGTCTGTGGCGAGGGAGGTGAGGCCTGACACCCATTCCGGTTGCACCCGCAGTCCCCATTTTCTCTAGAGGGAGGGCTAGGACGTGAAACGACTCGTGCTGTTACTGGCAGTGGCAGTATGTGTGGTGGGATGGAGCGGGGTGGCGCAGGCAACTGAATATCACGTGGGATCGGGCCAGCAGTATGCGACCATGAACGCGCTGCTGGCCGCGGTCACCCTGGGGGACAATGACATCGCCTGGGTACACCCGGGCACGTATGCCTCGTTTGCCGTGAGTTCCGGCGGGGGCAGTTCTGAGGCCACCGCGGCGCAGATCCGCGCCTGGGATATCAACAACAGGCCGGTCTTCAGCGGCAGCACCAATACCATCCAGATCAGTAGCCTCGGCAAGTGGTACAAGCTGTACGGGATCGAGCAGACCAGCGCGACCACCCGGGGCATCTTCCACACCTGCGGCGGGCTGATCATCCAGAACTGCAAGGTGCAGAACACCCCGGACGGGATCATGTCCGGGATGTGCAACACGCGGGACGACAATCCCGGCTATCTGATCGCGGAGTACAACGAGCTGACCGGAAACGGTAGCGGCACCCAGTACCACAGTTGGTACCTTCAGGAGTACTGGTGCAAGATCCGCTACAACTGGACCCATAACGCCGTGGGCGGAATCGGGTACAAGGATCGGTCCCGCACCTCCACGGTCGAGTACAACCTGATCGAGCCGGGCACCGGCGGGGCCGGTTGCGCGGTGTCGTTCTGCGGCTGGGACGATCCCGAGATGCCGGACGTGGGCCAGACCGCCACCCTGGTGGGCAACATCATCACCAAGAATGGCGGCGGCAACAGATGGCTGTTCATCAACAACATCCGCATGGCCGACGGAGGCGTCTCCGGGCACAACAGCCCGGGCTACCTCTATCTCTACAACAACAGCTTCTACACTGAGGACCACTCCGGCCCGATGCTCGCCGATGACGAGGTGAGCATTATCGTCGCCCACAACAACATCTTCCACTCCACCACTTGCGCCAACATGTATGACCAGGTGGATGGGGCCAGCGGCCCCGGGCAGGTGCTGACCAGCTACAACAACTGGGTGAAGACGGGGATCACCACTCCCACGGCCTTCACCAACACCGTAACGGGCACTGCTCCGGGGTGGGTGAACGGCGCCACTTCCGGAGGAGACTTCCATCTCATCTCCGGCTCCCAGTGCCGGGACACGGGTCGCAACAGTGTGGCGGTGCTCCCCACCAAGGAATACGCGCACCCCTGCGGCTATACCATCCGCCCGGCCGATTCCACGCTCGACATTGGGGCGTATGAGTATGCAGTCGGCGGATCGCTGCCTCCAGTGGCGCGGTTCGAGGGCAACCCGACTAGCGGGAACATGCCGCTGGCGGTGGCCTTCACGGACCTAACGGCGAACTCACCTACCTCCTGGTCCTGGACCTTCGGGGATAGCGGCACTTCCACCGCCCAGCATCCCACCCACACCTACACCAATCCTGGTGAGTACACGGTGGCCTTGACCGCCACGAACTCTCTGGGCTCCGACACTCGCACCCAGCCCGGCTACATCCGGGTGATTGACCCGAACGCGCCGATCGCGAACTTCGACGTCAACACGCGGTTCGGTGCAGTGCCCCTCGCCGTGAGCTTCACGGATACCTCCACCAACAGCCCAACCGCGTGGAGCTGGGCCTTTGGGGACGGCGGAACCTCTGCCGCGCAGAACCCCAACCACACCTACTCCAGCATCGGGATGTACACGGTGTCGCTGACGGTCACCAACTCCTACGGCTCGGATGTTGAGACCAAGACCGACTACATCGCCGCCTGCACCGAGGTGGTGTGCTATCCCACCTCCTGGGGCAACAGCATCTGGGGCCCGGAGAATGTGACCATCCTGTCCGGAGGCCTGTCCGACCTGCAGTCCGACAACAACGTCTACATGGACGTCCAGTGCGACACGGCCGACCAGAAGTACACCATGATCTACGAGACGCTGTGCGGGTATACCGCCAGCCAGATCTTCGGCATGAAGTACGAGTATCAGGCGCACCAGAGCCGCGCCGATACCCCCAACGGAACGTTGATGCACATCCGGACCGCGGCCCAGGAGTATGAACTCCTCGACCCGGACGGGGTGCTGTGGATCACCACCGATCAGTGGTGGACCTGGGAAACGACGAATCCGCAGCACTGGGTGGAGGACGACGGCACCATCGGAATGGGAGTGTGCGGGTGTCCCGCCACCGGGAACACCAACAACTACAGCATCCGCTCCGACGTGTTGCGGTTCCGGCTCTACCTCAAGCCTGGTCAGGTCCCGGCCCCGCCGGTGGCGAACTTCGCTGGCTCGCCCACCTCCGGCGCCGCGCCCCTCGCGGTGAGCTTCACCGACACCTCCACCAACAGCCCCACCTCCTGGAGCTGGACCTTCGGCGACAGCGGGACGTCAACCGCGCAGAACCCGAGCCACACCTACAACTCGGCCGGGAACTACACCGTCAGCCTCACCGCCGCCAACGCCACGGGCTCGGATGGTGAGACCAAGACCAACTACATCTCCGTCTCGGGCGGCGCTCCCCCGGTGGCCAACTTCACCGGCAACCCGACGAGCGGTCCGGCTCCACTCGCGGTGGCGTTCACCGATACCTCCACTAACACGCCCACCTCCTGGTCGTGGAACTTCGGTGACAGCAGCACCTCGACGCTGCAGAACCCGAGCCACACCTATGCGGTGGGAACCTTCACCGTCACGCTGACCGCGACCAACGCAAGCGGCTCCGACGGCGAGACCAAGACGAATTACATCACCGCCACCCAACCGGCGCCGGTAGCTAACTTCACCGGCTCGCCCACCAGTGGCACCGCGCCTTTGGCGGTGAGCTTCGCCGACACCTCCACCAACACCCCGACCTCCTGGTCGTGGAACTTCGGGGATAGCAGCACTTCCACTGCTCAGAACCCCAGCCATACCTACGCGGTGGGAACCTTCACCGTTACGCTGACCGCGACCAACGCGGGCGGCTCGGACGGGGAGACCAAGACCAACTACATCGCCGTCCAAGCGAGTGGTGCGCCGACGTTCGTCGCCGCCGGGGCCGTGGCCTCTGGCACCGGAGCGATCACGCCCGCGCTGCCGGCCGGGATCGCGACGAACGACATCCTGCTGCTGTTCCTGGAGACGGCAAACCAGGCGATCTCCATCTCCAACCAGAACGGCGGGACGTGGGCCGCGGTGGCTAGCTCCCCGCAAGGAACCGGGACGGCGGGAGGCACGGCGGCGACGCGCCTCACCGCGTTCTGGTCGCGCTACAACGGGACGCAGGGGGCTCCGACCACCAGCGACTCGGGCGATCACCAACTGGGTCGCATCATCGCCCTCCGAGGTGCGGCCACTTCCGGCAACCCGTGGGACGTGACCGCGGGCGGCGTAGAGTCCACCTCCGACACCAGCGGGAGCATTCCGGGAGCGACCACAACGGTGGCAAACACCCTGGTGGTGGCGGCGATCGCCACCTCCTTGCCGGACGCTTCCGGCACGGCGAACCTCTCGGCCTGGGCAAACGCCAACCTGACCAGCGTCACCGAGCGGACGGACAACACGGTGACGGCCGGCAACGGCGGCGGACTGGGAATCGCGACCGGCGGAAAGGCGACCGCTGGCGCGTACGGCAGCACCGCCGTCACCTGCGCCACCGCGGCGACGAAAGGCATGATGAGCAGTGCGCTCAAACCCGCGGCGCCTCCTGCGCCGCCGGTGGCCAACTTCACAGGCTCGCCCACCTCCGGCGCCGCTCCCTTGGCGGTGAGCTTCACGGACACTTCCACTAACAGCCCCAGCTCTTGGAGCTGGACCTTCGGGGACAGCAACACCTCGACGGTGCAGAACCCGAGTCACACCTATGCCGCGGGTACGTACACCGTCACCTTGACCGCGACGAACGCCGCGGGTTCCGATGGCGAGACCAAGACCAACTACATCACCGCCACCTCCGGCGGCGGTACGGTCACGATCTACTCCGACAACTTCAATAACGGAGTGACCGGATGGACCACCGAGCCGGACGCTCGCTCCTGCTACTGCAGCTCCCCAAGCAACTACCTGATCAACCTCCGCAGCGGCGGTGCGATGTGGCGCACCATCTCGACAGTGGGCTACAGCTCGATCCAGGTCACCTATCTACTGGGTGTGACCAGCCTGGAGGCCGGGGAGAAGCAGGAAGTGCTGTGGTACAACGGCAGCACTTGGACAGTGATTGACACCATCGCCGACGGAGACCCGGATGAGGATGGCGTTCGGCGCATCTATCAGTTCACGCTCCCGGCCGGAGCGAACAACAACGCCAACTTCGCGATCAAGTTCGACCAGACCGCGGACCTGTGGGATGACAACAGCTTCCTGGATGACCTGGTGATAGAGGGTACGTCGGGTACGCCGCCGCCGGTAGCCAACTTCACCGGTACCCCCACCACCGGGACTGCTCCCCTGACAGTCGGCTTCACCGACACCTCGACGGGCTCCCCCACTGCGTGGAGCTGGGGCTTCGGTGACAGCGGCACTTCCACCGCCCAGCACCCAAGTCACCAGTACGCCAGCGCGGGCAACTACACCGTCTCTCTGACCGCCACCAATGCCGGTGGCTCGGACGGCGAGACCAAGACCAACTACATCACCGTCACCGTGGCCCCGCCGGTAGCCAACTTCACCGGCAATCCGACCAGCGGGACCGTTCCGTTGACGGTGGCCTTCACCGACACCTCTACCGGCTCCCCGACCTCTTGGAGCTGGAACTTCGGCGACAGCGGCACTTCCACCGTACAGAGCCCGAGCCACCAGTACACCAGCACGGGCAGCTACACCGTCTCTCTCACCGCCACCAACGCCGGCGGCTCGGACGGGGAAACCAAGACCAACTACATCTCCGTCACCTCCGGCGGAGGCCAGGTGACGATCTACTCCGACAACTTCGACGGCGGGCTCACCGGCTGGAGCACCCAACCCTCCGCCCGGTCCTGCTACTGCAGCTCGCCGGCCAACAACCTGATCAACATCCGCCAGGACGGAGCAATCTGGCGAACCATCTCCACCGCCGGCTACACCAGCATCGTGGTGACGGTGGACCTGCGCGTCACCGGGCTCGAGGCGGGCGAGTATCTCCAGGTGCAGTGGTACGACGGCAGCACCTGGGCAGTGGCTGACACCATCGCCTCCGGCGACCCCGATGCCGACGGTCAGTGGCACAACTACACCTATAACCTGCCGTCTGGCGCGAACAACAACGCCAACTTCGCGGTCAAGTTCTGGATTAGCTGCGATCTCTGGGACGACAACGGCTACATTGACAATCTGGTCGTGAAGGGCAACAACTAGCGCCGGCGCTTACCGCGCGCGCTGGGCCTTCGCCCCCAGAAACGAGGCAGGGGCCTCCGGCAGTGGCGGAGGCCCCTGCCTCCTCGGCGTCCTCCGGCAGGACCGCGCGCCCTTGCCTCCGAATCAGGAGCAAAACACGATTTCCTGCCAGGAGACACCATGACCCCCGTCGCCCTGCTCCACCACTTCCACTCTCTCGCCCCCTGGCTCGACCCCGAGACCACGGTGGACCGCATCATCATCGGCGATCCCGAGGCCAAGGTCAACCGCCTCCTCGTCACCTGGATGAGCACCTTCGACGCTTGCCGGGCCGCGGTGGAGCGCGATTGCCAACTCATCGTCACCCACGAGCCCACCTTCTGGAGCCATCGCGACGAGCTGGAAACCAGCCGCGCGGTCGCGCACTCCGTCTGGCAGGCTGCGTTCGCGCGCAAGCGGAAGTTCATCGAGGACCACCGCCTGGTGATCCTGCGCTGTCACGATGTCTGGGACTTCATGCCCGAGATCGGCATCCCCTTCGCCTGGGCCCGCTTCCTCGGCCTGGGCGACACTCCCGCCGCGATGAGTGAGAACCGCGCCCTCCATCGCTACGATATCGCGCCGCTGACCGTGGACGACCTCGCCCGCCGCGTCGCCGCCAAGACCGCGACCCTCGGCGAGCCGGCCGTGCAGGTGGTGGGTGATGGTTCGCGTCTCGTCTCCCGGATCGGTGTCGGCACCGGTTGCTACTGCCACCCGGTCGAGATGCAAGCCCTCGGCTGCGACCTTTCCATCGTCTGCGATGACGGCAACTGGTACTGGGAGAACCTCCAGTGCGCCGCGGACAGCGACCACCCCATGATCCGCGTCAACCACGGAACCTCCGAGGAACCCGGAATGAGGAGCCTCTCCGTCTACCTCGCCCGGACCTTCCCCGATCTCACCGGGGAGTTCCTCGCCCACGGCTCCTGCTTTCGACTGGTGGGCGCGTGAGCGATACGACGTCGGGGCACTGGTGGGACTGCACGCGGGAATGAGACGAGCCAGCCCCGCCGCCACGGGCTGACGAGGGCCGGCGACGATACCTGGGCCTGCCGGGGGCGCCCGTGCCTAGTCGGCGCCGCCAGGCGCGAGCTCCGCCCCGGCCTACTCGCGCCCCAACGCGAGGCAGACCGCCCCCAAGCGATTCGTCACGCCGAGCTTGCGGAACAGGCTGGTAAGATGGGCCTTGACAGTCTTCTCAGAGATCGATAGCTGCTCCGCGATCTCCCGGCTGCGCAGACCCTGAGACAGCAGGTCAAGCACTTGCCTCTGCCGCGGGCTGAGCATCGGCCCGGGAATCCGCGGGCCCGGCGAGGTCATCCGCTTATAGTCCTGGAGCAGCTGCTCCGTCAGCTCGCGTTGCAGCCAGGGCC
>Ga0214473_10010259_pt1 | contig 11030 bp, 11 predicted proteins | sample RVTome_7_FD_203509 | JGI IMG/M metagenome (GOLD analysis project Ga0214473, IMG submission 203509) | Soil microbial communities from uranium-contaminated site in the Upper Colorado River Basin, Wyoming, United States - RVT98D197 | ecosystem: Environmental > Terrestrial > Soil > Contaminated >...
GCCCGCTCAAACCAGGTATCCACTCCGCCTCTCCCTCAAGTACCATTCGACGATCTCGACGAACTGGCGCTCGAAGTCGTCGTCGGGGTTGTAACCGAGCTTGGCGATCGTTCTCGATATGTCGTAAGTCGTGTGGGTCGTAATTCGTTTGATGCGGTAATGATTCAGTTTCCTCTCGAACCGGGGGAAAACGGCTTGGAGCAAGCCTGAAACAGAGGCCGCCAGGCGGCCCGCCCAAACGGGGACGTAGAGTCGTTGCTTCCGGCCCATCCCTTTCTGCAGGGCCTTGAAGAAATCCCGCCAGGTCGGGAGCGTTCTGTTCGTCACAGTGAAAGACTCTCCCTCGATTCCCTCCCTGACTAGGGCCAGCTCCGCAGCCTGGCACAAGTTCCCAACATAACAATAGCCGAAGCGCCAGCGGCCGTGCCCGGCGATGAGGGGCAAGCCCTTCTGGCATACCCTGAGGACATTGGCGCAGGTCACGCGGTCGTTCGGTCCGAAGACGTCGCCGGGCCGGAGGATGACGACGGGAAAGCCCCGGATCGCATACTGGTCGCGGAGTTCGCTCTCCGTTCGGATCTTATGCCGCACGTACGGCAAGAACAGCGCCGACCGGCCGTACCGGTCCTCGGAGATATCGTGGCCAACGAACCCGAGCGTCAAGGCCGTCGAAATGTACACAAACCGCCGGACGGGCGCGCCGGAAGTCCGCAGCATCCGGACGAAATTCTGGGTCATATCGAAGATGTTCTGTGCGCAATCCTCGTCGCTGGCCAGGTCGGAAACGAGCGCGGCGGCGTGGATGACGTGCGTCGTGCCGGACGGCAGGTCGATTTTCTGGGGGAAACGGAGGTCGCCCTTGACCAGCCGGACGTCGAGGCCCTCCAGGAAATGGAGGTCCGAGGATTCCCGGACGAGAGCGTCGACCTCCCAACCCCGTTCCAAGAACCAGCGGCAGAGGTTGGAGCCGATGAAACCGTTGGCGCCGGTGATCAGGACGCGGCTCACGAGGTGCCCCCTGCCTTTTTATCGGTCCAACGGTTCCAGGCCCGCGCGATAGAGGGCGCCGCGAGGACGGCCAGCACGGCCACGGCGATCCCGATGACCATGTCGGAAACGTAGTGGAAGCGGCCGTAAACCGTCGAGACGTAGAGCGAGAGGATGACGGGGGTGAGGAGGACGAAACCCCACCGCGTGTATTTTCGGGACATGAACCACATGACCGTGGCCACGGCGCAATGGGGACTGGGGATCGTCCCGCCGGTGCCATGGATGTGCGCCCGGATGTACTCGGCCACGGAGCCGAAGACGCCACTCCGGAGGGGCTCTGTCAGAAGGACGCGGACCTTCTCCCAGCGCATGGGGCCGGCCACGGGAAAGAGGATGAAGCCCAAGCCGCAGACGAGATTGATCAGGCCCAGCTGGAAGAGATAATCCTCGTTCGCCTCCTCGCCGCGCCGGAAGAAGATGACCGCGCCCAGGATGGGGTAGATGACGATGTAGACAACGTAGACGAAGAACATCCACTCCGTCAAGGGCGGCGTGTAGAACTTTTGGATCCAGACGAGCGGCTGGAAGCCGAAGACCGCCGACTCCCAGGCTATAACGCGGTCGTCGTTCCAAGTGAAGAAAAGGAGCTGGAGGTCGCGGCCCGCCAGGAATATCTGGAGATACATGAACTGGACGGAGGCCGTCCGCAGGAGAAACCGGAGCCCTTTCGGCCGGAGGCGTGGCAGGACGAGAAGGGTTCCGACATAGAGGACGATGGGGAGGAGGTTTCTGCCGATGAAGGCGAGCGGGTGGTCGAGGCGCCCGTTGAAAACGGTGGCCAGGAGGAGAAGAAAGCCGAGCCCGCTGAGGATGACGGCGTCGGCCAGCCGGATCTCGAGGCCCAGGAAGGAGTGCCGCTTGGACCCCATCACGCCTCCTTTTTCCGTCCGGCGCAGCCCCGTCTTCCGAGCCGGGACTCTTCAACGGCCCGCCGGACCGATTCGCGCAGGCCGTATCTTGGATGAAAGCCGAGCTCACGCTCGATTTTCGACCCGTCGTAGATCCAGAAATGGTCCCTGGCCGCCCGGACGATCTCCCGGGTGAGGAGAGGAGGCTTTCGGCCAAGACGGGCGCCCGTTTCGGCGAGCCATGCGGCCAGCATTTGGGCGGCGAAGGGGACCGTGACCGTGAACCGCTTGATGCCGAACTCCTCGGTGACCGCCGCCGTGATCTCGGGCCAGGCGTAGGCCCGGCCGTCGGTGACGAAATAGGTTTGGCCCACGCTCCGGGGATTTTCCGCTGCGAGGAGCAGGGCTTCGACCAGGTCGTCGACGTCGACGAGACTCGTCCGCGGCCGTTCGTCTCCGAGGGCGGGAACGAGTCTTTTCCGGAGGAGGCCGAGGGCCCGCTCGATCTCCTGCGAGCCCGGCCCCAGCACGTTAGGCGGCCGGACGATGGTCACCGGCAGTTTGTCCTTGGCGGCCAGGATGACGTGTTCCGCGGCGAGCTTGCTTCGGCCGTATGCCGAAACCGGACTCGGCTCGTCGTCTTCGGTCAGGGCCTTCCCGTCGGGGCTTGGGCCGGCGGCGGCGATGCTCGAGACGAAGACGAACCGCTTGACGCCGGGCGCGGCCCGGAGGCAGGCGTTGACGAGATTCCGGGTTCCCAGTACGTTGGCCGTTTCGAAAGCAGGCCCGTCGACGGCCTGGATGACCCCGGCCAGGTGAAAGATATGGTCCCTGCTCTTGACGGCGTGGACGAGGGCGGCGGTGTCGCCGAGGTCGCCGAGGACGAACTCGACCGGCAAATCCCTGAGCGGAGCGGTCTTGCTCGTCGGACGGACGAGACAAGCGATCTTGTGACCGCGGCGGGCCAGCTCCATGACCAGACGCCGGCCGATGAATCCGCTGGCCCCGGTGACAAGGGCTCTCATGCTGCGTCCTCCGGCATGCCACCTCCTGGGATTTTCGAACTGCTCCGATTCTAACAAAAAATAGGGCGGGAAAAAAGGAATTAAATCGCGCCGGCGGCGGCCTCGTGGACGACCATTTCAGATTCCGTCTTGGTCGGACTCGTGACGAGGATGCCCCGGCTCGCCAAGTCGAATCCGCCGCGGTTTGCGATCGTATCCCGGGCGGCCGTGAGCCAAGTGTTGATTCCCGCGAAATCCGGATGGTGACGGTCGTTGTCGTCGATGGGATAGAGGACATGCTTGGCCGTCCAGTAGTCAAGGGCCACGGGGTCCTGGCTGGCCACGATCGTGTCGGCCCGGAACGTGGAGCCGGCCGGATAGCCGGCGAGGGCGCCTTGAGAGACCCAGACGGCGTCCATGATGTTGAGGACGGGGGTATGGACGGAGACCATCATTTTCCCGCAGGTTTCGCCGAGGCCGTTATAGTGCCGGAATCCGGACTGGCCGTCGGACATCGAGACGAGGCCGTACATGTGCTTGATGGCGCCGGTGATCTCCGACCCGCCCGCGTCGTGGTGCTTGAGCACCGGGACATTGATGAGCTTGAGGTTCGCGCCGTGGGACGTGCCGTTCCAGATCCCCTCCCGGAGCTCGACCCTGCGGCCGCCGGCGGTGGAGAAGCAGGGATACGAGACATTCTCATAGATCCGGTAGCCGTTGGCCAGATGGTCGCCGGCGCCGATGAAGGCGCCGCGGACAGGGTCGAGAAGGAACGCGGAGACCCGGGAGTCTTGGAAAAGGCTGTTGACAAGCCAGAGGAACGAGTGGCTCTCGTCCTGGGCGTTGGCGTGGACTTCGCTGTTTCCGTAGGAGCTAGAAGTATCGCAAGCGAGGCTGCCCCGGCCCTGGCCGTTTTCGACGATGACGACTTCCCCCTGGAATCCCTGGGGATGTTCGAGGACGCGCTGGATGAGGCCGCGGACGAGGTCGCTGTTCGTACAGCCGCGGTATTTCCACTGGGCGTTGACCTTGATCAGGACGACGTCGTCGGCGGCGATGAGACCGTTCGTCCCGTTCTGGGCGCCGGGGATGGCCGTTCTGTAGAACTTGAGGCCGTTCCCGGCCATCAGGCTGAGGAGGGTATCTATGCCGGCGTGGTGATTGCCGGTGGTGAAGGCGTTCGTGGGGATTTGCGTCACCCGGAAGAGGGCGTTCCTCGTTTCTCCCGGAGGAGGCTCGGGCGGCGATGCAGTCTCACAGCCGGTGAAGGGCAAGACCGCCGCTCCGGCCAGGGTCATTCTGACGAAATCACGTCTCTTCATGATCGCACTGTCCTTCCGCCCGTTTAGTCGGTCCACATCCATAATATCAGAAAGGATGCAATTTCCTACTCACCGAAGGTATGGGTGCATTCCTCGGGGAAGGCGAGTGAGGGAGCTTCGTCCCGTAGGCGGCTGGAGGTCAGACGGTCTGGCCGATTGTCTGGCCCGATGCGCGGAGCAGATAGCCGTGCCCGCCCGGACCGAGGAGACGGACGACGACCTCGACCTTGATGCCCGTTTCCCATTTGGGCCCGCCGCCGGCCCGTTTTTGGAGCTGGTGAAGGCGGGTCTGGTCGGGGGGCCCGCTTTCTCCCGAAAAGCCCGTTTCCCAGACTTCACTGCCGTGGATGACCCAGAGCTTGTCGGAGTCGAGGTCAGCGGGGAACGGCTGGAGGTCGTCCGCCGTTATCAGGACGACGGCCATGAGGTCCGATCCGCCCGAGTTCCCCCCCGGCATGAAATCCCGCCAGAGGAACGTCTCCAGGGTGAATGTTCGGCCGGCGACCGCGACCCGTTCCGGAGCCGAAAGAAGCTCCTCCAAGGGAACAGACGGAACGGTCGGTCCGGGGCAGGCCGCGCTAAGAAAAATGATGGCGCCTACCGCGAAGCCGGTTATCAACGCTTTCATGGCAACTGATTTTGTTCCCGATCAATATGATAAAAGCGGTCAGGCCGCTTGTCAAGCGTCGAGAAGCTGCCCATGGGCTGGTCCTACGCGGCGATGACCATTTTTTGACAGGACCGACCTCTCTGCTATATATACATTGGCCATCATTTATGGGCGCGGCTGTCCGAAGACAAGGAGAAACAAAGATGCTATCCGGTGCTTATACACTCCTGATGACCCCCTTTAAAAAGGACCTCTCTCTCGATGAGGAAGGCTTGAGGCGGCTCGTCCGGAGCCAAGTCGAGAACAGGATCCACGGCATTGCCCCGCTCGGAGTGACCGGCGAAAGCCCGGCGCTGACTGACGCGGAGGTCGCGCGTCTGGTGGAGATCGTCGTGGATGAGGCGGGCGGGCGCTGCCGGGTGGCTCCAGACACGTGTTCCTGCAACCTCGAGCAAACGATGTCCCGCGTGCGTCTGTATGCCGATCTGGGAAGTGACTACGCCGTCGTTTTCGCGCCTTTTCTGGTCATGCCTACCCAGGAAGGCCTCGTCGACTTCTATCGGAGGGTTGCCGACGCCTCCAGAATCCCGGTCATCGTTCACAACGCGCCCGAACGGGTGGGGGTCAACGTCGAGCCCAAAACGTACGGCAAGCTGATCGGCCATGGCAACATCATCGCGACAAAAGACGGGAATAAGCAGATGGACCATCTGGCCAAGATCCTGTACTTGGCCAGGGGGTCGACGTTCTCCGTTTTCACGGGAAAGGACACGACGTGTTTTCCCCTGATGTCCTTCGGCGGGAGCGGTGTCTTCACGGTGGCCGGAAATATCCTGCCCGCCGTGATGCGCGACCTCGTGGACTTCGTCCTTCAGGGAAAAATCGAGGAGGCCCGGCAGCTCCACTTCAAATATTATGAGCTGTTCGAAGCCCTGAGGCTCGAAACAAACCCGATGGCCGTCAAGGAAGCCCTGGCCATGCTGGGGTTGCCGGGAGGTCCCCTCCGGCCCCCGTTGACGAAATTGACCGAAGCGAACCGGGAGCTCCTCAGGAGACTCCTCAAGGAAAGGGATTTGCTTTGAGCCGGGAGATCATCGTCCGAACCCCGGCGACAATCGCCAACTTCGGACCCGGATTCGATATCTTCGCCTTGGCGCTCGAGGGGCCCTCCGACGTGTTGAAAATCCGTCCCGCTGGCCGGGGGGATATCGTCATCCGGATCAGCGGGAGGAACCCGGACCTGCCGACCAGACCCGAAGACAATACGGCCGGGCTCGCCGCGCTCCACTTTTTCCGGAGGACCGGGATCGAGGGCGGCGCGGACATCGAGATCGTCAAAGGGATGCCCGCCTGCGCCGGGCTGGGATCTTCGGCGGCCTCGGCGATCGCGGCTGTTTTCGGACTGAACAAGATCTACCGGGCCGGGCTCGAGCCGCATGACATCATCGAGCTGGCCAGCCTGGGCGAAGCGGCGTCGGGGGGGACTCCCCACGCGGACAACGTGGCCGCGTGCGCTCTAGGAGGGTTCGTGTTCGTCCGGAGCACCCGGCCGCTCCATGTGGAGAAATTTCCGGTGCCGCCCATTCCTGTTGTCGTGCGGGTCCGCAAAAAAGACCAAACGACGACGCGAGGTTTGATCCCCGCCGAGTTCTCCCTGTCCCGGATGAAGGAACAGATGGCGGACTGCGCCGCCGTTATTCAGGCCGTGCTTAAAGGGAATATCGAGGAGATCGGGGCGTCCATCAACCGGGACCATATCTCCGAGCCGGTCCGTTCGCGGTCGATCCCTGGGTATGACGACCTCAAACGGAAAGTCCTTGAAATGGGGGCTTTCGGCTGCAACGTCAGCGGCGGGGGCTCCTCGGTGTTCGCGGTCTGCGCGGAAGAGAAGATCGCGGCGGTGGCCGCGGCCATGCGGGACTTTGGCGACCCCGGCGGCGCCGAACCCGAGGTGTTCGTCACCCGGGCTTCCAACGAAGGAGTGAAGGAAATCCATGGACCATAAGCAAATCGCCGCGCTCATCGTCGGCAGCAGGAAAAGGACGGAGTCACGGGTTTTTCTCCGGGCTTCCCTGAAGCGCGAAGATTTTGAGAAGGCCGGATTTCAGGCATTCGGTGGCGGCGATTTTTGGGTGTTGATCGGCGATTACAGCCGCATCGAGCCTTGGCTGAAAGCCCGACAGAACAGAATCGTGGACAGCCATGTTGAAATCACCAGTCGCTTTTCGGCTCTTCCCCTGCTGGACCTGAGCCGGGTCGAGGCCCGCGTCGAGCCGGGAGCGGTCATCCGCGATGGGGCCCGGATCGGCAAAGACTGTGTGATCATGATGGGCGCGGTCATCAACGTCGGCGCGGAAGTCGGGGCCGGCACGATGATCGACATGAACGCCGTGCTCGGGGCCCGGGCGATCGTCGGCCGGAATTGCCACATCGGGGCCGGCGCCGTGATCGCGGGAGTGCTCGAGCCGCCGAGCGCCCGCCCCGTCGTCGTCGGGGACAACGTCTTGGTGGGCGCCAACGCTGTCGTTCTCGAGGGTGTGAGGGTCGGACGCGGCAGCGTTGTGGCGGCCGGCGCCGTGGTCACGAAAAACGTCCGGCCGGGCGTCGTCGTGGCGGGTGTGCCGGCGGTCGTCATCAAGTCAGTCAAGGACATCGCGGAAAAGAGCAAGATCGGGATCGTCAAAAGCCTGCGCGGGCATCATCGAGTGAACCGGGGTGTCTCGGATTGAGGGCCAGCGCATGAAGAAAACCCATCGGGCGGGACTCTTCGAACTTGCTAAATCGCTCGTCGACATTCCCTCCGTCACGGGGGACGAGGCCGCGCTCGCCGATTTCCTCTTCGCCCTGTTGGCCGAAGAACAGTTCGATGTCCGGTTTCAGGACGTCGAGGCCGGACGCCGGAACCTTCTGGCCGTCCTGGGGGATGCGCCGGCCGTCATCCTCTGCACGCACATGGATACCGTCCCCGACTGGGTCGCGGCCGGCGAGGACGACGCCTTTCTTTACGGCCGCGGCGCCTGCGATGCCAAGGGGATCTTGGCGGCGATGGTGGTCGCGGCCAGGGAACTGCGGGACGAAGGGTTGAAGGACATCGGGCTTCTTTTTCTGGTGGGTGAGGAAACAGACAGCATCGGAGCCAAAAAAGCGAACCTGATGAGCCCGGGTTCGAGGTTTATCATTGTCGGAGAGCCGACCGGGAACAAGCTCGCAACGGCGCACAAGGGTGTTCTCACCCTGGTCCTGACGGCCAGGGGGAAGGCCGCCCATTCCGCTTATCCCGAGCGGGGAGAATCAGCTATCCTCAAACTCCTCGACATCTTGTCGGACATCCGCAAGCTGGATTTCGGCCGGGATCCCGTTTTGGGCGCGACCGCGATGAACGTCGGCCGGATCAACGGAGGCACGGCGTCCAACGTCATCCCCGGGACGGCCGAGGCCGTCCTGTCTTTTCGCACGGGGGTCTCGCCGGACCTGGTTCTCTCCGGCATCCGCTCGGCCACGGCCGACCGGGCGGACATCGAGGTGCGTGCGAAATCCCAACCCCAGGTCCTGTTCACGCTGGCCGGCTTCCCGGGTGAACTCATGCCCTACGGCACGGATATTCCCTATTTGGCCGCGTTTGGCCGGCCGCTGCTGCTGGGACCGGGTTCGGTCCTGGATGCCCACGTTGAAAACGAGCGGGTGGAGAAGAAACAGCTGGAGGAGGCCGTCGCCATCTATAAGAGGCTGGTCCGTAGGTTGATCGAGGAATGAGAACGATGCCCCGAATGCTGGCCGGGCGGATGCTGGGCATGGAAAAGACCTTGATCCGCCGGATCAACGACCTGGCCGATCCGTCCTGCATTAATCTCGGGCTCGGGGAATTGCGGTTCCCGACCCCTAAGGCCGTCCTCGGCCACGTCCGTGAGAATGTGAACTCGTGGCATCTCGGGTATTCCCCGAACGAGGGTTTTCCTGAGCTTCGGGAGCTCATCGCCGCACGGGCGGGGGAAGGCGTGTCTCCCGATCAGGTCTGCGTCACGGTGGGGGCCGAGGAAGCGCTCCTGGACGCCCTCATGGTTCTCGTCGAGGCCGGCGACGAAGTCCTGATCCCGGACCCCGGCTTCCCGGCCTACCCGTCCCTCGTCCGTTTGGCCGGCGGGGAGCCGAAAGCCTATCCGCTTCTTCCCGAGGATAACTTCGGCCTCCGGGCGGAAAAGCTGCTGGGCCTGGTCACCGATAAGACCAGGGCGATCATCATCAACAGTCCCAACAATCCGACGGGGGCCGTCTATTCGTCGAAGGAACTCCAGACGCTGGCCCGCGGGGTCCAAGCTCTTCCCCTGACGGTGATATCCGACGAGGTGTACCGGGACATCGTATTCGGGGAGCCGGCGGCTTCCCTCGCGGCCCTGACCGACCGCTGCGTCACGGTTAATAGTCTGTCCAAGAGCCACTGCATGGCGGGCTGGAGGATCGGTTGGTGCGTGGCGCCGCCGGATATCGCCAAGGCCATCCAGACCTTCCACCAACTGGCCGTGATGTGCGCGTCCTCATTGTCGCAATACGCGGCGATCCATGCCTTGCACGGGTTCGCCGACCAGGAATTACGTTCGAACTTGGAGGAACTTAGGAAAAGACGGGACTTCGCCATGGCCTGCGTGGACCGATATACGGGCTTCCCCTATGCGGCTCCGGCGGGGACGTTTTATCTGTTCGTCGATATTTCCGGTCGGTTGGCGAAATTCGACAATTCCCTGGACGCGGTTTTAAAACTCCTCGCCGAGGAAAAGGTCGTTACGATCCCCGGCGGCGCTTTCGGCCGGATAGGGGAGGATTACCTGAGGATTTCTTTCGCTCCCGGACTTGATATGCTGGAAGAGGGAATCAAGCGGATGGGCAGGTTTTTCCGGAGCTAGCCCCCGGCTCCTGAGACCTACGCGCGCTCCTTCCCGCCCCCTGGGGCCTATTCTCCTGGCCGGGACATCCTCCAATAAACAGGGCTGGTTAAGCCTAAGCTCTGTTTTTTACATCAGGGATACTCGTGGCTTAACATTGCCGGGGCGAACACGAAAGGGACGAGGATCGTCCCTCGGTCTTTTGGGTTTGACAACACATCGTGTTTATGATTAAATAACTACTCAATTATTGAATTGAAATGAAAACAATGCGTGCCCAGAAAAAAGCCCTATGTAAGGTTTTTTCTATTCACAAAGAGAAGGTCAATAAAGTTAAAAAAATTATGAAGTCAGAGGAAACGATCTTTCGTTTGGCGGATACGTTCAGTGCTTTATCTGATCCAACGAGAGCAAAGATCATATTCGCTCTCCTGAGTGAAGAGCTCTGTGTTTGTGATCTTGCAAATCTTCTAGGTCTAAGCCTCTCGGCCATTTCTTATCAGCTGCGAATTTTGCGGAACTTAAGGATCGTTAGATACAGGAAAGAAGGGAAAATGGTTTATTATTCTCTCGCAGACAGGCATATTGAAAACCTATTTTACCAGGGGCTGGAGCATGCCGAGGAAGAAGAAGGAAAAAAGTGGGTCAGAGAAACATGAAGGAAATCAATGAAACATTCGGAGGGAAATGGTACGCTCATCCCCCGATGAGAAACGCTCTCATCGCGGGGTTTCTCATCGGATCAGCTTTTGGATTAGCCCATTCAGGGATTATCCCTCCCCCTGTTGAGGTTTCAATATACAAAATAGCCATTATCTTAGGAGGGTATCACTGGAGTAGAGAAGGGATCGAAGGGCTCATCAAGGAGAAGGAAATCGGCATAGAAATCCTCATGATGGCCGCTACCGTCGGTTCGGCCGTCCTGGGCATGTGGGATGAGGCCGCTTTTCTTGTCTTCCTCTACGGTGCGGCTGAGGGACTGGAAGAGTATACATATGCGAAAACCAGGCACTCCATCAGAAAGCTCATGGACCTGGCTCCAAAGGAAGCCCGGATCATCGAGGACGGAAGGGAAACGGTCATTCTGGCAGAAAAATTGAAGGTGGGAGATATATTCGTTGTTAAGCCGGGCGAATCCATCCCAACAGATGGCCTCATTTTGAGAGGCAGATCCAGTGTCAATGAGGCGCCGGTGACAGGCGAATCAATTCCCGTTGAAAAAAAGCAGGCAATGAAGGTGTTTGCCGGTACAATGAATCAGGAAGGGGCGTTGGAGATAAAAGCGACAGCCACATTCGAAGATAATACCCTCTCTAAAA
>Ga0214473_10010260_pt1 | contig 11030 bp, 11 predicted proteins | sample RVTome_7_FD_203509 | JGI IMG/M metagenome (GOLD analysis project Ga0214473, IMG submission 203509) | Soil microbial communities from uranium-contaminated site in the Upper Colorado River Basin, Wyoming, United States - RVT98D197 | ecosystem: Environmental > Terrestrial > Soil > Contaminated >...
TAAAAGCACGATGATAAACCGTCTTGTTAATGGCTTTTGAAAAATAGATGCGCAATTACAAGAAGATACTTCGGAAGATTTGGAGTGCATTAAATAGGATAAAATTTATTGCGTTTATTAGTCAATTAATGGGGCTTTTTGTTATACTATCAAAGTGCATATTAATCTTTTTTCCCTTATAGACGCTGTATTCACTACCTGCTGATAATGAACTTTTTTAACACTCACATTTCAGAGAAGTCCATTGAGCTTGTCAACGGGGTTTTGAGGTCAAGGTTCATCAGCGCCGGAAAGATGGCGGATATGTTTGAAGCGAGACTTCAGGAAAAGGCCGGGCTGATCAACCCTGTTACGGTAAACAGCGGTACGTCCGCCCTTGCCCTTGCCCTATCAGTTGCGGGGATAAAACCAGGAGACGAGGTCATACTGCCTGCGCAGACTTTCATAGCAACAGGGCTTGTTGTCTTAATGCATCATGCAAAGCCTGTTTTCGCTGATATTCAATACAATACAGGCAATATTGATCCGGATTCGATCAGACATAAGATCAGCGAGAAGACTAAAGCCGTTATACCCGTTCACTGGGCAGGTTACCCGTGTGATTTGGGTGAGATTAACGGGATAGCCGAGGAATATAATCTTGCCGTTATCGAAGATGCAGCGCACGCCTTCGGCGCAACTTACAAGGGAAAGCCCGTAGGGTCCATCTCCAGGTTTACGGCCTTTTCCTTCCAGGCGATTAAACACTTGACGACTGGCGACGGCGGGGCGCTATGCTGTCTTAATAGCGAGGACCTTTATCATGCAAGTAGACGGCGCTGGTTCGATATTGACAGAGAAAATGCAAAGCTCTCTGTCTTAGGGGAAAGAGAATACGATGCTTCTCATGTCGGATATAAATACCATATGAATGATGTGGCGGCAGCCATCGGCCTGGGCAATCTGGAAGATATGGGAGCGGATATTATAAGGAGGAGAGAGATAGCTGCGTTGTACCGCAGCGGGCTAACGGGAATTCCAGGCATTCAGTTGCTTGATTATAAGAATGACAGGGAAAGCGCCAACTGGATTTTTCCGCTGCTGGTCGAAAAAAGGGTCGATTTCATCAAAAAGCTCGGGCGTAACGGCATTCCCGCGTCCGTTGTTCACCTGCGCATTGACACCAACTCGGTCTTCGGCGGTGCGAATAAAGATTTACTCAATCAGGAAAGGTTTAATAATAATCAGGTTGCCTTACCCATACACAGGGAAATCACGGATGAGCAAGTCGGCGAGATTATAAACTGTGTAAGACAGGGATGGTAGGGCGTTTGCCTGGAAAGAGAATAAAGAGACATGCCTGAGTCGGTTTTTGAAAGGTTTCCACAGTTAAGTACATTGAAGGGCCTGGTGCCCGATGAAGTAGTTGAGCGCGAAATCAATTCGCGTATCGATGCATTTGAAATGTGGAAGGCCGAGGCAAAGCGGAAGATCAGGACCGTAAAGCTAAAAGACATCTTCCCTCCCGATCTTGAAACAGGCAAAATCCAGCTCGAAAACTTTCTCGGGCACTGGGGAAACGTCAGCATCGAGGAGGTCTGCAAGATCGCCCTTATAGCAAAGCACTTCAAGCCTACAAAGGTGTTTGAGTTCGGCACGTATAACGGCCTGACCACCCTGCAGCTGGCGCTTAACACCCCTGAAGACACTCAAATCTTCACCCTCGATCTTCCTCCGGACAGGAGGGACGATACAAGACACCGTCTGAGTGAGTTCGACAGGTATGTGGCCGTCGAATTCCTGGGACGATTCAATACGGCTGTAGGGAGCTACTTTAAGGGCAAAAGCGTTGAACACAAAATAACCCAGATTTATCACGACTCCGCAACCTTTGATTATTCACCTTATTATTCACAAATGGGTTTGATATTCATTGACGCGGGACACGATTATGACAACAAAAAAAGCGACAGTGAGAATGCCTTGAAGATGTTATCGCCTAACGGGTTGATCTTATGGGACAACTATGATGATATATTGAATCCCGATGTTACAAAATATCTGACTGAGCTTGCGGAAGCCTTGCCGTTGTTTCATTTGCGCGGCACGCCCCTTGTTGTTTACTGGAACAAACCATGAAATTGGATCATCTCGGTCTGGTTGTAAAAGACATTCAGAGATATTTCAATGAATTCCTGATGCCGGTCTTAGGCATTAAGGAATTGTCAGGGATATATACCGATCATAACCAGCTCTCAAAAGTCGCCTTTGTTAAAACCGCCAATGGATGCAGGATCGAATTGATCGAGCCCCTGAATGAATCCAGTCCGGTAAGCCAGGCGCTGAAGAAAAGAAAAGGGTCATTGCATCATATGTGTTTTATTGCGGATGATTTTGAGAAGGACATCAAGAGGATGCAGGACAATAAATGTCTCATGATTTCACCTCCAAAACCGGCCGTTGCCTTTGACAACCGGAGGGTGGTCTTTTTCTTCACGCCGACTTATGAGGTAATAGAGATCGTTGAAGAGGTGAAAGAAAAATAAATATGAAAATCGCGCTACTCAGCTCATATACTGCCGACCTGCTTCCTAAAGAAATTGACAAGCATCTGAAGACCGGCGGAATTGTCTCCCAGTGGCATATTGCGCTGTTCAATCAGTATATGCAGGAGTTCCTTGCGCCTGAATCGGAGTTGAAGAGATTTGAGCCCGGTGTTATTATACTTGCGCTTGATCTTGATGAATTGATATCGGTCTCGGATAAGCTGCCGCAGCTTTTATCAACGGCCTCGGAGCAGTTCCCATCTGCAGCCATAATTGTACATAACTGCGCGATGCTCCAGCCTGAGCCCATGCATCTTCTTGAGTGGAACACACCGGACTCCAAACGACTGTCGGCATCGAAAATAAACTGTAAGCTGTCTGAACTGACCCAGGGTCTTCCGAATATTTATGTGCTTGATCTGGAATATCTGGTACTGAAACACGGAAGTGAAAACCTGTTTGATCCCAGGTTTTATTACTCTGCAAAGGTCCAGTTCAGTTTATTGGGGATTCAAAAGGTGGCCGAGCAATTGGCAACGGCAATATTGTCCATTACAGGAAGAAGAAAAAAGTGTCTGGTTCTTGACCTGGACAACACCCTCTGGGGCGGTATAATAGGGGAGGACGGTATCGAGCACATTAATTTGAGCAATGACGGCATCGGAAAGGCCTTTTATGATTTTCAGAGAAAGATAGAAAAGCTGCATGATACCGGAACCGTGCTTGCAATCTGCAGCAAGAACGATAAAGACATCGCGCTTGAAGCGATTAACAGTCATCCTTATATGGTCCTCAGAGAAGGCAAGTTTGCAGCCATACGCATCAACTGGGATGATAAGGCAAGCAATATCAGGTCCATATCCGAGGAGTTGAACCTTGGGCTGGACAGTTTCGTATATCTTGACGACTCAGCTCACGAGCGTGAAGTAGTGAGGAAATTACTCCCTGAGGTTACAGTCCCGGACATGCCTGAGGATTTCTCGGAGTACCCGAAATTCCTCTCCGGTCTTCCATATTTTGAGACATTTTCCTTTACAGTTGAAGACACAAGGCGCGGGCATATGTATGCGCAGGAGCGGCAGCGCAAGGACTTGCAGAGAAGCGCAAGCTCATTTGATGAATTTCTCAAGTCCCTTGATATCAAGATGAGCGTAAAAGAGGCGGACAATTTTACTATCCCAAGGATCGCCCAACTGACCCAAAAGACGAATCAGTTTAATCTTACTACGCGGCGTTATGCAGAAAGCGACATCAGGGAGTTTTCCAATAATCCGTCCTGGCGTGTCTTCAGCGCATCCACCTCCGACAAACTCGGCGACTCCGGCATAGTCGGTGTTGCAATAAGTGAGATCAACGGGGACACGGCAAGGCTTGATACATTCCTTATAAGCTGCAGGGTCCTTGGCCGGGGCATTGAGCAGGCCTTCCTGATTGCCGTCCTTGAAATATTGAAAAAAGCAGGGATGAAAACATGCATTGCAGAGTATATACGGACCAAAAAAAACGGTATGGCAAGGGACTTTCTACCGACCAACGGTTTTGCCCTCCGGGACGACTATTATATGTGTGACTTACAGAAGGCCCCGGAGTTCCCTGACTGGATTGAGGTTGAATGTGAATAGAGAAGACAACAATAGACAGCGCTTACGCAAAGTTATGTGCGACGTGTTCGACTACAGGGAGCCAGAGCTTCCTGAAAACCCTGATCAGGGGTCGATCGACAAATGGGATTCTCTTGAGCATCTGAGACTGATTATGGTGGTTGAAAGCGAATTCGGCATTAAGTTTCAAACCGAAAGGATACCGCATCTGACTTCACTGGAGTTATTGCTGTCGGAGATAGAAAAAGCCCATGGGTGATGCATTTGTTGAGAGGATACGGGAAATAAATTCTACTATTAATATACGCCCTGCCTGTGCTGAAGATGCGAAACCCTTTACCGATCTGATGAACAAGCAGTACCGCCGTAAAAAAAAGGAAGAATATTTTTACTGGCAGTTCATGAACCCTGCAATCCCCACTAGGCTTTTTGTGGCATATGAAAACGATCTTTTTATTGGAAGCTATGGCATACAAGTCCATACATTAAGTGACTCCGTGCTATGCGGGTTCACTATTGATTTATTGATAAGGGAAGCATACAGAAATAGGGCACTGCTGGTGTTGTTTGAGGAAGAGGCCCAGAAATTTGCAATAGAAAAAGGGGCGCAGGTCATGACCTCACTGCCTAATCTTGACGGAATGAGGGCGCATAAGGGTTTAAGGACATGGAGACACATAGGCACTGTCAGGACATATACGCTCCCAAGGGCCGAGGCAGCCGGAGATAAAGGGCTGCCGGAGCAGAGGACATCGGGAGAAGAGCTTGTTTATTTCTCAAAAAGCGACGAATATCGTATGTGGCGATATAAGCTGAATCCGGAGTATAAGTATACTTATATTAAATTGGATACTGGTGAATTTACCATAACAAAGATTTTCAAAGATCCCGTCACAAATGTGAGGTACGGAGATATAGTTGATTTTGAGTGCGGCCTGCAGGACCGAAAACTGCTTAGGGAGCTCTTTTTAAAGGCGTGCATGCACCTGAAAGGCGAGGGGGTGGAGGCGATAACCACATGGGCGCTGCCTCACACCCCGTTGAGTGGAGTTGTTGAATCTCTGGGTTTTGCCGAAACTCAGCCGGAGAGATATTTTTGCTTTAAGGCTGTGAATCCTGAAAGGGAGCATGCTTATGATTTTTCCCGCTGGCACCTTGTGCAGGCAGACGCTGAAATATACTGAATTAACATAATCTGAATATGGAAAAACCAAAAATACTGAATGTCCAGGAAGATTTGTCCATACCGTGGTTTAAACAAATAAAGAAAACAGTTCTTTTTGCAAATAACCCCGGGCCACAGGTATATTATTCCATCAAACCTCCTGATTATGTAACGGTCCTGGCACAAACAAGGGACAAAAAAGTTATAATACTAAAACAATTCAGACCTTCTGTTGAAGATTATACCTTCGAGCTTCCGAGCGGGCATGTGGAAAACGGAGAGACACATTCTCAGGCCGTAATCCGTGAACTGAGAGAAGAAACAGGTTGTATTGCGAAGGATGTGATCTTGCTGGGAGAGGTCATTCCCGACACCGGAAGGCTCGAAAACCGGCTGTGGGCATATTACATTGAAGTTGAAGCGGTGAATTTTCCGGAGCCGGAGCATAATGAAGGGATTGAGGCGCATCTTATATCATGTGAAGAGTTGTTCCAGATGATTGAATCAGGGAAATTTAACCATGCGCTTGATCTGAGCGTGATTATGCTGGCCATCTTAAAAAAATATCTTAGGGCGCCATTTTAAGGAGACATGTTTATATGAAAATACTGATAACCGGCAGTGAAGGCTCTCTTGCTCAAATAGTAATACCATATCTGCAGAAAGACAGCCATGAGATAGTAGGCGTTGACAACTTTGCGCGTTACGGACATATCGAACGTGGGAGAAATTACGATTTCATGACAGGAGACCTCGGTGACACAGCAGTAGTCAAGTCCATTTTCTCCAAAAATAAGTTTGACGCAGTGTTTCACTTTGCCGCGTTAATTTACGGCGTGGTTGGGTTTCACAAAAGACCTGCTGATATTATTGCGGACAATAATCTGATGACCATCAACCTGCTGAAGTATGGCCGGGAAAATATAAAAAGGTTTATTTACCTGTCTTCATCAATGGTATATGAGCGCAGCATGAAATGGCCACATAAAGAGGAAGACACTGATGATATAACGGTCATGAGCACCTCATACGGCCTGTCGAAATATATCGGTGAGAGGGTCACTCAGTCATATCATGAGCAGTACGGCATTGACTACGTCATCTGGCGGCCCTTTAATATCATCACCCCTTTTGAGGCCCCGGAGGAGGAGGGTTTCAGCCACGTCTTTGCCGATATGATAGATAAGATAATCCTTCAGAAACAGAATCCGGTGAACGTCTTCGGCGACGGCGAACAGATACGCTGCTTCACAAATATTTATGACGTCGGCGATTCACTTGCGAAATTTTCATTGAGAGAGGAAGCAACCAATCAAATCTTCAATATCGGAAATACCGAGCCGACGACTATAAAGGAACTGGCTGCCAAGATCGTAAGTATCGGCAGGAGATACAGACTGCTGCCGAATGATTACTGCCTGACCTTCAATCATCAGCCGATCTATGCGGATGATGTAAAGAAAAGGATCCCTGATGTCGCAAAGATAAAGAAGGTCTTCGGCTGGGAAGCCAAACTTAATATCGACGGGTCGCTTGAGCAATATATAAAACATAAATTCAATAAATAACACGAGGGTCAATTGACTGATAACAAGGACAGGATATGCGTTTTAGGTATGGGGTTTATAGGCTTGACCCTGGCTACAACTCTGGCCGAGGCCGGCTTCGAGGTATTGGGTGTTGATGTCGTACAGGATGTGATTGACTCCCTGAGCCAAAAAAAATGCTATTTCTTTGAACCCGGGTTAAATGAGCTTGTGGATAGATTCGGGGGAAAGAACCTGCAATTTTCTTCAAGCATTCCTGATAGATCCTGCAACTATTATATTATTTGTGTAGGAACCCCTATTGATCAGCAAACAAACAAGCCGAAGATAGAGTACATTAATAATGCGACTCACAGTATATTACCTCATATTAAAAAGGGCGACACAGTAATATTGCGTTCCACTGTTCCAATGGGGGTATCCCGCAACTTTGTTATGAAAATAATCGAAGGTAATACAGGATTAAAGGCCGGGAAGGATTTTTTCTTCGGTTTTGTTCCTGAAAGGACGGTTGAAGGCAACGCCCTCTATGAGCAGAAGCATATCCCCCAGATAGTTGGAGCATTGGATGACGCAAGTGCGGAAAAAATAGAAAAAGTATTTGGAAAGTTCAATGATAAGCGTATTCGCATGCCGGACATAGAGCACGCCGAGATCTGCAAAATTATTGATAATACATATCGCGATGTCATGTTTGCCTATGCCAACCAGATGGCTATGATTTGTGAAGAACTGGGACTCGATTTTAAGGTAGTCCGGCAGGCATGCAATAATGACTATGCCAGAAATAATATACCTGCTCCAAGCCCCGGTGTCGGCGGTGCCTGCCTTACAAAGGACCCCTATATCCTTATTGATTTGTGCAGGAAGCTTAATATAAATATAGAACTTATAAATGCTGCGAGAGGAATTAACAAGGCGATAGTATTTAATCTTAGCAAGAAGATCCTGAACAGGCTTACGGCACTTGGAAGAAATATTTATTCCTCAAAAATATTTATTATGGGCTTTGCATTTAAAGGAGAGCCTGAAACAGACGATGCACGTTTTTCCACGACAATTGATCTGATCAATTACCTGAAGCCATTCTGTTCGGAACTTCATGGATATGATGCAGTAGTAAACCAAAAGGAGATTGAATCATGCGGCGTGATTTATTCTTCCATTAAAGACGGGTTTGAAGGAGCTGATGTTGTGGTAGTTATGAACTCCCATAAGAGCCATAAGAATCTTGACATGAAGGGACTATCCCGTAAATCAAATAATCCTTTAATTTTTATAGACTGCTGGAATCTGTATGATAAAAATGAAATACAGTCTTATGGAAATATCATATATAGCAGCGTTGGTCTGTATTAGATTCCTTTTCTTGCCTTACGAAAGAAAAATCGGGTAAAAACATGTCTCAAAGCGAAAAGATATTAACACTGGTTATGCCGGTATATAATGAGGGAGATGCGGTCATTCCGGCAGTTACTACCATGTTTTTTGCAGTACGCTATCCCTTTAAGCTCATTGCTGTTTATGACTTGGATAGCGATAAAACGATTGCAACGCTGAATAAACTAAAACAAAAGTTCGATGACATATATCTGGTGCAGAATCAATGGAAGCAGGGCGGTGTAGTAAATGCAATACGCACGGGTTTTAATAGCGCCGACACGCCATACGTAGGAATATGGCTTGCTTACCATGTTGATCCATTCGGTATTACTAATAGCATGGTTGAAAAAATGGAAAGCGGCTATGATCTCGTGTCTGCAACACGGTTTACGCGAGACACCAACCGCGCGCGGGGCAATACCATTAAACGGCTGTTGTCTTCCTGGGGCAACAGGGTCCTGGACAGACTCATCGGGATGCCTATCACGGATGTGACGACTTCACTGAAGATCTACAGAAAGTCTCTTTTGGATTCGATACCGATAGAGACCGTTATCAACGGCGGATGGGCGCTGAGCGCAGAGCTGGCCATCAAGGCCGCGATCAAGGGATATAAGCTGGCCGAGGTTCCGCTCGAAAGAAAAAACGTTAACCTGATCCATGGGTTGACGAACTTTAAGGTATTTAAACAATTGCCGGAATATTTCCGCTGGCTGAATCTTGGATGGAAAAACAGAAAGATAATTAAATCGCATTTGAGTGATAAATAGAATTTCAAACCAGATAGAGAAATAAGGTGTATAAAACATTCAAATACACATAGATCATGACAGAAAAAAAAGTATCCATATTGATCAGGACAAAGAATGAGGAACGATATATCGGGCAGACACTATCCGTCCTCTTTTCTCAAACATATAAAAACTTTGAAGTTCTGATTGTTGATTCAGGTTCAACAGACAGGACATTGGAAATAGCAGGAGAATATCCCGTAAAGATATATGAAATAAAACCGGAGGATTTTACATATGGATATTCCTTGAATTATGGTTTCCAAAGAGCAACGGGGCAATATGTTGTTAATTTAAGTGCACATGCTCTGCCATTGTCAAATGATTGGCTTGAGATATTAATTGCTGATTTTGTTGATTACAAAGTTGCGGCGGTTATGAGCAATAATTTACCATGCCCGGATTGCAATCCATTCGATAGGAGGGGGCTATTAAAAAAATATAATATACCAAAACAGGAAATAAAAGGAGGCCCTCCATCATATATTTTTGCCAATTACTGTTCAGTAATAAGAAAAAGCGTCTGGGAGAAAGTACCTTATGATGAAAAGCTGAGCTATGCAGAAGATCATGACTGGGCGCTGAAAATCGGAGAATTGGGATACAAAATAATATATGAGCCGGGGGCTGAAACGTATCATTCGCATAATGAAACCCTGAAGCAGATTTACAGAAGATCTTATAGCGAAGCGTGTGCACGTAAGATTCTCAATTTCAAGAAATATACATGGTCTTATATTCTTTTTGACTTATTTATCGGGTCGGTTTATGACATGTTATATGTGCTTGCCAAACGGGACAACCTTAAGTGGTTTCTTTTTGCTCCGTTAAGAAAGGTTGTCATCAACTATGCCAGATTTAAAGGTATGAAGGCTGTCGATAGCGGCGAAGAAGCCATGAAACTATTTATAAAAAAATGAAGGTATGAACAGAGATTTCTCAGAGAGTATAACAATCACGGCAAAAAGGGTGAAAAATTCCTTCCTTAAGAGATTTTCTTAAACCTTTCATCTTTTTTCCGTTCCAAATTTCCTGAAAGGGGGTTTCTATGACATTGCCTAAACTGAAAGTTTCAGGATTGCCCAAAAGGCAGCAAGGAACCATTCTCCCATCAGTAGCAATAAATCCGGCCTGCCAGGGCCATACGCAGGGTTTTTGGGAGGTAAACTTTGTTTTTCTGGCATAAACAAAATTAAACCCTTTTTCTTTGGCTTTGTTTTTTGTTTCTTTAATAATTACAGCTACATCCTCATCTTGCTTTGACAACGACTTTTCCTTGATTGTATTACGAAGCTCATCTCTTCCCCAATAAGTTATATCCGGTTGTATAGTTAATGAATCCACTCCCAGGTCAACAGCCAGGTCTATCATCCGGGGAAGCTCGCGTATATTATCTCCGATCCCAACCATCCACAAATCAATAAATGGTTTTCCCTTTTTCTTTCTCGACCTGACAAGACTTCTGATTCCCTCCAAAGTTCTTTCAAAATTAGCTCCCCTTCGAATGTTTTCATAAGTTCCCTTGGTTGCCCCGTCTAAAGAAATATATATTCTGCTGACACCGCTCTCAACGACTTTTTTTGCGATACTCTCGTTGATGAAGGTTGCGTTCAGAGTCGTTGTTACGGCAATATCTTTTTGATTTGCATAACTCACCATTTTAAGAAAGTCCGGCGCCAGCAGAGGCTCTCCCAACCCCTGAATAGTAACTTTCATCAAGGTGGGAACGCTGTCGATAACCTTACGGAAGTTCTCAAAAGACATATTCTTTACTTCTCTCTGCTCTCTGACTGTGCCTGAAGGACACATAATGCATCGTAAATTGCATGCAACTGTCGGTTCTATATCCAGGGTCCAGGGGAGGAATGGGTTGTGAACCGGTCGAAACCGATTGGAGTAAAACCTTACCCCCAATAAATTTAATAACCGCAAAGGGTGCTTAAGATTTTTCTGCAGAAAAGGCAGGTTAGTCTCAAGTGTTTGCCGGAAATCTTTTTTTCCCCATGAAAGTTCCATAG
>Ga0214473_10010262_pt1 | contig 11028 bp, 15 predicted proteins | sample RVTome_7_FD_203509 | JGI IMG/M metagenome (GOLD analysis project Ga0214473, IMG submission 203509) | Soil microbial communities from uranium-contaminated site in the Upper Colorado River Basin, Wyoming, United States - RVT98D197 | ecosystem: Environmental > Terrestrial > Soil > Contaminated >...
TGGAGCACGGCCGTGAATAGAAGACCTAGGACTATCGGTTGGGTCGATGGTGGACCGCTTGCAAGGAGGTTTCTCAATGGCCCTGAATGTCGATCGGCTCGAGGGGGAGGTTTTGAAACTCAGCCCCGTCTTGCGGGCACGTTTGGCGGAGCGGCTCCTGCTTAGCCTGGAGTCCCTATCGGATGAAGAAAGAGAAGCCTTGTGGATCGAGGAAGCTCAACGCCGCGACCGGGAAATGGATGCGGGTGTTGCGGTCACACGGCCTGCTGAGGACGTTTTCCGCGACGCGCGAGCGGAGCTGTTGTGAGAGAGATCGCCCAAACCATCCTGGAGTTCCCAACAGCCGCCATGCTTCTGGACGCGTTCTGGCTGTATGTCACGCGCAACCGGAGGGACTTCTGAACGGGGGACCGGGATTCGGCCCCAGCCGGGTTCTCTCGAATGGAGCAGTGGCCACCCGGAGGGCGCTAGAAGGCGGTCTTCAACTTCCTGTGATTTCGTGATTGATTCTACCCAAAAATGTGATATGTTTCTCCGACTTAGGTATGGGGTTTCTCGTCTCTTACGAGTTCCTTGCAATCAGGTGAAGAGGAGCGTTCATGGTAACCGCTTCCATCCCCCCCACGAGAGCTGGGTCTTCCTCGACTGGAAGGATACTCCGGAAAAGGACCAAGACTCCCGAACGGGGGCGGCATCACGTGGATGAATCCGTTCTACAAAAGGCGTTCAAACGAGCAGTGAGCAAGGCGGGATTCGCCAAGCGGGCGACCTGTCACACCCTACGCCAATCATTTGCCACACACCTGCTCGAAACTGGGTATGACATCCGTGCGGTTCAAGAATTGCTCGGTCACAACGATGTGCGAACCACCATGATCTACCCCCATGTTTTGAATCGCGGCGGCAAGGGAGTGAGAAGCCCGGTGGACAACCTGTGAGAAAGAGGACGATGCGTGTTATGCGGAAACCATACAAACAAAAGTTCGGTGAAAGAAGAAAATGGACACGATCATAACGGGCGACATCTGGAAGCAAGTGCGGCCGTATGCGAAAGCAGCAAGACGCCGCCTGGTCGCCGTTGCCTACGTGACGACTGATGGCAATATCGGATTTCGGAGAAACGACGTTCTCATCTGCGATGCGTCTGACAGGGCAATCAAGGGCGGGGAAACATCTGCGCAGCTCATCCGCTCGCTTCACCGGAAAGGCGTCGAACTTCGTTCCCGGCCTGATCTTCATGCCAAGGTCGCTGTGCTTGACCGCCATGCACTCATCGGTTCATGCAACCTTTCTGCCGCTTCAGCGGAAGACCTAACCGAATTGGCTTTGCTCTCTGACCGGAAGCAGGTCGTTGCTCAGGCGTCCGCGTTTATTCACGCCCTGCGCGAAACATCTGAGGAAATCGACGACGATTTCCTCCAGAGAGTTCTCAAGATCAAAGTGCGCCCTGCCAGACGGCGTGCATCAAAACGAAAAGGTCAGCCGACACGTCTTGGGAGCAAGGTATGGCTCATTTCCGTAAAACAACTCGCTGAAGACAGCCACCCGAAGGAGCACCCGTTTGTGGAGAAGGCCGAGAAGAAGGCAACCGCCTTGGTTGCCGACAAAGACTCGACGATTTCCTGGATTAGATGGACAGGCAAGGCCCGCTTCCGGACTACCGCCAGGCCGGGCGACATAGTGCTTCAGATTTGGAAGTCCTTATCCGGCAAACGCGTTACGGTCTTTGGCCCATGCCCAATTGTGTACCGGCAGGACGTGGCCCATTGGACGAGGTTCTACGTGTCCGAGCCGGAGGACTGCAAAAACCTGTCGTGGGAACGATTCAAGAAAGCGGCCAAGAAGGTTGGACTGTCGCGTATATCCAAGGACAGTGTACGAGAACTGAACCCCAGAGAGCTGCTTCTGATCGAGGGCATCTGGAAATGACATCACCGAACCATTGCCTGCACTTTATCGGGAACCCGCTGTGCGGCTTCCCGAAAAGTGAGGCGCGACGTTCGGCGCCAATAATTGAAAACCAAGATTGAAGGACATCAGATGGGAAAATATGATAAGCTGATATTACAGATATTGAAAGGCGCATCGGATGCAAACATTGCATTCGAGGATTTGCGCAATCTCTTGTTAAGACTCGGTTTTGAAGAACGCAGACGAGGAAGCCATCATATATTCAGGAAAGGAGGCGTTGAAGAAAAGATTAACATACAGCGTGACAACGGTAAAGCCAAAGTCTATCAAGTTCGCCAAGTGCGGGCAGTGATATTGAAATATATGCTCGGAGGTGATCTGTAAATGCAGAAATATGAAATTATAATCTACTGGAGCGGCGAGGACAAAGTCTTTGTGGCTGATGTACCTGAACTTCCCGGCTGCATGGCTCATGGTGGAACCGAAGAATCGGCTTTGAGTAATGTCAAAGATGCCATACGGCTATGGATCGATACTGCCAACGAGTTCGGAGACCCTATTCCAGAGCCTAAAGGTCGTCGTTTAATCTACGCCTGAATCCAAAAGAGTCCCGAACGCCAGGATGCCGTGCGGGCTCTCCGGAAAGCGGGCTTTCGGATCGTTCGAAAGGGGAAGCACATCGTCATGTCGGATGGCAGCGCTATTGGGGAATGGGAATCCCCCGGCAGCCAAGTGGCGAGAAAGGAGTCTCGCCACAACAGGTTGAGACTTCGACCACGTTCACGCCCGGATCCGTAGGCGAGATCGCCGTCAGTGCCCCCCGGTGGGACTGAAGAGCCCGTTGGTACCGGTTTTCAGTCTCACTGGCGTCTGCCAGCGGTTTCGAGAGAGGTTCTTGCCTTTGTGGTGCAAATGTGACACACTTCGCATATGAACAAGTCAGCTGTGGTACATGCTCGAATCGAACCGCAGACGAAGAAGAAGGCCGAAACGGTCCTGAAGAAGCTCGGCCTCAGCCCGACCGAGGCAATCCGCCTTTTCTACCACCAGATTTGTCTGCGGGGTGGCCTTCCCTTCAACCTCCTGATCCCCAATGAGACAACCGCGAGAACGCTGGCAAAAAGCCGCCACGGACAAGAAGTGGAGGTCTTCGATTCCCCTGATGAAATGTTTGAGAGCTGGGAGAGATGAGGAAACTCTCCCAGACAAAGCAATTCGCCAGAGACGTCAAACGGATGCGCAAGCGCGGGAAAGATCTCGAGAAACTCAAATCCATCGTTCTTACACTGGCAAGGAGCGAATCTCTCGATCCCAAGCACCGCGATCACCCACTCATTGGCGAATGGAAGGACTGCCGGGACTGCCACCTTGAAGCGGATTGGGTGTTGATCTATTCGGCCGACAAGGTTTCGCTGCGACTCGAGCGCACGGGTTCGCACGGCGACCTTTTCAAGTAAGGCAAGCAAGAGGACTCGGGAGACCCCGGAAATGAGCCTCTATGCGGACTCTCGCCAACGAACAAGGGGGCTCGGAAAACGCTCCGAGCCCCCTGTCGGCGTACTGTTTGGTTTGGAGAGCGAGCGTCAGGCAGACCCGGACATTCGGGACAGTTCGACCACACTCATCCCTGTGCCCTGCCCTCCAAAAAGGTGGAATCTACTTGGAAGGCTGGATCAGCCAGTGCTCACCTCCCAGCCACCTACGCTCGCCGATTGTTTTCGACTACAACTATCGTCCATTAGATGACCACCTCCTTTCCGCGTTACCTTAAATATGGCCTTCGCGGCGTGGAGTGTCAAGTCATTTTTTCGCGAACCCGTCGAACACGATCCACGATTTGACGAGACCGCAGAAACGCTCCGTCCGGATGGTCCCTCCCGGAAAGAGGCGCGCGATTTCCCCGCGTTTGAGCAGACGGATCTCCGCCGCCGCCGCTCGAGCGAAATCGGGGTCGCGGAACGCTCGCCTCCTTCCACACCCGAGATACTCGAGAATCCAGATCTGTAAACGCCGAGGCAGCCATTGAAATCCGGGCAGAAGGAAGTGGAGTTCGAGAGGAAACCAATAGTTCGGGGTCTGGAGCCAATACCCTTTGGCAACGCGGCGGACCTCGGCGGCCATCCTTTCTTGACGTTCGGCCGTGCTCAGATGCTCGATGACGGAATGGCTGAAGGCCACGTCGAAGTCTTTGTCTGCGAAACGACTCAGATCCGTCGCTTCCCCGAGACAGGAGCGGATGTTCGAGTGCCGCTCCGGTTCGGGCCGGAGGTTGACCAACGTGATCTCGACGTCTTCGCGACCGGCCCAGCCTCGCTGTTCCCAATAGTCATTGGTCCCGCCCACGTCGACGATGCGGATCGGTTTGGCCAAACCCACAACCAGCTCCTCGAAGTGTCGAAACCTTTTGGCGCGGATGCGGTTGGAAAGGGAGTCGGGAATGTTGTGGTCGGCCTGCGCGAGGAGGCTCAGGCGAGGAAGGTCCCGCTCCCCGATTCTGGAATTCGTTGTTTTGGAGCAGACCTTCGATTTCCCGGACGATCGAGAGGGCGATGAGGCGACTTTCCGTTCGATGGCGGACAAGGCATCCTCCAAAGCCTGGAGAGTCTGTTCCACATCCCGTTCCGTGTGGGCGGTCGAGATTCCCCAACCGCCTCCCGGGGCCGTTCGGACACCCCTTTCTTGGAGTTGGAACCGAAGCTCCTCCGTCAACCTGACGTCCATTTGCCAGAGGGTCCGATAATCGACGACCGGGTCGGCGTCCTGTGGAAAAAAAGCGAGGTGCATCATGGCGGGCAGATCGAGAACGCGGATGGAAAGAGGGGACGCGGCGACGAGTTCCTTGACTCCTTCCGTCAACAAACGCGAGGTTTTGTGATTGCGTTTGAGTAGCTCTCCGTCGTTTTCGCCGAGCGCTTCGAGCGCGGCCAGCGTTCCCGCCATGCAGGCCGGGTTGGCGTTGTGTCTTCCGACCAAATTCAGGCCGACCTCGTGCCACTCGCGCATGTATTCTGCCTTTCCCGCCACCGCGCTCACCACACAACCGGCGCCGAGCGCCTTTCCGAAAGTGGCAAGGTCGGGAACTATCCCGAAATACTCCTGAGCCCCTCCCAACGCGAGACGAAAGCCGACCAGCACCTCGTCGAAAATCAGGAGGATCCCGTGGCGGTCGCAGAGGCGACGAAGACCCTCCAGGTATCCGGGAAGGGGAGCCACCCCCCTCCCCATGACTGGTTCGGTGAGGAGGGCGGCGACCTCATGCCCCTTTGCCGCCAGCAGATGGTCAAGGAGCGCCAAGTTGTTCCAGGGGAGGACATAGTGGTCCTGGGCGGCCCAGCACGGCACACCTGCCGCCAGTGGAACGCAAGGCAGGTGGACCGGCAAATCGGGTCGATACTCCCCCGCCTGGACGTCCCAAACCAGATCGTCGATCCACCCGTGATAGTGTCCTTCGAAGCGGACGATCTTGTTCCGTTTCGTTACAGCCCGCGCCAGTCTGACGGCAGCGTGATTGGCCTCCGAGCCCGAACACCCGAACCGCACCATCTCGGCGCACGGAACCAATTCGCGGATCTTCTCCGCAACTCGCACGCCCAGCTCGTTGAGGTCCCCGAACAGAGATCCCTTTTGGAACTGCCGGCATACCGCTTCAACCACGGGCGGGAAGTTGTATCCGAAGGGCTGTGTGCCCCCGCCAATCACGTAGTCGATATATTCGTTTCCGTCGGCATCCCAAACGTGCGAGCCCTCACCCCGCTCATAGAAAAGGGGAAAACGACCCCAAGCCAATTCCAAGTACTCGGAGGTACCTCCCCCCATGATCCGTTCCGATCGTCGAGTCAGCGCCGCCGACCGCTCGTAGTTCACCGCCACCCTCCTCGCCGGTTCCGACCAGTTCCCATCGTCCCGCCCGCGGCGAGTCTAGCGACACCCCCAAGAGGAGGAAAGAACAACCAACCGGAAAAGATTCCCCCGCAACCGTCCGGAAACAAAATCTTCTTCTCATTCTTGTCCCCTCCGGATCGGAAAACCTGCCTGTAAAACCGCCCGAAAAAAAACAACGATCCGCTAAAAGGCTAGGGCCGTCCATAGGACCGAAACCCTCACCCGGCGCTTCGCGCCACCCTCTCCCGGAGGGAGAGGGTTTTTGCTCCCTTCTCCCTCCGGGAGAAGGGTTAGGGATGAGGGCAATTGGCCTCTTGGCGGATCGTTGAAAAAAATAGTTGACATTTGATATCACGTGTGTAACTCTTAGTGGTATCACGGGTGTAATATCGCGACCGACTATGAGTTCCGTTCCAAAGATTTCAGAAGCCGAATGGGTGGTCATGCAGGTGATCTGGAATTGGTATCCGATCGCCGCCAATGAGGTGGTGGAAGCACTTGCCGGTTCGACCGAATGGAGTCCCCGCACGATTCGGACCTTGATCAACCGTTTGTACGAAAAGGGGGCTCTCGACCGGACGAAACGTGACGGGATTTTCCATTACACCCCTGCGATCGAGGAGTCCGCCTGTATTGAAGCGGAAAGCGAGTCTTTTTTGAAAAGATTCTTCGGCGGTTCACTCAACCCTCTGGTGGCGTATTTTCTGGAAAACGGAAAACTCTCTCCAGAGGAGATCGAAGACCTGAGGAAGAGGTTTTCCAGCAAAGGGGAATAGCCATGTCGGCTTCCGTCTGGAGCATCGCCCCTCTTGCGGGCCGGGTCCTGTACGCCTCCTGGCAGGTCTCCGTTCTGATCCTGCTCGTCCTCTTCGTCCAGTGGGCTTTTCAGAGGTATCTCTCGGCACGCTGGCGATATGCGCTCTGGTTCCTGGTGCTGGCGTGGATGGTCCTTCCCACACTTCCCGAGTTTTCTCTCGGCGTCTACGGCATGACGCCCAAGCCGGCGACCTACTTCCCCACGGTTGGCCTGTCTCCATCCCTGGACGCGACGGTGAAAACGGATCGGGTCCATTCGGTTCGGGCGGACCGGTCCGGAAATCCTTCCTCCCGCCCGCTTTCTGCTTCGTCCGTCTCCTTTCCTTCTGAAAAACCGAGGGGAGGAACCGCTCCACTCGGATTGGGGTGGGTCGGTCTCGTGTCGGGAGTCTGGTTCGTCGGAGCCGCTGCCTCGATGCTCTATGTCCTCGGGCAAATCGTCTCGACCGGATTTCGCGTCCGCCGCCTTCCCAATGTGAAACTTCAGGAGACTCTGGACCTGGTGGGGGAGTGCGGAGAGACGATCGGTCTTCGAAAGAGGCTTCGTGTCGTCGAGACGCCCGCGGACCAAGCTCCCGCCCTGGTGGGTTTCCGGCAACCCGTTCTGCTGTTGCCGAAAGGCGTTGTCTGGCGCATCGGGAGGCAGGGGCTCCGGTATGTCTTGCTCCATGAGCTGTCTCATGTCAAACGCGGCGACGTTTGGGTCAACGCGGCAGCCGTCGCCCTTTCATCCCTTCACTGGTTCAACCCTCTCGTCTGGTACGCCCTCCGGCGCATTCGGACCGACCAGGAACTGGCGTGTGACGCTCTGTCGCTTTCGCACATGAAGCCGGGCGAGCGGCAACACTACGTCGACGCGATTCTCGGGTTGCTGGAGCAGGGCGTTTCGAGTCACCGCGTTCCTGGAGTGGTCGGAGTTCTCGACGGTAGGTCACAGATGAGAAGAAGACTCCGGATGATTTGCGAGTTCAAACCGTCGGCGCGGGCATCGTCCCGCGTCGCCTTTCTCCTGGCAGCACTTCTCGGATTGCAGGCCCTGACGGATTTCGGATGCGCCGTTGCCTGTACGCCCGGCACAAACGGCGACGGGCGCTCCGAGGTGGTCGCGGGAGCTCATGACCGGGCCGCAGAAAACGGTCCACCCCACTCGGGGCGCGCGTACGTTTTCTAAAGTCCCGGCAAGCCTTCCGTCGTTGCCAAGATGTTGGCAGCGGCTCGGTATTCCAATACGAAGGGGAAAAGCAAGAAATGAAACAGAGTGGACTTACCTTAATCGAACTTCTTATCGTTCTGGCTATCGTATTCATCCTAGCAATTATTGCCCTGCCGTCCTTCCAGGATTCGAGAGTGTTCGCAGACCTGGCCGACACTCATTACCGGATGTTCGCGATGAAGGGCGCCATGCAGGCGCACCTGGAGGACTGGGGGTCCGTTCCGGCGGATTACAACGACTCTAACACCCACATGGTGGCCTATCGCGCGAGATCCGCCACCAGCCCCGTGTGCAGTCTGACGTCGGACGGGAATTTCGCGACAGATGGTGGGCTTACTTTCACCGCTTCCCGAAGATCTTTCTACTCCAACGGCGTCCACTGCCCGCTAACCACACCCGTTGCCTACATCTCCCCCGCGCAAACCATCGATCCGTTCAGTGACGGAACGGTCCCGTTCGGTTATGACTCGCGCGAAGTGGGCGGAATCTACACCGAGGAACAGGGGCTCGCTTACGGTGCGTACTTTTCCGCCGGTCCGGACAAAAACGCTGGCGAGTGGATGCGGGGATGTGAGATTTGGAGTGGTCGAAGTGTCGGATGTGCTTACAGCCCCACCAACGGAGCGACCAGTAAGGGGGAGCTTTGGGGCGTCGTCACACTAGGAACGTATAGTCATGACCCCGATGCCCCTGGCTGTCTCGCAGAATACGAATTCCCCTGGCAGTTCGTCTTTCCGCCGGCCAGATCCGATATGAATCAGGACGGTACGACCGATTCGCGCGACCTTTTCGAGTTCATGGGCGAGTGGAGGAAGTGACCGGGCTTGCGCCTTCTCTTTACGAAGCCATGCTTCGTAGTCCGTGCCCGCTGAGCTGTCACCCCCCCCGGCGACGTGGGATTCTTCACTTCGTTCCAGAATGACAGGAAGGGAACATCACGCGACCTTGGTTGCTTTCACGGCGACTTTCGGAGGGCGGACATTCCTGTCCGCCGTCGGTTTTCACAGAAGCCGCTCATGTGGGTTTCGCACGCCCAAAAGGGTTTTGAAAATGGGGGTCCGCCAACCGTGGTGTCGCGGAGGCTGAAGCCTCGCGCTCCGGTTGCGAAGCCTCATAAATGAGGCTGGGGCGGGCAGTCCGCGAAGGCGGACTTGGCAAACGGAGCGCGGACGTCCGGGCGTCAGCGCAATCCCCTCGCCTCCTCCCCAGAGAGAACCTCCGTCAATCGAACGAACTCCCCCACGGACAATTCCTCCGCACGTTGCCCACCGTCGATGCAAGCTCGATCGAGACAGGCCTGAGCTTCGGGACGACCGAGTTTGCGGCCGAGGTTGTTGAGAAGGGTCTTCCGGCGTTCGGCGAAGCAAACGGTTGTGGCTTGCGAGAGTTCTTTCGCGGTAACGGAAGGCGGCGCCTCGTTCGGAGTGAGGACACACCAGGCGGATGAAACCTCCGGTTTCGGAACGAACAGGTGCGCCGGGACTCTTCGCAGCTTCCGTGGAGTGGAGAAGGCCTGGCAGAGGACGGAGAGTCGGCCAAAGGTCTTTCCCCCGGGAGGGGAGACCAAACGGTCCACGACCTCTTCCTGGAGCAGAAACCCGGCCCGAGACCAGTCTGGATACCATTCCTCGAAAGCCCCGGCCAGGATGGGAGAAGAGCAGTAATAGGGGAGTGCGCCCGCAAGAATGGGCCTGGGGCCATCGGCCCAGGAAGCGACCTCGCTCCAGTCGAGTTCCAGGATGTCCTCATGCACGACCTTTAGTCGGGGGGGATGGGCGAGCCTCGTTTCCAGCGAGCTCGCGAGGCGTCTGTCCTTTTCGACCGCGAAGACACGGCATCCGGTTTCCAGCAGCGCACGCGTGAGATGCCCTAAACCGGGGCCGATCTCAACGACACAGTCGCTCCCACCGACCTCCAAGTCTCGAACCAGGGCTTCCAGGAGAGGTCGGTCAAGCAAGAAATTCTGTCCGAGCGAGTGGATCGGGCCGCCTCCGAGCGCCTTCAGCTCCTCGTAGACCCTGGTGGGGGTCGTGAGACGGTCCAGCGGAATCCTTGCTGACACTCCTCAGACCTCGATCCGGCGGGATGCGAAGGCATCGCCCAGAAGGTTGAAGGACAGAACCGAAAGCACGATCGCCAAAGAAGGGAACACCGCCTGCCACCAGACGAAGCGAATCCGGGTATAGCCATCCAGGATCATGTTCCCCCAGGAGGGATTGGGAGGCTGGATCCCCAACCCGAGGAATGAGAGGGCCGCCTCGGCAACGATCGCCGTTGCCAGACCCAAGGTTGCGACCACCGCGATGGTGGGCACAAGGTTCGGCAGGATGTGCCGGAAGATGATCCGTTGCGAAGAGAGACCGAGGGCGCGGGCGGCTTCGACGTATTCCCGTTCACGAAGGGAGAGGACTTCGCCCCTCACGATTCGAGCCACAGAAACCCATCCAGCCAGTCCGATGGCGAAAAAGATGGTCCAGGGAGTATTCGGCAAAGCGATCTGGATGGCCAAGACGAGAAGGAGGTAGGGGAAGGCCCAGACGACGTTGACCAGCCACATGACGACATGGTCGGTCATGCCTCGGAAATAGCCTGCCACTAAACCCAGCACAACGCCGAGGCTCATCGAAACCGTCTGCGCCACCACACCCACCTTCAGGGACACCCGCGCGCCGTAGAGTACCCGGGAATAGATGTCCCGCCCCAAACGGTCGGTTCCCATCCAGTGCTCCCCACTGGGGGGGCTGTCTCTCTCCGCTAGATTGAGGGCAATGGGGTTGTAAGGCGCCAGCTGGGGGGCGAAGACCGCGACGAGAACCAGGACGCCTACAAACAGAGTTCCAAAGAGGGCAAAAGGGTTCCGCCAGGTTGAGTGGAGAAAACGGCTGGAAAGAGACCGTATTCGATGGTTCATTGAAGCAGTTGCCCGCCAAGCTCGCAACCGATAGAATGGCCCTTCGATGATAGATTTGAAAGCTGCTAGACGCAAATGGTGGTTGCCTTTGCCTTTGGTCCCCTTGCTCTATGGGACGCTCGGATTTCGCTTGATCGAAGGGTGGTCTTGGTCGGAAGCCTTCTACTTTACCGTCATTACGATCTCCACGGTCGGGTACGACGACGGGGGTATGGGCGCCGCCGGGAAGATCTTTGCAACCACCGTCATCGTCACAGGAGTGGGGGTCTTCTTCTTTGTAGTCTCTTATTTCCTC
>Ga0214473_10010263_pt1 | contig 11027 bp, 11 predicted proteins | sample RVTome_7_FD_203509 | JGI IMG/M metagenome (GOLD analysis project Ga0214473, IMG submission 203509) | Soil microbial communities from uranium-contaminated site in the Upper Colorado River Basin, Wyoming, United States - RVT98D197 | ecosystem: Environmental > Terrestrial > Soil > Contaminated >...
CACCACCAGGATCGCACCCTCGCACGCGGCCAGCGAGCGCGACACCTCGTAGGTGAAATCCACGTGGCCGGGCGTGTCGATGAGGTTGAGCTCGTACAGCTCCCCGTCGCCGGCGCGGTAGTTCATGCGCACGGCGTTGAGCTTGATGGTGATGCCGCGCTCCCGCTCCAGGTCCAGCGTATCCAGGACCTGCTCCCGCATCTGGCGCTTCTGGAGCGTCCCGGTGGCCTCGATCAGGCGGTCCGCTAGGGTGGACTTGCCGTGGTCGATGTGGGCCACGATACAGAAGTTGCGGATGCGGTCCTGGCGCATGGGCGGGAATATAAGCGTTGTCCGCTATCCGCTGTCCGTTTTCCCTTGCTCGGGCGTTGCGATGCTGGCCTCGAATGGCGGAAAGCGGATAGCGAACGGCGCCGTCGGCGCTGGCCCCGGCGGGCGCCGCGGGATATCGTTAGCGGCAATCCCTCGGCTGGAGCCCCGCATGGTCACCCGTCGCGAATTCGTTGAGTATTCGGCCGTCGCCACCGCCGGCGCCTTCTATCGCGGAGAACTCCCCGACGCCCCGGCGCCCCAACAGCAGGCGGGGCCGATGCCGCCGTCCATCGCGGCCCTCACGTCCATGCGGGATCGGGCCACGCCCATCACGCTGGAGGAGCGGCGGGCCCGGATCGAGAAGGCCCGGCGCCTCATGCGGGAGCAAAGCCTGAACGGCATCCTGCTCACGGGCGGGACGTCCCTGGACTACTACACCGGGATCCGCTGGGGCTTGAGCGAGCGGCTCCTGGCATTGGTCGTGCCGATGGAAGGCCGGGCGTTCCTGGTGTGCCCCGCGTTTGAAGAAGACCGCGCGCGCGAGCAGGTGCAGGAAAGCCCGCTGGCCGGCGACGTGGACTTTCTTACCTGGCAGGAAGACGAGAGTCCACATGCGCTGGTGGCCGAGGGCCTGAGGGCTCGGGGCAGCGCAACGGGACGGCTGGGGATCGAGGAAACCGTGCGCTACGTCTTCAGCGACGGCGTGGCCCACGCCGTGCCGTCGTTGTCCCTGGTGAGCGCCACGCCGGTCACCGCGGGGTGTCGCGGGGTCAAGGACGGGCACGAGCTGGCGCTGATGCGCCTGGCGTCGGAAGTCACGCTCAAGGCCTACGAGGCCGCGTACCGGGCGCTCAAGGAGGGGATGACGCAAGACGACTTCGCCGACCTGGTGTCCATGGCGCACCGGCGGCTGGGGTTCACCGGGGGCGCGGGCGTCCAGGTAGGGGAGTACTCGGCCCTGCCGCACGGCTCCCGTACCCCCCAGGTGATTCGTGAAGGGACGATTCTGCTGATTGACGGTGGGTGCGCGGTGGAGGGGTATCGTTCCGACATCAGCCGGACCTTCGTGTTGGGCAAGGCCACGGACAAGATGAAGGCCGTGTTCGCCATCGAGCAGCGGGCCCAACAGGCCGCCCTGGCCGCGGCGCGCCCGGGCGTGGAGTGCCAGGCGGTGGACGCGGCGGCGCGGAAGGTGATCTCCGACGCCGGCTATGGGCCCGACTACAAGTACTTCACCCATCGCGTCGGTCACGGGCTCGGCATGGACGGGCACGAATGGCCGTACCTGGTGCGCGGCAACACGCTGAAGCTGGAGCCGGGCATGACCTTCAGCGACGAGCCCGGGATCTACATCCCCGGGGAGTTCGGCGTCCGGCTGGAGGACGACATGGTCATCACGGAGAACGGGGCCGAGCTGATGACGCCGACCAGCCCGTCGCTGGAAGATCCGTTTGGCGGTATGACGGGAACCAGGTGAGGAGCCTTCCGGCAAGACGCAACCGACCTGCCTTGGCCGTGATCGCCTTCATCTTCCTCTGGGCGCACTCCGCCAGTGCGCAGACGGAAGATCCGCGTCAGCCCAACTGGGCCAAGTACCACAGCACGGCCGAGGCGTATGCCCTGCTGGATGGGTGGGCCAAGGCCTATCCCAACCTCACCAGCCTCTATTCCATTGGCCGGACGCTCAAGGGCACGCCGCTTCAGGTGTTGGAGATCACCAACCAGCAGACCGGCCCCGCCGCCGAGAAACCGGGCTATTACTACGACGGCAACATCCACGCGGGGGAGTTGACCGGCGGAGAGGTGGCGCTCCATTTCGCATGGTATCTGTTGGGCAACTACGGCAAGGACCCGCGCGTGACCCGCCTGCTGGACACGCGAGTGCTGTACGTGCGCCCCAAGTTCAATCCGGACGGCGCCGACCTCGCCCTGACCACGGGCCAGTCGCTTCGCTCGACGCCGCGCCCCTACGACGAAGACTATGATGGCCTGCTGGACGAAGACCCCGCGAACGACCTGAATCGCGATGGGGCCATGACCCAGATGCGGGTCCCCGACCCCAACGGCCTCTGGAAGGTGAGCGGGGACGACCCGCGCCGGATGGTGCGCCGCCAGACGAGCGATTCCGCCGGGCCGTTCTACGCGCTGTACTCCGAAGGCGTGGATGACGACGGCGACGGCCGGTTCAACGAAGACGGGGTCGGGGGCATCGACATGAACCGGAATTTCCCGCGGAACTGGGGGCTGGAGATCGAGCAGGAAGGGGCGGGTCCTTACCCGTTGTCCGAACCGGAGACGCAGGCCACGATCGAGTTTCTGGTGCGGCACCGCAACGTCGCCGGCATCGTGCACGGCCACACCTCCGGCGGATTCCTGTACCGGTTGCCGTCCAGCGAGCCGTGGGATGCCTACGGCCTGGAAGACCAGGATCTGATCCTGGAGCTGGCGGAGAAGTACACCGAAGTCACCCGGCAGCGCGTGATCCCCAGCTTCACCAACCCCAAGGAGCACCGTCACGGCACGCTGATCTCGTGGGGCTACTGGGACTACGGTGTGGTGGGCTGGGTGCCGGAGTATTGGGGCGGCTTTGGCCGGGATTACGACAACAACGGGTCGGTGAGCGAGGCCGAGCGATTCCGGTTCAACGACCAGGAGTTGAACGGTGCCGGATTCGCGGCGTGGACCGCGTTTGACCATCCGCAGCTTGGGAAGGTAGAGGTCGGCGGCTGGCGCACGCGGTTTACCACCCAGAACCCGCCCACTAGGCTGCTCAGGGGCGAGCTGGAGAAATACGTGCCCTGGCTCTTGTGGTTGGCCGAGATCGGGCCGCGATTGGTGGTGGAGGAGGCTACGGCGACCGCGGTGGCGGGCACGGGGCTCTACCGGGTGACGGCGTTGGTGCGAAACGTGGGCTATTTGCCTACCAACATCACGGAGCGGGCCCTCGAGGCGCGGTTGATCGAGCCGGTCTATGCCGCCATCGAACTACGGGACGCGGAGCTGGTGTCAGGGGTCCGGCGGCAGTCGCTGGGGCATCTCCCCGGGCTGCGCGACGTGGGTGGGCAGGGACCGGGCGAGACTCGCCGCACCATCGAGTACGTGGTTCGGCGAGCCGGCCAGCGGCCGGCAGTGGTGCTCACCCTGACCTCGGAAAAGGGCGGCACGGTGCGGCGGGAGTTGGCTTTGCCGTCGCGGTAGCGTCAGGGCCGCAGTCTTGAGATCGTTTTCATTCGCCGGATCGTGGCTGCGGTGTCCGGCGGCCCCCGGACCGGGTAATGCTCGAAGGGCCCTTCCCCCCCCGACGACACCCAGTGGCAATCGATAACGGCCGGCGGGGTCCGCGCCGCGGTCCTATGTCAATACCACTGTATTGACAACGCCCGAGCCGCGGTTACGTTCTCATATGGCTTCCAAGACCGAACAACTCCAGATCCGCGTGACGCCGGAGCAGAAGCGCGCCGTGAAGCGCCTGGCGCGCGAGGCGGGGGCGGATGTGTCATCCTGGGTCCTGGCCCAGGTCCTGCCGTCCGAGGCCGGGCGATTCCAGGAGTTGGCCGCCCGCGCCGCGGACCGAGCCCGGCGCCGGTACGCCCTGGCCGAGCTGGCGGACTGGCTTGGCGCACTCCCGGCCGCCGCGTTTGCCCGCGCGGTCTCCCGACCGGCGGGCAGGTCGCTGGACGGGGAGACCCGGAACTACCTGGCCGGCGCCATCGACCTGGCGGCCGCGCGCCGGGGGCTGGCGCCCCCGCCGTGGACCGGAGACGTGCCGGTGCCGCGGGCGCCGCTGTTTGGGTCGAGTCTGACCTCGGTTCGGCTGCACCTGCTCACCCGCGCCCCTGTGGCTCTGCGCCGTCGCAACCTGTTCGTGGATTCGTCCGTGGACGATCGCGTGTGATCCGGTGCTGACTCCCAAGCGCATCCGGGAGTTGTTTGGCCTGCTTAACGAGCGGCTCGGCGCCGAGGGTGTGGTGGGCGAGGTCTATCTGGTGGGTGGTGCGGTGATGTGCCTGGCGTTCTCGGCGCGGCCGTCCACGGCCGACGTGGACGCCGTGTTTACTCCCAAGGAGGTGGTCCGGCGGCTGGCGCGCGCGGTGGCCGCGGATGCCGGGGTGGAGGAGGGATGGCTCAACGACGCGGTGAAGGCCTACGTCAGCGAGCGCGGGGAGTTCTCGCCGTGGCTGGAGCTCGAGCACCTCAAAGTGTTCGTTCCCATTCCGGAATACTTGCTGGCGATGAAGTGCCTCGCCTTCCGCTTGGGCCCCGAGTTCCACGATGAGGACGACGTGCGCTACTTGCTCCGGCACCTGAACCTGGAGCGGGCCGAGGACGCGCTGGCCATCGTGGAACGCTACTATCCGGCGGAGCGTATTCCGGCCAAGACGCGATTCGCGCTGCAGGAGCTGCTGCCAACCGGCTGAAGCCAAGCGCCGGGTCAGGTTGGCCGGGGCCGGGGCCGGGGCCGGGGCAGGGGCTCGCCGCGTTGTCCAAGGCCGCGTTCAAGGCGGTATAAGTCTCATCCAGCGGGGCTAGAGGCTTCATTCAGCTTAAACCGGCCTCCGTTTCAGCTTAAATCGGTGTCAAAGTCGGCCGTTCCAGGCCTCGGATGGGCCGGATGAGACTTCATCTGAGCCGTCTCAGGCTTGATCCACGGGTCCCCAGGGCTCACCTGCCCCGGACGAAGCTTCGCCCGCGACGATTGAGGCCTCCTCCGGGCCAGTTGAAGCCCGATTTAAGCTGAATGAAGTCTGGTTTAAGCTGAACGTGGCCTGGTTTTCGGTGGGTTCCCCTTACGCCGCCGGGGCCTAAGCGCGGTTGTTACACTGGGTTAGATTGCACCGAGCACGACGCCCCACGCGGCGAACAGCCAGCGAGGCTGCTTCTAGCTCTTAGCCGGTCCCACCAGGAGGTGCAATGCCTCCAATGATCCCGCCCGCCCCGGCCCGTGGGGCTCGACTGGAGACGGCGAGCTAGCGTTCGGCTGGCCCCCCAGCCAGGCCGAGGAACACGAGGATCCCACGATTGACCCGCAGCAGGTCCTCGTCATCCAGGCGACCAACGTGGGAACCCAGTTTTGCCTTGGGCACGGTCGTGATCTTGTCCATCATGAGCCGGGACGGCGTGCGCAGCCCATTGCGCTCGCTCGGGGCAACGAGGAGCCGGAACAGGGGGGCGTCCGTGGGGTCGGTGGTGAAGGCACAGATCATGACCGAGGTGGTGCCGTCAAAGCGATCATCTTGGACGATCACCGCCGGACGGGGCTTGCCGGCGTAGTCGATGATCCGGACCTCTCCGGGCCGCGCGGTGGGCAACTCGCTCAGCAACCGTGGAACCAGCGGAACAAGGTGCTCGAGACTGTTGGAATGTGCCCGCAGGAGCATGATGCGAAACGGCCGCCCCCGCAGGTTCTGCTGAAAGCGAAGGTTCTTGTCCGCCGTGACGAAGGCCTCGCAGCGTGAGGCCAGGCGGTCGAGCAGGGAGCTATCGTCAAGGTCGGTCGGCCCGAGCAACCGCCCGACGGTGGTTACCTCATGATCGTGAAGGAAAGGCGCTAGACTTGCGGGGACGCATGCGTCGAGGACGATGCGCACCGGGCGCGCCTACGCCGGGCTCGGCTCGGCCTGGGCTACGAGCGCCTGGCGCGCCAGTTCCAGCACGGCGATCGCGTGCTCGCGGGAGACGGACGGGAAATCGGCCAAGAACTCGGACAACGCGTGCCCGCCCTCGACATAGTCAATGAGCGTCCTCACGGGCACCCGCGTCCCGGTGAAGCAGGGCTCGCCGCCCAGGCGCTCCGGGCTTGCGGAAATCAGGGGGTTGGGCAGCGTCATGGCTCTGTCGCGCTTCGGTTCGGTCCTGAAGGTAATGCTTCTCCACGTCGTGGTCCAAACCTGGCCCGCGCGGGCACGCGTCCTCCAACCGTTTGTGGCCTCCGCGCGGATCTACACCCCCCGCTGGTTGCGACCGGTCCGCGGGCACTGGCCCGGTCCAGCTTGTCATACCCGAAGAGGTTGCCCAGGTCGGCGGCGCCGCCGTCCTCCCAGTGGGCCCGGACGCGGCCGAAGCCGAAGCCGTACTCCAGCCACCGGCCCAGGCTGCTGAGCGGCGACTGGTTGGTGACGGTCCCGGCCATCTCGTTGGTGGTGGCGAAGTCGCGGGTGGTCTCCACGCCGCCTCGGCGAACAGATGATCCCCGGACCACAGGAAGTAGGCTTGCACCGCCCCACCCAGATCCCGCCGGACCAACCGGCCCGTGGCATCGTAGCGGAAAGGTCAAGCTGTCGCCGCCCACCTCCTTGAGCGCCAGCAACCGGTTCTCCGCCGTCCAATGGAACCGCACGCTGTCCGGGCCCGGGCAGACGCGCTGGGTGACGTTGCCGTCGGCGTCCGTGGTGTAACTGAGGCATCGAACCCGGTGATCCGGTTGCCGGTGCTGTAGCTGCCGGCCTTGAGGCCGGAATACGTGGACCGCACGCTGTCGATGTTCCCGGCGGGATCGTAGTAGTAGGTGGCCACCTTATCCGTGGAGGGCGCACGCTGCCACCCGAGGCCCGGGTTCCAGACGCATTCATCCAGCGAGATGTAGGCCGAGGTGTCGGCCTTGAGGCGATCCAGCTGGTCGTAGCCGAAGAGGTTGCCGAGGTCGGGCGCCCCACCGTCCTCCCAGTGGGCCCGGATGCGCCGAAGGCGGGCTCCAGTGGGCTGCCCATCGGAACGTCACCTCCTGATCTCTATGATTCCCTCCATCGAAGAAGCGAACTCCATGATAGCGACTGGGAGGGTGTCGCGATTCTCGTCTCTTACACGCAATGCACCGGAGGAACCTAGGATCAAGTAGCCGGCCCGGCACTCGACGAAGGCTTCAAGGTGGGCAAGCATCTCGCGATCGGCAGCCCTGAAGAGGATCTGAGGATTTTCGATCTGGGTGTTGGGCAGTTCGCCTAACATCTCTCTAATGGAGGTGCGATCTTCCAATGCACCCTCGCGCAAACTTGCGATCAAACCTGCGTCCTGCGCTCTTTCGCACCGCACCAGAATTGCGTTTCCGCCCCAGCTGGCTGTGCATACAGCGGGCTTGGCCATGCGCGAAAGGGCCGTCGCGGCTCTTTCCTCTGTGACAACCTCGTGGCTCGGCGCGACCACATACCCTGATGGTATCCGCTCGGGTGAACCTACCGCGGCCCTGACCATAAGAAGGGCGATTCGCGCCGCGTCAATTGACAGCGGGCCTGATTGAAACATGCTACCCTCCGTATCCAGCGCTTTGATCGCAGGTTGCCCAACTGACACAGGGCTGCCGCACGTTCCGATCATCGCGCCGTAAAGAGACCCCTCCCAGCTATGCAGTCAACGTAACCAGTCACATCATCAACGTGACGCAGCGTGACCGTAGGGCCACGACTCAAGGTTCGCACGGTACCGGCATACCTTACGACCAAGGGCCACCACATGCTGAATGGCAGCCAGCTTGGAGACCAGTGTACAGTCCAGTCAACGATCACGTGGTTGATCGAGGTGGCAGTTGTTTCCGTACCAAACCCAGTTCCAAAAACTAGCGGACGGCACGCCTTGAGCTGTGGGTCGGTGATGTCGTAGATAGCCTTAGGATCGGACGGCGACCAAGAGGCGTGGCGTAGTCCCGCGCCCCGGCTCCCGCCGCCAAGCCGAGCGTAGAAGGCGTCCCCCGACCCCGGGCTGCCTGAGTTGAGGTGGCCCGTAATCGTGTCCCAGTCGTCTCCTCCTAAATCCTCGCAGTGCAGGGCAAAGAACGAATCGGACTTCCCATCGAACGTTTGCGTGACCCACCGCTCCTCGCACCACTTTCCGGTTGGATCGGCGTTGCTCACTGGATTGTTCCCCGCAAAGGTGTACCGATTAATACCGCCCGCCAACCCAATCGGGTCCTCGCTCAGGAACCGCCCGCCTGCGGCTCGTACCAGCGGTTCCGCATGTAATAGAGCTCCGGCCCCAGGTCCCCCATCCACAGCGCCCCCTTGAACCGGGAGCGGTTGTCCGCCCCGGTCCCCAGGTCGTCCGACCCGCTTTCATACGCCCCCCAGCGGTCGTAGGCGTAATTCCCCCGGAGCTGGTTGTTCTGGTGATTCACCAGGCCGATGGTGTTCCCCAGCCCGTCCTGGTGGGCAAAGTACACCGTGTCGCTCGCGGAGGAGACCGCGTGCAGCCGGTCCATCCCGGGATAGTAGCGGGGGGCGCTTCAGAGTGCCGCTAATCCAAAACCCACAGCGACGCCAAGCAAATGATGTGCCGGGACAACAGGGTGGTGGATGAGTGTTGTCGTGACGCTGTAACGAGTTTGCCCCAGTTGGTGACCGTTGGCGGGTTTGGCGGGGCCTGACACCAGGGTTTGGCTGGCGCCGGACGCATTGACGGCCTTAACCCTTTGTGGTTTGAACGCGTCACTTGTTGTTGGGCTGCCGCAGCGGGGGAACCGGCCAGCGCGCCCAGCGCACCATTTCTCAACCGCTCGCCACGCGTTCGCCGGCTCTCTCGGTCCCGCGATACATTGACACAGCGCGCAATAAGCTGGTACTACTCGGCACAGCCCCGGGAGTTATCATGTCCCGCGACATGGGAACGTTCCGTATCGATATCGAGATCGAGAACCCGGCGCGCCCCGGGGAGAGGCGGGCCTTGCGGTCGGTACTCGTGGACACCGGCGCCGAACTCTCCTGGGTCCCCGGCGAGCTGCTCGACGCGCTCGGGATCGAACGGCGCAGCCGCTGGTGGTTTCGGCAGGCCGACGGGACCGTGCTGGAGCGATGGACTGGACCCGCGTTCGTCTACGCCGAGGGCAAGACGGCGACCGACGACGTGGTCTTCGGTCACCCTGGCGACCTGACCCTGTTGGGGGCCCGCTCACTGGAAGGGCTCAATCTACGGATTGACCCGGTGAGCAAGCGATTGGTAGACGCCGGCCCCGCCCCGGTGGCCCCGTCGCCCGCGCTAGGAACGCGGCGGCCGGGCCGGGAAGCAACTCATCGTCCCTCCACGATCTGCTTGTAGCTGGCGGGATTCCACTTAGGCCGCACCGCCGCGTTGGCGACATCCAGCCCCAGATAGAACGCCAGCTTCACAATCCGGGACTCCTTCTCCGCGTCTATCTTGGCCGGCTCATCGCTGGGTTTGTGGTAATCCGCGTGCACGCCGTTGAAGAAGAAGAGCGCGGGCACGCCCAGCCGGGCAAAGTTGTAATGGTCTGAGCGGAAGAAGAAGCGCTCCTCGGGCCAGATATCGTCAATCGCCGTCATGCCCAGCTCGGGATGCGCGCGGTTCACCCGGCCGAGGGTGGCCCCCAGGTCCGAGTGCTGCCGGCCGATCACCACGATGGTGTCCTTCCAGTTGCGGCCCACCATGTCGAGGTTGAAGTCGGCCACCATCTGCCCCATGGGTACGGGCGGGTTGGCGGTGAAGGCGCTGCTGCCCCAGAGCCCGCGTTCCTCGCCGCTCACGGTAACGAAGATCATAGACCGCCTGGGCCGGGGATCGAGCCGGGCAAAGGCCTCGGCCAGCTCGAGCACCGCCGTGGTGCCGGAGGCGTTGTCGTCCGCCCCATTGTTGATGCTGTCGCCGCGGACCGCGGGCCGCTCCACGTCCAGGTGATCCATGTGGGCGCTGAAGACCACGTACTCGTCCTTGAGCTCCGGATCGCTGCCTTCGAGGATGCCGGCGACATTCGGGGCCCGGGCGCTGGAGACCAGCGCGGTGCGCAGGGTGAACGAGACAGTGACGTCGAGGCGGGCGGCGCTGAGCGGGTGGTCGGTCGCGCGCACCGCGGCCAGGTCGAGGCCCCGGCTGGCCAGCAGGGACGCGGCGGCCTGGTTCCGGACCCAGACGATCGGGGGGTCGGCGGGCTCCCACGAGCGGCGCGTCATGGTCCGGCTCTGCCGCGCCGCCACCACGTTCCAAGCCGTGTCCGGCGTCATCGCCAGGACCAGGACCGCGGCCGGCTTTGCCGAGAGCAAGGCGGTCAGCACCGCGTTGGCTTCCACGGCGCGCAGGTTCCTCCGGGCGGAAGGGGCCACCAGCACCACCGCGCCGGCGAGGCTGAGGCGCTGCGCCGCGTTCGCATCCGGCTTGCCGCTCACCAGGAGGAGCGGAGCGGTGACCGCCACGTCGCGCAGCACGCCGCCGGGGAAGAGCACCTCCCGGCCAAAGCGCCACGTGGGGCCGCCTGCTATCCCGATCCGCGAGCCAGCCGTGTCGAGCCGCACCTGATCTACCTGGTAGCGCTGCACGAACGTGCCGCCGTCTCCGCCTGGACGGAGCCCGACGCTGCGGAACTGGCCGGCGACGTAGTCCGCCGCCTTCTCGAGTCCGGGGCTGGGGGTGTACCGGCCACGCATGGAGTCGTCGGCGAGGAGGTTGATACGCGCCTGGACGTCCGCCGGCGTGATCGAGGCGACCGCGGCGGCGACGCTCGCGCCGTCTTGCGCGAGAAGGCGTCCGGCCCCTGCGAGCAAGGCCGTCAGAACGATCGTCAAGCCACTCACCGTGCCGCTCCTTTGAGCATCGAGCAAAAATAACGAGATCGAGTCAACGGACCACCGCAGAGAGCGCAGAGAATTCAACAGAGGGGACGCAGCGGCTGGACTGGGTGTTAGCCCCCGGGCTTCCGACGCGGAGGGGGGTCCGGCTTCTTCGCCGGCACCTGGGGTTGGGGCTTGGGCGCGGGCGGCCGCGGCTCGGCCTTGGGTTGC
>Ga0214473_10010264_pt1 | contig 11026 bp, 10 predicted proteins | sample RVTome_7_FD_203509 | JGI IMG/M metagenome (GOLD analysis project Ga0214473, IMG submission 203509) | Soil microbial communities from uranium-contaminated site in the Upper Colorado River Basin, Wyoming, United States - RVT98D197 | ecosystem: Environmental > Terrestrial > Soil > Contaminated >...
CACGATTCTACCATTATCGGTGGAGGTGGACGCGTCTAGAGTGACGCTCGTCCCCGCAACGATGGAACCGCTGGGAGCGACGGTGGCGTTCGCGGTAGGCGGGTCTACCCCTGAGGCTCCAGGAATTCCTTTGTTTTCGCCACCTTGGTCAAAACTGAACTGCATTGCCTGCTTCATCGAGAAGCTCATGATGGAGAAAACGACTGCAAGGAAGATGAACAGGATCACCGCGCTGACGAGTCCGTGCTTCGCCATCGTCCTGATGTCCTTTTCGAAGATGATGAACGCTCGGCGTATGGTAGCCAAGGGTTTTGGCTTCTTGACCCGAAGCTCCGGGAATCCCTTCGATTCCGAGACGACGTCAGTAGGAGGTGGAGGCAATTCGTCGTCGCTCGTGGGTGCTGGTGGTTCTGGCATCATTTCGTCGTCGTTCATGCCACCTCACCCCTTGCAGTACGCTCGAAGACTTCCTCCATCGTTCCCATGCTCTTCATCTCGAAGAGGTCGATCCCTTCTTGGACCAGGATCTTGGCGACTTGGGAGGCATCCTGTCGTCTCTGGAGTGTCAGCGCGACGTCGCCTTCGATTATCTTTATGGAAGTCAGCCTGAGGCTCCTGTCGAGCATCTCCTTCGCCTTCTGCGGGTCCGAGACCCTCAGCAAGTAGGCAGGCGCGAGGTACTTCTCCTTCAGCTCTTCTGCGGTTCCCACGGCAGTGAGCTTCCCATGATTTATGAACGCGAACTTGTCGACGATGTACTCTGCCTCGATCAGGTTGTGGGATGTGAAGAAGATCGTGTTGCCGCCCTTGACGGTCTTCTTGAAATGCTCTCTCAGCTTCCGCCTGTGGATGATGTCAATCCCTTCGAAGGGTTCGTCTAGGAACGCAAGCGGAGCATCGGTCATGAGGACTCTGGCCAAGGAGACCCTCTGACGCTGTCCCTGCGATAGAAAGGCGATCTTCTGGTCTATGAAGCCCCGGAGGTCTGCAAGGTCCGCGGCACCGTTTAGGGCCGAGAGCCTGTCTGACCTGCGCATAAGCATGAGCTTTCCGAACATGTCGAGGTATCTCCTCGGGGTCATCTCCTCGTAGAACCGAGTCTCCTCTGACAGGATTGCGATATTGTCCCTAACCTGGACCGGGTGCTTGTGCACATCGATCCCGAGGACGGTCGCGTCCCCCTGCGTGGCGGGCGTGAGCCCGCACAAGACCCGTATGCATGTGGTCTTGCCTGCACCGTTCGGGCCGAAGAAGCCGAATATCTCTCCCCTGCCTACTTTGATAGTGACACCATCGAGCGCTCTTATCGCGCTGAAGTCCTTCACTAGTCCATTGGCTTCGATCAAATGAACGCACCGGCGTTTGACTAGGTCGGCCGGGGTTCATATACCCCCGAGAGGCGGATATCATGATTGATAATGCTACCTGGTTGTGTCGGAAGACGGAGCTCCCCGGCCGGGTCACTTCTTTTTGACCGGCATCATGATTTTCGCGTACAATATCATCTCGCCTTTGACGACCTCAGGCTTCTTGCTGTAGACCTCCATAGGGCAGGCCGCAACAGTGTATCCTTTCTCCTTGATCCAGGTCTCCAACTTGCCATATGAGTTCTGATACTCGCTTGAAGGCCCCTTGTGCGAGTAGCTGGCAACTTTCATCGTCGGCAGCTTCTTGATCTTGATGCCGCCGCTTGGCTTCCCCTTCCCGTAGATCGGGATCGCGATGCTTGCCTTGCATTCCTCTGGAGGGGTCTCCTTGGGAATGCTGTGGTATATACCCATAGGATGGAACCCCGGCATGATCTTGTTTTCTTTTGCCCAGCCGTAGAGTTGGCCGAAGTACCTATCGAAGGGTATGTTGCTGTAGCTACCGACATGCTCGATGTACGCTATTGTCATCGGTTTTCTCGATTCCAGCTTGACGCCCGCCATTGTAGCACCTGAACGGTGAACGTGAATTTGGCGTATTTCAAATTATTGGGCGGTGAGCCAGGCGCCTACTTGAAAGTCTAGCTGCTTCTCAACCAGGGAACTATTGCGCCGAGGCTAGGGGTTTCTCTCCTTGTCGAAGCGAATCTGACGGGGAAATCCCTTATACAGCCATTCCGTTCACACTCTATGGCATCCGCCGACAGTCCCTCGAGGTTCTGGAAGCTCTGTGACGTATGCGGTGCGAAAGTTCCGTCCTATGCTTTTCGGGACCATATGATACTCAGCCATCCTGAGACTATGCGTGAGAGAGGTGAGATTGGCGAATACTTCGACAAGCGAGCGATGAAAGTATTTGTTCCTGGTGTGCTCTTGTTGATGCTGTTGAGCGTCCCTCTAATCTTCTTCACGGAGGTATCAGTCGCGGTTCTTGTCACGGTGTTCTTGATTGGAGTGGCAGTCCTCGTGGTCTACTACCTCATGTTTGTCCAGATGCCGCAATGAGCGGCGCGGCGTGCAGAGAACCGATTCTCTACCCATCCTAAGGTCACATTCCGAGCTTTTCGAGGGCATCCTTGGTCGGGACTCCGTCGCTCGTCCAGCCCCAGAGCTTGTAGTACTCCTCAAGTTCTTTATCGAAATCGCCCTTGTTCACCACCGCGCCTTTGGAGGGCCCGTCGTCTATCGGGAGCGTGAACAGTCTCTCAGGCAGAGTGTCGTCCTTCTTGGACAATCCCTCCCTGAGGTTGAAAAGACGTTCCATGGTCCACGATCTGGCGCCGATCTTCCTGAGCTCGTCCACGTTGTATCCGAAGCCCGTGGCTGCGTTAACGAGTGTAACCATCTCGTCCCAAGAGTTGGCGAATGCATTCCGTGCTCCGAACTTGCACAGAATCATGCAGTCGTACAAGGTGAACAGTTCCTGTAGGTCCTTCAGAACGGGTGATTTGCCCTTGACTGTGAACCTGTCGAGCTTCCCCTGGAACAGCTCGGGGACATACATGGTCGCCCTCAGGTGACACGCGCCCCTTGTTGATGTTGCGAACGCCAGGGCCATGCCCTGGATCCCTCTCGGATCGTAGCCGGGGAACTCCATGCCCTTCACATTCATAGCGTACTTCCCGGCCTCTGGGCCGTACTTCGCGGCAAGCCGCCTTGACCCCTCGCCTATGAGCTTGCCAAAGCCCTCCCTCTTGCCGGTCATCTCGACGAGCTTCACCATGGCCGCATGGTCCCCCCACTTGAGCTTGAGACCGCCCGTGTCCTTCTCGGTTATGATCCCCATCTCGAACAGCTCGTACGCGCACGCTATTGTGTCCGCGCACGAGATGGTGTCCATCCCGTACTGGTTGCACAGGCTGTTCGCCATTATGATCGATTCCATGTTCGTGTTGCCCAGGTTCGAGCCGAACATGGCGAGGGTCTCATACTCAGGACCTTCCGTCTCCGCCTTGTACTCCTTGTCGGCCTTGGTCATGTTCCCACAGTGGAGAGGGCATCTGGCGCAGGCCGTATCCTTGGTCTTGTAGTTGTTCACCAGGGTGTCCCCGCCGATCTTCTCGTACTCGGGGAAGTTGCCTGTCTGAAAGTTGCGAGTCGGGATCGTTCCGGCCTTGCCAGTGATTCCCACGACCATGGATGTGCCGTACTTCGCGAACGCCTGTGACTTCTCCTTCACGGTCGCGGTCGCGGTCTTGAATGTCTCCTTGAGCTTCTCTGGATCCGCCTGAGGGACCTCTTTCGTCCCGTGGACGACGACGGCCTTCAGGTTCTTGGAGCCCATCACCGCTCCAACGCCACCTCTCCCAGCAGCCCTGTGATGGTCGTTCATTATTGCGGCGTATCTGATGAGCTTCTCTCCCGCGGGACCGATGACGGCGGCTCTGGCCTTTTCGTGTCTTTTTTGCAGGTCGTCGATTGTTTCGAAGACGTCTTTACCCCAGATGTCAGATGCGTCCCTGAGCTCAGCTCCATTGTCTGTGACAAGGAGATAGACAGGTTTGGGCGACTTCCCCCTGAACACGATACCGTCGTAGCCAGTCTTTCTGAACATCGGCCCCCAGTGACCTCCCGAGTGAGCCGAAAGGATCGCCCCGGTCAGCGGAGATTTCGTCGTGACATTGTAGAATGCCGTGAAGGACCCGTATGTGCCCGTGTAAGGTCCAGTCATGATTATGAGCCGGTTCTCCGGGTCGAACGCATCGATCATGGGTTTGTTCTCTTCGTAAAGGAGCTTTGCGGCCAATCCCCTGCCGCCCAGGTACTTGTGTGCGTCCTCCTTCGAAACCTCTTGGTCCGCGAACTCTCCACTTGTGAGATCGACCCTCAGCAGCTTCATAATACAAAGCCCCCATCTTTGGCCGTCGAACGAATTGCTAGAGAATATAAAAGGATTTGGGAGAATTCGGTTTTGTTTGCCGATTGTTCGCACCGGATTCGTCAAATGTGCTTATTGTTCGAACATTTGTACAATCGGACACATTTAATACGCAGGATTTGTTCACTCGCGCATGGTCTTCGACGGTCTGAGTGTCGAGTCCATCGTGCTCGTTGCCATACTCATCGCCATCGTTGCCTTCTTCTATTCCAACCTTGGCCTGGGAGGTGGCCAGCTGTACGTGCCGATCATGGACCTCTTCTTCGTGAGCCTGTTCATGAGGGAGATCGTGCCGCTCTCCCTGACATTCGCTTTCGTCACGATGCTCAGTTCGACATACACCCACAGCAAGAAGCACCTGGTGGATTTCAGGTTGGGACTGCTGCTTGCGGCGGCTGGTCTCATTGGGGTGGTCGCAGGTGTCTTCTTCACCTCGGAAGTCGACGACTGGGTCGTCAAGGCAGGGTTCGCGACATTGCTCGTAGTCGTCGCAACGAAGATGATCTACGACATATACATGGCGAAAAAGGACAACGTGATTAGCCCTACGAGCTTCACCTTCAGGCGAAAGCTGGCAGGCATGGGCGTGAGCATCCTCACAGGGTTCCTGATTGGGAGCTTCGGCATCGGAGGCGGAGTGGTCAGCGTCCCGCTCATCATCTATGTCTTCAGGTTCGAGCCGAGGAAGGCGATTGGGACATCAGCACTTCTGGGCGCCATCCTCACTCCCGCCGCATTCATCGCATATGTTCTCAGTGCCGAGGAGGGAGTAGTCATCCACTACCAGTTGGCCTTGATTCTTGCTCCCCTCGTCTTCATCATGGCGATCATAGGGTCGACGTGGGGACTGCAGAAGCTAAAGACACCTGTGGTGAAGACGATTTTCACATGCGGCGTATACCTCGCGGCTACAGAGATGATATACAGCCTATTGTTCCAGTGAGCGGTCGGTCCTACTCTCTCATCCCGAGCCGGTCGAGTATGAACGCGTACATGAACGCGAACCATTTCAGGTAGTCGTACCTTCCAGATGCGCCTGCATGTCCTTCCACGATCCCTGTCTTGAGCAGCAGGATGTTGTCATCTGTCTTCAGCGCTCTCAGCCTCGCCGTCCATTTGGCAGGTTCCCAGTAGGGCACTCGAGTGTCGTTCAGGCTCGAAGTGATCAGCATGTTGGGATATGCCTTCGACGCAACGTTGTCGTAGGGTGAATATCCCTTGATGTAGTCGTAGTGCTCCTTGATCGTAGGGTTCCCCCACTCCTCGAATTCGCCGACCGTCATCGGGATCGTCGGGTCGAGCATGGTGGTCACGCCGTCCACGAACGGGACCTCCGCCACGACCACTTTGAACAGGTCTGGGCGCATGTTCGTGATTGCACCCATGAGCAGCCCTCCCGCGCTCCTTCCACGTACAACCAAGCGGTCGCTCGAGGTGTAACCTTCGGCAATCAAGTGTTCCGCGCATGCGATGAAGTCCGTGAATGAGTTGATCTTCTTGAGCATCCGACCGTCAATGTGCCAGCCCCTGCCCATTTCCCCGCCCCCGCGTATGTGCGCTGTGGCGCAGACGAATCCGCGCGAGAGCAGGCTCACCAGCATCGTGTTGAACTTCGGACCGGCCCATTCGAAGGTGCCGTATGCCCCGTATCCGTAAAGGTAGGCCGGGTTCTTCCCGTTCTTCTTGAGCCCCTTGCGGTGGACGAGCGAGACAGGTATACTGGTGCCGTCCTTCGCTGTCGCGAAAACCATTTCCTGGACATAGTGAGAGGGGTCATATCCGTTAATCTCCTCTCGTTTCATCAGCTCGAGTTTTCTGGTCTTCAGATCATAGTCGTATATACTCGTTGGAGTGACCAACGACCAGTATTTGAACCGGAGCTTGTTCGATTTCGGGTCTGCGTTCTCCATCGGCATCACGAAGTAGACTGACTCTGGAAATTCGAGCAGGTGCGAGTTCATGTCCTTCAGATCGTAGATTCGTATCCTTCCCTGCGCGTTCTCCCTCTCGAACACGACAAGGTGGTCCTTGAAAGCCTCCACCCACGGGTTCGGGTCGCTGACATCGATAGCGACCGTCTTCCTATGAGGTATCAACTCCTTCCAGTTCTTGGCGGTCGGGTCCGATGTCGGTGCTTCCATGATCCTGAAGTTGATGGCGTTCTCATTGGTCACAATGAAGAATCGATTGTCGTGGTGCACGGCGAAGTATGTCATCCCGTGCTTCCTCGGCCGCATGAGGGTGAACGGATCTGTTGGCCTGTCAGCATGGACATAATGCACCTCGGAGGTGGTCGCGCTCTCGACCGTTATCAGGATGTAGGTCCTCGATCTGGTCTTCGCGAGTTCCATGTAGTAGAATCCTGCGTCCTTCTCGTGGAAGACCTCCACATCGTTCTTTGGGTCCATGCCTAGGACATGCCTGAAAACCTTGTACGACCTGTATTCGTTGTCCATCACCGAATAGAAGATGGTCCTGTCGTCGTTGGCCCATTCAGCGCCTGAGGTCTCGACAATCTGATCCTTGAGGAGCCGTCCCGTACTGAGGTCCTTGACGTAGAGCGTGTTCTTCTCCGAGCCGTTCGTGTCGGCAAGATACATCATCAGGTTGTGGTCAGGGCTCATTTTCACGAGGTTGACTCTGAAGAAAACGTTCCCGTTGGCGACCAGATTCTCATCCAGGATGATTTCCTCGTCAGCGTCGAGAGATCCTTTCTTCCTGCAGTGAATGGGATACTGCTTGCCGGCTTCCGTTCGCGTGTAGTAGTAGTAATCATCGATCCTCTCAGGCACCGAACAGTCGGTCTCTTTGGTTCTGCCCTTCATCTCCTCAAAGAGCTTCTTCTGAAAGGTTTCTGTTTGCTTCATGAAGTCGAGTGCGTAGCGGTTCTCGGCCTCTATGTACTCGATCACCCCGGGGTTAACCCTGTCCCTCATCCAGTAATAATCATCTATCCGTGAATCACCGTGCGCCTCGAGCTTCTTGGGGACTTTTCTCGCCATAGGCGGGCGAGGGGTCTCATCTCTGCTCATCGCTGACCGACATTACCGTACGACTAATAAAGAAAGCGCTGGCAGCCTACTTCCAATCCATCGGCTGTATCTTCGGGTTCTTTTTTGTTTTCCACTCCCACCCTACCACTGGAACGAGTCTCACCTGCATGTTCCCAGAGCCGAAGTCGCACGCCCTCTCCAAGGTCGAAGCCAACTCAGTTGTCTCTTGCATGTATCTAAACATTGATATCCGGAATTGGGCATCAGCTAGAATCAGTTCATGTGAGCCGGTGAGCTAGTTGGATGGTCAGACCGAGAAGAGATCAGCCCTTATCGTGGCCATGTTGAGCTCATTCTTCGCACCCTTCATGGCGTCTTCAATCAATGTGGCGCTGCCATCGATAGCGGACGAATTCGAGATGGACGCTGTTCTGCTCACCTGGGTCGCTACGTCGTATCTTCTCTCCGCCGCTGTTTTCATGGTTCCCTTCGGAAAGCTGGCCGACATCCACGGTAGAAAGAGAATATTCATTCTCGGGATGTGGGTTTTCGGAATTGCCAGCGTCCTGTGTGCCATCGCGCCGTCCTCATGGATTCTCATCGGAGCTCGCATCATTCAGGGCTTCGGGAGCGCCATGGTCTTCGGGACTTCGATTGCCCTCCTCACATCGGTCTACCCTCCTCAAGAGAGGGGAAAGGTGTTGGGGCTCACCGTCGCGGTGACATATGTGGGACTGTCATTTGGCCCGTCCTTCGGAGGGTTCTTGACGGGCTTTCTCGGATGGAGGAGCCTATTCGTGTTCATACTCCCCTTCACGGCGGCTGTCATAACCGTGGCCTCCAGGCGACTGAAAGGGGAGTGGGCGGACGCAAAGGGTGAGACCTTTGATCTTGGAGGGTCCGTCATTTACGCGTTATCACTCACGGGAGTGATACTCGGATTCTCTTTTCTTCCGGACCTTCTTGGCGTGACCATTTCCTTGGCAGGGGTCGCTGGCATGGGTGTGTTTGTGTACTGGGAGTCTGGGTTCCGGAACCCGGTCCTGGACATGGCCCTTTTCAGGCGTAACAAGGCTTTCGCTTTCTCCAACATGGCAGCCCTGATAAACTACAGCGCGACCTTTGCCGTCACATTCCTGATGAGCCTGTACCTGCAATATGTGAAGGAGCTCACGCCGGAGGAGGCAGGCCTTTTACTCGTTGCCCAGCCGATCGTTATGGCTGCTTTCTCACCGCTGGCGGGAAGGCTCTCCGACGTCGTCGAGCCGCGGATTATCTCATCCATCGGCATGGCTATCAGCGCGGTCGGCCTTGTGCTGCTTTCCTTCATGGCGGAGGATACCTCCATCTGGGTCATCATCGCTTCGCTCGCTGTCCTTGGGTTCGGTTTTGCGCTCTTCTCGTCCCCGAACATGAACGCGATCATGAGCTCCGTCGAGAAGAAATCCTATGGAGTGGCTTCGTCGACCGTGGGAACAATGAGATTGGTGGGCCAGGTACTCAGCATGGGAATCGCGACGCTCTTCATCTCCTTGTATATCGGGAGCACGGACCTGACGCACGAGTTGGCGCCAGAGTTCCTCAAGAGCTTCCAGCTTTCATTCACGCTCTTCGCTGCCATGTGCTTTGTCGGAGTGTTCGCCTCTTTGGCTAGGGGGAAGGTGCGATAGGATCCTCCCATCGGACATCGATGAAATCGTGTGGTAGATTTTCCCCAAGCTGCCGACAGAACCATCCTTGACTAGATCTAATAGCAATGTGCCAAGTTGACTTTCCGTTCCGCGGATCAGGAGAGGAAGTGTTGATTCGTCATGAACTGGATGGACATGAAGAGTCTCCGTGGAACCTTGAAACCAGGGTTCAAACTTAGGGATGCTGGCCTTCCAGCTTGAATCCTGTAGCCCTCATCATCCCTGTTCGTGTCAACTGCGCAAGACATATACTCTCTGCTTGCGTTCCCCCGCTGGGACTCCCATGAAATGGGTGACAAGAGAGCACGCGCATGTCGACAGGATCGCTTGTCCATGGCTAATCAAGAGATTCGTGGATCCAGATGCTGAGTTCCTGTTCGTCCAAGGGGACAGGGTGCTCGAGGTGGCGAAGGAGACGGGCGCAACACCGTTTGATGCGAAAGGCGTGGAACTCGGGCATCACGGGGATATGTGTAGCTTCGATGCGATCATCAAGAAATACGGCCTGAGGGACCTCGCCCTCGCGGAGCTCGCTGATATCGTGCGAGGTGCGGACACCAACAAACCGGCCCTCGCTCCTGAATCGGCCGGCCTAGATAACATCGCTGATGGTTTCCGGCTCATCAGCACGGACGACTTTGACAACATGAACAAGCAATGGCCTATGTACGACGCCCTATACGCCTTCTGCAAGTGGAGGCTTGAGAAAGACAGGCAAGCCTAACTCGAGGATGATGTCCGGTGTTGGACTGGCTGACCAGGGATGGCAAGCTGCTTCTAACGACTAGAGGAGTCAGGAGCTTCGGATACGGTTTCCTCAGCGTCATTCTGGCAATCTATCTAAAGTTGCTGGGTTTCGACGAGATCATGATAGGAGTCGTTCTCAGCGCCACCCTTCTAGGAGGAGCATCATTCACTATCTTCTGCAGCCTATACGCCGACCGGATAGGCCGAAGGAAGATGTTGATCTTCCTTGCAATGCTCATGGCAGCCTCTGGCGTGGTTTTCTTCCTGACCGACAACCGAACCTCCCTCCTAATTGCGTCAATTATCGGAACTCTCAGCCCGACCGGCGGTGAGGTTGGCTCATTTCTACCTATGGAGCAAGCCATACTTCCCCAGACCTGCAGTCAGGAGAAGAGGAACTCCGTCTTCGCAACCTACAACGTCATAGGCACATTGTCAGCGTCCGCGGGGGCGCTGTTCAGCGGGACGGTGGTCGTCCTTCAGTCAGGTTTTAGCGTCGGTGAACTCGAATCCTACAGGGCGATGTTCCTGGTCTACGCAGTGTTGGCTCTCATCGCTGCTGGACTCTACCTCATCGTATCCGCCAAAGCCGAGCTTCCAGTTGAGCGCGCAAGCTCGGGGAAGAGGAGGTTGGACCACGGGTCCAAGGGCATTATCGCGAAGCTCTCGTTGCTCTTTGGCGTCGATGCTTTCGCAGGCGGGTTCGTACTCCAGAGCATAATATCCTACTGGTTCTTCACTCGATACGGGACGCCTGTCGGTCAGCTATCGCTAATCTTCTTCGTTGCAGGCATCCTCACGACGATATCGTTCTATGCGGCTGTCAAGTTGGCGAACAAGATTGGTCTTATCAGGACGATGGTTTTCACTCACATACCGTCGAACATACTGCTCATGATGGTCCCCCTAGCGGGAACATTCGTCTTGTCCATGACCTTCTTCTTGGCGCGTCAGGCGATCTCTCAGATGGACGTGCCCACAAGGCAGTCGTACACGATGGCCGTGGTTACGCCAGAGGAGAGAACCGTGGCTGCCGGGGTGACCAGCATCTCAAGGAACATCGCGCAGGCCACAAGTCCATCGCTCTCGGGCTACGCTATGCAGTTCATATCTTTGTCGTCCCCGTTCTTCATCGGCGGGTCTCTCAAGATAGCGTACGATGTGGCGGTCTACTTCAACTTCAGGAAGGTGAGGCCCCCGGAGGAGTCAGGAATGAAATGACCTCGCTCAGACGAACTTCAAGAGCCTGCTCTTCTCGAGGTCCCTAACGAACCTCAGCGCCATATCCAT
>Ga0214473_10010265_pt1 | contig 11026 bp, 8 predicted proteins | sample RVTome_7_FD_203509 | JGI IMG/M metagenome (GOLD analysis project Ga0214473, IMG submission 203509) | Soil microbial communities from uranium-contaminated site in the Upper Colorado River Basin, Wyoming, United States - RVT98D197 | ecosystem: Environmental > Terrestrial > Soil > Contaminated >...
ATCGCCCGGTGATCGTGGGATTTGCGGGGTCGGTCACACTAATCCTGAGAATCGCCTCATCATACTGGGGCGTGAATCTTATCGCCGCGTAAATGTCATTTACGTGTTGGTCAAGGATCAGAAAATCTCCGGGAAATGAGACTTCACCGACAAGAGTGAGATCGGCCGGATTCGAAATATTAACAATGCTTAGTCCGTTATAGCTATTTAAATAGGCATAATTCCCCGCAGTTTTTATTTGGTCGGCATGGTCAATTTGCAGTGTATCCACCCACGAAATCTCGTACGGTTCCAGGACATGGAGCGACGTGATGTAATTCATATTGGCGACAAAGGCGTACTCTCCGGAAATGGCAATGTCCTGAGGATATGGTCCGGTATCCGTCCCCGGGCCGAAAACGGGATTAGCAGGATCGGTGATATTCACAGAATAAACCCCCCAAGGGCCCGGCATTGAATATTGCGTGTAATAAAGGAAATTCTGACGCGCCGTGACGGCGGCGATATACCAAATCGTGTCGGCGAATACCCTTTGGGGATTTTGGAGATTCGATATATCGATTATTTCCAGGCCCAGGCCCCAGCTCATTTCGTAAGTTTGAATACATGCGTAATTGCCTGTAATCGCGATGTCGCTTGCATTTCCGGCCGCCGGTTCGTAGGCGGAAAGCATTACCGGCGAGGCCGCGTCGCGGACATTGTAGATGGTCAAATATCCGCTTGCTGAAAACAGGATCGTATCGGATAGATATAATTTATCCGAGGCGTCGATATCGCGGTATGCGACAAAGGTCGGGCTTCCGGAATCGGGCAGAGCGAATATTTGCAACCCGCCATCGACATGGCCGCAATACAGATAATCGCCGACCACGATTATCGAGGTGGGCACCCCGCTATAAAGTGTCGAGGCGACATGCTCCAACCGGTACTGTGCGCGAGCCGAACAGAAAGCCAGAACCAAGAAAATTGAAACTGCCGAAAACCGAAATTTCTTCATGGCAATCACCTCATTTTAGAATGATACACCTTTTTATCTCGGAGCGATCATCGGCCACGAGCCGATAGAAATAAATGCCCGACGAAAGGCCTTCGGCCCCCCAAACAACCTTATGCCGTCCTGCATCCCTGACACCATCGGCCAGCGTACCTACCTTGCGACCGAGTATATCAAACAGTTCGAGCTCGATATTCGACTGCCGACCGAGTGAGAATTCAATAACAGTCCGCGCATTAAAGGGGTTCGGGTAATTCTGCAAAAGCGCAATTTCGCTGGGTAATCTGATCTCATTTTCCGGAGGCAATCCAGTTGGCGCGCCCCAGCGCAGGTGTTGAAGGGAGTAGTAGTCCGATATGAAGAAATTATCGTCTATCGTCGCAATCTGATTGACATCGTTGCCGGTCCCGTAGCCGCCGACGAAGGTCAGGCCGCTTACCAGATCAATTTCGAAAGTGAAGACCTTTAGTCCGTTTTTACCGTCGGAGACATAAAGCGTTTCGCCGGAAACGCGCGCTTGGTGGACGTCGGAGAAATATTCCGGGCCGAAGAAGGCCAGGCTGTCCATCGTGCCGGTGGTGTCAAAGATGATCGTGCCCTGTTCGCCGGAGGCCCACAACTTGCCGTTGATTATTTCCAGGAAGGATGGCGCGATGCTAACGGGCTCCTCCAGATGGACAAGTTGAGGATGGGCCGGATCGGCCAGGTTATATTTATTGATGCAATATGGCGTTTCAGCCGTTACCTCGAATAAGGTACGGCCTTCGAACGCGGCTATGAACGGACAATCCAGATAATTACAATATTCAATATATAAAAGCGTAAAGCCGTTTAAGGCACTATAAGAATATATGCTCTTTCCCGTGTTGAGCAAGATTATGAGCGAATCGTATTTCTCAAATTCGCTAAGGTCCGCCCCCACGATCAATTCATGTCGCAGAGCCGGCGCGGCCGGATTAGACATATTAACCACATCAATCTTGTCATCGCTCAGGCAAAAAACATCCGTGCCCGCGATTATAAGTTTCTTGGCCGCGATGCCCGGCACGGTTGCGACCAGGTTCAGTTGCCCATCCTGCCCCAGTTCATGCACCAACAGCTCCCCGCCATTGGATTCCGCCCCGGAAATTATGTAATTGCCATAGGCGGCGCAGGAGAGGATGCCGAAATGGGCGGGGCGGACGACGGCTACCTGGGGCATGATTGTTGTGTCATAGGTAGGTTGGTAAAAAAGCAGACTTTCCGGTTTGACGAATATGGCGTAATAATCGTCAGTTAAGGCGAAACTGTATGATGGCGGAGGAAGGAGACCTCCCAAGCGGGTGAAATTATCGTAAGTATAAATGCTTCCGCCAATATCCAAGTACCAGCCAATCATAAAGCCATTCAAACCGCCGACAATATCTAGCGGGGGCCAATAAGGGTATCCTCCTTCCCAATATGGCAAGGTCGAGGTATCACCGGGGGCAAAGCTCTCAAAACCGATACCCCAACTGAACATGCCTGTCGAATAAAAAGTACAAAATGTATCGCCTCGAGCATTAGACATTCTCCCCCAATCGATGGTGGTGTCCGCTAGCTCAACATTATTCGGATCTGTGATATCATAAATGTCTCGATAGGCCCCATCATAGATATCAAAAACCAGCACATCGATACAAACGGTACTCCCAAATAAAACGTAATGACCATAATATTGATATTCGGAACTTCTATAAAAGCCGATGATTAAACTTAAAGTAGGGTTGCCCGGGTCGGATATATCATAGACGCGAAGCGAATCGTCTTCCAGCGCCAGCAAAAGATAATTACCCTTAAGCTGCCAGGATGGCCAATTATAGATATTCTCCTGTTGCGGGAAAGTAATCTGCGATACAATGTGAGTGTTTTCAATATCGCCAAAATCGCTAAGGATAATCTCATTCCCTCGCAAATCCACCATCAGCCGCCTCTCAAAATCTATCTGGTCAAAGCCGCTTACATTCGTGCGGTCTATGAAGGTCGGATTGGCCGGGTCTGCGATATCATACCGCTCCACGCCCGCGCCATTCAGAGAATTCAGGTATAGCGTATCATGGTCGATAGCCATCTTGCCATACCCGGACCAATAGAATGAATTGATATAATCTATCTCATTCTGCGCTATGGAATCATTTGCAAGGCAAAATCCGAGCGCGCACAAAAGGGGTAATATTCTTCTCATGGCGCGGCTCCTTGTAAGGAGTTTATAGGGCTATATCTATGCTTTCTCCCCGATTCATATTATAATTCGTGGAGACGCTTGTCAAGGGAAATATGAGATAAGACAACAGGCAGTAGTATTCGGGATTTTCCTGCATACTCATTTTTTGACCTGGCTCTCTTTCCAGCTTCATAATAGCCGGGACTTCCAAGTCCCGGATTTAACAAAGCAAGCGGCCACATCACCGGCCCTTGGAAGGGCCGGCTATTAGGTTATGCCCTTATTCTACTTTTTAAGGTGTCGGAAATAATCGACGAGCCGCGCATTAGAGGACGAATGCAAACCCGCCGCCGCCGTCAGCCGGGCAACGTCGCGCCTGCTAATCTTCACCGGCGGACCGCTCATGGTTTGCACCGGGTTTTTCATAATAACCCTCAACGTGCCGGCGGCCAGAAAAATCGGCACCGTCAGAAACATGCGCACACCCTTGAGATGAGGCGGAACGAGCCTGGTGTACTCGATTGCGTCATCGAGATGTTTCCAGGTCCCGCGTGCCAGCTCGAAAACGAACGCCCTTACAGATTCATGATTACCCGCCATTACCAATATTTCCGGCCTGAGTGAATGCCTGCGCATCGTGCTTTCAGGAAGATATATCCGGCCGCGTTCTCTATCCTGCGGCACGTCCTTAATGGTATTAACCTTCTGAAGACCCAAGCCGAAGGAATTACATAGTTGCAACAGCCGAGTCGATATATCAGGATCGATTTTGTACTCCGATATTATCAGTTCTGTCAGCATCTGCCCTACTGTTCCGGCCACGTAATAACAATATCTATCCCACTCCGCTTCGTCTGCCAGCGCCGTCACTCCATCGCCTGCACCGGGAGACTGCGAGAACTCGGCCATGCCGGCTGCCATTTCCCCTGCCCAACGATAGATGATGCGCTGCTTGGGCCGCGGCAATCTTCCCAGGATATCGAATAATTGCCGGCTCTGAGCCAGCAGCCTGTGATCGTGCCCATCGGCCATGCTTTTTGAGACGTATCAGGCGCTCATGTTTCTCATTTGATTCCAGTATCGGCGAATCCTCGATAGTGTCCGCCACGCGGCAGAGAAGATAGGCCGTAAAGACAGAGTGCCGCAGCCTGGGGGGCAGGAATTTTATCGCCAGGGCGAATGTCCGGCTGACCCGGGGAATAAAATCATCGATAAATCGCTTGTCATCGCGCGCATCCCGCATCGACTCAAATTTATGGGTTCGATTCTTTTTTATCCACTACAAACATCGAACGGGAACAAATTGTATGCCGACTTGAATTCTTCCTTTAAGAAACCGACAATTATTCTCAACATAAGCGGGGATTGCAAATGATACACCAGACCAGACTTCTGACCATAACGTTGTTCTTGATTTTGGCGACGACAGCGTCGGCCGATTTTATCGACGAAATCTATATTTCCGGCCAATCATTCATAACGACCGTCGCCTTCTCGCCGGACGGGAGAATGTACTTCATCGAAAAGAATACCGGAACGGTAAAAGTCATTCTTGGTCAGGATTCTGTCAGAACCGCGCCCTTTTTCGATTTCGATGTCAACAACGCCGGCGAGCGCGGCGGCCTGGGCCTGACTTTCCACCCCGAGTTCCCCGATTCGCCTTATGTCTATTGCTATGTTACCATTCCCCTGCCGGTGTTGGCCAACGTTGTCGTCAGGCTGGTTGACAGCTCCGCGTTTGGAACCGCTCCCGATACGATTTTCAGAGCGCCTATCACGGTAGGGGCGACCAACCATAATGGCGGCAATCTCCGTTTCGGCCCTGACGGCAAGCTTTACATCACGATCGGGGAAAACGCCCAGCCATCCTGGGCACAAGATACATGCCGCGTGCAGGGTAAGATCAACAGAATAAACTATGACGGCACGATTCCGGATGACAACCCCTTTCAGTGCGCGCCGATATTCGCGTATGGCCTGCGCAATAGCTACGATTTCTGCTTCCACCCCGCCACCGGCCTGCTCTATGCCAGCGAGAACGGCCCCAATGCCAACGATGAGGTCAATCTTATCCTGCGCGGACTGAATTATGGCTGGCCGATAGTGCAGTGCGCGCCTCATAACCCGGCTTACGAGGATGCTCTAATCTGTTGGACTCCGACGAATGCCCCCACGGGCATCGTGGTTGCATGGAACAGCCAGATTCCCGAATTCAACGGCAAGCTTCTGATGACAGATTGGAATGACGGTAATCTTCACGTCATGTCGCTTTCGGCGGGCGGCGATTCGATTTTATCCGACGATATTTTATTTTCAACTGGCCTCGGCCTGGTCGATATCGAGCAGGGGCCGGACGGGTTATTTTATATCACCAGCTACAACGGCTCCATAATCCGCCTCAGGCCGCTGGCCAACGTGCCTTCGGAGTTTCCTCTTCTTTCTCCCAGCGCCGGTGAGACGGTCGTAAATAACCATACCGATTTTGTATGGGGACAATCCTCCGATCTTGAAGGAGCGGTTGCTTTTTACCTGGAAATCGACGATGATGCCTCGTTTCTGCCGCCATTGATATCGCTGGAAATGGCGCAGGATACGGCGGCGTTATTCCTGACAGACTCTTTATTCAGCCTCGGGTCCACGCTTTACTGGCAGGTGTTGGCGGTCGACAGCGACAGCAATATTACGTACGGCGGAGTCCCCCAGGCGGAGCGGCGACAACTGCATATTCTTCCGGCTGGCGACGCCAACGGCAACGGATCGTTAAATGGCCTGGACGTGGTCTTCGTGGTAAATTACCTCAAGGGAATTGGCCCGGCCCCGATCCCTCTACTAGCTGGTGATGCCAACGGCGATTGCGCGCTTAACGGTATCGATGTCGTTTACCTGGTCAGCTATTTCAAAGGCGGACAGGTCCCGCTCAGGGGCGACTGCCAATGAAACTCGGAATCCCAATTAGTCCGCAGAATACTTTGCCGTGGCGGAATCCCCTTGCCTCGTTTGCCGCGGTTTTGTATATAAGCAAAAAATAGTCCGTAGGGGTGGCCGTCGCGGCCTGAGATAAAACCCTCCGAACCTGTCGACCCGTATGGGTGGAACTCGGGTAATGCCAACGTAGGGAACGGTCCGCATAATGCACCGCCCCGCATCCCCCCCAAGGCGGGGAGCAGGGACGGACGAAACGCCGCCCCACCAGGTGGTATTTTTTTCCCGATGCATTCCTCGTTGTGGTCTATAAATATTTTCGGCAACCATTGGAGGATCGATGGTCAATTATGACTTGCGTTCTCTTCTTGCAAAGTTGAGAATCGAGAAGCCCCTTATTCACAATATCACCAATTACGTGGTGATGAACTTTACCGCCAATACGCTTCTGGCAATGGGGGCATCGCCGGTCATGGCCCATGCCGTCAACGAGGTTGAGGAAATGGTCTCGTTGGCCCGCGCGCTGGTGATAAATATCGGGACATTATCGGACCCCTGGATCGATGCCATGTTGAAAGCCGGTAAGATGGCTGAGAAGCTGGGCGTGCCTATAATCCTCGATCCGGTTGGCTCCGGGGCAACGACTCTAAGGACCGGCACGTTTAAGAGATTGACCAGCGAGATAAGGCCCGTCATAGTCAGGGGCAACGCCTCTGAAATACTATCGATAGCCTCGGCCGGCATCACCACCAGGGGCGTCGATACGGTGCATGATGTGGAACAGGCCTCTGACGTTGGCCGCAAGATGGCTGAGCAACTGGAGTGCGTGGTAGCCATTACGGGGCCGGTCGACCTGATCACCGATGGCCAGCGGGTAATTCGTTGCAACAACGGCGATACCATGCTGGGAAAAATCACCGGAACGGGGTGCGCGGCCACGGCCACGATCGGCGCCTTTGCGGCGGTTACCAAAGATCCGCTGCAGGCAGCCTCGGCAGGTCTGGCATATTTCGGACTCGCCGGAGAAATCGGAGCCTCGCGATCGAAATCGCCGGGCACCTTCATGGCGGCGTTGATCGATGCCCTGTATGAGATAACTCCCGATGAATTTGCGGCCCGGGCCCGCCTCGAGGAAGGATGACCGGCATGGACAAAATGATGTTCGATTATTCATTATATCTTGTGACCGATAGAACGCTGTCATTGGGGCGAAGCAACTTCGAGATTATCGAGGCCGCGATCGCTGGCGGCGCGACTATCGTGCAGCTTCGAGAAAAACAGCTTAACGCTCGCGATTTTTATGGCGAGGGGTTGAAAATCAGGGACTTTCTTAAAACCAGGCGAATTCCGTTTATAATTAACGACCGCATTGACATTGCCCTGGCTCTCGATGCCGACGGTGTCCATATCGGCCAGGATGATTTGCCGCTCGATGTGGCGCGTAAAACCCTGGGACGGGCGAAAATAATTGGCGTTTCCGTCAGAAGTGCAGATGAAGCGCGAGCGGCCGAGGCTGGAGGCGCCGATTATCTTGGCCTTTCCCCAATTTTCGTCACCGCCACCAAACCGGAGCTTACGTCTCAGATAGGGATAGAGGGTATTCCTCCTATCAGGCAAGCGGTTTCCATTCCTCTTGTCGGTATCGGCTCAATGAACGAAACTAACGCCTACGACGCCGTCAGCGCGGGGCTGGATGGCGTGGCCGTCGTCTCCGGGATCGTATCGCAGAAAGACGTCGCAGGCGCGGCCAGGCGAATAAAAAAAGAGGTGATGCGCGCTAAGGGCTTATACTTAAATGGCGTGGCCCCCGGTGAATTAACCGGAGATCGACCGTGAAACTTCGCGAAATCGGCGAGTTCGGCTTTATCGACAGGATCAAGAGCGGCTGCCTTACAAGAGAGAAAAACGTGATAAAGGGTATCGGAGATGATTGCTGCGTCTTCAAGACGTCGGGCGATCTGGTCACGCTTCTTACGACCGATATGCTGGTTGAGAATATTCACTTCCTTCGGGAATCGATACCGCCATTCAAACTTGGGCGCAAATCGCTGGCGGTCAATATATCGGATATTGCCGCCATGGGTGGCATTCCCCGCGAAGCGGTGATCTCGATAGCCATACCTCCCGATCTCGATGTTGATTATCTGGATCGGCTTTACGATGGCATGAAAGATATGGCACGCAAGTTCGACATCAATCTTCTGGGCGGAGACACCACCTCGGCCCCGCAGCACCTGGTGATCAATATTGCGCTGGTGGGAGAAGCCAGGGAGGATGAAGTTCTGTTTCGTTCCGGCGCGAAGGTGGGCGATTCGATATTCCTGACCGGATACGTGGGATCATCGGCGGCGGGATTGGATATGCTCCTGAAAAAAAGAGAGCACGAGGATTTTCCCGAACTTTTAGATGCACATTACGACCCCTGGCCGCATGTCGAGGCCGGACGAATAATTGCCGGCCTCAAGGCCGCCAATTCGATGATCGACGTTTCCGACGGCGTCGCCTCCGACCTGGGACATATATGCCAGGAATCGCGCGTAGGCGCGATAATCGAGGAGTCGAAAATTCCTGTGACAGCTTCGTTCCAAAATTACTTGAAAAAGAATGATCTCAATTTCGAATATCTGGCTCTGCACGTGGGCGAGGACTACGTCTTGTTGGGGACCGCCCCGGTATCAACGATAAATCTTATTGAAGGCGCTTTACGAAAACAGGGCTGCGATCTCTTTCCTATCGGGAGGATCATCGAGGGAAAGGGAATCAAAATGGTCTCTCGCGACGGCCGCACTCGGGAAATCGACCCCAGGGGATATGACCACTTCAAAAAAGAACCGAATGCGGACAATGCCTAAAAGCGTCGTGGCCCTGACCATAGCAGGTTCCGACTCGGGAGGCGGGGCTGGGATTCAGGCCGATCTGAAGACCTTTTGGGCGCTGGGCGTTTATGGCGCGAGCGTCATCACGGCTGTCACGGCACAAAATCTCGAGGGGGTTACTGCGATCCAGCCGATCGATCCAGATGTCGTCAAAAAGCAGCTTCTGGCGGTGATGAGCGGATTCCCCGTGAAGGCCGCCAAGACCGGAATGCTATTTTCGAAAGATATTATTGAATCGGTGGTGGGTGTATGGAAGACTTACTCGTCGGTTCCGCTCGTGGTGGATCCGGTATTTGGGGCAACCTCGGGCAGCACGCTCATACAGGATGACGGCATAATGGCGATGACGGAGCGGCTGTTCCCACTTGCGGCGGTTATCACCCCGAATATTCCGGAGGCCGAGTTTTTGACGGGCGATGATATCGGCGATCTCGACGATCTTCAAAAGGCTGCCGAAAAACTCTATATTATCTATCGTGTCCCCATCCTGGCCAAAGGAGGCCATTTGACCGGCAATGCCTCGGACGTCCTGATCGATAACGACGGAATCGAGCTCTTTGAACGGCCGATGATAGAGAATGTCAATAATCATGGGTCCGGGTGTACATTCGCCGCGGGGATTGCGGCGGAATTGGCAAAAGGCGCCAAGCTCCGTCAAGCTGTCCTGACCGCCAAGGATTTTTTATTTAATGGACTCAAGGCAAGCTATCCCATCAAAGAAGATGTTAATATCATAAATCACCTCTGGCGCTGCAAATAGCCCCCCTCACCTGCTCCCGGGCTTCATTGGAAACCGTCAAGTTAATGTTAAACAATGAGATAAATTGACGATAATAGTCTAATAGATAGCAGCATTTATGTCCGCAACATAAATTTGAGGTTCGGAATTTGATAAAAAAAGAGCTTTCTCAGGCGATGGAGGAAATGTATCACCTCCAAAACTGCGAGCTGGCTATGGGTGAGTATTACCAGCAACTGGCGGAGCGTTTCCCGCCGGCAGAACGGCTATTCTGGGAAGAGGCTATCAGCGACGAGGTCAATCATGCCCGCATGGTGGGACGAATCATAGCCCTTGTTTCCTCCAGCTCAAACCTGTTCAGGCCCGGAAAATATCGCGTTGCCGTCCTGGAAACGTTTCTGGCGGGGATTTATGAAAACGTCGAGTTGATGCGAAAAGGCGCCCTCAACATGCAGCAGATGCTCAAGATCGCCGGCGATTATGAGGACTCGACGATACTCCTGCGGCCTTATGATATCGTGGAATCACTCGACCCCAAATTTCAGGATTTTCGAAAGGGATTTGCCGAGGAGATCAATGAGCATTCGACGCGCATGAAACAATTTCTGTCGCAAAAGCTCGGCCTGCAGAATAATACGGCGCATATCAGGCTGCAGGAATCAAACGCCGCAGCAGCCCGCGCACACAGCCAACATTAAACTTTCATCTTGACCTGCGAATCAATATCTCTTAGAAAATATGATATGAAAAATATATCTATTTCGTTTTTCTGCCTTTTTATGGTCTGGAGTTGCGCCTGGGCCAAAACTTACTATGTCGACGATCTCGCCGACAAGAAAACGGGTAATGGATCGCACGACGATCCTTATCGTCAGCTTCAGGTCGCCATCGACGCGGCCGCCGAGCTCGATACGATTATCATATCGCCCGGTCTTTATGCCTCGGAATCATTTTCTCAGACCGAAAAGCTGTGCGGCAATTGCGAGAAACACCAGACCGAAGTCAAAGCCAGCCGGGGATTCCTGATAAAAGACAAAGGCCTGGTGATAATCGGCTCAGGAACCGATTCCACACGACTTGTTACAAATGCCGGGTATGGCGTGCTCTTTATAAATAGCCGTGACTCCCAAATCGAAAATCTTCGCATAACCGGCGGGGTGCGTGATGGCGATGGAGCGGCTACCGACGCAGGTATCGTGGCCTGCTGGAGCCGCCTGACGGTCCGCAATTGCCTGATAATTGACAATATCAGGCGGCCGGACTCCATTGTGGTCGGTATCGGAGGCATCATGGGGCGCGAGGGGGCGGAATTG
>Ga0214473_10010266_pt1 | contig 11025 bp, 8 predicted proteins | sample RVTome_7_FD_203509 | JGI IMG/M metagenome (GOLD analysis project Ga0214473, IMG submission 203509) | Soil microbial communities from uranium-contaminated site in the Upper Colorado River Basin, Wyoming, United States - RVT98D197 | ecosystem: Environmental > Terrestrial > Soil > Contaminated >...
AGCGCGTTGCCGAAGCTGATGACCTTGCTGAAGCGCAACCCCCGGTCCCTTCCTCGCATGATCACACGGAAGGCGTGGCTGCCGCTCTGTGTCAGGAAGCCGACGTTTCCTGCGTCGATCGGAAGGATGGGGTCGAACGTGATCTTCTCCTTGGGGTAGTAGAGCCCCATGCAGTTGGGGCCGATTACGCGAATGCCTGCTTCCCTGATCCTCCTGCCGAGCTCTTGCTCAAGGGCGGCGGCGTCCTCGCGGCCGGTCTCACCGAAGCGGGCGGTGAAGAAGTGAATGAGCTTGGCCCCCTTCGCCCTGGCTCCATCGACCACGTCAAGGGCAGCACCGGCGGGAACCGCGGAGATGACGAAATCGACGGGCCCTGGTATCGCCTCGAGCCGGGGGTAAGCCTTCAGCCCGAGGAGTTCGTCCAGCTTGGGGTTGACCGGGTAGATAGGGCCGGGAAATCCGATCTCAATGAGCCCCTGCACGAACTCATATCCCTGGGTTCGTTTATTCGCGGAGGCGCCGACGACGGCGATGCTCCGGGGCCGGAACAGGGTTTCCAGCGGATCGCTGACGGCGGGCCTGGATTTCGTTTGTCTGCCACGCATCATTCGACTCCCAACGGCCCGCGTTCCTCTAGAAGCGTACAACAGCGCCGGGGGCTGGGTCACCCGCCGGCGAGCGCGTGGCTAGCTCAGGTCCAGAGAGGAGAAACCGGCACCAAGTGCCGATGCGCGCAGACGCTCCCTCAGTCCGTGGTGATCTTAACCAGTTCGATCTCCTCGGAGCCGCCCTTGACCATGCTGCCCTTCACGAACCCGACGCCGGGCGCGAAGTACTTGTGCTCGACCACGTCCGGCTCGAGGGGCGTAAAGTCCTCAGTGATAACAACCCCCTGGTACGAGCCGGCAGACACGGTCGTGGACTCGCTTGTCTTGAGTACCCTGGCCATGTCCTCGGCCTCGCCCCGGTAGTACTCCTGGCGATAGCTATCGCCCACTTTCGGCGCGGCCTCCATGACGATGCCGGGCTGGGCCCCATCGACGCCGGCCTCCCAGGAGCCCTTCGTGCTTGTGACCTTGCCATTCTCGTATTCTTTGCTGTCCTCTCCGAAGTACCACACGTTGCCCTCGTTGTCCTGAGCGTGCCAATCGAAGGTGTCCTCAACGAGGTTCCCATCCTCCGTGACGACGTGATGGACGACGACGCAGCGCACCCCGAGGATCGTCTTGGTGTCGCGAGTAACCGTGAACTCGTCGCGCTGAGCGGCGCCGTCCTTGGTACCTTCGTACACGTAAGTGGTGCCGGGGGTCAGGGGGAAATAGCGGTTCGTAACCTGGTCGCTGAACTTGGCAGGATCGATCGTCGGAGCATAGGGCGAAGCGGTTGGGCTCTTTCCCGCGCCGCCACCGCCGCTGCTGCACGCGCCCAGCAAGACCAGACCCACCGCCAGACCCAAGAGTATCGCGACGTACGGCTTCATTTGGATGTCCTCCTTCGCTTCATATCTCAAATCTTATTCTCGCGCATCTTCATGAAGAGATGATGAAGTCGAGGGGGTGGGGCGAAGAATGATCGTCGGTCCAGTGAGCGGTAACGGTTGAGCGCTGGCGGCAGATCAGGAGGCGCCGGCTGGGGCACCCGCCGGAAGCGTCACCGTGAACGCCGTGCCCTGCCCCGGCGCGCTCTCGATGGAGATAGACCCGCCGTGGACCTCCGCGATCCAGCGGCAGATGCTGAGGCCGAGTCCCGCTCCACCCGCCGTCCGGCTGCGGGCCTTGTCCGCGCGATAGAACCGGTCGAAGATGTGCGGCAGGTGCTCAGGCGCGATGCCCACACCGGTGTCTCGAACCCACACTTCGACTCGTCCGTTGGCTGTGGTCCATCCCACGGTCACCCGGCCCCCCGGCGGGGTGTGCTTTCCCGCGTTGTCCATCAGGTTTAGCAGCAGCTGGAGCAGCAGGTCTTCGTCCGCCTGCAGCGTGACGGCGGGGCCGGGCTCCAGGCGCAGCTCAACCTCTCGCTGCTCCATCACGGGGCGCACCTGCTCGACCGCGGCTGCGACCAGTTGGGGCAGGTTTACGGCTTCGGACGCGATCGGGATCTGGCCGGCGTCGGCGCGGGCCAGAGTCAGCAGGCTCCCCACCAGGCGGATCATGCGGTCGACTTCTTCGTTGACCACCTGGAGGACCTCCCGGTAAGAGCCGGCATCGCGCGGCTTGCCCAGGGCGACCTCAACCTGCCCCTTGATCGCCGTCAGCGGTGTCCTGAGCTCGTGGGAGGCGTCGGCGGTGAACTCACGCTGGCGGCGGAAGGCCGCGTCCAGGCGCGCGATCATCTCGTCGAACGTCCGCGCCAGCCTTCCGAGCTCGTCGCCTGGCAGCTTCAGGTCAAGCCGCTGGCTCAGGTCCTCGGCCGAGATGCGACGCGCCAGGCCGGTCAACCTGTCGATCGGGGCGAGGGCCCGTCCCGCCAGGAAGACGCCTCCGAAGCTGGCCACCGCCAGAGTCAGCGGGTAGGCGACCGCCAGGATGACCAGCAGGATTCGCAGCGTATCGGCGACGTCGCCACGGGACTCACCCACCTCCAGCACGCCGCCGATCCGTCCAGCCTGCTCGATGGGCAGTGTGCGAACGCGAAAGGTCTCGTCACCGACGCTGACGTTGCGACTGCGCGTTTCGCCCGACAGGGCGGCCTCGACAGACCGTTGATCGACGGCGACTCCGCCCGCCGCGACGGAGGTGTCGAATGTTGAGCGGCCCGAGGCATCGAATACGCGAATGAAGCTCTCCTCCTCGTTGGGATCGGAGGACGATACGACACCGTCGAGAGTTGGGCTGCCATTCTCATACCGGAGGACGTCCAGGAGGACGTTGGCTCGATTCTTGATGGTGTCGTCCAGGCCGTCGTTGAGGTTGTGCCGGAGAGTGAGGTAGATGCCGGCGCTGAAGCCGGCCAGGATAACCGCCAGCAGCAGCACGTACCAGAGCGTGAGGCGCAGCCGGAGGGAGCGAATGGCCGGCACAGTTACACCGGTTGGTGGGAAGAGATCCGGTAGCCGGCGCCGCGGACGGTATGGATCAGCTTTGTGGGGAAGGGATCATCGATCTTCCGCCGCAGGTTGCGGATGTGAACATCGATGACGTTCGTGGCGTTGTCGAAGTCGTAGTTCCAGACGTGCTCGGCGATCATCGTGCGGGTCAGCACCTGGTTGGGGTGGCGCGTCAGGTACTCCAGAAGAGCGTACTCCCTGGTTGTAAGGTCGATGTGCTCGCCCGCGCGCGACACTTCCCTGGTGGTGCTATCGAGGACCAGGTCACCGACGCGCAGGACTGTGCCCTTCGCGGCCGGCTCCCGGCGGGTCAGCGCTCGAATGCGTGCCATGAGCTCGGCGAAGGCGAAGGGCTTCACCAGATAGTCGTCCGCTCCGCTGTCCAGCCCTCGTACGCGGTCCTCGATGGCATCGCGCGCCGTGAGCATGAGGATGGGCGTGCGCGATCCTCTTTCGCGCAACGTGCGGCAGACCTCGATCCCGTCGCGAACCGGAAGCATGACGTCCAGCACGATCACATCGAACTCCGCCACGTCGGCCCAGTGCAACGCCTCATCGCCGTCGTACGCGATATCGACGCCGTAGCCCTGCTCGCTCAGCCCCCTGGAAATGAAGTCGGCGATCCGGCGTTCGTCTTCGACTACGAGGACACGCATAGCACCTCTGCGGGAAATAGCAGCCGATAGTCAGTATAGAAGACGAAGATGAAGCGGGCATTAAGCTCGGTCAGCCGCCGGCGCGCCGGCGGCGCCGGACATTGGTGTACCGGGCGACGGCTCCCGGATACATAGCTACCGATCCATTGACGATTGTCCCCTCCAGGCGCACACTCGCGGTGGGTGGGCCGTATAGCAGAGGGGGCGCACCATGAAGTCCACCATCCTCGCCGTAGCCACCCTTGCCTTCGCGGTTATCCTGGGGTTGGATGCCCTCTCGCCCATTGATGTTCGTCCCGTCGCGGCGCAAACCGGGGCTGACGTCTCCGTCAGCATCACGGCGGATCGCCATTCCGCGAAGCCCGGGCGGCCCATCGTATTTACTATCACCGCTACAAACGTGGGTGACGCCGCCGCGCAGAACGTCGTGCTCTCTGGCTGGCAGCCCGATTGGTTCAACTTCCTTGCTTCGGGTTGCACTAGCTGGACAGTCCCCGTGATGTTGACAGGCCCCCTGACCTGCAAGGTCGGCTATCCTCCGGACGTAGCGGTCGATCTCCCTCCCGGTGACAGTGCCACGCTTACGCTGGTTCTGACCGCCGTCAGCGGCAATCCCAAGGGGGATTGGCACGTGTTCGAGCTGGGGTTCGTGAGCTGGGGCAGTGACCCCAACAACCCCTCCTTCTACGACGAGGCGAGAGTGAACGTCCAGGTCGCGGGGAAAGCAGGCAAGCCGTAAGCCCTGGGACGGGTACGGCCTGGTCCCCCGCGAGCCAGCCTCGGTCGCGCCAGCGTGCTGCTCCTCGCCGCCGGAGGTTAGCGTTGACAGTCGGCGAGCCCAGCCGCACAATCGCGGTGGCAAGCAGTGAGGCGGCCCCCCAAAGAGTGGCTTGCCCGCAAGGCCGAGCAAGCCCTGCCCTGAATCCATAGGAGCCAACGAAATGACAAGAGTGGTCGTGGTCGGCTCCGGGATGGCCGGACTGACCGCCGCGGCGTATCTCGCCCGCGACGGCTGCCAGGTCGACGTCTTCGAGCAGGCGGACCACATCGGCGGCGTCACCGCGACCTTGCGCTGCGAGGGCTTCGCCTGGGACCTTGGGCCGCTCATGCTGGAGGGATTCGGGCCGGGCGAGCCGGCCGGGAAGGTGTTAGCCGAAATCGGCTGCGCCGGCCGCGTTGAGACGGTGCGGGCGGACCGCGGCGTCTCCTTCCCGGACTACCGCGTCTTCCGGCCGGCGGAGTACTTGGGGCCCTACTGGCGGCGCGACCGCCTGAAGGAGATATTCCCCGACCAGGCGGACGGCATCGACCGCTACTACCGTTTCTACGACACCGTCCTGGACCTGATGACGCTGGCCCGGCAGGCTGAGGACGCCGGCCCCCTGCGCTCCATCATCCTCAAGCTGCGAATGGCGGCGCGTTTCCGGAGAGTCAAGGAGTTCCAGGCGTGGAGTGCCCAGCAGGTGATGGGCCACTTCTTCAGCGACGAACGCCTCAAGGCGCTGTTCCTCGGCATCCTTGCCGACATGGTCGTGCTGCCCTCCGAGTTCATAGGGCTGGGTATACCCGCCGTCAACCAGGAGACGGCCTTCGACAACCGCCTACCCGCTGACGCGTCGGCCATCGGTCCACGCCTCACCTTCCAGTACATCGCCGGGGGCTGCGGCAACCTGGTCGCGGCCGTGGCCGGCGTCATCCAGGACAACGGTGGCCACCTCCACACCGGCGCGCCGGTGCGCCGGGTGCTCGTCGAAGGCGGCCGCGCCCGCGGCGTGGAGCTGGCGTCCGGCGAGCGCCGCGAGGCCGACCTCGTGCTGGTCACGGGCGCCGCCCGCGACGGCTTCTTCAAGCTCGTCGGCCGCGACCTGCTGCCACCGGACTTCGCCGCGAAGGTGGACGACGTGCCCCTGATGGAGTCGGTGCTGATGGTGCACCTGGGCGTGGACATGGACCCCAGCCCCTTCCAGGACACGGCGCTCAACTACTACTACCAGACCTATGACCTTGAGGCGGGCATCGCCCGCACCCGAAACGGCGATTACCACGAGGGGAAGGACGGCTTCCTCATCTACATCCCGTCGTTCCACTCACCGTCGATGGCTCCGCCCGGCCAGCACGCGATCACCGTCTACACCATCGCCCCGAACAAGCTCCAGGGCGGTTGGGAGGCCGGGCGGCAAGAGATGGTGGACAAGCTGCTGGACGAGGCGGAGAAGATCATCCCCGGCCTGCGGCAGCACGCTAGGGTGGTCGTATCGCTGACGCCCGAGGACTTCGCGCAACGGACCTACCAGCTGGACCACCACTCCTTCGGAGGCGTCTGCCCCGTCATGGGCAAGGGCGGCGTGCCCCATCGCACGCCCATCGATGGCCTCTGGTTCCTCGGCGCCCAGAGCGAGACGGCCGGCGGCGTTGCCGGCGTGACCGTCGGCGCCCGCACAGCCGTCAACAAGATTCGCAAGGGGCGCTGAGCCGGCGGCAGAACCAGGCTCCGGCCGGGCTACTCTCGCCAGCGCACCTCGTACAAGCGAACCGGGTCTTCGAAGCCTCTGAGCACGTCCTCTCCCCGGTCGGCGAAGAGGAACCCCTTGCCCGCGCAAAGCCCCCGCACGACGTCCGAGGCCAGGATCTCTCCCCCGGCGGCGTGCCCCGCGATTCGCGCCGCCATGATCACGGCCGCCCCAAAGAAGTCGCCTGCTTCTTCTATGGGCTCTCCCGCGTTCAGCCCAATCCGCACCTGCAAGAGCTCGCCCAAGTCTCGGGCGTTGCCGCTCAGGTTGCGTTCCTCGATCGCCCGCTGCAGTGCGACCGCGCACTCCACGGCTGCGGTTACCGAGGTGAACGAGGCCATGAACCCGTCGCCCATCGTCTTGACTTCGTCGCCGCCGTGGAGCTTCAGGATGCCGCGTGTCAGCTCCTCGTGATCGCGCAGCACGGCTCGGCCAGCCGCGTCTCCCAGGCGGCGCATCATCCCGGTGTGCTCGACCACGTCCGTGAACAGGATCGTGCGCACGCCGGCCGGCGGTCCGCGGACGGCTTCCGGTTCGCGGGACTCGATCTCGATCTCCATTCCCATCAGCTCGCCGATGCCGTGCACGATCTTCGCCATGTCGTCGTGGGCCAGCCCACCCAGCATCACGAAGCGGGCGCCGGGTATCCGCGCCGCCATGTCTCTCGCCGCTTCCACGTTTTGCTTGGAGGCGCCGCCGTGCTGAACTATCAGCGTCGGCAGGTTCAGGTCGGGGAGAAGGTCCGTCACATCGTCGTGCCGCACGGCCGCGAAGATCTGCCGCGCCACGTCCTGCGTCACGCAGGCGCGCATGTACTCGATATGGGGACGCGCCTCCTCACGACTGAGCCCAAAAAACGTGAACACCATGTGCTCCAGGAACAAGTCCCACTCCTCCACCAGCTGGTCGAGCGCCCGCACCTGCGGCACGTTCATGAAGTCCCCTGACCGAGCCAGCGAATCGTCCAGGATCAAGTGGCTCACCCGTTCCGGGTGCCGAAGTGCGTATGTGACGGTCACCGGGCCGCTCCAGGCAATGCCGTGCAGTGCGAACGTGTCCAACCCCAGCCGGTCGGCAACGGCTTCCAGGTCCAGCACCCTCGCATCGAGGGAGAAGTCCTCCACATTGCGGTCAGAAAGCCCCGTCCCCCGCGGGTCGAACTGCACGACGCTCCAGTTCGCCGCCAGATGGTCGAAGAAATCGCTTCCCTGCTCCCATTCCAGCTGGCTGTGAGTGAAGGGAATGCCCGGCGCCCGGACGATCCAGGGGCCTTTGCCGGCGGTCCCGAAGGCGATCCGCACGCCGTCCCGGGTGGTGGCATACTGCATCCGCAGTTCCATGCCGCCAGTATCTCACATTTCGCCCGGATCGAACCCTGCGGCGACGACCTGCCGCGCGGGACGGATCCCTGCTACGGCGTACAGGTGGAGCCGAACACGGGCGGTAGGACTTTGGTGACGTCCAGGATGTTGATGACGCCATCGGGGATAACGTCGCGGCGGGCCGAGTAGTTCGGGTCACCGGTGCTCGAGTCGAGGTACGGTGGCAGCATGAAGACGACGTCCGTGATGTTGACGACCTGATTGTCGTCGAAGTCGACGGGCCAGCGGTCGTCCGGCTCGTCATTGGCGTTCGGGGTATCGGCGCAGTAGTCCGTGGGGTCCGTGCCCACGAACGCTTCGTCCGCGGCGGAGAACCCGTCGCAGTCGGGGTCGTTGGCTGGAACCGGCCAGGGCGGCAGGGACTGGTCCGTGTTAGGCCAGGCGGGGCAGTTGTCGGCGGCGTCCGGGATGCCGTCTTCGTCGGCATCTTCGGGGGTCGGTGTGGGCGTCGGCGTAGGCGTCGGTGTGGGCGTGGGGGTAGGTGTGGGCGTAGGCGTAGGGGTGGGCGTTGGCGTGGCCGAGGGCGTAGACGTAGGGGTTGGCGTAGGGGTTGGCGTCGGCGTGGCCGTAGGCGTCGGCGTCGGCGTCGGCGCAGGGGTGGGCGTAGGCGCAGCGCCCTGCATGTCGTAGTTGAGGACGAACTGGCTGCCGGAGTCGGTCTCGAATTCGCCCAGGCCGCCGTTTCGGGTCGGGGAGTAGGTGTAGATGTAGATATTGTTCTCCGAAGGCTTGAACGTCATGTAGCGGAGCCAGCCATCCCCGCCGTGGGCGCGGTTCTGGTAGTTCGAAAGGAGCTGGTGGACCGGCTGTCCGCAGTTGTTCAGGTCGGTGCGCCGGCCCTCTCCAAGGTAGTGCCCGCTGAGGACCAGGAACACGTTGCAGTTGGGCTTCACCAGCTGTCGCCAGACTTCTTCCGCGGAGTTTCCATCGGGCTGGCCGACCGCCGAGGTGGGCCGGGCGCTTGACGTGTTCACGAACGCGTGCGTGCTGATGATCGCGCGCCGCTCCGGGTAGGCGTTCATCACCTGTTGCGCCCAGGTCATGACGTAGTCGGGGATGTCGAACTCCAGGTGGAAGATGATGAAGTCCAGGTTGCCCACGGAGAACAGCTCATAGTTGTCCTTGTTCTTGCGATTCACAGGGCTGCTCAGGTTCCCTCCATACCAGCTGAACCCTGTGTAGCGGCTCGGCGGGAAGTACTGATCGAATTTCGCCGCGACGCCGTCATCATCCATGTCGTGGTTGCCGGGCAGCACGTTGTTGGGCACGCCGTTGTTGTCCAGCGTGGCCATGTGCGTGCTGGCGCGGGTCCATTCCACGTCGTACTCGTCTTCGTGTTCCACAACGTCGCCGAGGTGGGTCGCGAACTTGGTGTTCAGCGCGTTCCTGGTGTCCACCACCCACTGCGTCTGAGCGGCGAACAGCGGATCGTTCGAGCTGGTCTCGACGTAACTCTGGGTATCCGGGATCGCCACGACGGTGAAATCCGGCGGCGTAACGGCGCGGGCGGCGCCGGGCAGCAGGGCCATCGCGGCCAGGGCGACCAGCAGCAACAAGTGGGGCGTCTTCATGGGCGCCGCGAATCCACCCACTATTCTAAGTGGCGGGGGACGGCGTCTTAAGTACCAGCGGGCACAAATGGTGACCATTACCCGGTCATAAGCCCGGCGTACTACTCCGCGGCGGCGTTCCCGAGTCAGGGCATGCAACTGGAGTTGGACACCGGCGGGGAGGCGATGCGCGCCGCGAGGATCACGCTTCTTCCGTAGAAGTCATCGCCTTCCTTGATCGGCGCTGGAGCGCAGGCCCATGCGCTCGCGCTCAGTCGACGAAAGGCTAAGCCCGGCCCTTCATGATCATCCGCCAGTACAGCGCCGGCAGGCCGAACTTCTTCAGCCACCACATCGTCCGCCGCTCCTTCGACTGGTCGATCGGGAACGATTCCTTGGGCGTGAGGTCGTAGTCGAATTCGGCCATCACGCATTTCCCGTAGCCGGTCACCAGCGGGCAGGCCGCGTAGCCGTCGTAGCTCGCCGTGAGTGGCTTGCCCTGGATGGCCGCCGCCAGGTTCTTCACCAGCACCGGCGCCTGCTTGCGAATCGCCGCTCCCGTCTTACTGGTCGGCAGCGAGCTCGCGTCGCCCAGCGAGAACACGTTCGGGTACTTGTTGTGCCGTAGCGTCGACTTGTCCACGTCCACCCAGCCGTCGGCGTTCGCCAGCGGGCTCTGCCGCACGAAGTCCGGCGCGCTCTGCGGCGGCGTCACGTGGATCAGGTCGAAGTGCTCGATCGTCTCCTCGCCGGTCTCCAGGTTCTTGAGGACGGCTTCCTTCGTTTCCGGCCGTATCTCGATCAGGTTCGTCTGGTAGCGTGCCTCAATCCCCTTGCGGGCCACGACCGCGCGCAGCGTCCTGGCGTACTTCTCCACCTGGAAGATGCCCGCGTTGGCCGTCGCGAAGATGATCTTGGTCTTGTCGCGCACGCCCTGCCTGCGGAAGGCTTCGTCGGCCAGGTAGGCGATCTTCTGGGGCGCCCCGCCGCACTTGATGGGGGTAGCCGGGTGCGTGAAGATCGCCGTACCGCCCTTGAAGTTCCGGATGAACTCCCACGTCGTGCCGACGTACTCATAGGTGTAGTTGCTGCAGACGCCGTCCTTGCCGATCGCTCCCTCCAGCCCCTTGATCGCGCCCCAGTTGAGCTGGATGCCCGGCGACACGACGAGGAAGTCGTAGGTCACCTTCTTCCCGCTCGCGGTCAGCACCGCGTCCTCGTCCGGGCAGAACGTCGCGACGGCGTCCTGGATCCATGTCGCGCCCTTGGGGATGACGGAGGCTTCTGTGCGCTCGGTCGCCTCCTTCTTCGCGGCCCCGCCGCCGACAAGCGTCCACAGCGGCTGGTAGTAATGCTTGCTCGAAGGCTCGATGATCGCAACGTCGGTGCCCCCGGCGGCGCGCAACAGCCGTGCCGCTACGCTGATGCCGCCGTTGCCCCCACCGATGACGACCACCTGGTGGTGCGTCTCGGCCGGCGTCAACGTCGTCGGATTCTCCTCGACCTGTGTCATGGGGAAACGTCCCTCCTTAGTGGCAGCGACTATATCGCGCTGCCGGGCCGCGCGTCAAATCCGCGGTGGCCTTATCGCCCTCCAACCGCTAGACTGGCTCCGCAAGAGATGAAGAAGGCGAGTCTACGCGTGCGAACGGACCGTGTGCGGGGCCGGATCGACCCTCGCATCTACGGTCAGTTCATCGAGCACATGGGGAGGTGCGTCTACGGCGGCATCTATGAGCCGGCGTCGGCGCTGGCTGGCTCGAACGGCTACCGCCGCGATGTCCTGGAGGCGGCGAGAGGGCTGCGCGTTCCGATCCTGAGATACCCGGGCGGCTGCTTCTCCGACGAGTACCACTGGCGGGACGGCATCGGGCCGCG
>Ga0214473_10010267_pt1 | contig 11025 bp, 18 predicted proteins | sample RVTome_7_FD_203509 | JGI IMG/M metagenome (GOLD analysis project Ga0214473, IMG submission 203509) | Soil microbial communities from uranium-contaminated site in the Upper Colorado River Basin, Wyoming, United States - RVT98D197 | ecosystem: Environmental > Terrestrial > Soil > Contaminated >...
TGTTGGCTCTCCTGCGCAGCCGATCATCGGTAGAAGGGGGGGGCCTTTATACTATCGGCGCAGATCAGTACATCTTGAACGTCGCGTTCAACGACATCATCAAACAGATGGAGGCGTGGACCAAGGGATCTGGCCGGGAGGAGGCGAAATAACGAAGCAGTGGATTTCCCAACGCGTGGATCTAGTAGGGGTGATGAATCAGATGGGAGACCACTCCAGCTTATTCCCAGGACGGACGCACCTTACGGCCTCTGTGGTTAGACCTTAGACCCGATAAGGGGCGGTACGGTTCCCACGCTCCCCTTGTACGAACTGAGCCATGTTCCAAGCGAGCCCGGCGGACGGAAGCGAACTCATTTCCTGTGACATGGAACAGCAGTCCGCTATCTATAGCTAGACTTTCGCACATCAGAATTGCAGGTCAACGAAAGAGGTTCCGGACATGAGACACCTGGGTCGCGTTCTTGCTCCCTTCGCTTCGCTCCTAGTCCTCGCTCCCGCCCTCTTGCCTCTCGCCGCTGGCGTACTGGTCGCCGGCTGCATTGGACCGTTTGTCGAGGTCATCAAGGTGGACCAGCTCACGGCGGAGAAGCTCAAGACGGAGATCCCGGTCTACGACCGAGACCAGCTCAAGGGTGTCAGGTACAAGGTCGTGCAGCCCCTCGAGGCCACGTCGTGCAAGAGTCTGCTCTGGGATCCACCGGCCACCGAGCAGGATGCCACCGACCAGCTGCGGTTCAAGGCGCGCACGGTGCGCGCCAACGCGATGATGAACCTGAGCTGTTTCACCAAGGAGGGCATGAGCACGTCCAAGAACTGCTGGCAGTCCGTCACCTGCAACGCCATCGCGATCCAAGTGAGTCGGTGAGTACGGTTGGCCCAGTGCACGTAAAGGGGGACAGGTTCTATCCTGAGGGACGTTGCCAAATTGATCAACTAATGCTTCCGCCCCCTCATGCCCCGCGACCCCCACCTCGATGCCCTTCCGCTCTTCGTCCGGAACCTTCGGCCCGGCTCTTCGCCCGGGATCTTCGGTCCCGCTCTTCGAGCGGGATCTACGACCCCGCACTCCGTCCGGGGTTTTCAGTCCCGCTCTTGACGCGGGATCTGCGTAATGGGGGACGCCCTATAGTTATTTAAGTTTCTCCTTGATACCCTCACGACGGTTCCCTAGCCTCCCGCCATGCCCGGCGGTCTCGGCCTCGATGCGCTTCCGCCCTTCGTCCGGAAGCTTCGGTCCCGCTCTTCGAGCGGGATCTACGACCGGCGTCCTCCACCACGTTATGCTGCGCAGGATCGAGCGTTGCCCCCCTCGGTCGTGCCTCCTGCCCGCTGCCAGCGGCCCCCTGCCAGTTCCCCGCTGTGTCGCGTTCCGTATAGCGGGAGTTTCGCCTTGACTTCCCTGAGGCGTCCCGAGTAGGATTCCCTACCTTTTCGACTCCCCAGATCCCCCCGTGACCGGAGGAGACCCAAGTGGCCCGCTCCGGGGAACCCAAGTTCCTCTATTCTCGCTTCAGCCAAGACGGACTGGTCCGCACCGCCCTTCAGAGCCCCCGAGGCTTGGAGGGCTGTTTTATTTCTGCGACTCAGGACGCGGGCGGGGAAGCTCAAAAGCGTGGCGGGCGACATTGGCAAGGCGACTAAAGCGGCTTGGTCCCCCATTCTTGTGGTGCCGACGGCTATCAATAGCCCAGAATTGCACTGCGATCGAGGCGTTCGCCAATGAATTACGACGGTCTTCAGGGCGCATATTGGCAGGCGCAGATCGAGCGCGTTGTGGCGTTGCGCGAAAAAATAGACGCAAGGACCACCGCTCCTCCGGGGCGGGTTATTCCAGATGACGACGACCTAGTAATCGGTAGCGGGCGTCGTCTGAATTTGGCAGTCATGTTTCTCGACATCAGTGGTTTTTCGCAGCGGCGTTCAGAGACTCCCGAAGAGCAACTTATGTTGCTTCGCGTTCTCAACCTCTTCTTCAGCGAAATGATTAAGATCGCAGAAGACTATGGCGGTACGGTTGAAAAAAACACCGGCGATGGTCTCATGGCTTACTTCGAGGATGCAGGGGGCGAACCGCCGGAAAAAGGTGTGAAACGAGCCGTCGCAAGTGCTCTCACAATGATGGCGACCAACCAATACCTGATCCGACCTATCCTGCTGGCAACCCCTGTACCCGAGGTTTCGTTCCGAATCTCAATCGACTACGGAGCGGTAACAATCGCCAGGCTTGGAGCGGCGCAACGATTCAACGCCAATGTAGCCATAGGCGCGAGCGCAAATTTCGCGTCCAAGATGCTTGCACTGGCCCAACCTGGGGAAATCGTGCTTGGCGAATCCGTCCGAGATGCACTTCCCATCACGCGGCAGATTCTGTACACCGAACTTGTCACCAACGAGACCGGCTGGTCATATATTGCGACCGGCCGCCCTTATCCGCTTTATCGATATACCGGCCGGTGGAATACACTCCTGTGAGCGGGCACATGGAAAAGCCATCAGAAGCCAAGTTAGGAACCGAGGAACCGGAGATTGTTATTCCTCCCCAAATACAACAACCGCTCGCGGGATCGACGACCCCAGCCGCAGCACCAGGTATTGCCGCCATGCATCCCGGAGGTCCGATCCCAACATTGGAGGAACATCACGCGAAGTTCGCAGAGGAGGTTCATCACTACATCCGCCAATACATCCGCAATGCAGATCAAAAAGCGGCCTTCTTTTTTGCTGCTTCCACTGCGTTGCTGGCGTTCTTGAACGGCATGAACGGAGCCTCGCGCTGGCTGAAAGACATACGGACCTGGAGCTTCGTTGACGGGCTGGCTTTTGTAGCGATGGCGGGATTGGCCGGTAGCGCCTGCGTGCTGCTCAGTGTTATTTTCCCGCGCCTCAAGGGCTCACGTAAGGGTATCCTCTACTTTCGGGCTATCGCCGAGCATGAATCGTCAGCGGAGTACACGGACGAAATCATTCGGCATGGGGCTGACGCCATTATTCGGTCGAAACTGCGGCACGACTATGATCTCTCTAAAGTGTGTACGTCGAAATACCGGGTCCTTCGCATCGGCTTCTGGATTGGTAGTGTTGGAGCGATTGCCGCACTGCTATTCCTTCTTTTGGCGCGAGCGGGATAGGAATGCGAGAGGTAAGGTGGATTCTATGCCGCAGTAATCACATTCCACTGTCTTCCGTTGACCATAAGGGTGTTATACTCAAATAGGCCGTTTTCCTCCTCCGATGCCACTTGTAAAACGGGACGTTGCTCGAAAAGTCTGATTTCTCCCCAATGGCATCATGCCCCGCGGCCCCCGCGTGGACGCCCTTCCGCTCTTCGTCCGGAACCTTCGGTCCCGCACTTTGTCCGGGATGTTCCACCGGCGTGCTCCACCACGTCATGCTGCGCGGAATCGAGCGCCGCCCTCTTCGCGCCTGTTCTCGACCTCTCATCCCAAGCGATCTGCCCGGCCAGCCCCCGAGGGCAGGCCGCCGCCCGGTGACAGGCAGTGTGGAACAAGTTGATGTAGTTGGCAACGTCCCTCATTACAAGGACAAGTGCGTACGGAGGATGCCCCGAGAATTAAGAGGTGTCTGATCGCGATTCCAGCCACCACGGTCGGCATGGGGAAGACCATGGCGGGGGACGAGCTTACCGCAGAGTGAATCTTGCGGATTACCGGGGATGGGCCCCGATCGCCTCTTGACGCTAAAGGGCGCCAGAACCATATTAGAAAATGGTAAGCAACCCCCCGATGAGAGTTGAGCGGGGGGGGAGTACGATGTGGTCTGGCCCAATTCCGCCCCGGACCAGAAGGACGTGGGGTCCTGGGGCGGTGGAATACCTGGCCCTCTGGGGTGGGAGATCCCAGAGGGCATTATGTTTTTGTCGGGGCGCCTAGGTGGGCACTTGCGGCGCGGTGACTCGTCCCACGCGCCGTGCTCCCCGCCCGTCGGCCAGCGGCCCGGCAGCGCCAAGCAGTCGGCGCATCGGGGTGGCAGCCCGCGGCCGCCGCCCCGTTAGGTGCCATATTGCTCAGGAGCCACACCTAATATGAGGCTGGAGGGAATTACGATGAGACTTGACACACGGTCCCCCCAAACGATTTGTGCCATTGGACTTTTACTACTCGGCCTCATGCTATCCACTGGGTGTGCCTCCACCGTAACGCTCACAAAGCCGGTCAGGGAATCCATCCGATCCGTCAGCGTCAATCCGGACGTCAAGGTGACCGACGACGTGTTTTACCGCGGGCCGGGGCAGAGCGTGGGCATGTTGTTCGGATTGATCGGCGCGTTGGTCGCCGAGGCAGCCGCCCAAGGGCCCAAGGGGCAGATCAAGGCGGTGATGACGGAGGCTCAGATCAATCTGGGTCAGATCGTTCGAGAGCAGTTTGTCACTGAACTCGTCGCGACCAACATTTTCCCTTCGCTCGTTCCAGAGGGTGGGGATGGGGAGGTCAGGCTAGAGGTTTTGTTGTTTGGTTTGGCTCAGACGCACGATTTTTCGAGCCAACTGGTGCCTTGGCTCGGGGTCTTGGGCAGCCTGGTTCGAGCGGATGGTTCCGTCCTGTGGCAGAAGCAAGTGCTAGTGACGAGCCTGAATAAGCAAACACCCGCTCACACCTTGGAGGAGTACCTGCAAAATCCCCAACTCCTCCGAGAAGCAATCACCGTCGCCGCGCAGATCGTAAGCGACGAGTTAATGAAACACATGCGGCAGGACTAAGCAGATGTGCACCAATGGGGTCAGGCAACAATGCAGGCAAAGACGGCGTGCCCCGGTGATTCGTGTAACCCGAATGTCAGCTTCGGGTATTACCTATCTTCCCGGTTGCACAGTGTGTGTGCAACCGTAATGCGTAATGCGTAATGCGGGACGTGCGTAATGCGGGACGTTGCAACCTTATTAACCTTATGACACGCTCCCGCTCATCCTGCCCCGCGGTCCCCGTCCGGAAGCCTCCGACCCACCGCCCCATCGGCAAGCCCGCTTGCCTCTGTGCCCACGGCTCAGCCGCCCCCCCGTTAGCCTGCGAGGGAGGCCCACAGAATCCCTGCAAGAGTCCTTGCCATGTATACGCCAATGGCGTATAGTCACTCATGCGGTTCGTCGAAACGCCGGTCTTCACAAGGACTGTCACTGCGCTACTGGACGAGGAACAATACCGCGCTCTCCAGTTGGCGTTGGCCTTGCGTCCCGAGCAGGGTGATCTCATCCGGGACAGCGGTGGCCTTCGGAAGTTGCGCTGGGGCCTCGCAGGGCGGGGGAAACGAGGCGGTGCACGGGTGATTTACTACTGGGACACGCCGACGGAAACCTTCTACATGCTCTATGCCTACACCAAGCAGGAGCAGGGCGACCTCACTCCTCAGCAGGTGAAGGTGCTGAGGCGGCTGGTCCGGGAGGAGTTCAAGTGAAAGAGAGGGACTTCCAGAATCTCGCCAGGAGCGTTCGACAAGCTGGCCGCATCCGGCGTGGGAGAATGAAGGCGGCCCGGGTCTTCACGTTTCGCCCGGCTGACGTCAAGTCGATCCGTCTCAAGCTCGGGAAGTCACAAGCCGAATTTGCCCTGATGATCGGCGTCAGCGTCGCCACGTTGCAGAACTGGGAACAAGGCCGACGGATGCCTGAAGGGCCGGCGCGAGCGCTGCTCAAAATCGCTGCGGATAATCCGAAGGCCGTGGCAAATGCGCTGGGGGCGTAATCACTTCTCTCAGCCACAGGCTAACTTCGGCAGGCACCTGACAGGCCGCATTATAAAGGGGGTAGGTTCTAAAACAACTTGACGATTTCGGGGGAAAGGGGGGAGCATCCGCCGAGGCCGAGACAACCGCGGTTGGATGCCCCTCCGCTCTTCGTCCAGAAGCATCGGTCGGCGCCCTCCACCACGTCAGGATCTGCAAGGCCAAGGGCCGCGGTGGGTCGGTGGCAGGCGGTGTGCAAGAAGATGTAGTTGGCAACTCCCCCCATTACCCATTACCAAATGAGTCTGGAATCACTAAGAGCTCTTCGGGAGTCGAGTGCTTACCTCGGCTGAATGGGATCAGACGGGGCTACCGCTAATTCATGTATCGATCACTCCACACGCGATCGGTGCGCTGGTAAACGCCTCATACTGTAATTCGCGCCCTCAGGTGGCGTTCTTTATTACGCCCCCATTGCCCGAGCATGATGCCGTCCCAGACTACAGAGCTCGTCGTCGTGTTGAACAATGCTTCGAGGCGCTCCGCACTTCAGCTTACCCAGCGCTGCCGAGCCGCCGGGACGTACTCTTCTGTTCGCCTCGGGAGGCAGATGCTCGCGCCTGGTGGTCTAAACCCGCACGAAAGGGTCGCCCTGTCTTTCGGGTAAAGCTCTCCGCACAGTCGACCGTCGTGGTCCTCGACCTTCTTTGGTACAACTACGCCGTCCGCATTGCGAATGATGAATCCATCAACAAGCGCTTTGTGCTCGGTGGAGCCAACGACGACGATGAGATAACCCTGGCAGCCCACGGTTACTGGTCAGGTGATTTGTTTACGGCGCATGGAGGTGACCCCTGCATCGAAGCGCTTGTTCGAGGCCAGGTAACGGTTGCAGAGCAACTAAAGTTTTGAGAGTACTCGGGGACGTTGCTCGAAAAGTCTGATTTCTCTGCAATGCCATCATGCCCCGCGGTCCGCGCCTGGACGCCCTTCCGCTCTTCGTCCGGAACCCTCGGTCCCGCTCTTCGCCCGGGATCTTCGACCGGCGTCCTCCACCAGGTCACACTTCGCGGAACCGAGCACCACGGTCCCGCCGCCAAAGAGGCGGAGAATCGCCTTGACAGCGTTCCCGGCTGCGGGATAGTGTCTTGCCCAGTTGATCGGGGGTTCCCTGCGGGAGCACTGGGGCGCAGGGATGCCGGCTCGAACTGGCCTATGAATTGGCGGCCCTTTGGGGACACGACCTCCCCGAGGGCCGTTTGCTTTCTGGATGGAGTAAGCGGCCGAGAAGCATTGAAGTAATGGAAGTCCATCCTCCTCTGCGGCCCCCTTTGGCGACGGAACAGGCTATCGTCGATACACCCGGAGGAATTCAGCTTAGGAAACAACGTGCCTCATTACGCGCGTGCGGATGATGCGGAACGTGAGGCCTACACGAACAATACGGGACGTCAAGGTGGCTGACTTCCTAAATAGACTGACCGATCAGATCGTTACTTGCCATACCGCTAAGGGCGAAGGCACGGGCGGTTGGAGCAAGATACTTTCCGGACTGATCTTTCTGCTTTTGACTGCCGTTACGGTCGAGCTCTTCAAGCACGGAGAGTATTTGGCTTTGTTCGTGCTTCTGGCCCTGGCCTTCACCAAGATTGGATCGTTCGTCATGTTTGGCCTTCTTGCTTTCGCTGTGTATAGGCATGCCTGGAGCGTGGTAGCGCTCCTTGTCGGCTATTTCGTACTGGGCACGCTTTCCTTTACCCTGGGGAAAAAGAACGTTAAGCAGCTCTGGCTTTCTGGTAAGCCCATGATTGGCCCGTGATGGGGGACGTAGGTTCTAAAACAACTTGACGATCTCGGGGGAATGGGGGGCGCGTCCGCCGAGGCCGAGACAACCGCGGTTGGATGATTTCCGCTCTTCGTCCGGAACCTTCGGTCCCGCTCCTCGTCCGGGATCTTTGACCGGCGTCCTGCAACATGTGATGGTGCGCAGGATCGAGCGCCGTTCAGCGAGGGCGGCAGGCCGCGGCCCGGTGGCAGGCGGCGTGGAAGAAGTTGCTCTAATCCGCTTGGTCCCTGGTTATCCGTTGCGCGGAGGTCTCCTGGTTCCCTCTTGGGGCTGACGAGGCGCGGAGCTGCTTCACCGACTCCCGCACCATTTCGGCCATGCGTATCTTCTCCGGCCAGGTCAGCGATTGCCGGCTTCTCTGCCAGACCGCCTGCCGTCTGAGCAACTGCTGAACGTCATTCACTGAGAAACCTTCTTTCGAAGCGCTCCCAGTCATCCGCCAGCCCGTGCCTTGCCGCCAGACTCGTAACTTCCTGCCGGGTGACACTGCCTGATTCGAGCAACGCCAGGATTCGCGTGAAATCCTTCGCCCGGCCGACGCTGAGGGCGATCACCGCGAGGTGAGCCGCCCGCACTACCCGGAACGGAGCACCCTCGAAGTCGGCGGTGTCGGCCTGCTCCAAGGCCTCCCGGGTCAACGGGCTGAAGACCGGAACGGACCGAACCGGCCAGGCGCCGACCCGAATCGCTTCGCCCTCGGGGTGGTAACCCTTGGTGGCGCAGAACTGGTAAATTGGACCAAGCTTGTCGAGACCTTCCGGCCCGGGCACAGTCACCAAGACATCGGCGTCGAGCGTGGCCACGGGCTCGGTGTAGCGCATCTGGGCCGCGGCACCGAACAGCGCGTAGTCCGAGATCACTCCAGCCTCATGCATTCCATTGAGGAGTTGGGCCAGTTCTTTCACGGTCTGATCCTACCTCGCCCTAGTATGACTGTAAAGGAGAGGATAACACCAGCCGTCGGGATCCCGCGCCTAGCCCTCGCCCCCGTGCTCGGCATCTCGTCCCAAGCGATCTACGCCGCCCAGCGGCAGGGAATCTAGACGAAGTTGCAGTAATTGGCAACGCTGTCCATACGACCCAGCGCCTGCGGGAGGTCAGATCAGCTCGATCCGAGCGGTGTGTCCGGCGGCCGATGCCAGGGCGGCATCCCGAGTCACGAGGGGGACGGCGAGGGCCTCGGCAAGGGCGACATACGCGGCATCATAGGCGGTGAGATTGTTCCGGAGCTCCCAGATTCGCGAAAGGAAGATGTCATGGGGATAGCGGGTGAGCGGGAAGTCCACCAGGTCTTCGAGCGCTTGCAGGCCCCGTTGCCGATCAAGATCCCCAGCCGCCGCGTACCGGCGAAGCACCTGCACGACCTCCAGGTCGAGGAGGTGCGGCGCGTGCAGCGTCTCCCCTGCCGCGAACAGGCGGTCGGCGACCCTCGGCCCTACCCGAGTGTTGAGGAGGACCTCGAGAACGGCCGAGGCATCGACCACGATCAGCGGCGGTCCCGCTCCGCTCGGACGGCCCGGGAGGGCGGAACGCGAGGGGTGACTGGAGTTCGTCGGGCGGTCCGTTCCTTCAACTCGGCCGCAGTCGGTCGCTCGGCGATCCGCCGGGCCTCCCGCAACAGGTAGTCGGAGAGGGAGAGCCCCTCAAGGGCCGCCCGGATCTTGAGCTTTCGGTGCAGATCATCTGGGACATGTCGGAGCTGGATCATCTTCGACATGCGGATAACATACCTGCATGTGCGTAACAGGTCAATTGCCATCCTGTGGAGTGGGGACTGGGCGCGTATAAGGAGCCGGGCGCTCGATTCGGAAAGCGGGACGGAAAACGATTTAACCCAGATATTTCACCGCAAATCCCGCCAGCGGCGGGACAAAGACCGCAAAGGGCCACCGTATTTCAGAAAGCCCTGGAGACTCGGCTGTTCTGAATTTTCCGGGTCCACTCTCGTACTCTCACCTGTGAGGGCCGGAACTACGGGGCTCTCTGCGTGCTCTGCGTCCTTTGCGGTTCAAATGCACTGTCTGGGTTTAATGATCCGAGGGGAGAAAAGAAACGAGACACGTGGGCCATCACGCGACACCGAGGCGAGGGTGTTGGGGACCTTACAGGCGCGCGGTCCGGGCTCAGCGGAGGAGGTTCCAACTGCGGTCCCGCGCGTCCCACACCTCGATTTGGGTGACAGGGTGGATGCTCCAGGCGGAGGCCCGGGAGCGACCGACCCGGGTGCGGCTCAGGTAGTCATACAGCAGCCAGCCGGATAGACGGACCCGGGCTTGCTCCCGGCAGAGGTCATAAAGGGATTCGAGATCCCAACCGGTATGGGGCGGCTGGAAGGGGGGCGTCACGACCGCAACCAGGTTGCGCGCGTCGTCCTGATACTCGCAGCGCCGGGCCGGCCCGACGCGCAGGTGGAGGTAGAACTCCCAGTCAGTGGCGCGCCGCCCTGCCAGGTGGATCGGCACCGGAATGACGCGCACGATGTAGCCGGTCAGGGCGACCGCGTTGTGCTCCACCTCCTCCACAGCGGCCAGATCGGAGACCGTCCGGATCTCGGGAGTAGCTGGGCAAAGAATCCGTAATCAATCGGCGCGTAGGCAGCAGGGATCTCGGTCCGCTGCTGCTGAACAGCAAGGTGGTCGGTCACGCGGCCCGTGAGCGGACTCTCGCCACTGACACGGGTCCCCACTGCGACGAGCAAGACCCCCAATGCCGCCCCGAGTACGCACCCCAGACGGGTCTGGTGTTGGCCGCCTGGCCGAATGGGACGTCGAAATCCGATAGCCACCCGCAGCACCTCCTTGCCCGAACTTGCCGGAGTATGCCTGCCCATCCCTGCATGTCAAGCCGGTTCTTGGGTGAGCGGGTCTCGGTCGGCGGCGAAGGGCACCGGACCCTTGTTGGGGGCTCGCTGCTCGATTTTCCGGGGTGGGGGGTATTGATTCTGCTCGGGGGAGTGACCGCACACTAGGATCCGGATCGGGTGTCGGCGTCGCGCTTGCGCTCCTGATACTCGTCCACGGTGGAGCCGATCCACTCGGCGCCGTCGGTCCAGACCTCTTTCTTCCAGATCGGCACGATCTCCTTCAGCCGCTCGATGGCGTAGGCGCAGGCCTCCAGCGCCTCGCGCCGGTGGGGCGAGGAGACGGCGATGGCCACGCTCGCCTCGCCGATCGTGAGCCTCCCGATGCGATGGACGATGGCGATCCTGTCCACCGGCCACCGTTTCCGGATCTCGTCCCCGATCTGGCGCATGCTGGCGGTCGCCATCTCGGGGTAGGCATCGTATTCCAGATACTTGACCTGCCGGCCGCGGGCGAACTCGCGCACGATCCCCAGGAAGCTGGCCACCGCCCCCGACGTATTCTGCCCCACCGCCGTCACCAGGGCATCCAGCGAGAGCGGCTTCTCGGTGATCTCGTACAGGTCCACGCCGCCGCTCACCGGCGGGATGAGCGCGACCTCGTCCCCCTCAGCCAGCACTGTGGTCCCCTCGGCGTATT
>Ga0214473_10010268_pt1 | contig 11024 bp, 4 predicted proteins | sample RVTome_7_FD_203509 | JGI IMG/M metagenome (GOLD analysis project Ga0214473, IMG submission 203509) | Soil microbial communities from uranium-contaminated site in the Upper Colorado River Basin, Wyoming, United States - RVT98D197 | ecosystem: Environmental > Terrestrial > Soil > Contaminated >...
CCATCCCAACCTTCTCCCCTCAAGGGGGAAGGGGTTAAAAAGGCAATTTGCCTTGGCCCCTTGTGTACAGCAATGCGGAGGGTGAGGCATTCAGGGGGCGGACCCAAAGGCCCCGCCGTTGTCGAAAAAAGTCGCCATCACAGGGGCATGGTCACTCGTACCGATCTCGGTCAAAACCTTGCAGGAAACTACACGGTCGAATAGCGCCTGGCTGGCAAGCACATAATCGAGGCGCCAGCCGATGTTGCGCTGCCGCAGGTTGCGCCAGGGCGCCCACCACGTGAAGAGGCCTTCATTGGAAGGATCCAGCGCCCGGCAGACATCGACGAGCCCTTGCGAGATGATCCTCTTGAGAAGCGCCCGTTCCTCTGGCAATTGCCCGATGGTCTTCGGCTTCCGTTCTTTAGGGTGGACATCCATATCGGTTCGTGCAACATTCAGATCGCCGCACAACACGAGCGGCGATCCGGTCGCAGAAGACTCCGCTGCGCTGTGTTCGATCGACTCGAGGAACCGCATCTTTGCGGCAAAATCCTTGCCGCCGTTGGGGACGTAGACCGAAGCGACCGTTATCTCACCGACCCGGGCGGTTACCATCCGGTTCTCGAAATCAAACGCGGGGTGTGAGTACGTCGGTTTCGTCGGGCAGATCTTTCTGCTTATGTGGAGGCCGACTCCGGAGTAGCCCCTTTCTCCATGCCAGTGACACCAATAGTCCTCCAGCCCCGGGAGCATGGCAGGCACCTGCTCAGGAGAGGCTTTGATCTCCTGGACACAAATGATATCGGGGTGGTCGCGAGCGATCCATTCGCACAGTTGCGCGTGGCGCGCTCGGATTCCGTTGACGTTCCAGGTAGCCATCTTCATCCCTGATCCCTATGGGAGCAGTAATCAGACAGGAATCGCTTGATGACCTCCGTCCTGCTCTTCCGAAGAATCCTGGCGGTTTCTTCCAGCAGGATCTCCGTTTCCTTATCAAGTCGTACGCTGATAGGCACGTCCATCACCTCGTTCACAATATTGTAATACAGAATCTATCGCGCAAACGAGCTCGTGTCAAGCGAGTACAGCACCTTAGCGTTGAGTCTGGAATGGTCTGGAGAGATAAACTGGCTGAATTCTTGTCCAAACCTGCATGCCCAACAAGGGCACGACGAGGCATGAAAATATCGGAGTCGTCACCCCCACCCCGACCCTCCCCGCCTACTCCGCCGAAGTAGCCTCAGGCTACGTAGGCCGGGCTGAAGGGGAGGGATATCGTCACGCGCTTCACGTGATTCCTCCCCCTTCCCCGCCATAATTCAGCGGGATCTTCGACAAGGGAGAGATCAGGAGCGGGATGGGGTATCTGTCGGAGTGTCCCTTGTGCCCAGCGCCCTCGTTTATGGATAAAGATCAGCCTCGGAGGGGGAGGGTGAAGGGATTTGCGTGTTGAATTGAAGCAATGGTATTCCACGAAGTGGCGAACTTTCGGACTGATTTTATGAGGTTCTCAAAAATCAGTCCAAGGATTAGGGGTCTCTCGGCGTGCTCTGCGGGCTCAAGCGAAGCGGGCGAGAGATAATCTAACTTTACGAACCTGTCCTGAGCGAACCTCTCGCCCTTCGACAAGCTCAGGGCGAACGAAAGAAACGGAAGAATATGTCCAGTCAATTATGGGCTCCTTAGTATTTCTTGATGAGGGCCCAGGGGACGATGATTTCGAAGGGGGAGGCCTCGCCGTGAGTGTACCGGGAGGTGCGATATTTGTCCGATTTTTCGAAATGGGGATTTTCGATGAACCCATGGTCCGAGAAGAAGAGAAGAGATGCCCCGGAGGGCAGCTCCCGCAGACGCGGAGCCAGGTCGAGCTGCAGGAATTGAAGAATATTCCGAAAAAGGTATTCCAGTGATCCCCGCTCCGTATGGATCCTCTCATCGATGCCGCCGATCTTCCAGAGCTTTACGCCGGCCTTTCCCAGGATGGGTTCCAGGAGTTCCATCTGCCTTGGAGTCGAAGAGGGCAGATGAGCCCACAGGGCTCCCTCTTGAATGATCCTCAGCTGATTGGCCATGGGGCCGATGAAATTTCCTTTAAGAAACTCCCACAGATCCCATCGCATCCCATCCATGAGTACGAAGATCGTTTCAACCCCTTCCCGGGACTTTGCTTTCGGGAGGTTCATTGTTGGAAGGTCTTCCACCATGATGGGCTTTTTTCCTGCTCCCGCTTCCCACTGGGGAAGGGCGCGGCGGAGAAATTCGGCGAATTTTCCGGAGAGAGAATTGCAGAGGGCTTCAACGTGAGCCAATCGTTCCTTGACAGGAGGGGGGAGCGTGACCTCCATCCTTTGGACTTTCTGAGGGAAGGTGGTCAGGAGAGAGGACAAGGGGCTCAGGTGCTGGATATAGAGGGATTCCCATTTCTGAAAGTCCTGGGGTGGACTGGACTCCCTCCGTTTCAAAGACGAAATGTTTTGTCGAAGGTTACCATGATCTCTTAACGTCTCGATCATCTCCCTGTGCCTGGCAGAGAGACCCGATGTTCGGTGTGAAAGCTGAGAATCCTCTGGAGAAAGAAGCGAGGGCGGAGAAAAAAGTGAGGGGATTTCCTTTTCCTCCTCCGGAGCGGCCAGCAGTCTTTCAAAGACCTCCCGCAGGATGGAAGGGAAGAGCGATTCCCGGCGAAAGATATCGATGAGGGGCCTCCCTTCCAGAAGTTTCCACACTTCGGAGAAGGTCCTTTCTTCTCTTTCAATCTCCTGGATGATTGTCTCAAACAGCTTAGGATCTTTTTGATGGAGGGCCCCGGCGGCCTTCGAAAGCTGCTGAACCAGGAGATCTCCTCTCTCCTCCTTCCCTTTTTCGAGGAATGGGAAGAACGGGAAGATCTGCCGCGGGGGGATATCGTATCCTTCGATCCAGAAGGAGAGAAGGAAGGCCTTTTTAAAAGGCCCAACGCCTGTTTCCTGGACCAATGGAAGAAGATGGGGGAAATCGGTTTCGATAAAGTTGAGAAGCCCTTCCCGCCTCGGGGCTTTACCTTCGCCCTCCCCTTTTCCGGTGAACTGGACAAAGGTCCCCTGGGAAATCTCCCCCTCTCTCAGCCACTCTCTTAAGATCTTCTGGACCTGGGGCAGGGTATATTTGCGGTGGATGAGCGCTCCGTAGAGTTGATCGAGATCGCGGGCCACCACGACGACCCTTCCGCTGAAGGCCTCGTTAATTCCCCTGATGGTCAGTGGTGTCAAGGCCTCTTCAAGTTTGGTCAGGAAGTCATCCCCTGTCATTGAAAGGGAGAGAAGGCGGCGGATGGCTGAGGCCTTCTCATTTTCTCCCACGGCTTCCAGTCCGCTTAAGTAGGGGAGGAGTTTTTCCTGATACGTGGGCGAGCTCAGGGCCTCTACGGTCTCGCGGATGCCAAGGTCGATCGCCTCTTCGATCTCCCGAACCGGGGGGAAGGTTACTTCTTTCCCGGGAATAAATCCGCAAGCACAGAGGGGATTGCTCTGAAGGGATTCCGGGGATGAAACATTGCACTGTTGCATCAGCACTGACGTCAGGGAACGGTCCACGGAACCACGGTTGTGGTGGACAGAGATGATCTCCAGCTGATCGAGCTTGGAAAGGAGCACATAGCGCCGCGACTGGCGCACCTTCTCGTAGGGAGCAAACTGGTCACCCGATTTGACCCGCCGGTGAGTCTCCAGATAGACACGGATGTATTTCTCGCGGAAATCCTGAAAACGTTTCAAAACGGTCTCCATCTCTTCCCGATCGATGGAGATATTCCCGGCCTCAAAGAAACGGAGCAGATCCTTTCTCTCTTCGCTGAGCGCCTGATAGTCGGGATGATCGGGAAGGGAGAGACGCGGATCGCTCACATACTGGTATACAAAAAGGATCCTCTCGGCATGGTCGAAGAAGTCCTTCAATTGGTCCAGGCGGCGGAGCTTTTCCTGAAGGAACGGTTCGTCTGGGGCAGCCGACAGGAATCGCTCCAGTCCTTCCCTCGCGGAGAAGCTGACCTTGACCTCTTCCCATTGGGCGAGGAGATCTTCCGCGTCCCGGCGGAAGGATTGCCAGGGCAGGTTCTTAAAGGCCTGGAAGGAAGAGGCCCAGCCGAGCCTCTGGAGAAGGTTGCGGAGAGACTCTGTCTCGATTTCCTTTCGGGCCTTGATTTCGTTCCAGAGGGCCTCCTGGGAGGGGAGGGTGAAGATCCCCTTTCTGAACTTGTCCGGAATGAGAGGGTGCTGGGGAATGGCCTGCCGGAGGTCGTCACTTAAGATCTCTCCCCTTCCGATGGCAGTGATCCCCTGGAGACCGCTGCGGGAGATGTCTTCCAGCCCTCTCTTCTTCTGCCCCTGGTAGGCGACGATATTCCCCGAGAAGATCAAAGCGAGGACAAGGACCTCGAAGGGGTTCTTCATAAGGCCGTAGTCTCCCTTACGGAGGGTCCAATATAAGGTTTCTGGAGACAGGGGTGCCTTCTCCAGGTGGGATAAGAAGTGCTCGGCCAGTTCATTGGTTCTGGGGTCCACGTGAAGGAAATACTGATTCGCCTTCTTCCTGACCAGGCCCATGGGTTTGAGGAGCCCGTCCAGGACTGTACGCAACCCGAATTTTGAGTGTTCGTCCACCTCGAGTATTCCGGTGGCAAAAAAGTCCTTGAGCAGAGCCGGGATCGTCGTCGGCGAGAGAGCTTCCATGTAGGGGTGAACCCTGTTGTGCTTGGGGAATCTCCGGGAGAGGAGAGGGGGGATGAATTCCTCAAGGAATTTTTCCTGGGTGAGATACCCGTAAGAAGAGAGTTCCACCTGTCTGTCATCCCAGAGAAGAAGTCCATGGAAGTAAGCACGGGTCAAAATCTCTCCAAGCCTCTTCCTGCCGTCATTGAGGAGATGCTGAAGATAATCCTTCGCCCGCTGTCCCCCTTCTGACGGCTCCTCGCGGTAACGGTCCAGAAGGAGAAGGATGGCCAGAAGTTCTTTCAGCCCTTCTTCCTCTCCTTCTTCCAGCGAAGCAGGAACCCAGAAGAGGAAAGTACCCGGATATTTTTCCTTGAGTGGCGGCAGCAGGGTCTGGCGAAGGTGTTCATACTGCCGATCGATCCCCTGGGTTGTGCCCACGATGAGAAAGAAGTCGTCTTCGATCCGCTTCCATTCCTCAGCCAACCCCTCGGCTTGGGTCAGCGGGATCTCGTCGATTTGGCGGAGAAGAATGATGCCGCCCCGCCGGGTATATTCCCAGGGGACTGAAACCCTCTGCTGTCTCTGTTCCGCCCATCCCGCAAAGGGAAGGTGCGGGGAGTCTGCAAAGGGAAGAAGGCGGTCGAAGAGACGGCGGTCACCGGGAAAGATCTCCGTAACCCCCTGCCTGATTCTCCGCCGTATGAGGGCGGTGATATCGACGCGGAGATCGAGGGTGAACTGGTCATCCAGAGGTTCTTTCCCAGGGGTCACAACGATGTATGAGGATTCTTTTCCAAGGCGTTCAAGGATGTCGCGGCAGTATTGGTAGTTGATGTCCGCTTCAAGGTCGGTCACCTTGAACAGGATCATCTCGGCCATGTGGCGGGCCGTGTATCTGGTTTTCACCGGAGAGATGGCAAAGAGAACAAGCAATTTCACGGCTTCAAGGGCCACCTTCTGCTGGTCCGGGTCTTTGAATATCTGGGGGATCTCATCCTGGAAGTATTCGAACCCCTTTTCGACGAAAGGCTGGGTTTCAGCCATCTCCCGGATGCGGTGGAGGAAATGGTCGAAGATGGCCGGCGGGCCCAAAAGTTCCTGTGCCGGCTTTTCAAGGAAAGAGGGAATCCGCCGCCCGGTATCTCCTTTCAGACGGTAATGGATAAAGTCCACGATGCCCCGGTGTTCGGAGAAGAGGGGTCTTAAACGGTCGAGGAGGGCAATGGTTGCGGGATGGACAGGGTAGAGCCTCACAAATCTTGATTCCTCCACTGGAAAAGAGGGAAAGTAACGCCGCAACGATCGGAAGATTTTCCTGATCTCTTCATCAGTCCCCTCCCGGTGACGAATCAAGCGGTGGGAGACCAGTTCTTCGATGTGCGAACGGCCCAGGCTGATACGCACCGGATATCGGTCCTTAATTTTGTTGAAGGTATCCTGATTGATCTCTCCGGTCTCTTCAATCCATTCCTGAAGAGAGGCGACGATCCATAAGGGAAATAAAGAGGCTTCTTCCCCCAGGTACTGAAGGAAGCGGATATCTTCGTTATAGGCATGGGCATCGGTCTTGGAGCGCAGAAACTCGGAGAGTTCGTCGACCAGAAGGACCATTCCGGAGAAACCCAGGCCCCTCATGGTCCTTCGAATCTCCTCGAATGTTTCCTGTCGCGACTCTCTTCCTTCAAAGGGATGACCCATCTGGGCAGAGAGTTCACGGAAGATTTCCCTGAGAAAGATGTCTTCCAGGAATTCCGTTCCCCGGTGCTGGATAAGGGAGATCTCAACGACCAAATATTTTCGGGCCTCAAGGTCTTTCCGGAAGGATTCGAGAGAGGATTGCTGACCGACAAGCGCCGCCCACGATTCGGGATAGCGGAGGAGAAGACTGAGCATGCTGAGGAAATGGGATTTCCCCGAACCGAAATGGCCCTTCAGAAATGCCCCACGGCCCTCAGATCTGGCAAGAGAGGCGAAAATCATCTCCAGGCTCTTCGACACCTCTGCCGTGACCACAAAGGAATCGAGGATCATCTGCCGGAGGTTCGATTCCCGGAGGTCTTTCAACTGAATGACGGTCTTAATCTCAGGGACCTCGATGAGATCACCGATCTTCAGCAATGTTCGATCTCCTATTCTGCCAGGTGTAAAGATCTCTGTTTCATTCGTCCCTACGGGACTTCTTTTTCGATCCATCCTACCGGCGATCAATCGCCGGTCTATTATCGGAGATCCCTATCGGGATCCTCACTTACTAAGGAAAGTATAAAATGGATTGCATCCTGTATCTTTGGCTGGGATTTGTTCCAGCATTCATTTCCGGAACGAAGCCATGGATAGATTACCCGCTTTCCCTTTTACCGGAGCCATAGGAAGAGATCAGATCAAGAAAAGATCGGCCATATTTCTTGAAGGTGATCTCACCGACGCCGACGACCGTCATCATCTCATGTTGAGTTCTTGGACGTTTGGTGACCATCTCCCACAGGGTCCGGTCGTGGAAAATACAGTAAGGAGGCAGGCCTTCCTTTCGAGCCAGCTCCAGCCTCAGTCTTCTCAGTCCCTCGAAAAGGCCTTTCTCGGATTCTTTTGCTGCTTCTTTTGCAACGGGTTTCTCCGCGGCCTTTTCCTTCGAAGGAGGAAGGGAAAGAGGAAGCGTCTCCCGTTTCTTCATGATCTCCTTTCCCCTCGGGGTGAGGAGAAGAACCCTGTAGTTTTTCTCTCCCAGCACGGCAAGCTCCTGCTTCAGGCAGCCCTGGCCGATCAACTCCTGGACCCATTGCTCCACCTGTGCCTGGCTGAACGCGGCCAAGAGTCCGTAAGTGGAAAGCTTGTGGAGTCTGAATTTCTCGATGGCCTTCTCTTGGGAACCCGTCAGCATCTTTACCGCCATGCCCTGACCAAAACGGCCCTGAAGGCGGGCCACACCGCTCAGGATCTTTACGGCCAGGAGGGGATCGATATCTTCAATGCTTCCTTCCATACTTCCCGCGGGTCTCTTTTTACGATCCTGACAGACATCACAGCCACCGCAGTTATCGGAGGAGAGGCGTTCACCGAAATATTCCAGAAGAAAAGCCCTGCGGCATCGATTCAACGTTCCGTAAGCCAGCATCTGGTTCAGTTTTTCAAGCTGATGCGCCTTCCGAAGGTGTAATTTCTCAAAGTCGATGTTGAGCTCCTGGGGTGACGGACGCGTGAGAAACCGAAGCCCCCTCCCCCGAAAAGGAGGGATGTATGCTCCCTCCCCTTTCTCTTCCATATCGGCCACCACTCGGCGGAAAGCCTCCTTGGAAAGGTCCGCTTTCGAGATGATCTCATCCGGGAGAAACTGGATCCCTTCCATCAGTTCTTCGTCCGTATAGTGGTCGCAGAGTACCCTCAAAAATTCAACCTTGGCTGAGAATTTCTTGGAAACGGATTTGAGGATCTCCTTCGGTCGAACCTTGAGATAGAGTTCGGCAAGATTCTCGTACCGATGGAGGCGGTGGATCATTCCTGCCTCCTCAAGGATCTTAAGGGAAGAAGCCACCGCCAACTCTGCCACGACAGGGTTACACAGGTCCCCGATCTCCCTGTAGGTCAGCCATACGGGGTCTTCCTGTCGTTGGAGAAGCGCTTCGTAAACGGCCAGGACGACCTCGCGAGGCGGATAACTGGATTCGATGAAAAACTCCTGGAGCCGGCGATCGCCGGCTGAAAAGAGGAGGAGACAGACGGAGGTTTCTCCATCACGCCCGGCCCGGCCACACTCCTGATAATAAGCCTCCACGGTTCCGGGGAGGTGCTGGTGAATGACCATGCGGATGTCGGAGCGGTCGATGCCCATGCCAAAGGCATTGGTAGCAACGATAAGGTCGATACGGCCTTCGAGAAAAGCCTCCTGAATGCGGCTTCGATCCCCTTCCTCCATACCCGCGTGATAACCCGAGGCCTCGATCCCCTGACGGCCAAGATATCTCACAATGTTCTCAACGCCTTTCCTTGTGCCTGCATAGACGATCACTCCACCCTGGAGGCCATCGAGCCGGCTGGCCAGACAGGAAAGCTTCTCCTCCGGACCTTTTACCGGCGTCACCTCAAAGTGGAGATTCTTTCTGTCAAAGCCGGTGATGAACAGCCGTGGAGCCCGAAGCCTCAATTGATGAATGATGTCCTCACGCACACGTTCGGTTGCCGTAGCCGTAAGGGCAATCATCTGAGGCCCGCCGAGCGAATCAAGGGCCTGCCTGATCCGCAGGTAATCCGGGCGGAAGTCATGACCCCACTCCGAGATGCAGTGGGCTTCGTCCACCGCCACCAGGGATACAGGCTGCTTCTTCAGGGCGTTCATAAACAGTCCGTTCCGCAGGCGCTCAGGGGAGGCGTAGATGATTTTGCAGGCCCCCGCAGCAATTCTCTTCAGGGCTTCATCCTGTTCTCCCATGCCCATGAGGCTGTGGACGGAGACGACCGGAAGGTCCCGGACCCGCAAAGAGTCGACCTGATCTTTCATCAGGGCGATGAGAGGAGAGATGACAAGACAGGCGCCTGGCCGTATCAGACCGGGAAGCTGGTAACAGAGGGACTTCCCTCCTCCGGTGGGCATGACGACCAGGGTGTCCTCTCCGGAGAAGACGGCCTCGAGGATCGATTCCTGTCCGGGCCGGAAATCCCGGAACCCGAAGTCCTTCGCCATGCACTCGCGGGCCTGTTGAAGATAGTGATCGCTGTCAGAAAGGATCATATATGGAGCCACGCCTCGTTCGGAAGTTCGTCCGGAAGAGGTCGCCCTTTCGGGGCAGCCGTGAACGGGCCTTTTATCATTTTGTAGCGGTCCGATTTATCGGAACGAGAGGTTCGAATTCGCCCCAATGAATGGGGGCGCTACCGACCCTGTGCCAGGTGCGGTCAGAAAAAGATCGACAATTCTCTGTCGATGTTGATGCGCCAAGCGCCTAGGCACCTTCCGGGACTTAGCCCGAAAGGGGTGGCCCCTTCGGGGCAGCCATTTTTCAGGTAGCCGCAACCTTTAGGTTGCGTTTCAGGGTTGGCTTTGATCCGAAACTTCGTACGCCCCGTTTGAAAAACGGGACGGCTACCAGGTCGATGTTGACTCCCTAAGGGCCAAACGGTTGGGTGTCATTGATCTGTTTGAGAATCCGCAACGTGCGGTTCTGATGGGAATAAAATAGCAAGGCTTCACAAAAGAAATCCAATAAACCGAAAGGAGGAGAATGAAGATGGTCAAACTGGCAACGGCGTTAACATTCGGACAGGGGTATGTGGATTGGCAGGAGCGGATCGATGTTGCCCGCATGAGGACAGAGCGAGCCAACAGGCTGAAGAGTGCCCTACGAAAGAACAACATTGCAGCCTGTGTACTTTCCAGAGGAGATAATGTAAGATATGCGACCGGGTACCTCGGACCCGGGTTCTTGTCCCAGCTTTACTACTGCCTGTTTTTCGCTGAGCATGAGCCCATTCTTTGGGACCACGCGGGTCACTATCAGCAGATCAAGGACCAGATCCCGTGGGTGAAACCTGAGAATTTCAGGATCGCCCGTTCATGGCTCGGGGGCATCCCCGGACAGGCAGCGACCCACGAAGAAGCTTTGCTCTTCGCAAACGAGATTAAGCAAGACCTGAAGAGCAAGGGCTTAGCAGGTGAAAAGATTGGCGTGGCAGGTCTGGATTCATTTGCTGTCGAGGCATTGACCGAAGTCGGGATCAAAACGACCAATGTCTGGCCCTTGATGTTAGAGACCAGGGCCGTCAAGACTAAGGATGAGATCAATTGCTTCAAAATGGTAGCGGCCATCATCGATGCGGCATGGTACACCGTCTTCGAGACCCTGAAGCCGGGGGTGACCGATAAGGATGTGATGGCAGCCGCTTACAAGTCGATTCAGGAGCATGGGGCTGATAATGCAGGGTTCCCTGTCGTCTTCAGCGGTCCCCATACGTTTGATCGCGGCCCTGAAGGCACGGACAGGATCATCCAGCCGGGGGAGATGGTCTACATCGATCTCACGGGTGTCAGTTTTCTAGGATACATGACATGTTGCTACCGGACATTTAAAGTAAGTGTCAGGCCCACCGCCAAGGAAAAGGATTGGTATAAACAGGTTCTCGACAGGCAGAACGCGATCATTGATGCGATAAAGCCCGGAGCAACGACCGCAGACGCTGCCAAGTATTTTCAGCCGGCGAGCAAATGGGGTTACCCTGAGGAGGTCTACGTCCTGACCATCGAAATAGGGCATGGCTTGGGATTGAACCTGTATGAAATGCCGGTCATTAACAGACAGTGGTCCATGAAATATCCTCAGGTGTTTGAGGTGGGCAACTGCATGGCGGTTGAGAGCCGGGAAGGGA
>Ga0214473_10010269_pt1 | contig 11023 bp, 10 predicted proteins | sample RVTome_7_FD_203509 | JGI IMG/M metagenome (GOLD analysis project Ga0214473, IMG submission 203509) | Soil microbial communities from uranium-contaminated site in the Upper Colorado River Basin, Wyoming, United States - RVT98D197 | ecosystem: Environmental > Terrestrial > Soil > Contaminated >...
GTGTGGAAGATGTTCAGTTCGCCGACGCCGTCGATGCTGAGCACGGCGCAGTCCTGGTAGCCCGAATACCAGGCCGCCGCCATGGCGTGCGTCGCGTGGTGATCGTAGAAGCGCACGCGCGCATCCGGCCGGAAGCCCATCTCGGCGAGGAACTTCGCGCCGCGGAAGTAGGGCACGATGTCGCGCCCGGCGCGCGCCGCGCGCTTGAGCAGGTCGTTGACGTTGAGCTGGCGCTCGCCCTCGCCGCGCAGGCGCTTGCGGCTGCGCGCCAGGCGCGCTTCGACCTCCTTGGCGAGCGACTCGCGGCGGAAAAATTTCTCCGGAAAGAAACTGTGGATGCTGGCAATGGCGTCGATGTCGCGGCGTCTGATCCCGGCCACCTCGAGCGTGTGCTCGAGCGCTTCCAGCGGCAGGCGAAAGCCGTCGTTCTTCCTGCGCGTGACGCGCTCCTGCGACACCGCCGCGGCGAGCGCGCCATCGATGAACACGCACGCCGAGGCGTCGTGCGAGGAAGCGAGGCCGAGGATGACGGGCATTGGACAGGCGGGAAAGCGGCGCATTCTAGCGGCTGGCGTCAGGCTGGGGTACATTCGCGCGCCATGCGAGCGATCGTTTTGAGCATTGCGCTAGCCGGGCTGCTCACCGGCTGCGGCGTGCTCGCCAAGCGCGACGCGCCCGAGCCCGCCGCCAAGCCGCCGGGGCGCGTCGTAGCTGGAACTACGGGCGGCTACTACAAGGACGATGGCCCAGGCGCCAGCCCGCCGCCGAACCTGGAGGCGATTGCGGACGCCGCGCCGCGGCCCGAGCCGCTGCATCGCTTCGCCAACCGGCCCTACCAGGTGTTCGGCAAGGACTACGTTCCGCTCACCAGCGTGGCGCCGTTCCGGCAGCAAGGCGCGGCGAGCTGGTACGGCAGGCGCTATCACGGCAGCAAGACTTCGAGCGGCGAGAGCTACGACATGTACGCGATGAGCGCGGCGCACACCGTGCTGCCGATCCCGAGCTACGTGCGCGTCACCCATCTCGGCAACGGCCGCAGCGTGGTGGTGCGCGTCAACGATCGCGGCCCGTTCCACGCCGACCGGGTGATCGACCTGTCGTACACCGCCGCGTACAAGCTCGGCATCCTCGACGCCGGCAGCGCGTTGGTCGAAGTCGAGGCAATCCTGCCCGGGCAGGCGGTCGCAGCGGCTGCAGTTTCGCCGCCGCAGGCGCCGGCGCCCGCAGCCGCCCCCGCGCAGGCGGGGGGCGTGTTCCTGCAGCTCGGCGCCTTCTCGGCGCAGGAGAGCGCCGAGAACTTCCGCAGCCGCCTGCTGCGCGACCTGGCGTGGCTCGCGCAGCCGATCCAGGTGTTCGCGGCGGCAGGTTTGTACAGGCTGCAACTCGGTCCTTACCGCTCGCAGGACGAGGCGCGCCCGGTCGCAGAGCGCATCCAATCCGAGCTCAGCCTCAAGCCGCTTGTCGTCGTGCGTTAGAATGCGCGGCTTTTTGCCGCCGGACATCATGCTGCGCTTTCTTTTTCTCGCGCTACTCGTGCTCCCCATGCTCGCCATGGCTGAACCGCCGCAGCCGCCGGCGGTGGCCGGCCGCGCCTGGGTGGTGCTGGACCTCTCGAGCGGCCAGGTGCTTACGGCGGAGAAACCAGACGAGCGCTTCGAGCCCGCCTCGCTCACCAAACTGATGACCGCCTACCTGGTGTTCGCGGCGCTCAAGGAGAAGAAGCTCGCGCTCGACCAGCGGGTGAGCGTCTCGCAGCGCGCCTGGCGCGCGCCGGGGTCGCGCATGTTCATCGACCCGAGATTGCGCGTGGCCGTGGAAGACCTGATCCGCGGCATGGTGGTGCAATCGGGCAACGACGCCTGCATCGCGCTCGCCGAGGCGGTCGCGGGCTCGGAAGAGGCGTTCGTGCAGGCGATGACGCGCGAGGCCGAACGCCTCGGCATGAAGAACAGCAAATTCATGAACGCCTCCGGCCTGCCGGATCCGCAGCACTACTCCACGGCGCGCGACCTGTCGCTGCTGGCGACGGCGCTGATTCGCGATTTCCCGGAGCAGTACGCGCTCTACTACTCGCAGCGCGAGTTCCGCTACAACAACATCACGCAGCCCAACCGCAACCGGCTGCTGTGGCTCGACCCCACGGTGGACGGCGTCAAGACCGGTTACACCGAGGCCGCCGGCTATTGCCTGATCGCCTCCTCCAGGCGCGGCCCGCGCCGGCTGCTCTCGGTGCTGCTCGGCTCGTCGTCGGAAGCGACGCGGGCGCAGGAATCGCAGAAGCTGCTCAACTGGGGCTTCCAGTTCTTCGACGCCGTGCGCCTCTACGACAAGGGCCAGGCGGTCAAGGAGATCGAGGTGTGGAAGGGCGCGCGCGCGCAGCTCAAGGCCGGATTTCGCGGCGAGCTGGTGGTGACGGTGCCCAAGGGCGAGGCCGGCAAGCTCAAGGCGGAACTCCTGGCGCATGCGCCGCTGCTGGCGCCGGTCGCCGAGGGACAGCGCGTCGGCGTGCTGCGCGTCACGCTCGAGGGCAGGCCGATCGGCGAATTCCCGGTGTTGGCGCTCGAGAGCATCGCAGCGGCGGGCATTTTCGGCCGCGCCTGGGATACACTCAGGTTATGGTTCAAATAGCGGGGCAGGGATGATATTCCTCAATGGCAAGTTCATGCCGATCGAAGAGGCGCGCGTGCCGGTGCTCGACCGCGGCTTCATTTTCGGCGACGGCGTCTACGAGCTGGTGCCGGTGTACTCGCGGGCGCCGTTCCGGCTCGACGAGCACCTTGCACGGCTGGAGAGGAGCCTCGCCGCGGTGCGCATCCGCAACCCCTACAGCCGCGCCGAGTGGCGCGACATCATCCTGCAGCTGGTGGCGAAGCAGCCGTTCGAGGACCAGGGCGTGTATTTCCAGGTCACGCGCGGCGTCGCCAAGCGCGACCACGCCTTCCCCAAGGACGTGGCGCCGACCGTGTTCGTGATGTCGAACCCGCTGGTGAATCCCCCGGCCGAGCTGGTGGAGCGCGGCGCCGCCGCGGTCACGGCGGTGGACAACCGCTGGCTGCGCTGCGACATCAAGTCGATCTCGCTCGTCGGCAACGTGCTGCTGCGGCAGCATTCGGCTGACGTCGGCGCGGTGGAGACGATCCTGTTCCGCGACGGCAAGCTCACCGAGGCCTCGGCTTCGAACGTGTTCATCGTCAAGCGCGGCGCGATCCAGAGCCCGCCCAAGAGCAACCTGATCCTTCCCGGCATCACCTACGACGTGGTGGCCGAGATCGCGCAGGGCGCAGGCATCGCGCTCGAGTTCCGCGACCTTACCGAGGCCGAGGTGCGCGCCGCGGACGAGATCTTCGTCACCTCGTCCTCGAAGGAGGTGCTCGCCATCGTGCAGCTCGACGGCAGGCCGGTCGGCGAGGGCAGGCCCGGGCCGGTGTTCAAGCTCGTGCACAAGCTCTACCAGGATTTCAAGCGCGACGTGATGCGCGGCGGCAGCCGCAAGGAGACCGCGGTCTCCGCCGCCTAGGCGCCGTTCCGCACCGCCATGAGCGAGCCAAGCGCGGCGCTCGCTTTTCCGACCGCGTTCCCGATCAAGATCATGGGGCGCAGGGAGGGCGGTTTCGCGCAGGGGGTGATGCAGATCGTGCTCAAGCACGCGCCCGACTTCGAGCCCGCGACCATGGAAATGCGGCCCAGCCGCAAGGGCAAGTACCTCAGCCTCACGGTGGTGGTGAACGCCACCTCGCGCGAGCAGCTCGACGCCCTCTACCAGGATCTCTGCGACCATCCCGCGGTCGTCATGGTGCTGTGATGGCTGCGGTGCTCGAAACTGCATCCATCCGCCGCCTGGGGCGGGTCGCCTATTCGGAGGCCGAGGCCGCGATGCGCAACTTCACCGCGCGGCGCGACGCGCACACGCCGGATGAGCTGTGGCTGCTCGAGCACCCGCCGGTGTACACGCGCGGTGCAGGCGCGAATCCGGCGCACGGCCCGCGGTTCGCAAACGGCATCCCGGTGCTCGCCAGCGGGCGCGGCGGCGAGATCACCTACCACGGCCCGGGGCAAATCGTGCTCTACACCTTGGTTGATCTGGCGCGGCGCGGATTGAAAGTGAAGCAGTTCGTCGCCCTGCTCGAGCAGTGCGTGATCGATACGCTCGCGCTGCACGGCGTGAAAGCCGAGCGCAAGGCAGGCGCGCCGGGCGTGTATGTGCGCGGCGCCAAAGTCGCGGCGCTCGGCCTGCGGGTGGCGCGCGGCCGCGCTTATCACGGCGTGGCGCTCAACGTCGACATGGACCTGGCGCCGTTCGCGGCGATCGACCCTTGCGGCTTTCCCGGGCTCGCGGTGACGCAGGCGCGCGATCTGGGCATCGCCGTCTCGGCCGCTGAGCTCGGTGAGCAACTCGCGGGCCTGGTGCTGGAGAAAATCGGCGATGCGTGAGCCCGGCGCCAGGGAAAAAGGCGCGGCCAAGACGGCGCGCATCCCGATCAAGATCGTGCCGCGCACGGCGCTCAGGAAGCCGCCCTGGATCCGGGTGCGCGCTGCGGCCGAGGGCTCGCGCTTCTACGACATCAAGCGCATCCTGCGCGCGCAGCGCCTGCACACCGTGTGCGAGGAAGCCTCCTGCCCCAACATCGGCGAGTGCTTCGGCAAGGGCACCGCCAGCTTCATGATCCTCGGCGACCTGTGCACGCGCCGCTGCCCGTTCTGCGACGTGGCGCACGGCCGGCCGCTCGCGCCCGATGCCGAGGAGCCGCGCCACCTCGCGGAAACCATCGCTCAACTGGGGCTGCGCTACGTCGTCATCACCAGCGTGGACCGTGACGACCTGAAGGACGGCGGCGCGCAGCACTTCGCCGACTGCATCCGCGCGGTGCGCGCGCAATCGCCCGCCACCACCATCGAAGTGCTGGTGCCGGATTTCCGCGGGCGCCTGGAGCGCGCGCTCGAAGTGCTCGCCGCGGCGCCGCCCGACGTCATGAACCACAACCTGGAAACGGTGCCGCGCCTGTACCGCGCGGCGCGCCCCGGGGGCGATTACGCGCATTCGCTCGCGCTGCTGCAGCAGTTCAAACGGCGCTACCCGGAGGTGCCGACCAAATCCGGGCTGATGGTCGGCCTGGGCGAGCGCGACGACGAAATCGTGCAAGTGATGCGCGACCTGCGCGCGCATGAGGTGGAGATGCTGACCATCGGCCAGTATCTCGCGCCCTCGGCGCACCACCTGCCGGTCGAGCGCTACGTGCACCCGGACACCTTCGCCCTGTTCGAGCGCGAGGCCGCGGCGCTCGACTTCAGGCACGCGGCGATCGGCCCGCTGGTGCGCTCTTCCTACCACGCGGACCGCCAGGCGCACGCGGCGGGCGTGGCGGCCGCACTGTAAAGTCACGCTTTACACTTTGCCCTGCAGGAGCCCTCTCATGAATGCCCGTACCCTTCGATTGCTGCTCGTGGTGCTCGGCGCGTGGCTCAACGTCGCCGCTGCAGCGGGCTTGGACAAGATCTCCAACCAGGACGCGATCGCTGGCTTGAAGGCGGCGCTCGAAAAAGGCTCCTCGGCGGCGGTCAACAACCTCGGCCGCAGCGACGGTTTCTTCGGCAACGACAGGGTGAAGATCCCGCTGCCCGAATCGCTCAAGCGCTATGAGCGCCTGATGCGCGGCGTCGGCATGGGCAAGTACGCCGACGAGCTGATCCTGACCATGAACCGTGCCGCCGAAGCCGCGGTGCCGGAAGCGAAGGTACTGCTGGTGGACGCGGTGAAGAGAATGTCGGTGCAGGACGCCAAGGGCATCCTCACCGGCGGCGACACAGCTGGCACCGAGTATTTCAAGCGCACCACCTCCGACCCGCTGCGCGCGCGCTTCCTGCCGATCGTGCAGCAGGCGACCAGGAAAGTGAAGCTCGCCGAGAGCTACAACAACTACGCCGGGCAGGCGGCGAAACTCGGCCTGGTCTCGAAGGAGCACGCCAGCCTGGATGCCTACGTGACGCAGAAGGCGCTCGACGGCCTCTTTTTCATGATTGGCGAGGAGGAAAAGAAAATCCGCCGCGACCCGGTCGGCGCCGGCACCGACATCATCAAGAAGGTGTTCGGCGCGCTGAAGTAGGAAATCGGGGTCAGAGCCCGATTTCGCCGCGCACACCGAAATCGGGCTCTGGCCCCGATTTCCTACTCGATCACCCGATCAGCCCTCAGCAGCACCGTCTGCGGCACGGTGAGGCCGATCGCCTTGGCCGTCCTGAGATTGACCACCATCTCGAACCTCGCCGCTTGGTCCACAGGCAGGTCCGCAGGCTTCGCGCCCTTCAACACCCGCGCCAGCAGATCGGCGCCGCGCCGCACGTCGTCCACGAGATTGGTGCCCCAGGAGATCAGCCCGCCCCGGTCCACCGTCTCGGCATCGGCGAATACCACCGGGATGCGGTGCCGGTTCGCAAACTCGACGATCAGGTCGCCGGTTACCGGGGAGTCGGCAAACCAGGCAAACGGCACGAGCGCCTCGGCGCCGGCCTTGATGGCATCATCGAGTGCCGGTTCCCATCCCCCTCTCCATGTTTTCACCATTTCAAGCAGCTCGATTCCCAGTTGAGCGGCTGCCTTGCGCACAGCAGGCACCGAGGACTCGAACAGGTCAGCCGACGCCGAAACCTCGACCACAGCGACGCGTTTCGCCCTTGGCAACAGCTCGCGGGCCAGTTCCAGGCGCTTGACCAGAAGTTCTCCAAACCGGTTGGTGACGCCCGTGGCGTTGCCGCCCGGCTTGGCGTAGCTCTTCACAATCCCTGAGGCGACCGGGTCGGGAACCCACGCGAACACGATCGGCACGGACTTGGTGGCGAGCAGCGCGGCTTCGGTCGCCCGGGTAGAACAGGTGAAAATCGCATCCGCTTTTGCCGCCACCATAGCGCGCACGGTGTCTCGGTCAGCGTGCAACGCTCCGGCCTCCCCGCGGGCATCGATGTGCAGGTTGCGACCTTCTACAAACCCATGGCTCGCGAGCCGCTCGCGCAGCGCAGTGCGATATAACTCCATGCCTGGACCGCTGGATAACAAAGCTCCAATACGGTAATTGCGTCCGGGCTTCTGCGCATGGGCGAGCGGCACGGCAAGTAGCGCTCCTGAAGCGAGCAAGAACTCTCTGCGCTCGACGTGGCTCATAGTGCCCCCTTACGAGTCCGCCAAAAGTCTACGCCTGAAGCGGTGCGCCGGCGCGTTTAGCGGAGATGGGTTCCCGCGTGCGCGGGAACGACGGGCTGGCGCCCGTCGCCTAGTGCGCCTGGTCCCAGTTCTCGCCTGCGCCGAGGTCCACGACCAGCGCGACCTCCAACTTTGCCACGCCCTGCATCAGCTCGCGCAGCTTGTCCTTCACCTCGTCGAGCTCGCCGGCCGGCGTCTCCAGCACCAGCTCGTCGTGCACCTGCATGATGAGCTTGGTCGCCATCTTTTCCCGGTCGAGCCAATGCTGCACCGCGACCATGGCGAGCTTGATCAGGTCGGCGGCGGTGCCCTGCATAGGTGCGTTGATCGCGGCGCGCTCGGCGGCCTGGCGCCGCTGCGGCGAGCCTGATTTCATCTCGGGCAGCCACAGCCGCCGCCCGAACACAGTCTCTACAAAACCCTCGCGGCGCGCTTTTTCCCGCGTCTCCTCCATGTAGCGCCGCACGCCCGGGTAGCGCGAGAAGTAGGATTCGATATAGGCCTGTGCGGTGGCGCGCTCGATGCCGAGGTTCTGCGCCAGGCCGAACGCGCTCATGCCGTAAATCAGGCCGAAGTTGATCGTTTTCGCGGCGCGGCGCTCGTCCGCGCTCACCTTGTCGAGCGGCACGCCAAACACTTCCGCCGCCGTCGCTCGGTGCACGTCGTCGCCGCGCGAAAACGCCTTGCGCAGGCCCTCGTCGCCCGAGAGGTGCGCCATGATGCGCAGCTCGATCTGCGAGTAGTCGGCGCTCACGATCTTGCAGCCTGCGGGGGCGACGAACGCCTCGCGGATGCGCCGGCCCTGCGGCGTGCGGATCGGGATGTTCTGCAGGTTCGGGTCGGTCGAGGCGAGCCGCCCGGTGACCGCGGTCGCCTGCGAGTAGGTGGTGTGCACGCGACCGGTGGCGGCGTTCACCATGCGCGGCAGCTTGTCGGTGTAGGTGGACTTGAGCTTCGCCAGCGCGCGGTAATCGAGCAGCAGCTTGGGCAGCGGATAGTCGAGCGCGAGCTCAGCCAGCACGTCCTCGTCGGTGGAGGGCTGCCCGGAAGGCGTCTTCTTCTTCACCGGCAGCTTCTGGCGCTCGAACAGGATTTCCTGGATCTGCTTGGGCGAATTGAGGTTGAACGGCTGGCCGGCGGCGGCGTAGGCCTTTTGCTCCAGCTCGAGCATCTCCTTGCCGAGCTCGTGGCTCTGGCGCTCGAGCTGCGCCGCATCGAGCAGCACGCCGTTGCGCTCCATGCGCAGCAGCACCGGCAGCACCGGCAGCTCGATCTCCTCGTACACCCGCTTCAGCTTGGCGTCGGCGGCGATGCGCGGGTAGAGCACCTCATGTACCGCGAGCGTGCAATCTGCATCCTCCGCGGCGTACTCGGTGGCGCGCCCGATCTCTACCGCGGAGAAGGAAATCCGCGTCGCCCCCTTGCCGGTGACCTCGTCGTAGGAAATCGTCTTCCATCCGAGGTGGCGCTGGGCGAGCGAGTCCAAGTCGTGGCGCTCGTGCACTTCGAGCACGTAGGACTCGAGCAGGGTGTCGTGCGCCACCCCGGCGAGCGCGACGCCGTGGTTGGCGAGGATGTGGGCATCGAACTTGGAGTTCTGCCCGACCTTGGCCCGCGCCGCGCTCTGCAACCACGGCTTGAGTATGCCGAGCGCACGTTCGACCGAAATCTGCGCCGGCGCCCCCGGGTACTCGTGCGCGAGCGGCAGGTAGCGGGCGGTGTCGCCGAACGCGAACGACATGCCCACGAGTTGCGCGCTCATGGGCTCGAGGCCGGTGGTCTCGGTGTCGAAGCCGACGAGCTTTGCCTGCTCGAGTTCCGCCGCCAGCGCGCGCAGCGCGGCCTCGTCGCTCACCGTGACGTACTTGCGCCGCTCGGCCTGGGCCGGCGCCGGCACGGGCGCCGGTGCCGCGGCGGCTGCGCGGTGGCGTTCCTTTTCGTCGGGCGGCGCGGCGCCGTCCAGCTCGCGCAGCCAGCTCTTGAAGCCGTAGCGCTCGAAAAGTTCCCTCAGCCGGGCATTGTCGGCGCCGCCGTCCTCGAGCTGGGGCAGGCCGAGCGCAAGTGTAAAGTCACGCTTTACAGTGAGCAGCCTGCGGCCCGTGGGCAACCAGTCGAGCGTGCGGCGCAGACTTTCTCCCACCGCGCCCGGGATCTCGGCAGCGTGCGCGATCACCTCGTCGAGCGAGCCGTACTGCTGGATCCACTTGGCGGCGGTTTTCGGCCCGACCTTGGGAACGCCCGGGACGTTGTCCACGCTGTCGCCCACCAGCGCCAGGTAATCCACCATGCGCTCGGGTGGCACGCCGAACTTCGCCTGTACGCCGGCGCGATCGAGCACTTCGTTGCTCATGGTGTTGACCAGCGTCACGCGCTCGTCCACCAGCTGCGCCAGGTCCTTGTCGCCAGTCGAGATGACGCAGCGCCAGCCCTCGCGCTTCGCCTGCTCGGCGAGCGTGGCGATGACGTCGTCGGCCTCCACGCCCTCGATCGCGAGCACCGGCCAGCCGAGCGCCTGCACGATTTCCTTCAGCGGCGGGATCTGCGCCGCGAGATCGTCCGGCATCGGCGGCCGGTTGGCCTTGTACTGCGGATACTCGTGGTCGCGGAAAGTCTTGCCGGGCGCGTCGAACACGCAGGCGCGCGCCTCGGCCTTGTGATCGGCGGCGAGCCGCCGTAGCATGCTGACCACACCGTAGATCGCGCCGGTCGGCTCGCCGCGCGCATTCTTCAGCTCCGGCAGCGCGTGGAAGGCACGGTACAGGTACGACGAGCCGTCAACCAGCAGGAGTGTTTTGTGAGACACGAGAAGCTGCCGAAACCCGCATTTCCCGGCGCGGTGAGTTCCGCGCGCGAAGCCTGGCGGGTGTTCGGCATTATGGCAGAGTTCGTAGAGGGCACCGAGCGCCTCACCGGCATCCGCCCCGCGGTGTCGGTGTTCGGCAGCGCGCGCGCCGTGGAAGGCTCGCACTACTTCGCGCTCGCCGAGCAGACTTCGCGCCTGCTCTCGGATGCGGGCTTCGCGGTGATCTCGGGCGGCGGCCCCGGCATCATGCGCGCGGCCAACAAGGGCGCGTTCGCCGGGCGCTCGCCGGCGGTCGGCCTGAACATCGAGCTGCCGCGCGAGCAGCACGCCAACGAGTACCAGGACATCAGCCTGCGCTTCGAGCATTTCTTCGCCCGCAAGGTGATGTTCGTCAAGTTCGCCACCGCCTACGTGGTGCTGCCCGGCGGCTACGGCACGCTGGACGAGCTGTTCGAGGCGCTGACGCTGGTGCAGACCAACAAGATCCGCAGGATGCCGATCATCCTGATGCACGCGCCGTTCTGGCGCGGCCTGCTCGATTGGTTCCGGGAGAGCCTGGTGGCCGAGGACATGATCGATGCCGAGGACGTCGAGCTGGTGCAGGTGATCGACGAGCCGCAAAAGGTGGTGGACGCGATCTTCACCTTCTACGAGAAGCGCGGCTTCGAGCCCTCGCCCGCGGAGCGCGAGGTTCTGCTCAACCTTTGATCCTGTAGAATTTGATCCCATGCGTCGCCTCATCCTCTGCTGTGTTCTCGGCGCAGCCGCGGCGGCGTTTGCGCAGCAGCCGCCGCCGAAGCTCGAGCCGCTGCCCGAGCCGCCGCCGCCGCCGCCCGGCGTGCGCGACATCGGCGCCGACGAGCCGCGCGTGCGCATCGCGCCGCAGGAGGGCGACCGCGTGGAGGAGATCCGCGACGGCGGCCGCGTCATCATGCTCAAGGTGACGCCGCCCGGGGGCGCGCCCTATTACCTGGTCGACACCACCGGCAGCGGCAACTGGATGCGCCGCGACTCGCTCGACGACGGCG
>Ga0214473_10010270_pt1 | contig 11023 bp, 10 predicted proteins | sample RVTome_7_FD_203509 | JGI IMG/M metagenome (GOLD analysis project Ga0214473, IMG submission 203509) | Soil microbial communities from uranium-contaminated site in the Upper Colorado River Basin, Wyoming, United States - RVT98D197 | ecosystem: Environmental > Terrestrial > Soil > Contaminated >...
ACTGGGCCGAATAATATCCCCGGGTTTTCGCGAATTGTCAATGATCATCACGTTCGGCGAGATTCCCACGTTCTCCTCGATGACGATCCGGTTACAGGCACTGATAAAACAACTCTCCGAAATAATAACATGGTCTCCGATGAAGAGGAGTATTTCTTTTGATTTTTTATCTTTCGGGTGAAGGTTAATGCTGCTATTTCTTTTAATTCTCACATGATTCCCCACCTGAACGAACCGTGGCCGATTGATCACGACTCCAGGCTCGATGTAGACATCCTTCCCGTAGGCTCCGAAAAGGAAACGATTTTTGATATTGGCCACTGGATACCAGAACCGTTTCTTCTTCATTCTTTGGCTACTCCTCCCGATAGATGATTTTGAAAAATATTTTTTATCTCCCTCCAGTTTCTTTCGAGAGAATAGGACTCTGCCAAATGGCGAGCGGCATTCGACGCCCTTTGGGCCCTCTCACCGTTCAAAAAGAATGTGATCTTTTCTACGAGGGCCTGAGCATCTCGAGGGTCAGAAATGATAAAACCCTCTTGGCCCTGGGTGATGATCCCACTGGCCCCATTGGAGTGAGTGGTGATCACCGGGAGTCCGCTGGCCAAAGCCTCTAACACCGTGAGCGAACAGGCATCGTAAAAGGTGGGATGGATGAGAAGGTCCGAGGCCCCATAATATTTTTCCGGTTCATCCGTCGAACCCGCAAAAACCACTTCTTCAGATATCCCGATCTCTCTGGCTAAACGCAGATAGGAACCTTGACGATCCCTTCCCAAAATAAGAAGTTTGAAAGGAGGATGTCCCCCTTTTCTAACGTTGGCTAAAGCCTTGATCAGGAAACCGAGTCCCTTCATCCGAAAATTGTTTGAGACAAAGAGGAGGACCCAATCCTCCCTTCCGATACCATGCCGTCTTCTGATCTCTTCCCGGTATTGACGATTTCGGGGATGGAAGTGTTCGATATCGACCCCGTTGTACACGACAGCAATTTTTTCCTCGGGAATCGGATACCAACGCATCAGGTCTTGTTTCACCATATCGGAAATAGCAATAATTTTAGAAAAGTTTTTCCCTTTATAAGGGGCGTCCTGGATCCAACCACTGGCCCATTGTTTCAAGCTCAAGACCCTTCCCAAAAATTTTATCGCCCACAGAATCGCATGATTGTAAATCCTTAGGCTTCGCCAAAACCATGCCCAATGAACTCCTCCATGGGGTTGAAGAATATCTGCCTTCAGTGTATTTCCCACTCCGAAGGTAATGTCATACTTTCCATTCTCTATTTCTTTGGTTGCCCTGATCGCAAACGAGAGGAGCCGAAGGCTTTTGGGAAATGGAATCGTCTTAACGGAATGGAAACAGATACGGGGGTCCTCTTCGTCTCGATGCTCGGCATAGACATGGACCTCATAGTCTTCCGCTGCCATTCGGGTGCATAAGTCAACCAAATATCTTTCGGCCCCCCCTTTCCTCTTAGAGAAGTCTAGAAGACCTATGGCAAATCTTATCCTTTTCATAGCCGATGATGCCATTTGTTTTATTGACTTTCGATGAAGGACCGAATCCCCCTGGTCACCTCTTCCATCTCTGACTCCCTTATCTCTGGAAAAAAGGGGAGCGATAAAATCTCTAAGGAGCACTGCTCCGTCAAGGGAAGGTCCCCTTGACGATATCCTAAATCTTCGTAAGCCTTTTGGAGATGGATGGGAACGGGATAGTGGATGAGTGTTTGAATCCCTTTCTTTTTCAGGAAACCCTGTAGAGCATCCCTTTCTCTCGTCCGGATGACATAGAGGTGATAAACATGCTTCACCCCTAATCCTTCTGAAGGGCAAATGATTCCTAAGGGGACGAGCCTCTCCGTATAGATCTTTGCCTTTTTCCTCCTCTTCTCGTTCCATTGATCTAGATGTTTCAATTTGACCCTCAGGACGGCCGCCTGCAATTCATCCAAGCGAGAATTCAATCCAGGGATCTCGCTAACATAACGCTGGCGCCAGCCATACTCGCGTAGCAATCGGACCCGATCACTGAGCTCTGGGTCATTGGTCACGACCATACCGGCGTCCCCCAAGGCACCCAGATTCTTCGTCGGGTAGAAACTGAAGGCGGCCATGCTCCCCCAAGCACCGCTTTTCTGCCCTCCATATGTGGCTCCATGAGACTGCGCACAATCTTCGATGATGCGCAACCCATGGCGATCTGCGATGGATCGAATGACCTGCATCTCCGCCATATTTCCATAAAGATGCACAGGGATGATCGCCTTGGTCCGTGATGTCATCGCGCCTTCGATCTGATTTGCATCGATGACGAAGGTGTCCGGATCAATATCGACCAAGATAGGTCGAGCGCCACACAGTTGGATCGCCGCCACGGTGGCCACAGCGGTATGCGACACCGTAATGACCTCATCGCCTGGTTTAATCCCACAAGCTCTTAAAGCAATATGCAAAGCCTCCGTGCCGCTGCCAACGCCAATCCCATACCGAACACCAATGTAAGCGGCAAACTCCTGCTCAAAGGCGGCCACCTCCTGGCCAAGGATATACCGCCCACTCTCCATCACGCGTGCGATGGCTGCGTCGATCTCTTCCTTGCAGGCGAGATAGCTTGCTCTTGGATTGATCAGAGGAATCGATAAAGGACCAAGCATGGGTTCACCTACCTGTAATGCTCAAGGTTCTTGCGATAAAATGTGAGCGTCTTCAACAGGCCTTCGCGAAGTGGGACCTTGGGTTCCCAACCCAGAAGAGAATGGATGCGGCTAAAGTCCGCATAGTAATCGCCAATGTCGATGCGCTTACGATCGGGTGGAAAAGACCGAATCATGCGGTGGCCACCTCCGTTGACCTCAATCAGCAGGTCTGCAAGATCCTTTAGGCTGATCACGGAATCACCGCCGAGGTTGAATACTTGACCGTCTGCTTCAGCGCTTTTTGCAACCATCAGAAGAGCGTCGACTGCATCCTCCACATAAGTAAAGTCACGCAGCTGACGTCCATCCCAGACCTCGAAAGGTTTTTTTTCGACGAGGAGCCGAATCCAGATCCCCAAAAAGGTTTGCCGTGCATCCTTGACTCGCATGTGAGGACCGTAGGTATTCGTTAGGCGTAGCGCACAGCCTCGGATCCCATAGACATTGTTGTAGAGAATGGAATAACACTCACCCGCCATTTTATTGATACCGTTCACATCCACAGGGCAGAGGGGGTGTTTTTCGTCAACGGGCAGATACTCCGGCTTGCCATAAATCTGACGGGTGCTTGCAAAGATGATCTTGATGTTCGGGTTGTACTTACGGCAGGATTCTAAAATGAAAAGCTGGGCCTTACTATTAATTTCCAGATCGGTATAGGGATCCTGCATCGAATCGATATGGCTCGTTTGACCGGCAAGATTAAACAGATAATCCTGCCTCTGAATCAAATAGCGCATACTGTGTTCATCCCTGACGTCAGAAATATTGACCCTAACTTTCTTTTGGATACCGGCAATATTAAACAGGTTGCCGCCATACTCCGGGATAAGACTATCCACGAGTAGAACGTCGGCCCCCAGCTCCACCAACCGGGCAGCAAGATTGGATCCGATAAACCCCAATCCACCTGTCACTAACACCTTCTTTCCTCTGAAAACCTCTTTACGAGGTGCCATTCTCTTTCTCCTTATTTGAAATCGTCAACTCCCATAGTTTGGCATACTTGATAAAGACATAAAACAGGGTTGAGATAATGATGACGAGACCTGGCAATCCATCCCGAAATCCTGATTTCAATAGATACTCCTTAACGAATCGAAACGGAGGATGGAAAAGTAGTTTGAAGAGACTAAATCTTTCTCCGCTCTCAAAAAGATCCACCGCAGCAATGCTGGAATATCGGTCAATCGTTTGAATCTGATCTGAAATGTTCCCATAGGTATAATGGAGATACTGATTTTTTAAAATACCGATCTTCCCATCCACCACCAACTTGGCATGAAGCCCACCTTCCCATCTCCCTTTATCTCTTCGATAAAGGCGAATCTCACCATCTGGATACCACCCTCCATATCGAATCCATCTCCCCAAATAAAACGTACGCCGATAGACAAAATATCCATCGACCTCTTTTCCCCCTCCATCCAACTCCATTCGAATCTCATCGGACAATTCTGGGGGAATCTCCTCATCGGCGTCTACAAACATGATCCAATCCTGTGTGGTGAGATCAGCGGCATATTGATACTGATCGCGATGCCCTGTCCACTTTTTCCGATAGATTTTATCGGTCCATTGTTTACAGACTTCGTAAGTCCCATCCTGGCTGAAGGAGTCGACGACTACCAACTCTTTAGCCCAAGAAAGACTTTTCAGACACCGTTCAATCGTCCTGCGATTGTCGGTGGTGAGGACATATACAGAGACCGGAATCTTGTTTGGATATTGATGATTGGCCATAGCAATGAGTCCGAAAATAAAGGTTTCGTTCGACGGTAAAGGTGAAGATGCCCGCTTCGTCATTCGGTGACGTTGTTCGCCTGCCTGCGCGAAGCCGCTTCGGCGAAGGCAGGTCTTAAGAATTTCACCTAACCCTTCAACGTTAACCCAAACGGGCCTCGTAACCGTTACCTTAAACCCAATTTATATTTTACATTCGTTCTCCCAATTTCTTATTAACAACCTCCTCGACTTCATCCACCGTGATGAGCTCCATACATCGATGATCTGTCGGACAAACCCTCTCCCAACAAGGACTGCAAGCGACATCCTTTTTCACGACCACATGGCCATCTCCCCATGGCCCAGTGATGGAGGGGGGCGTTGATCCAAAGAGGGCCACCACGGGAATGCCCACTGCGGCGGCGACATGCATCGTTCCAGTATCATTCGTCACAAGGAGAGCGCATCGTTCTAAAAGGGCCGCCAACTGGAGTAAACTGGTCTTTCCGGTCAAATCGATTCCTTTCGCCCCCAAATGTCTTTGAATCTCATGGACGAGGGGTCGCTCTTCCTCCTTCCCAAATAAAAGAATGCGCGCTTGCCATTTCTCCGCAAGCCTCTTTCCCAGCTCTCCGAATCGATCGGGATACCAACATTTAGCCAATCCATAAGTAGCACCAGGATTCATTCCGATCACGGGTTTCCCTTCCGAAATTCCCAAATCCATTAACACCTGATTCGCCCATCTTCGATCTTCCTCTCTGAGATAGACTTGCGGAGAAGGAGGACTTTCTATCTTCCCTAACGGCTCAAGCAGTTTCTGGTAATAATGGACTCGGTGGACATAAAGGATCTCTTGAGCTCGACGGATTCCATGGGTCAGAAAGAGTGAACGCCCTCCATCTCGATAACCAATCCGGATCGGGATTTGAGCGAGGTAGATATGGAAAGCGGAGCGAAAAGAGCGCGGGAGGATGACCGCCAGATCAAAATTCCTCTCTTTCAAAGATTGGCTGAGGCTCAAATCCTCCCAAATAGATCGAATTCCTCCCTTCTTTTGGAAAGGGATGATCTCGTCAACGTGAGGAAATGTTTTCCATAAATCGGCCAAATGGTTTGGAATAAGGATAGTCAAATGGGATTTGGGAAAGAGGGTTTTTAATTGTTGTACCGTCGGGTAACTAAGAATCGTATCCCCCACCCAGTTTACGCCTCTTACTAATATACGAGTGACTTGGCTAAAATCGTGTTTCAAGGCATCCTTTCTATATTAAATAATTTATGATATTAAATTAAACCTATCAAGTCAATATGAATATGTTTTCAAGGAGTTAGACACAAAATCTCTCTTGTTGCTTTAAACACCTCATCGGCGGATATGGTTTTTATACAGACCAGTTCCCTACAGGAATACTCATGACACGGACTGCATCCCACATCTTTTCTGACCTTGATATGATTCCCGAAAGGTTCGTTCTCAATAGGGTCTGTCGGTCCATAAATAACGACGGCAGGTATTCCCATGAGTGAGGCAATGTGCATGGGCCCAGTATCTCCCCCTACATAAAGATCGCAATGGCGATAAACCTCTCCCAGTTGTGTCAAAGATTCGGTTTTAGGCCCCAGAAGAGAGGGCTCCTTCATTTTTTTTTGAATCCTTTTCACCCATTCGAGTTCTTCAACCCCCCAGGTAAAAAGAATGCTGGCGTTGAGTTCTCGTACCAATCGATCCGCCAATTGAGCATATTGATCGGGCATCCATCGCTTGAAAATGGCTTTAGGGCTTGTTCCCGGATGGATGGCAATCAATGGCCTCTGAAGGGGGGCTGACACGCTCTTAAAAAATGATTCCACATATTGTTGATCCTTCAGAGGGATATGTAGCTTATAGTTAAATTCTTTTACCTCCAATCCTATTCCCTGGAGAAGGGTAAGGTTTCTTTGAAATCGACTGATCCTCTCTTTCGGAAGTTTCACTTTTACATTCGAAAATAAAAAATTCCATTCCTTGGTTGACTTCCGATCATACCCAATTCTTTTAGGGGCGCCTGAAAGGAAAGAGAGGAGGCCACTTTTAAGGATCCCGTGAAAATCAAGAACCACATCAAATCTTCGCTTTCGAAGATCGATGATGAATCGCACCATCTCCCTGATCGTCCTCCACATCCCTCCTAATGACTTTATTCCCTTCGTCCACCTTCTTCTTGGAAACAGGATCACCTCATCAATCTCTGTTTGACTTTCCAGGAAGGCTTGAGAGGGTTCTTCAACGATCCAGCTGAAGGCGGAAGAAGGAGTGTGTTCTTTTAAGGCCTTGACGGCAGGCAGTGTTCGGACCACATCTCCCACTGCACTCAGCCTCAAAATTAAAATTTTGGGGGATCCCATTTCTGAAACATTACCCTATTACCCCTTAATTTTCAATAGCGAATACAAGAAGATACCAAATTCTCTCAATGGGTGACAAAAAGGTTAAACATAATTACATTAAAAAAGAGGCGGGATTACTATCCGGTGAGGCAAACCAAAAACTTTTCCGGCAGGCTCTTTGTTTTACCATTTGAATCAACACAGATATGCCGTGTCTCTCCCTCGGCAATCACCCCTCCCTGATCCTTATGAAGGATCTGATACCCAAAGGTGATCATCCTTTTATTGACTCCCTTCAGCCAAGTTCGCACAATAACGATTTCATCATATCGGGCAGAATTCCGATAACTGCAATGGACATCGGTAACGACAAGTCTATACCCCAATGCCTCTAAATCAGTATATCGGAATCCCCTTCTTCGACAGAATTCAGACCTCCCCACTTCAAACCAAACCAGGTAATTGGCGTAATAAGCCACCCCCATCTGGTCCGTTTCAGCATACCTGACTCGAATATCCATATCCACAAGGTCTTTCATCTCTTTACCCCTAACGAATTATACTAATGACAGCGAATTTAAAAATGTCCCCCCATCTCCCCCTCTCCTGATCTCCCTATCTTTTCATAATGCCCTCAAATACTCAGGCCTTAGTAAATCCGGGTCTTTTCTTCGGAGGACTTCTCGAATTCGTTTAAGCGCTTCCTCCTTTTGCTCCGGCAATCGAATTCGAAGAGGGAGATAGTTGGAGGCGTGATTGGAGGCGAAAAAACAATGAGTAAATTGGCTATGGGTGATCATCCATTCCAATTCTTGAATCATATCAAAAGGAGTAGGCAAAACCAATTTGCCTGTTTCAATCTCTTTCTCAATGGGGGTCCCTGGAACGATCATCAGAGAAAGAGCGCCGACATAGTCGGGGTCCATCTCTGAAAGGACTCTTCCCGTCTCGATGGCATGAGCTTGACTGCCTTCCACACCCCCCAGACCTAAAATCACCGTCACCGAGAGGAGAATGCCTGATTCCTTCACCCTTTTACCAGCACGGACCAATTGATCCACCGTGGCATTCTTCTTAATTCTCATCAATACTTCCGGATCTCCTGACTCCAAGCCCAGATAGACTATTCCCACACCCAGGTCTTTAAGGGCTCTCAGCTCCTCGACATCTTTTCGAAGAACATCTTTTGCATTGGCATAGATCCCTATCCTTTCAAGGCCCCTTAATTTTGTCTTCAAATAGGAGAGGACTCGAAGCAGCTCCTCTTGGGGAATGATCAAAGCATCCCCATCGGCTAGGAAGACTCTTTGAATCCTGTGAGAACTCACCTCATCGATATCCTCCTTGATCTCTTCGAGGCTCTTGATCCGGAAACGTTTCCCCTGATAGGCACCGCAAAAAGTGCATCGATTATAAGAACAACCCACCGTGACTTGAAGGATGAGGCTGTCTGCCTCGCTGGGAGGTCGAAAGATCATCCCCTCATATTTCATTTCGCCCCCCCCTCCCCCATTGAAGGGGTATCGAATTGATAAATGATCTCTCCTTCTTTGACCATTCCCAACTCTTTCCGGGCGATTTCTTCAATATACCGTTTGTCCCTTTGCAACCGTTTTACCTCCTCCCTCAACTTCTGATTCTCCTCCTCCAGCTTTATATTTCTATCCTTGATTTGGGCTACCTCCTTCTGGAGGCGAAGGAGGTGCAGAATCCCCTTTTCCCCAAAGAAAGTGAGGGTTCCAAAAATCAAAAGGGGAATAACGATCAAAAGAAGAAAACGTTTCTTTTTCATTTCAAATTTCAAATGTCAGATTTTAGATTTTTTAATCCCCAATCCCTGCCAGCAGCAGACAGTTGCGATCTGCAATCTATAATCCAATTATTGCAGTTTAAATTTTATGGGAATGGTCCCCCATTGTTCAACCTGTGGTTGCTCTTTGGGCAGGGGGGCAAATCGCCATTGTTTTAAATACTGAATGGCAATCCTTTCCAATTCTGTATCGCCCTTGACAGAAACAACAACTCGATCCACTGTCCCATTGGGTAATACCCGGAGCGTCAACTCGATTTCTGCCTCTATCCTCACCTTGACTTGAGGGGGTTTAGGCCTTTCAAGAATTTTCCGGTTAAGAAGAGGGCCCTTCATCCCCAAGCGAAGGTTCTCCTCCAGAGCCTTCTCCTGAGCATTTCCTTCTCGTGTGCTCTGGAGTCTCTCAATCACCTTCTCCGTTCCTTTATCCCTTATAGAAATTAATTCGGTTGCATCCTTTAAAGAAGGGATGGGAGGTTCCGGATAAAAAAAGTCTTCTTTCTTTTTTAAATAGGCATTGAACTCCTTGTCCATTTCTTTAAACTCTGCGGAATTCTTTAAGGTCTTCATCCTCTCTTCAGCAGTTGGAGATTCATTTTTTTTCGGTCGTGGATATTCCGGGGCAAGGGTTCTCCAATCTTGATCGGCACTCGCCTTCTCCATCTTCTTGAGAATGACTTCCTCCCGTATCCGTTTCTCCTCTTGAGGAACCTCACTCTCTCCCCATCCTAAAATCCTTTTGCTTTCACGGGTCAGAGCTTTCCAACCTTCCTCCAAACGGGTTGGGAAGGTGGGGTCGAAAAAGAAAATCCAGGACAAAAGCCCCGTGAGAATCAAGAAAAGGGCGATGAGAATAAATGGCCGTTTCTGGTTTCTCCTCGAACTTTTCCTCATCAACGAATATACTCCTGACTGATCTGGTTGAGCATTTTTCTAGCGACCGCCCTCCGATCCTCCCTTCTGCTCTTCTCCAGCAATTTGCGGTAGACCTGGCCGGCCTCAACCATTTTTTTCTCTTCCAGATAAAGGGTCCCCAATTTGAGAAGAGCTTCTTCCATGATATCGGAGTGATGGGGATAGAGGTAGACCACCGTTGAAAATTGAAGGAGAGCCGATTCTCGATTTCCAGCTTCGAGATAAGCCTCTCCCAACTTAAACTGGGCCTGGCTCGCCACCTTTTCTTCAGGGCTTCGAACGGCCGCAGAAAGGACGGCGACGGCCTCCCCAAATTTCTTTTGAATGAGGTAGAGCATCCCCAACCTCAATTGACCTTCAAATTGGATGTGATCCTGAGGAAAATTATTTACCAATTCCTTCAAGATCTTCTCAGCCTGATCCATCTTCCCCAAACTCCGATATCCCTCCTCCATCCTGAGATAGACCCTCTTGGTTAACGGGTGCTGGGGATGATTCTTCATCAACCATTCATATCGTTCGAGGGCCTTTGGGTAATCCTTAAGAAGGAGATGGAGATCTCCCAGCTCGACGTAGGCTTCAATAAAAAGATGACCTTTTGGATATTGGCGAATCACCTTGTCCATTTCTTCAATGGCTTCGTTCCATCTTCGATCCTGCATAAAGAGAAGAGCAATCTGAAACTGTGCTTCCTCCGCCAACTCACTATGGGGGTAAAGGCTGATAAGTTCTCGATAGGTTTTCACTGCCTTCTCTCTCATTCGTTCTTTTTGGTAGTAATCCCCTAATTGCATCAAGGCCTGACTGGCGAGAGGGTGTTGCGGATATCGTTTTGAAAATGTTTCTACCTGGGAAACAAAAGACTCATATTTCTTTTCTTGAAGGAGACAGAGGATAACGCCAAAATCTGCCTCCGGCGCTTCTTTTGATTTTGGATAGGCCTTGGCCACATGAGAATAGAAATGGACCGCTTGGGCATATCGTTTGAGGTTATATTGCCCATCCCCTATTTTCAGGAGCGCGGAAGGTGCATGAGGACTTCCAGGGTACTTTTGGACGAGACGTTGAAATTCTTCCATGGCTTTATGAAACTCTTTTTTGCGAAAATAGGACCAACCGATCCAGTACTGGGATTCGTCTCCGTAGGAACTGAGTGGATTCAATTCCAAGAGAGCTTGGAATTGACCGATCGCCTCTTCAAACTTTTCCTCCCGATAAGCCACCCATCCAAGAAGATAGGTGCCCTTCTCCTTATCTCCATTTCCCTCCGTCCTGGAGGTTAATCGCATTAAAGAGGTCTTGGCCTTCTGATATTCATTCTGATTTAAATAGCATTCCCCAACCAAAAGAAAGAGGGAGGGCGAGGAATGATATTGAGGGAATTCTGCGAGGATCTTCAAGAAATATTGGTTCGCCTCCTTCCACTCTCGCCGCTGGAAATGGTACCATCCCAAACTGTTCAACCCTTTTGGATAGAGGGTTGGATCTCCCTTCAATTT
>Ga0214473_10010271_pt1 | contig 11021 bp, 16 predicted proteins | sample RVTome_7_FD_203509 | JGI IMG/M metagenome (GOLD analysis project Ga0214473, IMG submission 203509) | Soil microbial communities from uranium-contaminated site in the Upper Colorado River Basin, Wyoming, United States - RVT98D197 | ecosystem: Environmental > Terrestrial > Soil > Contaminated >...
TCGAGGCGCCCGTCCTGCAGTTCAAGCGCCTCGAACTGGGCCTGGGTCAGATCGTCGTCGTACAGTTGCTGCTCGCGGACCGTCCGCACGTCGACGCTGCCGGTCTGCGTCAGGTCGATGGCATGGCGTTCGCTGCGGATGTTCTTGATCTCGGCCGCCTGGCGGTCGGCGGCGTCGTCGGTGTAGTCGAAGGTCGCCGTCAGGGTGGCGGGCAGGACCTTCGCAAAGATCGCCTGCTCGGCGATCGCCAGCAGGTGGCCGATGCCCTTGGTCTGCGCCTTCAGGTGCTGGATCATGGCGTCGGCGCGGGTGGCGCCGGTGGAAGTCATGGGCCAGAGTTCGCGGGCGTCGACCCCGAAGGCCAGGGCGATCGCCGCCATGCCCATCGTCGTCGAGGTCTCGTAATTGAACCCGTCCGGCACGCTCGCGAGATCGAGTTGCTCCAGTTTGGCATCCGGCGCTGCCGACCCGCCGACGACGACCGTCTTCGAATAGCGGGAGAGCATCTGGTTGTCCATCGTTTCGTTCGCCATCTTGAAGGCTTCCTGGACGTGCGCCGGGGTCAGGCCGCCGGACGTGACCAGGATGTTCCGCTGGGGTCGGCTGCCGAGTTTCTCCTGGTTGTAGATCAGGATGTCGAGCAGGTTCTGGCTGATGTTCAGGCACTTGCTGACGGCGCAGAAGCCGACGTCGTGCATCTCGGCGATCGGGCTGGCCTGGATGCTGTGGAAGGCGACGCGGGTGTAGTGCAGTTTGTAGCGCCTCCCGTCCAGTGCCTGGTAGACGACCGGGTACTCAGGGTTGCTCGTGCGATCGCAGCGCGCGGCGTCCATACTGCAGACGGCGTAGGGCATGCCGACGATCGGCCCGGCCGGATCTCCGGCGCCGATGATCTCAGCGAACGCGCCGTTGTCCTGGGTGAGGATGTCCTGCGTCCACTTGGCGTAGAAGGCCGACCAGCCCTTGCCCCACTCGGAGGCGTGTTGCAGCATGAAGTTGAAGCGGTCAGCCTGATCGACGTGCGCCCGGACCGTATAGTCCTTCGGCTCGATGCGGAAGGGGATCGTCGCCATCTTCGCTTCGAGCGCATAGACGGCGCCCGCAAGCATGTCGACGCGCCGCCAGAAGTCGCGCAGGTCCTTGTCCCGCCTGCGGGACCACCAGGGCGAGATGACCTCGTTCGCCGAGGCCAGCCAGACGACCAGTGCGGTCCGGTCCGTGGTTTCTCGGACCTGGGATTGGACGCTCGACTGGATCGCCGCCTTGGGGTCGTTGGTCATGCGCGCCTCCGCTCATCGCTCAGGATACAGCAGCGGCGGGAGCAGCGCAAGAGCAGCGGGGTAGCAGTCAGGAAGTTCGGGGATGGCTTCAGCCCAGGCGGACGACCTGGATCTCCCCGGCGGGGCGCCGGATGGTCCCGAGAAGGTAGCGCGTGCAATCCATCAGGTGGAACTTCTGCTTATCCTGGATCGCTTCGGTCGTCTGACCGGCCTTGTCGGTCTTACGGGCGTAGGTCCCGACTTCATCCAGCCAGCGGCGGCACGATCGCATGACCGTGAGATGGTGCTGGGCCAGGACGGCATAGACCGACTGGATGCCGACCTCGACGTCCGGCGTCAGCGGCGGGGCGACGGGCATCCCGGCAGCCGCGAACTCGCGGCGCCATTGATCCTCGCTTGCAGCGCCTCCCCACCAGCCCCGGCACGACCAGCCCAGCAGGTGGGCGGCATGCTGCGCCGTCGTCTTTCCCCCGGACAGGTATTCGTGCGCCAGGAACAGGTGCTTGTCCGACGGCCGCTCGGCGATGCAGATCGCCCCGGTATTGACCCCGCCGAAGTCCAGGGCGCCCCAGCGCGGCCAGTCGGCTGGGATCTCGAAGTCGTCGCAGACGTCGATCTCCGAGTCGAACGGCTGATAGATCAGGCCTTCGGGCACATCGAACAGCCCACGGTAGAACATGTTCATCTTCCAGCGGGGCAGGATCGCCTCCATCCGCTCGAACTCGGCGCGGGGGAAGCGGGGGTTCATGTAGGACGGGAAGTTGATGACCCGGTAATCCTTCTCGCCCCGGCGCCATCGGTCCCAGATCTCCGACTTGGTCCAGCCGCGGTTGTAGAGCGTCGTCGCACCGAGAACCCGGCCCTGCGAAAGCGAGAGGCGACGCTGGACTGCCTCCCAATGGTCGATACGGAAGTCGTCCATGCCGCATTCATCGAGCACCACGGCGCGGGCGGTCGACGACTCCAGCCCGCCCTCGGCCTGGGCCGACCGCAGGATGATCCGGCCCCACATCGGGCTGTCGGCCGTCTTGGCCCAGAACGTCCCGCTGGGATCGGCCAGTTCGAGGATCTTCGAACCGCTCCAGAAGCGGGCGAGGCGAAGTATCTGCTCGAAGACCTTCAGCATCTCGGGGAGGAACTTCAGTTTGAACAGGTCGTAGGATGCGGTCGCGGCGAGGTAGTCGTTCGTCCCGCCGCGGGGGTCGGCCGTCCGCCGGATCTCGCGCTCAAGCCACCAGGGCAGGAAGGACGTCTTGCCGCCGCCCGTCCCGGCGTAGATGAACACGAACCGCTCGGTGGCATCCATCGCCTCCGTCTGGCCTGGGTGCAGATCGACGTAGGCGCGCGTGCCCTCGTAGCGGATGAGGTCAGGCTGGCTTGTCGTCAGGCGGGGGAGCGCCACGGACGAAGACCTCCGTCACCTGGACGGGGCCGCCGCCCTTGCCGAAGACCTCGACCTGCTGTGGCAGGTCCAGCCCCAGCAGCCGGGCGCGCCGCTCCATGATCTTGATGCAGCGGTCGATCGCCGTCAGGCTGCCTGCTCGGGCCAGCGGATACGCCGCCAGGAACAGGCCGTCCAGTCGCGTCAGTTCGAGCGACACAAGTTCGATCGCCGGTTCCCTGACCATCCGGCGCAGGTTGTCCATCACCGCTTCCCACGCACGCTTCGCATCGCGATAGCCGCAGGCATCGGCGATGACAGAGAACGAGTTCCCTTGGATCCGCATCTGGATCGCGTCGGCCACCCGCACCTGAACCTTCACCCGCCGCGGGCTGCTGGTTCGCTCGCCGCGGTGCCGGCCGGGCCGTTTCCTTGGTTCGGCAGGGTCCTTCCGAGTGCTCATGTATCCGATTCGGCCGGCTGAGGCCGAAGCATGCCGCTGACGACGGCCGGGGTACATTCGCGGCTCTTCTCTTCGGTCTTCTTGTGGTGTCCGTCGCAGAGAGGCCAGGCGTCGGATTTCCCACAGCGGCAGATCGCCGCGGTTTCGCCGGGCTCGAGGAGGAATTCGGTGTAGTTGTCGGTTAGGGTGACCTTCATTTGGGTCCCTCCGCTATGTGCGGGGAATGTCTGCGGCTTCGATGTGCACCGTCAAGGCGATGCCCGAACGCTTGCACTCCATGAGCCAGGCTGCCTGCAAGATGGCCGACTCGGGCAGGTCGAAGGCCACGCGCAGACCGTCGTCTTCCAGGGTTTGGACTTTGTAAACGATGGCTGGAAAGACAATGGTGTCGTCGGCGCGCTTCCCCATGGTTCCTATCCTACTCCTGTCCCAAGCCGGCTATGTCGAGCAGATTCAACTGAGATAACGACCGCCGCAACAATGTATCAAGCGGCTTGAATGCGCTCGCCGGGAACCGGTAAAACCAAGTAGCCCTCTCTGAATGCGTTGCCGGGAAGAGGCCAGACTTGCAGCGCATCAGCGTTCTCTTTTCTGCCCCAGTCCAATGTCCGGGCCCTGTTTGGCGCGCCACGACTAAATTGTCTGGGTAGCCGTCAAAGGGTATTTGTGAGATAGAAGGGGACGGTGAGGAGAACTGCACTTTCACGTCCACCCGCAGCCCACAATCTCGACAGCGGAAATCAGGCAGGCCGGCGCGACTGTCCGCTCTCTCAAAAGAGCCACCACAACGGCACAACCAGTCCTGAAGAAACTCGCGCTCGGCTAGATCCCCATGCCTCTTCCGCTCCTCGGCACTCTTGTGATTGACTACCTTGACCATATCATCAGGTCCCGGTGAAGATTCAGATATGTTCTAGCCTTCTTGACTCGTACCACATCGAATGCCTTGTACTGCTCCGTCGAATACGGAACGATGAAGCGATGCCTTGGGGCACCGAACGCACCCATCAGCCCAGCCGCGTGGTCATAGAGTTCGCCGTCCTTTTGCGTGGCCCCGATGATTAGCGCCACCTGCCGCGCGCGCTTGAGACTGGCATCTACCACTGCGGCCAATATCTTGTTGAACTTCTCCAGTGGCATGTTGGCGAGGTCGGTATCGTCACCGCTGTACTCGCCGGCCTTCTGTCCCCAGTAGGGCGGATCGAGAAAGATCATCGCCGCGTCCGGGAAGTCAGGTAGGCCCGCTGCCAGATCGTGCTTCTTGATCTCGGGCCGCACGGGCTTCCGGTCGAACGCCAGGCACTTCCGATTGCCAAAGTCGTCGTCGTCGTACTTGCAAACATCCAGGGTCGTTCCGCCGCCGGCGAATAGGTCCACAATCAACTCGCCCGGCTGGGTGAGGTAGTAGTTCAGGTTCTGGTTGATCTGGCCGGGGATGTTGCCAGGATGGCCCATACCGAATCGCTCGTCGTTCTTGGCGAAGTTCCAGACGCTGTAGACGCGCAGCCAGGGACGGTCTTCGTCCTCGACGAAGTTGAGTTGCTTCCAAAGTGAGTGCAGCCCGTTCTCGGTTGGGAAACGCTTCTTGTCCCCCATCTCGCCGTAGTAGATTTCGCGGTCCTGGGGATCCAATTCACCAAGTCTCTCGCAGATAACGGCATCCTTGCTGTCCGCAAAGTGGGCATCTGAGACAGAAAAAGCGGAACCCTCCGCTTTTCTTGGTCTTCCGCTTCCGGGACTTGATGCCTTCCACAGCTCCCCGGCCTTGGCCGCTGCCTCACATTCCAGCTTGGCGGCCTCGAAGGCGACGTCGAAACTATCAGCTCTCTTCTTGAGGTAGTTCTGAATCGCCTTCAGCCTGGCACGTACCTCGTTTGCCTGCTCCGGGGTCGTGGCCGACTGGATCGCCTTCCTCGCTTGCGAAACTTCTATCAGCGCCTTCGTCACTCCGCCTCCGCCTTTCGTCTGAGCGCCAGCGCAAGACGATGCTTGCACCAGACGCTCGGGTGGATCTCAGCGTCCCGGCACGAACACCCGCGCAGCGTCGTGTGGTACTTCGGCGTCTGATCCCGGCGCATGGCTAGCCCTAGCGCGCGGTCCAGCCGGCGCTTCTCCAGCCGGCCCAGTTTCGCGGCGCGGCGGGCATGGTTGTAGGCCACGAACAGGCGGCTCCGCTCGGCGTTCACTTCGCCTCCTGGAATGCAACAAGCCGCCCTCAAGCAAGCCCGCACCCGCGACGATGAGGTTACTTGAAGACGGCTTGTTGCAGTCAAGGAAGGCCGCGGGTGCACAGCCCCATTTTAGCACAGCCGGCCGCCTTCCAGCCAGGGGTAGTACCTTTGTCACCCCGGCCAGAAACCCCCCAGAACTGGGCTTACAACCGCCTTACTAGGCCCCCTGTGGGGCTTGCTTTCCCCCAGCAAAGCGTATATACTTTCCATAGTATGAGAAAGCCCCCGTTTTCCCACCGGCGCATGATGAAAGCCAACTGGTACCGCGAGATGGTTGCCAAGGACGCGGACGCTGTGCTACACGCTCTGGCAGCCGAGGTTGGGATCGCCGCCCGGCGGCTTCAGGCCCAGGGTTGGGATGTTGACGAAGCCTGGAAACTGGCGCAGAAGGCGGCGGACGAGATCGGGGTCGGCTGGCCCGGCTGGGAACGCGTCAAGGCAGTGCAGGAGGGCCTCAATGCGCCAACCACTGACTACTAGCCCAAAGATGGACCTTCGCCATCCACACCCGGACCAAGCCAAGATCGACGCCGAGTCGGCTGCGCTGCTCCGGGCAACTGATCCAAACAACCGCCCGACGTTCTCAGAAGACGAACTGGACGACTTCGAGATGCGGCTGGTGAATGGCGAGCCCGACGACAACTCCGCCGGGCACCCCGAACAAGACGACTGCCCGTACTGAGGAGAGCCATGCCTACCCGAAAGATCATTCGGATCTACAAGACACGCAAGCAGGCCGAGGCCGCCATAGCCGCGGGCCAGAAGACAGGCTGGACGGTGGCAGACTTCCAGGTTCACGATATGCGGAAGGGCTGGTCCTTCTGGAAGACATGCTGCTTGGGCTGCGTCTTCCTGCCGCTGGCCCTCTTGGGCCAGAAGCCCGACGAGACGGAATACATCGTGACCTATGAACGAGACGAAGGCTGAGAGCCGATCTCACCCAAAAGGAGACCCGCAATGCCCGACGAAGTCCACCACTACCACCACACCGACCCGTCGCCGGTGACGATCGACCTGAAGGTCGCCCATACGACGCGCGGCGACACCTGGGAGATCGAGGTCAAGAGCGCGCTGACGCCTGAGACCGCGGTGCTGATTTTCACCAGCACCAGGGACAAGTTGACGCCGAACCTGGCGCCCGAGACAAAGGAGACCCCGAAATGACCGAAGCCCCACCGACCACGAAGCCCCCTCAGCAGACGGCCGCCGAGATCCAGCGGCGCCGGGCGCTCGTCAAGGCCAGCCCCGGCCTGCAGACCTACGGCACGCTCGAAGAGATCCAGGAACTGATCCGGCGGTTCAAAGTCATGCTGCCGGAAACGAAGGACATGACTGACGGCGAGGTCGTGGCGCTGGCGCAGGTCGCCTACGTCCACGGCCTCAACCCGCTTCCGGCCGTCCGGGAGATCATGTGGATACCCGGCATCGGCGCCTACGTCGGCATCCGGGGCCTGCGGCGCAAGGGCCGCGAGTGGGCCGAGGCCCACGATCTCGGCATCCCCGACATCCGATTCGACCTGCTGACCGACAGCGTCGAGCGCGAGGCGCAGGACATCCCGCCGGGCGCCCTGTCCTATCGCTGCGTCGGCGGGTTCCCCCACCAGCGCGCGCTCTACGTCCAGGACGCGAAGACGCTGCGAGAGGCCCTGGGGCCGGACGCCCCCTACACCGTGATCCTGTCGACGATCGGCCCCATGCCATCGACGACGGGCTACGGTTACGTCACGGCCGAGGAGATGGCGCGCCGGAACGCCCCGTCCTGGTGGCACAAATGTCCCAAGCCGCCATTCAGCGGGAAGGGCCGCAAGTGCTTCGGCTTCGATCCGTGCCCTGACTGCGCCACCGATTCGCGTGCCGAACTGCCGAAGTTCTCGAACGCTGCCCTGGCGATGAAGCGGTCGGAGGCGCACTGGTGGAAGCAGGCGGCCGACCTGCCCTTCGCCGTCAACCCATCCGGCGACGGCGTCGCCGACATGGACGACGTGCCGATCACGGTCGCCGGGGAGTTCGTCGATCTGGGAACCATGCCGCCGGACGCGGCGAAAGCCTACGTCGACATGGCGCTCGAGAACGACCAGCGCCAGGCGGCGGACGCCGAACGCACGCCCGAGGAGCGGAAGGCCGCAGCGCAGTCGGCGGCCGAGGCCCTGTACGATACCCCGACCGCCCCGCCGCGCGTCGACCCGGATGTCCGGCTGCTGCAGATCAAGGTGCTATGGGAAGGCGCCCTGATCCTGCCTACCAACTCGGCCAAGAAGCACGTCCAGGCGCTGCTCACGAAACTAGGGCTGGGCCTGGACGCCGACGACCGCACGCTGCTCGGCCTGGGGAAACTCTACCGGGATGCCCGCACGTCGGGGTCCGACAGCACGATCGCCGCCACCTACGCCCGCAGCGAGTGGTTCCGGGAAACCCCCGCATGATCGCCCCGGCTGGCCCGCCCGTGACGATGCCCACAGCACCGGCGTCCTGGACGCGCCCCCCTCGCGCCGCGGGACGATCGACGACGGGCTGGCCGGGATGAACCTGCGAAAAGCGGTGAAGATTGCGATCGAAGCCATGCGACAGAAGCGCCAGGAATACGCCTTCGATGCTCACATGGCCGAACGGATGACCGGACACACGCCCGGAACGGATCGGGCGAAACAGAAGTATGACGAGTTGACCGAGGCTATGCACGCCCTGGAGGAACTGAAATGATCCTGAACAAGCGGAACGTCCTACGTCGGCTGCGGGACCCCTACTTCGACGTCCCCGCCCTGACGCCGAGCGAGAAGCAGGCCGTCGGCCTGGCCGCCCGCGGCTACACGGCCAGGGACATCGGGGCCATGCTCAACGCCAGCGAGGAGGCTATCACCCAGCGCCTCCGCCTGGCTGCCGCCCGGCTGGGCGTCGCCGGGAAGGCCGGGCTGGTCCGGCTGGCCTGGGATCGGGTGATCGACGCCGTCGAGACGATGACCGACGGGAAGGCCTGAAATGGACGATGACCCTGTGATCTATGGGCTGATCCATCGGGATCGGCCTCGGCTGATCCTCTACGTGGGGACGACCTGCGACCCGAGGCGTCGCCTAATGCAGCATTACAGGGGAAACACACCGGCGACGAAGCGCCACGCCAGACTGCATGGGATCGATCTCTTCGATCTCCGTATGTTGATCTTGCGCCGTTGGCCTCCGGGTCAGCCATGTCCAGAATGGCACGTTGTCGAAATCTGTCAGGCATTTGGAATGGCACCTTGGAATGACCGCTACCACAACGAGGCGCACGGCAACCCTCTGCGAAAGCGGACGGAACACGTCAGGTCCTACCGTCGTTCGCAACACTTCGAGGCCCGACGGCAGAATGGGATCGTGAGGAACCACGTCTACTGGCATATCCGGCTGGGCCGGATCAACCAAGCGTGCCCCCTATGCTGGCGACGTATTGCAGACCATGATGACAATAGCGTATAACCTACTTGCGGGCTGCCCGGAAGCATGCTACCCTACTGGTGCGGGGTCCGCTCGTCACGGAACGGCTCCGCCGGGCCAGGGTTTGGAGGTCTCCTTCCCCTGGCCCGGCCCATTTCTGGGACTTGCTTCGCCGACGCTTAGCCGCTATGCTTGTGGGCGTGACGAGCGGACGACAGTCCCCCTGCATCCCCCGGCCCTGCGATCCAGTCGCGATCGCAGGGCTGATCTGTTTCCCCACATCAGCCTATCTCGGGCAGCCGAGCGGGTTCCGACCCACCGCCGTTACACGGTAGGGTGCGTTCGTGGCCGCTCCTGTCGGCCAGAATATGCCTCGACGCGAAGCCCCCGCCGTACTTGGCGCGGTCGAAAGACCTGGGGGCATCAGGAAGAACCGGGCGACATTCCTGTGGGCCTCGCGGCCCGGCCCGGCATCAGGTCGCCTCTGGCGGGGATGATGCAGGAGGGTGGGTGGAAAGCCCCGCAGGGGTCGAAGGACCCCCCGCAGACCGAAGGTCGAGGTCAGCCCGGCAACCGTGCCGTGGGAATGACTCTGTCAGGTCCCCAGGAGAGCAGTCGATGATCCAGCATTCCCACGGTCGCCCACCCGCAGCCCGCATCCCAACAATCTCGAGCGTCCAGGCCCTGCGGGGGATCTACGTACAGCGGGTCGACAGCCGGACGTACATGATCTGGGACCCGCACGCGGACGACGCGATCAGCCGGGCCGCCTGGCTGGCGCTGACGAACGACCTGCGGCGGCAGAAGGGAATCAAGCGATGAGTCAATGGTCGGCTGGGACTTGGGCCTGCGCGATCTGGACCGTCGGCGAACTGGTCGGGCTGTGGATCGTTCTCTGTCTCCTACCCGCGCTCCGCTGGCTCGGGCTGCGATGAGTCGTTGACGTGCCCCGCCATATTCCTAGGACGATGCAGGAGAAAGAGCGCGATAGAGCACGCGGCCGAAAATACCGCGCGGCAAGGACGGTGGAGGAGAAAGAGCGGGACATAGCCTACAGCCGAAAATATTACCGGGACCATAGACGGGACGGAGATGCTCTTCGACGCTACAAACTCGCTCGGGCGGGGAGACTCAAGATGGCGGCTCTCGTGGCTTATGGGGGGCCGAAATGTACCTGCTGCGGCGAGACACTTTTCGAAGGGCTGTGCATTGACCATGTCAACGGTGATGGCGCAAAGCAACGACGAGAGACTGGAACCTACGGCGGCGACGGATTCTACCTTTGGCTCAAACGAATGGGGTATCCGCCTGGCTTTCAAGTGCTCTGTCATACCTGCAACTTCGCCAAGGGCAACGGAGATCATTGCCCTCACCAGGACCTGACGATCGCCTGGGGATAGGCTGGAGCAATGAGCGAACTCGACAAAGTGTTCGGTGCCAAAGAGGGGCGGTCCGCTGAATCCGGATCGCACAGAAGTAAAGCCGAGATCCTAGCGCGGGCGCTCCAAGGCGGCAGTCGGTGGAATTGTGAGGACCGGATCAAGGGGACGCTGGACGCCTTCATCGAAGCGGCGGGCGAGGACTGGATGCCCCGGTCGGACGTCGGGCGGCGCAGCATGTACGCGTCGGCCAGGCCGATCGTCGACGAGATCGGCGAGGACCAGGCGCCACCGTTCGTTCGATGGGCCGTCGGCGTCATGCGGCGGAAAGGCCTGGACGTGAAGGACCTACGATCGCTGGCCTTCCTGATCCCGGCCTGGCGCAAGGACCAGGGCGGCCCGGCATGGATGCGGACGGCATGCACCGACTGTCATACCTACCACCCGGCGGACGAGATGTGCCGCGACGAACCAGACGATGACGACCGGGAGGCGCGGCACGAAGCCCTGGACCGGGACCAGGAAGCCCACGAGTCCGATGCCTTCTTTGAGCAGGCCGGGCAGGGAGCAGAAGATGCCGAAGCCTAGATCGCCAACCGAGCGCTTCTGGGATCACGTCAGGAAGACAGAAGGCTGTTGGTTCTGGACCGCAGCGAAGGCAGGGGGCTATGGACAATTTTCGCTCCGGCACGCCCTGCGCATCCAATCGCATAGATACGCCTGGCTGCTGGAATATGGGCCTATCCCCGAAGGAGTCCTGGTCCTCCACAAGTGCGACGAACCGTTGTGCGTTCGCCCCGAGCATCTGTTCCTAGGTTCACACTCCGACAACAGCCGAGATGCCTTCACCAAAGGACGAAGAACTCAGCCGAACCA
>Ga0214473_10010272_pt1 | contig 11020 bp, 8 predicted proteins | sample RVTome_7_FD_203509 | JGI IMG/M metagenome (GOLD analysis project Ga0214473, IMG submission 203509) | Soil microbial communities from uranium-contaminated site in the Upper Colorado River Basin, Wyoming, United States - RVT98D197 | ecosystem: Environmental > Terrestrial > Soil > Contaminated >...
AGGCAGCAAGGGTGGCGGCGCTACGCGGCCACGACGTAACACTTTATGAGAAATCGCATCAACTGGGGGGATTGCTACCCCTGGCAGCCCTCGTTAAAGGACTTGAGATCGAGGATTTGCCAGCCATGGTCTGCTATTTCAAGACCCAAATCAACAAACTGGGAGTGAAAACAGAGCTTGGCACAGAGGCTGACAGCACGATGATCGAGAAGATGAAGCCGGATGTCGTCATCGTGGCTGCGGGAGGCAAACTGACTGTCCCGAAAATAGCCGGAATAGACAAAGGAAAAGTGATCACCACTCCCGCCTTGCATAGCAGGGTGAAACCTTACCTGAGGTTTTTGGGACCAAAAACTCTGGGGTGGCTTACAAAGCTCTGGGCCCCCATGGGGAAACGGGTTGTTGTCATCGGTGGTGGACTGCATGGTTGCGAAGCAGCCGAATTCCTGGTGAGGCGCGGCAGAAAGGTTACTATCGTTGAGGAAGGCGAAGTGCTTGGAAAAGGAGTGATAGACTTCCGTCTGGGATTACTCTTGGATTGGTTCCGCAAGAAAGGCGTAACCATGATGACCGGGGTAAAATCCATGGAGATCACCGATAAAGGATTGGACATCACCACCCGGGAAGGAAAGAAACAGGTCCTCGAAGCAGACAGCATTATACCTACCTCGCCATTGGCATCGAATACAGGGTTGCTGAAAAGCCTCGAGGGAAAAGTTCCTGAAATTTATGCCATCGGGGACTGCAAGGAGCCCCGAATGATCGTGGACGCCATTGCTGAAGGTTGGCAAATTGCCCGTAGAATATAGATGATGAAGAAGTTTCGCTCACCACAGAGACACAGAGGGTGCATGGTTCGACAAGCTCACCATGATCGGTTTAATCCGTTCGCCCTGAGCCTGTGGTTTGGCAAGCTCACCACATTCGTCCGATCTTCCTGAGCCTGTCGAAGGAAGGGGGAGGTACCGACAAACAAAAAGAGTCTGCTCTATCCATAAAACATTTGGCCGGAGGCCAAGGGTCTTTTGGAGAATCGGCATCTCCCGATTCTCCAAAAATACATCCTCCTTCGTGATCTCCCTGCCTTCGCCGAAGCGGCTACGCGCAGGCAGGTGTGTCTCGAACGAGTCCTCTTGGAGGGCGAGTGGGCGGTGAATGTGATCTTCTTTATGAATCTTTACTATAAGGGGGTGCATTGTGACCTTGGAGGAAATGGAAAAGAGGCTGAGGTCGACTGAAGATACTTTAAAGAAGCTGGAGAAAAGAGTCAAGGTTACGGAGGATATTCAGGAGATTCATCAGCTGCAAAGGCATTATGTGAATGCCCTGATGTGTACAGAATGGGACGACGCGGTGGACTGTTTTGCGGAAAACGCCAAAATCGATGTTTATCTGCACAAACCCATAACGGGCAAAAAAGAAATTCACAAATGGTTTAAAGAGGAGCTTTCCAAAACGCACGCCGGCAAGGAGGGCGACATTGTTACTCACCCTATCATCTCGGTTGATGGTGATAAGGCCAAGGGTAAATGGCTGCTGTATATGATGTATTTTTATCCCCGCACCGGGCAGTCGCTATTCTGGGTCCAGGGATTTTATGAGATGGAATATGTAAGAGAGAATGGGAAGTGGAAGATTAGCCTGATGACGTGGAGCGAGCGCCTTGGTCTGCCGGGCGGCGGTCCGCCAACAGGCCTTTTCTGAACAAAGCCAGGATTTTAACGCTTGTAGGCAAGTAATAGCGGGATAATTGGAAATCTTTGGAGACCGAAGGTCCTCGTTTCCTCCGACGGCAAAACCGCCGGAGCTTCCCGCTTAAAGGTTCGCGCTGCTCGCAAGTAGATTCCCGCGGGCGAGGCGAACAGCGTAGTGGACACCGGGCATAAGCCCGTGGGAATCTATCGAAGGAGGCGGCGGCCTATGGCACGAACAGGACTGGCATCGGACAAGGTCTTTGACGATTGGATGGCCAAGAATAAGGAGCGGATCGGGGAAATCCTGATTCCAGAGATCGGCGAGTACCCGCCTACTCTGGAGAATTTCTATGGTTCCTTGATGAATGAATGGGTCACCACAGACCTGATCAGGCATTATGTGGACAGCATTGGTGATCGAAACCCTCTGTTTCGAAGCCAGGAGTACGCCAGAAAGACGAGGTGGGGTGGCATTATCGGTCCCTCAACGTTTACCGACAGCATCGTGCAGCCCTATCCCTACAAGCAGGAGCCGGAGGAGTTCAAGAAATTCAATGGATTCTGGACCCTGCCGAACGGGGCGAGACGTGAGCTCTATAAGCCGATTCGCCCCGGCGACCGGCTGAGGGCGGTTCGCAGGTACCTCGGCATCAAAGAAGTGGAAACGGCAAGACCCGAACCTGTGCGCGAGTTCGATGAAGTGGTCCAGAGGCAGATCATCAACCAGAGAGATGAGGTTGTAGCCATTATCTATAATCATGCCACGCAGATACTGAACCACCAGTTGTCTCCCGAAAACCCCCTTTACCCCAAACGGAAGAGAATAAGGCTTACCGACGAGGAGCGGGACGCAATATACCATGCCTATGACAATGAGAAGTGGCGCGGCGGCGAGACGCGGTTCTGGGAAGATATCGTCGCTGGCGAGGAACTGAAGCTACACCCGGTTGGCCCGTACACTGTCTATGATGTGGCTGCCTTCTATACGGCAATGAGCGGCCATGCCGTGGGCTTCGAGCTGGAGTGGGAAAGGATAAAACTCAACTTCGATTTTGCCTGGCTGGATCCTGAGGTCAATGCATGGACCTGCGGAGGAGTGTGTCATTTTGAGGACAACAGAGGGCCTCACTCACTCCTCTGGGCCAACGGTTATGCATGCGGCTTCTACGCGCAGTTGGAAGGACTATTGGGAAGGATGATAACCAGCTGGATGGGTGATGACGGTTTTGTCAGAGTGCTTGACACCAGGGTCCCGTGCTATCCCATGTTGGGAGACGTGCTTCACTGCGAGGGCAGGGTAACTGGGAAATCCACTGTCAACGGGGAATATCTGATTGACCTTGATGTGGTGTGCAAAGGTCATGATGGGATGCCGCTGGTAGCCGGTACAGCCCGGGTTCAGCTTCCATCGCGTGTGGATTTCAAGGGATTGCGCTATTAGTGCCTAATTGTATAAAGGGAGGCAAGTCTGCACCAGCCGGCGTGAGGGAGAGGATGAAGGAATACCCGTTTTCGCAGCAGACACTTAGGCACATCTTTGAGGACATGGCCTCAACGGGCGGGGATAGGATTTTTCTGGAGTTCGAAGACGGAAACGCAGCGACCTATAGAGAGTGCGATGAGATAACCAATAGGATTGCCAATGGGCTCCTGAAGCTCGGCCTGAGGAAGGGCGATACGCTCGCCACCTTCATCCCCAATTGTCTTGATTCCATATACCTTTGGTTTGGAGCGGCTAAGGCAGGGATTGTGGAAGTCCCCATCAATCTGGCCAACAAGGGCAGTTTCTTGTCCCATATCATCAACAATTCCGGGTGCAGTACGATCGTCATAGATGGGGCGTTGATCGATCGGTTGAAGTTCATTGAGAACGATGTGCCGACCCTGAAAAAGGTCGTGATCTGGTCAAGGACCGCCGCGAAGTTGCCGTTGCCTGAGTTGAAGTGTGAGGTGATGGACTACTCGGTGATCGTCGATGCCTCTGCGGATAGACCGGAGATCCCAATGAAAGGCAGTGACCCCCTCGCCATCATTTACACCTCGGGCACGACGGGTGCCGCAAAAGGGGTAATGATACTCAACGCCGGAATCTATCGGGGAGCTCTTGACTACATCGAAGCGATCCGGGCTACGCCGGAGGACGTTTTCTTCACATGTTTGCCCCTGTTCCACGGCAACGCCAGGTTTCTCTGTATCTATCCCACCATGCTGCTCGGAGCAAAGGCGGTCATTTACGAGAGGTTCAGCGCCACCCGCTTCTGGGATCAGATCAGAAAGCACAAGGCGACCGTCTTCAATTCCCTTGGGGCAATTGCCAGCTTCATCTACAATCAGCCGAGAAGACCTGACGACGCCGACAACCCCGTGCGGGTGTGCGCCGCATTTCCAATGCCCGCCGCCATATGCAAGGATTTCGAGAAACGGTACGACCTGAAGGTGGTGGAGGGCTACGGCCTGACGGAAATGGCGGTCATCACTTACAACCCCTGGGAAAAACCGAAGATCGGTTCCTGCGGCAAGGAGACAAGGACCTGCGAGGTACGGATTGTCGATGAAGACCATTTCCCGGTACCCCCCGGCACCGTCGGGGAAATCGTGGCCCGTGGCAAAGTACCATGGGCCCTGTCCCTGGGCTATATTAACATGCCCGATAAGACCGTCGAATTGGTGCAGAACCATTACTATCACACAGGCGACGCAGGATACATGGACGAAGATGGGTACCTCTTTTTCAAGGACCGCATAAAGGACTATATCCGAAGAAGGGGAGAGAACATATCTTCTGCGGAGATCGAAAGCGTGGTCAACTCCCATCCGAGCGTGGACGCATCCGCAGCGATAGGCATCAAATCCGAGCTGTCGGAGGATGAGGTGAAGATCGTCGTTGTGTTGAAAGTGGGGAAAACCCTTCCACCGGAGGAGTTGCTCGCCTATTGCATGGACAGGATGCCCTATTTCGCCGTCCCGAGGTATGTGGAATATGTGAAAAGCCTGCCCAGAACAGCAAATGAAAAGGTGCAGAAGGCCAAACTTAGGGAGGCGGGCATCACGCCGGCCACCTGGGACAGGGAGAAGGCCGGATTCAAGATCACGAGATAAGACCCGAGGAGGTAGAGAGGGAATTTCGTGCGGGTCTAGGACACAGGGTTCGAGAAGGTGAAAGGGGTGCATGATGGGCGCATCAGACAATGAAACCCGGAAAAGGACCTTTGAAGACCTGAAGCCGATGCTGCGCCCTAAGGGAGTGATAAGGGGAGTAATGAAAGTCAATCCCGAGAGGTGCAAGCACTGCGGACTCTGTATCAAGAACTGCCCCTTCAAGTGCTGGGAGATGGGCGAGAACAAGATCCCGAAGATGAAGGAGGATAGTATCTGTTTTTCTTGTTTCAACTGCATGATTGCATGTCCCGAGGATGCCGTATCACCGGTGCAAGCCTTTGGGGTGAGCGGGGGATTCTTCGACACCCGGTTTCCGCCTTTCAGGATGCCTCTCGATCCGAAAGATGTCGGGAGCAATCCCGCAGTTTGGACCGAGGTGGAGCGGATCATCATGGAGCGTCGGAGCGTGAGGAACTTCAAGAAGGATCCTGTGCCGGAGCCTCTGATTTGGCGGGTCCTCGAAGCAGGCCGCTTCGCCCCGAGCTCGGGCAACCATCAGCCCTGGAAGTTTGCAGTGGTGACGGATCCGGTATTCCTGAATCAGCTTGAAGATGCCTGTCAGGCAGTCTGGGCGGGTATGCACCCGGGTTTCCTCTCCGATAACACGGTATTGAACATGGTGGACAGGGTGCCTGCCGGCGTCTTCGATCCCAGGGTTCAGCACGGGATGGGGTGTGTTGCCAGAAGGGAGCTGTCTGTATTCTTCGGTGCACCCGTGGTGATATTCTTGGGCACCCACGACCGAATGGTCAACTGTGAGATTGCGACCGGTATCTGCGGGCAGAACATGAACCTGGCGGCCATCGCGCTGGGTCTTGGCTTCTGCTGGTCAGGCTTTGGATCTGCGGTCAATTTCGTCCCGGAGCTCAAATCCAGGCTAAGGTATGACGATCCATGGCGCGTTCAGGTGGCCCTCTGCATGGGCTACCCTGCTTTCAAACAACGGGGTCTGGTTGCCCGTCATTTCCGGCCCGTAACCTGGTTCAGGCCGGGAGCAGATGGTCCTGAAATCGAGGAGTAGTTCGGGACTTTAAATGGGGGACGCGAATGCGCAAAGTGGTGATCATAGGCGGCGCAATGACGAAGTTCGGGAAACACTTCGACCGAAATCTGAAATCACTCGTCGCGGAAGCGGTAAATGGTGCGCTCGCGGATTGCGGCGTTGCCAAGGAACAGGTTCAGGGAGCCTGGGTGGGAAATGCCTCCCAGGGTGTTCTGACCGGCCAGGAGTCGATTCGGGGCCAGGTGGTTCTGCGGGCCATGGGCATCGGAGGTATCCCTGTAGTCAACGTGGAAAACGCCTGCGCTTCATCGGCAACGGCGTTATACGGGGCGAGGGCCCTGGTTGCGCTGGGAGAGATGGACGTGGCCCTCATTGTCGGTATGGAGAAGATGTATTTTGAAGATCGCAGCAGGGCGCTGGCAGCCTTCAGCGGCTGCACGGATGTGGAGATCCTGCCTCAGCTCATTCAGGCCCTTTCGGAAAAGCAGGAAAGGGCCGAGAAGGAAATGAAAAGCGGCGGGGAGAAGAAGAAGTCCGGGGAAAGATCCGTGTTCATGGACTTCTACGCCTCTCTGATCCTGAACCATATGAAGAGGTACGGCAGCACCCAGAAGCAACTCGCAGCGGTCTCCTCAAAGAATCATTTTCATTCCACCATGAACCCTCTGGCGCAGTATCAGAAGGCGATGTCCATAGAAGAGGTCCTCGCAGCCCCGGAGGTGGTGTGGCCCCTGACCACACCGATGTGTTCACCCATCGGCGACGGAGCAGCTGCCATGGTCATCTGCTCTGACGAGTTCGCAAGGAGTATTGGAGCAAGTCATGGCATAGAAGTGGCTGCCTGCATGATCGGCAGCGGTGAGGACCATGAGCCCATAGAGGAAAGCACTCTCAGACGGCTTGCAAAGCGTGCATACGAGCGGGCCGGCGTTGGCCCCGAAGATGTTGATCTGGCCGAGGTCCATGACGCTACGGCCTTTGGTGAGCTCTATGCTGTGGAGGAGCTCGGGTTTTCTCCCCTGGGGGAAGGGGGGCCTCTTGCCGAGGCAGGGCACACCACTCTGGGCGGCAGGATTCCCGTCAATGTGTCCGGGGGTCTGGAATCGCAAGGGCACCCAATAGGCGCCACGGGGATCCGTCAGATCGTGGAGCTTTACTGGCACCTTACGAATCGAGCAGGCAAGCGTCAGGTCCCTGGGGCAAGAGTCGGCCTTGCCCAAAACAACGGCGGTACCATAGGGGGGAACAGCGAGGGGGCGTTGTCGGTAACCATCCTGAAGAAATAGGACGCCCTATGAATAGGCGCCATGAGAGGATCCCGAAGGAACAACACAAAAAGAGGAGAAGACGTGAGAAAGATAGAGGCTGATATCGTTGTCGTTGCATGCGGGATTTCCGGACTGGCTGCCACGGTCAGCGCAGCCGAGGGGGGAGTGAAGGTAATTGTGTTCGAGAAAGGTTCCACTACCGGTGGGGCGGGCAACATGGGGGTCGGTCCTTTTGCCGTCGAAAGTAGACATCAACGGATAAGACAAATGACACTCACAAGAGACGAGGCCTTCAGGATGTTTATGGATTATACCCACTGGCGTGTGGACGCAAGATTGGTAAAGGCTTACATAGACAAATCCGCCGATACGATCGACTGGTTGGAGAAGATGGGAGTTGAGTTTGTCGAACCGGCAGCCTATTTCCCCGGGTCGCAGTTCACGTGGCATATCATAAAACCTGCCGGCGGCTTTCGTCCCGCAGAGGCTACGGCAGGAAGAATGGTAAAGATCCTGACGGACAGGGCAAAGGATCTGGGGGCACAGATTCTCCTCCAGACGCCAGTTAAAAAAATCCTGAAACAGGGGGACAGAATTACAGGTGTCCTGGCGGAAGATGATAGGTCCGGGGAACCCCTTGAGGCCGCTTCCAAAGCCGTGATTATCGCGACCGGTGGATTTGGGGACAACCCTGCTATGATCAAAAAATATACGGGATACGAATACGGGAAGGACCTCTTTTCCTTCAGGATTCCTGGTCTCATGGGGGATGGCATCCGCATGGCATGGGAGGCAGGTGCGGCGCCATCAGAAATCAATATGGAGCTGATTTTTGGCATACCCGGGGAGGAGGTCTACGGCTTCCTCGTCAGGGGATCGTTTCGTCAACCCAATCTCATGGTGAACCTCTTGGGAGATCGGTTCATGAACGAAGAAGTTGTGATGAATACTCCCTTCACGGGAAACGCGATCGCGAGACAGAAGGATCGCTGCGGCGTCATGATCTACGATGAAGCCACTTTGAGACATTACGAGAAAAGCGGATTTGATCTCCCGCTCTCCCTCGTGTTTGACGTGCCGGTGGAAGATATCGAGGGGGCCATCAAGAACGCCATGAGTGCCGGAATCGAGAATCTGTTTATTGCAAATTCCCTGGATGAACTGGCAAGAAAAGCGGGCATCGACCCTGTGGGTTTGAAAGAGACGGTAGAAGAGTATAACAGGTACTGCGAAAAAGGTTGTGACGGGCTCTTCAACAAGGACCGGAAATACCTCAGGCCGATCAATGGTCCCAAATTCTATGCGGGGAAGAACTATCCCGGGGCCTATGGCAGCCTCGGGGGCATAAAGATCAACTACAAGACAGAAGTATTGAGCAAGGACTGGAAGAAGGTCCCCGGTCTTTATGCGGCCGGGAGCGATACCTGCTCCATCTACGGGGATAGCTACCCCTTCATTCTCCCGGGCAATACCATGGGGTATGCCCTTAACAGCGGGCGCATTGCCGGTGAGAATGCTTCGGGGTACGTGAAATCAATGGTTTAGGCAGATCCATATTACTAAAAAAAGGGAGTGGATTCAGTGAAACTGAAAGACATTAGACAGGTGGCAGTCATAGGTGCTGGAGCGATGGGCTCTCAGATTGCCCAGCTTTTCTCACAAGTGGGTGGGTATCCAGTCACTATTTACGATCTCAACGACGAACTTGTAAACCAGGGGATTCGTTCCATTAAAGAAAATTTGAAACGATATTTTGTTGATAAGGGACATATGTCCCAGGTTGAAATGGATCGAGTAGTCGGACGCATAAAGGGTGCGACTGAACTCCTTGAAGCAGTAAACCACGCCGATTTTGTCGTGGAAGCCGTGTTTGAAAATTTGGATCTAAAAAAGAACATCTTCAAACAAATCGACGAGAATACCCCTCCTGACTCCATTTTGGCCTCCAATACATCCAATTTAAATATCACTGAGATAGCGGGGGCAACAAAAAGAATGGTTAAGGTCGTTGGAATGCATTTTTTTAATCCCGTGAGTGTTGTGAAGCTTGTGGAAGTTGTCCGGGGGGCGCTTACGTCTGATAAAACGATAGAGATGACGGTAAGCTTGTCGAAAAAACTCGGGAAAGAGCCGATGGTATGCAAAGATTTCAGTTTCGGCTTTTTGGCGAATAGAGCTTATACGGCAATGATTTTAGAGGCTGTTCAAATGGTATGGGAGCGCGTTGCTTCTCCTGAAGAGGTCGATAGAGCATTGAAACTGGGCTATGGCCTTCCCATAGGCCCGCTGGAACTCTCTGATTTGATAGGAGGCTGGAAGATCCTGGCCATGTCAGAGGCGGATCGAATGAGGGAGGTGGGACCGGAGAAAGGATATTTGCATCCGTTGATCAGAATGATGGTGAGAGCAGGCTATAACGGGGGGAAAGGCAGGAAGGGCATTTATGATTTCTATAAGGAAGTCCTGAAATAGGAGTGAACGGAATGAACAATTTAGAGGCTGATGTCGTTGTTATTGCGGCAGGCGCTGCAGGATTGGCAGCAGCGATTGCTGCTGCTGAGAACAGCGCCAAGGTGATCGTTTTTGAAAAAGCGTCCACAACGGGCGGGACCGGCAGTATGGGCATGGGGCCGTTTGGAGTGGAAAGCCGGCTCCAGCGTCTGAAACAGATGGGGCCGACGAAAGACGAAGCCTTCAAGATCTTCATGGACTACACCCATTGGCAGGTCGATGCCCGGTTAGTGAGGGCCTATATCGATAAAGCGGCAACCACCATTGACTGGCTTGAAAAGATGGGTATTGAGTTTCTGGAGCCTTCTGCATATTTTCCGGGCGGGTGGCCGACCTGGCATATCGTCAAGCCGGGCGGGGAAGGGTGCGCGGGAAATATGTATAAGATCATCAGTGAAAATGCGAAAAAAATGGGAGTCCGGATTCTTCTGAAAACCCCAGTCAAAAAAATCCTGAAAGATGGGAACAAAATTGTAGGGGTCGTGGCGGAAGATGATCAATCCGGGGAACCTATTGAGGCTACTGCCAAAGCCGTCATTATTGCGACCGGTGGATTTGGCGACAACCCCGAAATGATTAAGAAGTATACCGGATATGAGTGGGGCCGTGATTTGCACTCTTTCAGAATCCCCGGTCTAGCAGGAGAGGGTATTCGCATGGCCTGGGAGGTAGGGGCGGCGCCCACCGAAATGAGAATGGAATTAATTTACATCATGCCCGGGGAGTTGAATCCCGAACTTGCAGAAACATTTCGCCAGCCCCACCTATTGGTAAATCTTCTGGGAGAGCGCTTCATGAACGAGGGCACTATTTCAAATTCATCGTTTACAGGAAACGCCATCTCCAGGCAAAAGAACAGATCCGCTTTCCTTATCTTTGATGACCGCATCAAGAAGCATATGGAGACCATAGGCTTCGATTCATACCATGTTGTCTTTCCTTTTACGAAAGTCAGAAATCTTGATGCCTTGATCAAGGAAGCCTTCGATCAAGGGTATAAAGATGTATTTGTGGCAGACTCCCTGGAAGAATTAGCAGGTAAAACAGGGATTGATCTTGATGGCTTGAAGAGGACTGTTGAGGAATACAATGGCTTCTGCGAGAGGGGTTTTGATCCCATCTTTGATAAGAGTCATTACCTTCTCAGACCCATCAACAAACCAAAATTTTATGCGGGTAGGCTTGTGCCCGGCGCTTATGGGAGTCTCGGTGGAATTAAGATCAACTACAAGACAGAGGTTCTGAACAAGGATTGGAAGAAGATCCCAGGACTTTACGCCGCAGGGACGGATGCCTGTTCGATATACGGTGACACCTATGTTTTTATATTGCCGGGCAACACGATGGGTTTTGCCTTGAACAGCGGGCGGATTGCCGGTGAAAAT
>Ga0214473_10010273_pt1 | contig 11020 bp, 6 predicted proteins | sample RVTome_7_FD_203509 | JGI IMG/M metagenome (GOLD analysis project Ga0214473, IMG submission 203509) | Soil microbial communities from uranium-contaminated site in the Upper Colorado River Basin, Wyoming, United States - RVT98D197 | ecosystem: Environmental > Terrestrial > Soil > Contaminated >...
TGTTGAACTCCGGCGTCCCCGGCCGGATTTTTTCCAATTCCATCAGTGCCGGCCGCACGATCAGCGGCAGCATCAGCAATTCGTAAATGTCGAAGGCAAATCCCAGCGCGGCGATTGCGCAGATCAGCCACTGCTTTGCCGTTAGCCGCGGCGCGCCCCCGGATGTCTCAGCCATTCCTTCCCTCACTTGAAAGAATTTGGGCAGTCTAGCACAGAGCGGGAACCCAACCCGCACAAAAGAGACTCTTCTTTAACGAAGGAGTGTCGTGTTTTGCTAAACTCTCTGCGGCTCAGGCTCGCCAAAGAACCGTGCGACTCGCTCACTCATCCTCGGGGTCTTCCGGATGATTCCGACCGTCTTCATCTTTCTCTACCTCGGCGTCGCGCTCTATATCGGGGTCTTCGCCTTTCGGAAGTCTCGCGGCCGCACGGCCGAAGACTACTTCCTGGCGGGACGCTCGCTCGGCCCCTTCGTCTTTGTGCTCTCCCTGTTCGGCACGCATATGACCGCGTTCTCGATCCTCGGGGCTTCCGGTTTTTCTTTCACCAGCGGCATCGTCACCTACGGCCTGATGGCATCTTCCTCCGCCCTGGTGGTGCCGGTGTCGCTGTTTTTTCTCGGCACGCGCCTGTGGGCCCTGGGCCGCAAGCACGGGTTCATCACCCCGGTGCAGATGTTCCGCGACCGCTGGGAATGCGGCCACATTGGCACCGCGATTTTTGCTGTCCAGGCGGCCCTGCTGATTCCCTACATCATCATCGGCGTGATGGGCGGCGGCACGACGCTCGAAGTCATCAGCGGTGGCCTGGTGCCTTTCTGGCTGGGCGGCGCGGTGGTCGCGCTTGTCGTGATGAGCTACGTTTTTTTCGGCGGCATGCGCGGCACCGCCTGGGTCAACACCTTTCAAACTCTGCTGTTTTTGGTCTTCGGACTCGTCGCCGTGACGGTGATTGGCGCGCGGATGGGTGGCTTCGACGCCGTGATGAAGGGCCTGCTCGATTCGCCCGCCACCTCGCCCCTGCTCACACGCGAGCGCATCGCCCCGCTTTTCTTTTTCAGCTATATGTTCATTCCGCTCTCGGCCATCGCCTTTCCGCACATCGGTATTTTCTGCCTCACCGCCCGCAAGATGTCCCAATTCAGGACGACGATGGTTGTCTATCCGCTCTGTATCCTGGCCGTCTGGCTGCCCAGCGTTTATCTCGGCGTCGTGGCCAACGGCGCCACCGACGTCCCCCAGATTCGTGAAAAGGTCGAGGCCCGCGCCACTCTGGCCAACCCGGTCGCGGAGTTGGCTCCCGAAGATCGCCAGGCCCTTAGCCAAAAGGCACGCGCCGACGACGTTGTGCTCCTCCTCCTCGACCGCTATGCGTCCGTGTGGCTTGCCGGTTTGCTCGGCGCCGGCATCATGGCCGCGGTGATGGCCAGCGATTCGCAAATCCTGGCGCTCTCGACGATGTTTACCGAAGACGTCTTCGCCTATTACGGAGGCAAGGAGCGCTTCGGCGAAGGCGTGCAGGTGCTCACCGGCCGCGTATTCGTCATCTTGCTCACCGTGTTCGCCTATGTGATCGCGCTCGAGACCCCGGAGACAATTTTCAACCTCGCCGTCCAGTTCGCTTTTTCAGGTTACGCCGCCCTTTCCCCATTGCTGATCGCGGCGTTGTTCTGGCGGGGCAGCACGAAGTGGGGCGCGCTGGCGAGCACGGTCTGGGTGGCGCTGGCCGTGGTGGGTGTGGCGATTTTTCAGCACCTCGTCCCACCTCCGCCGCCCGGCCCGCCGGTCGTGGTCTGGTCCGTCGCCGGGTTGGACATTCTCGCGCGCACGCCGGGCGGTACCTCGGTGCTCGGCCTGATGCCCGTCGTCCCGATGACCCTGATTTCCGCGCTGTTGATGATGGTCGGTTCCCGACTCACGCCGAAGCCCGCCCCGGCCACGCTTGCTCGTTATTTTTCCTGAGGAGATGGCGATGCTTTTGGCCGTCCGCCTCGGTAGGACAGTGGGATTTTTCTGTGTTACTCTGAGCCGTTCCTTCATCCAGGACGGGAAACTCATTTTCGCTCAGGTGGGGCGGCTCTCCCGAAGCTTCAGGACTCCGGAGGTTGATCGTCTGATGAAAACCCATCTCGCGCTATCCCTTGTGATTCTTGCAAGTGTCTCGCTGGCCGCAGACGGTCCCGCCGGTAACGGATCCAACTGGCCGCGCTGGCGCGGCGCGGAAGGCAGCGGCGTCTCCACGGAGAGCAACTTGCCTTCGGAGTGGAGCGATTCGAAAAACATCCTCTGGAAGACGCCGATTCCCGGTCGCGGCCACTCCTCCCCGATTATCTGGAACAACCGCATCTTTCTGACGACCTCGATCGAGGGCCCCGTGGTGCCCGGCGCCAAGGCGCCCGTCCACATGGTCAACGGCCAGGAGTTTCTCCATCCGGACAGCGTCGGCGCCGACCGCAAGTACACCCTCAAGCTCCTCGCCCTCGACGCCGCCTCCGGTAAAATCGTCTGGGAACGCATTGCCTACGACGGCGCGGTCTACGACAATCGCCACCGCAAAAACACTTATGCCTCCTCGACCCCCGCCACCGATGGCGAGCGCGTCTACACCTATTTCGGTTCCGAAGGGCTCTACGCCTACGATTTCAACGGCGAGCTCGTTTGGAAGGGGGACCTCGGCAAGATCGGCACCATCGGCATGGGCGTGGGCACTTCGCCCGTACTGTTCGAAAACCTCGTCATCGTGCAGTGCGACTCGGAGATGGGCGAAAATTCTTTCATCGTTGCGTTCGACAAAAAGACGGGCAAGCAGGTTTGGCGCGCTGCGCGCAAAGTTCTGGTGAGCTGGGCCACGCCGGTCCTGGCCCGCGCCGGAAACCGCACCGAGCTCATCACCAACGGCACCGAGTTCATCATCTCCTACGATCCCGCCACCGGCAAAGAGCTCTGGCGCACCAAAGGCGTGGACAACAACGCCATCCCCTCGCCGGTCGTCGGCCACGGCTTGGCCATCCTTTCCACCGGCTTCCCTGCGAAAAAAGTGATTGCCATCCGCTTGGATGGAAAAACAAAGGGCGACTCGCCGGAAATCGTTTGGACCTACGACCGCGGTACCGCCTACGTCCCTTCGCCCGTTCTCTACGGCGATTACCTTTACCTCACCACCGACAACGGCATCCTCACCTGCCTCGAGGCCAAGACCGGCAAAGTCGTGTACGCGGACGGTCGCTTGCCCGTGCCGGCGACCTTCACCGCCTCGCTCGTTGCCTATCAGGGAATGATTCTTCAGGTCAGTGAGGATGGTGACGCGTTCGTGATTGCCGCCGGCCCCAAGCACCAACTCGTCCGCACGAATTCCCTCGGCGAACCCATCTACGCCACTCCGGCCATGGCCGGCGGGCGCCTCTACATCCGCGGCGATAAGCACCTCTACGCCATCGGCGCTGCCGCGCCCGCCCCAGGCGGACAATAAAATCTAGCGGAAGGCGTAAAGCCGGCCGTCCTGCGAGCCGATCACGACGTAGCCTTCTGCAATCGCCGGCGACGCCGAAAGCGGCGCGCCCGCTTCGAATTCCCACAGCTTCGCTCCATCGGCCAGGTTCAGCACGTAGAGCCGCCCGTCGTTCGACCCGACGTAAACGCGCCCGCCCGCAATCGCTGGCGAAGAATCCACCCGCGCGCGCGTCGTGAACGTCCACACTCCTTTCCCCGTTCGCGCGTCAAGCCCGTGCACCATTTTGTCCCGTCCGCCAATCACCACGCGCCCGTTTGCCACGGCCGCCGAGGAATAAAAGGGGAACTGCCGCTGGGGATGTTCGTAGCGCCACACCACCCGGCGCGCAGTCAGATCCACACCGAGCACCTCATTGTTGAAGGTGCCGTAGTAGGCCTGCTTTCCATCCAGCGCCGGCGACGCGCCCGTGTACGCGCCGGATTCGATACTGTACAGCTCCGCGCCGTCGGAGATCCGGATCGCGCGGAAGCGTTCGTCGCACCCGGAGATGTAGGCAATTCCCTCGGCCACCGCCGCCGTGGCGTGCACCGGCCCTTCGGTCTTCACCTTCCACACCAGGGCGCCGCTGCGCGCGTTGATGCCATAGAGGTGCTCGTCGTACGAGCCGATCACCACGTTGCCACCGCTCACCACCGGCGACGCCCGGATCTCGCCCTGCGTCTTGAACGTCCACACCACTTTGCCTTCGCGCGCGTCCACCGCGTGCACCGTGCCGCCCAAGTCACCGACGTACACCACTCCGCCCGCCACCGCAGGCGACGATTCTCCGACGGGCTGCCCCGTCCTGTATTTCCAGCGCAGCTTGCCCGTAGCCAGTTCAACCGCGTGCAGCTCGCCCGACTGCGTGCCGACGTAAATCGTGCCCTCCGCAATCGCCGCAGAGGATTCGATCGAGTCGCCGGCCTCGTACGTCCACGCCAGGTTGAGTTTCGCCGGGATGCTCGCGCTCGATACGCCCGTCAGCCGCGGATTCCCGCGAAACTGGCTCCACTCGCTTCCTGCGCCTCCCGCCCCGGAGGTCTGCGATGCACCTGTAGCGGCCAGCTTTAACTGGGCAGTTTCGGCCTGGGGTGGACTTGTAGCGCCCAAAACCAGCGCTGCCAGCAACGCAACTGTCGCCGCACGCCTGTAGGGGCGGGTCTTTAGACCCGCCCGGAATCGGCTCACCACGCGCACTCGTAAACCTCCAACGCCCCTGCCGCGCGGAACGCTCGCGGATTAAACTTGCCGGTCCACTGCTTCGCGGCGTCTTCCGCCAGCGCCGGAAGGTCCTCGCGCGGCACGCCCGCTTCGCTGAGCCGCGTGCGCAGCCCGCCAGCCGCTGCGAATGCTTCAAGACGCCGGGCAAGCGCTTCGGGCGCGCGGCCCGGCTCAGCGTCCAGTCCGATGGCCGCGGCCAGCTCCGCGTACTCGGCGCTGCACGCCGGTGCGTTCCACCGCACGACGTGTGCCAGCAGCAGGGCGATTGCCACCCCGTGCACCGTGCCGTAGCGCGACGTCAACGGATTCGCGCAGGCGTGCGTCGCGCCCAACATTGAATTTTCGATGGCCGCGCCCGCGAAAAACGCGCCCTGCATCATCGCTCCGTTCGCCTCGAGGTCGCCGGGCCGTTCGAGCACGCGCTCATAATTCGCCGCCAGCAGGCACCACCCCTGCCGTGAAAACATCGCCGATGCGGGATTGCGCCGCGTGGTCACCCACGTTTCGACGGCGTGCGAAATCGCGTCGTAGCCCGTCGCCGCGCGCACCGCCGCGGGCTGCGTCACCCCCAGTTCCGGGTCGAGGATCGCCACGCGGAACGCGGCCTGGGGATCGCCGCAAGCCATTTTCACGCGCGTCTCGGCGTCGGAGATCAGGGCGTAACTCTGCGCTTCGCTTCCTGTGCCGGCAGTGGTCGGCACGCCGATCATCGGCAGCATCGGCCGCGCCGCCTTCCCATAGCCCCAGTAGTCCTGCATCCGCCCGCCGTTGGTCAGCAGGAAATTGATCCCCTTGGCGGAATCGAGCGAACTCCCGCCGCCGAGACCGATGATGGAATCCACCTGTTGAGATGCGGCGAAGGCGCGTCCCGCTTCGATGGTCTGCGTATCGGGGTTTTCGGGCAGATCGTGGAACCCGGCCACCTCGATCCCCGCGCGGTTCAGCAGCGCGCTGGCGCGGTCGAAGTGCCCGGCGGCGACAAGCCCGCGGTCGGTGACCAGCAACGTGCGCCGGAAGCCCAGCTCGCGCGCGATTTCGCCGAGCCGGTCGAGCGCGCCGGGGCCGAAGATGGCGCGCGTTCGTAGCTGGAATTCGAAGGCCTGCATGGCGCGTGGCCGGGTCGCTCTTTCAGAGCCGGGCGAACTAATCCCTGTGCAGTGCCTGCCCGTCCGCACTTTGGCGGGTCACGCCCGCAGCTTGCGGGCCGGCGGCAGACGGCGTGGATTTCTGCGCGCCCGGTTTCCCAGCCGTCTCCGCGATGGCGTACAGCCGGTTGCGCGTGGTGATGTAGAGCACTCCGTTGGCAGGCACCGCGGTGGAGTACACCGAGCTTTCCATATTCATCTCGGCGATCAGTTTCTTTTCTCTGCCCGCGGCCAGCACGATCACGTCGCCGTCTTCGTCGCCCAGGTAGATTTTCCCGTCGGCCAGCAGTGTCGAGCCCCACATCGCCGAGAGCATGTCGTGTTTCCACAACTGCTTCCCCGTTTTCGCGTCCAGGGCATGCAGGAAGCCGCTGAAGTCCGCCATGTACACGATGCCGTCGCGCACCGCCGCCGTCGAAATCGAGCGGCGAATCTCGGTGTAATGCCACACGCGTCCGCTCTGGGTGATGTCTCCGCGTTTCGTGGCGTCGATCGCGTACATATGCCCGAGGCCTTCCCCGTGCTCAGGGTCCTGTCCGTTGGCCACGTAGACGAGGTTGCCGACGATCACCGGCGTGCTGATCAATTCGTTGCGAGTCTTCGGCCAGATCGAGTCTTTCGGGTTCGAGTCGAACTCCCACAGTTTTTCGCCCGTCGTGGCCACGTAGCCCCGCACCCAGCCGTCGCCCTGCGCCGAGACCACCTGCACGACTCCGCCGATTTCCCCCACCGTCGGCGTGGACCACTGCCCGTGCAGGATCCGCTCCCCCACCGAGTTGTTCTCCCACACCAGCTTCCCCGTCTTTTTGTTCAGCGCGATGATGCTTGGCGCCTTCGGCGACGGGATGTTCACGTGGCTTTCGTCCTGCCCGTTCGAGGTGCTCACGTAAACCAGGTCACCGTAAATCACCGGCGATGAATTCGACATATTGTGCGGATGGTTGCTGAATTCCTCGATCATGTCGTACTTCCAGAGGATCTGCGGGATCGGCTTGCCGTCTTTGTCCCGCGCGCGGATGTTCACCGCGATCACTTCGCTGCGGTTGGTCACGTAATAGAGCGCGCCGTTTTCCACCGCCGGCGAAGAGCACACGCCCTGGTACGGCCAGTCGTTCACCCGGCCCGCCTGCAATTTGTCCGACGCGATCTGCCACAGAAACTCGCCGTCCGATTCCCGGAACGCCATCAGAATTCCTTTGTCGCCGCGCACCTTGGGGTCGCGCACGCCCTCATTGTTCGTCCCCACAAATACCATTCCCTCGGCCACCACCGGGTTGCCGTACGTCTGCGAGCCCAGCTCCGCCACCCACTTGATGTTTTTCTTCGTCTTGACGTCCCACGTGGTGGGCAGGCCTTTCATATCCGACACCATATTCCGGTCCGGTGAGCCGCCCCACATCGGCCAGTCTCCCGTCGCCGCCCCGCCCGCCCCCGCAGGTCCTGAGCTTGCCGAGCGGCTGACGGGGTCCGAAGCCGCCCCCGGCGCCGCCGGCACAAACATCAGCAGCAGCGACGTGAGCAGCGCAACACCTCTCTGCGCAATCAAAAGCCACTTCGTGGTTCGATTCATTCTCACACTCATCGGTTTGGGGACACTTTGAAATTGTCGAAATACACTTCGAATGGCGCGTCGCCGTAAAGCCCGGGGCTGCCCATCAGCATCCCCAAACCCGGCGGGTCCACTCGTTCCAGCGTCCACTTTTCCGGTTCCGCCTCACCGGCGAGCCAGGCTTTGCCGCGCGCGCGCACGCTGCCGTCGGCAAGTTTTTCGACGCTCAGCTTCAGCCGGTACCAGGTGTTCGGCCTGATTGTCAGCGGGGCAGTCACCGTCCGCTTCGTTTCCGGCTGCCACGATTGCAGCTCGAGGCGACCGTGGTTCCCGAAAAGGACGAGCTGATAGCCCTGCGCAACGATTCCTCCGTCGCCCATCTGCCGGCGTCCGGTGGCGAACCTCACATCGCCTTGAGCGGTGTAGTTTGACCACGACACCAGCCCGCCGTAGGCCCGCGCCCGGCGGATAAACGAAAACTGGTTATCGGCCAGCTTCGTCAGCACCTTGTTCCCTTCAATTTCTTTCACCGCATATTTATTCGTGGCGTTCAGCCACCACCCCGGCAGCGCTCCCACCGCGTACTCGTCAAATCCCATCGCCCACGGCAGCGGCGGAACCACGCGCACCCGTGCCACGCCGAACAGGCTTCCGGCAAAGACCTTCACCAAGCCCGCTTGCCCCTTCGCGGCGCTCGACGCCGTGAACATTCCTTTCGCCGTGATAATTCCTTCCAGGTTCTCCACCGTCCAGCTCGCCCCGCTCTCCCGCACAAAGTTTCCCTTGGCGTCGAACAGCCGTGCACGGAACTGCACCTGCTGGCCCGGCGACATCGCCACGTCCGCGGGGACCACCTGTACGTAAGCCGGCTCGCCTGTCGCAGGCCCGGACCGCGCCGCCGGCGCCGCCCGCCACGCCGCCGCGCGGCTGTCTTTCCGCCCGATGGCGTAGAGCGCGTTGGATGAGGCGAAGTAGATTCGCCCGTTGGCCACCGCCGCTCCCGAGGTAATTTCTTCTGGCTTGTCAGGATTTCCCAACTCGACTTCGCTCAGGATGTCGCATCCGTCCGCGCGAGGCCGCAGGATGTAGAACTTCCCGTTTTCCGTGCCCACGTAGAGCTTCCCATCGGCAAGCACAGCCGCTGCTTTCTGAATCGTGCCCAGCTTCCGCGTCCACAGCTGCTTGCCCGTCGCCACTTCGAACGCCGCCAGCAGCGCCCCGTTGTCAATCTGGTAGAAGCGCGTCCCATCCACGACCGGCGATGAAAATCCTCCCAGAAAGCCGTGGTGCAACCACTTCGCCTGCGTGTCTTTCACTTCTCCGGTGACGCCCGCATCCAGCGCCGCCATGAATCCCATTTCGCTGGTATTCAGGTTTTCTTCGCTGTGCGTCAGGATCAGGTCCGGCCCCACGCGGATGGCGCCGGTGTTCAAGCCGCGTTTCGAAACTTCATACCGCCACACCGGCTCGCCGGTCGCCACCTTCAGCCCGTGCCAGCCGCCGTCGCTCGACCCCGCGATCAGCAGCCGTGCGCCATTCACTTCCGTGATCATCGGCGGCGAATAGGTGGTGTCGAACGGCCGCGTCCCCGGCGAGCTGACCCACACGCACTCGCCCGTTTTTTTGTCGAACGCCATGAACCGCTGCTTGCCGCCCGCCAGATCGCCCCAGTTGAACGTGATGCCGCTCACAATCACCATCGAAGCGTCGATGACGGGCGAAACCGTGCGCCCCCCGTGCGTGGTGATGAGTCCGAATTCCTCGGTCAAGTAGCGCGTCCACAGTGGCTGGCCGTCCCGCGTGAACGCCGCCAGCGTCCCGTTCACAGTGAAGACATAGACATTGCCCGTCTCCGGGTCGAGCGAAGGTGTCGCCCACGCCGCGCGGTGTGGAGGCACGTCGCTGTGGTTCAAGCTGAATTGGCGCTCCCACAGCAGCTTGCCCGTGTTCGCATCGAAGCACAGCACGCGCTCCTGCAATGCGGCGCCCTGGCCCACCATGTTCTGCAGATACACGCGGTCGCCCAGCACGACCGGCCCGGAAATTCCTCCGTACGGCACGCGCCAGATCAGGTTTTCGCCCTTCGGAGACCATTTTTCCGGCAACTGCTTTTCTGCCGAGAGCCCGTCGCGGTTCGGCCCGCGCAGTTCCGGCCAGTCGCCGGCCACGGCTCCCGCGGCGGCGAAGGCGCACACCAGCGCCAGCACAACGCAGCACACAACTCTTTCGACCAAATCTCTCATGCGTTGTTCCAATCGAAGGATCGGCATGAAGGCCCAGTGATTCCCGGCGGCCACGCTGCTTGATTCAGAAAAATTTACGATAGCGTCTGCCTCACTTCTCGTCAAGCAAAGTTTGCCGCGACACGGAATTCCCCGGCCGCCTTTTTGCTCTGCCGCCCCCGGCTCACGCTTATGCTAGAATTCTGACAGTCAGTAGGCCCGTAGCTCAGTTGGTTAGAGCGCCTGCTTGACACGCAGGAGGTCTGCGGTTCGAGCCCGCACGGGCCTACCATCTTCACATCCTCGCGTTTGAGCGCCGCCGCCGCTTGCGTTATGCTCCCCGTTCGAGGAGGCCTGCCGTGAACTTTCTACGTCTTTCCTTCGCGCGCGTTTCAATCGTTTTTCTAATTGCCGGGATAGTTTCCGCCGCCGACGCACAGCAATTCAGCTCCAGCATGTACCAGGACATGCGCTGGCGAATGATCGGCCCGCATCGCGCCGGACGCACCCGCGCCGTCGCCGGCGTCCCCAGCCAGCCCAATGTTTTTTACATCGGCGTCGTGAACGGCGGCGTGTGGAAGTCCACCGACTACGGCGTCACCTGGCGCCCCATCTTCGACGACCAGCCGAGCGGTTCGATCGGTGCGGTCGCGGTCGCGCCGTCGAATCCGAACATCGTCTACGTTGCCAGCGGCGAAGGACTCCAGCGCCCCGACCTCTCCACCGGCGACGGCATTTACAAATCCACCGATGCCGGCAAAACTTGGACGCATCTCGGCCTCCGCGACGCCCAGCAGATTCCCCAGCTTGTTGTGGATCCGCGCGACCCCAATCGCATCTTTGTTGCCGCGCTCGGGCATCCCTACGGCCCCAACGAGGAGCGCGGCATCTATCGCTCGACCGACGGCGGCCAGACTTTCCAGAAAGTGCTCTCTAAGGACGAGAACACCGGCGGCTGCGACGTCGAATTCGATCCGTCCAACCCGGACATTGTTTACGCGGCGATGTGGGAAGCGCGGCAAGGACCGTGGGAGAACGCCGCGTGGAGCGGCGTCACCGGCGGCATTTTCAAATCCACCGATGGCGGCACGACCTGGCGCCAGCTCACCAAAGGTTTGCCCGGTGAAGGCGTCGTGCAGGCCAACCTCGACGTCGCACCGAGTGACCCGAAACGTTTGTTCGCCACCGTGGCCAGCCCCACCGGCGTCGGAATCTACCGTTCCGACGATGCGGGCGAAAGCTGGACGCGCATCACCTCCGACACGCGCCCCGCCGGACGCATCGGCGGCGGCGATCTTCCGGTGCCGAAGGTTCATCCCCAGGACCCGAATATCGTTTTCATCGCCAGCACCGTGGCGTGGAAATCCACCGACGGCGGCAAGACCTGGACCGGC
>Ga0214473_10010274_pt1 | contig 11019 bp, 8 predicted proteins | sample RVTome_7_FD_203509 | JGI IMG/M metagenome (GOLD analysis project Ga0214473, IMG submission 203509) | Soil microbial communities from uranium-contaminated site in the Upper Colorado River Basin, Wyoming, United States - RVT98D197 | ecosystem: Environmental > Terrestrial > Soil > Contaminated >...
TTCCAGCGAAACTTTCGTTTTGCCATTTAAGCACCCGTTGAATTCTGAAAGTTCGCCTACGGGCACGAATGTAATTTTGCAAAATTTGACTGCCGCTTCGGTTTGATTCTGGATTTCTTCAAAGGAGCGGAGCTCCGCTTTTTCGACCAATCCGTACCTATCAGAATATTTGGAAAGCCGGTCGCGGGCGTTGTCTTCACGCATAGCCAGTCGATATTCGGCCCTGGAGGTAAAGAGTCGGTACGGCTCCGAAGTGGAGCGGGTGGTCAAGTCATCGATCATAACTCCGATATAGGCCTCGGACCGATCCAAAATAAAAGCCGGCTCTTTTTCGATATAAAGTACCGCGTTCACTCCGGCCATCAGACCCTGGCCGGCGGCTTCTTCGTATCCGGAAGTTCCGTTGATTTGACCCGCGAAAAACAGCCCTTGGACGAGGCGAGTCTCAAGCGATGGTTTAATTTGATGCGCCGGACAGTAGTCATATTCAACGGCATAACCCGGGCGGGTCATTTCCACATTCTCCAGTCCGATAACTGTACGAATGGCAGTTACTTGGACTTCTTCAGGCAGTGATGTGGAAAAGCCATTTGGATATATCTCGCTGGTGCCATTTCCCTCCGGCTCAAGGAATAATTGGTGTCTTTCCTTGTCGGCAAAGCGAAAGAATTTGTCTTCAATCGAAGGACAATACCTCGGGCCGATTGATTTGATCTGTCCGGAAAACATAGGAGAACGGTGGATGTTTTCCAAAATATGCTTTTTGGTCGCCGGGGTAGTATGGGTCAAATAACATGGCGACTGCTCAAAGTTAGCGCGACGCGACTTGGGTGAGAAAAATGGAATAGGCACATGCCCCGGTTGTTTTTCACATTTGTCCCAGTCAATCGTGTCGCCGTTCAATCTTGGGGGTGTGCCGGTTTTGAGGCGGCTGATTTCAAAACCTAATTCGCGGAAAGAATCCGAGAGCTTGTAGGCGGCGTTTTCTCCGATACGGCCGGCTTTAATCTTCTTTTCCCCAATGTGGATAAGCCCGCTAAGGAAGGTTCCGGTGGCTACAATTATGGCTCGGCAGAGAATTAAATCCCCGTTTTCAGTACGAACGCCAGTTACGCGGCCGTTTTCGACAATTATTTGCCCGGCCAAAGCAGTAATAACTTCAATATTCTTCGTATTAGCGACATAATCGCAGACAAAATCGTTGTAAGCCCTTCGGTCGCATTGCACTCGGGTGGACCATACGGCCGGGCCTCGGGAAAGATTGAGTTTGCGAAACTGAATACCCGACGCATCTGCGGCCGTCCCCATGACCCCGCCCAATGCGTCTATTTCTTTAACTACGTGCGACTTAGCTATCCCGCCAATGGCAGGGTTGCAGGACATCAGGGCCAGCTTTTGGGCGTCCATCGTTATGATAGCCACGGTTTTACCCATCCGGGAAGCCGCCAAAGCCGCTTCGACCCCGGCATGCCCGCCGCCAATAATGACTATATCAAAATCTTTGTTAGAAAACATGGTGCGGTAATTTATAGGGTGGACAGAGAAATGCCAAAGTAAATCTCTACGATTAAAAAAGAAGATCCGGTTATTCCGGAGTTAAACGTCTTTCGCTGGTTCCATCAGCATTGATTATAAATACCGCGGATTTAACTGGCCACCCCTTTTCTGCTTTCCACATTCGCCTAATGAAAGCGAGTTTTTTTGCGTCCGGTGACCAACGGGCAAAATAGGCATTGTCGATGATTTTTGTTTTTACAGTGTCATCGATTTTGATTTTATAGATGACATCGTTGTAAGTAAAAATAATTCTATTTCCATCGGGCGACCATGATGGCCAGACGCCTTGGCACAATGTGAATTTATTTTTCCCGTCGGCGTCAATAATGTAAATAGAATCGTGGCCGGCTTCGACATTGCCGTAATAGGCGATTCGTTTTCCATCGGGTGACCAGCGGGGATTTTCTTTCGAAACAGAGTCGCCGGTAAGCATTGACAGATTTGAACCGCTTGTATCCTTTAAATAAATTTGTGACTTGCCGTTTTTTCTGGAAACAAAAGCAATTCTGCTTCCATCGGGCGACCAGTCAGGATGCGAGTCGCGCGTAGAATCCGAAGTTAAACGAACAACACTATCACTTTCAAGGTAACGAAGGCAAATATCGGTGTTGTTATTCTTTTTCGATGCATACACAAATTTCGAACCGTCCGGCGCCCACGATGTCCAGACATCGTCCGGGCCATCAGTAATTTTTTGGAAATTCGTCCCATCGGAATTCACAGAGTATATGCAATGAAGATAAATGTCCCCCGAAATGTCCAGTCGAGAGAGCAACAGTTTGGTGCCGTCAGGCGACCAGGAAACATCCTGATAAAAAATGGTGTCTTTGGGTTGAGCTACAACTGTTTGGACTATTGTTGCAAAAATGAAAACGGCTGACATAAATTTTAACACTGCTAATCGTTATCCTGATTGATGTTATTTAATATACGCCGTATTGTGCACTTCTGTTTCGTTATTTGCCGATGCAAAATTTAGAAAAAATCTGCCCCAGAATATCATCATTGTATATGCGGCCGGTAATTTCGGCCAACGCCTCCGCCGCCCGGCGCAAATCGAATGCGATAAGTTCAGGTGAGGCATCCTTATTAAGATTATTTTCTGCTGATTTCATGCTTTTCATTGAATCTTTGAGCTTTTGCAAATGCCGCGCCGATGTGACGATCTGTCCCGAAGTTAAGTCTGGCAGGGACTGGCTGATTCTATTCAAAAGCGCTTTCTTTAGTTTCTCAATTCCGATTTTGGTCACGCAGGAAATGGGAAGAATGTGACGTTCTTTTATTTCATTACTCGTCGAATTGTTCTGTTTGGTTCTGTCTATTTTATTTCCTACCAGTAACACGTTATTATGGAATTCGCTTTTCATGTCCAACTCTAACAGTTTCTGCCAGTTTTTCTGCGGTAAATCAATCATCCATAAAATCAAATCGGATTGCTTCATGATTTTTCGGGCCGATGACTGTCCGGCTTTCTCGATAGCGCCGCCGCCGGTGCGGAGCCCGGCGGTGTCGATAAGATTGACAGCGTAGCCGCCCAGGTCAATCCATTCGGAGAGATAATCGCGAGTAGTGCCGGGTGTAGGAGTAACTAAAGCGCGCTGTTGTCTTAAGAGCAAATTGAACAAAGAAGATTTTCCGGCATTGGGGCGGCCACAAATTGCAACCCGGTAGCCCTCATTGATAATCCGTCCGCCATTATAAGATAAAATAAGCTGATTGATTTGTGATTCGATTACAGCGAGTGCATTCAAAAGTTGTTTTTTATCGTCGGGACTAATTTCTTCTTCGGGAAAATCAATCGACGCCTCAACTTCGGCAATCAATTCAATCAACTTTTGTCTTAACGATTCAATGACGACGGAATATCCGCCCAAAAGATGCTCTTTGGCTACGTCGTAAGATTTTTCGGTGCTGGCCCTGATTAGTTCCGCGACCGCCTCGGCCTTGCTTAAGTCAATCCTCCCTGATAAGAAAGCCAGCTTGGTGAATTCACCCGGTTCGGCGGCTCTGGCGCCAGATTCGATGAGCGAGTTCAGAATTTTTTGGGCAGCTTGACTGCCGCCGTGGCAAAATATCTCCACTTGCTCTTCGCCCGTATAGGAATGTCCGCGCGGCATAAAGACTGCCAGAATTTCGTCTATCTCGTTGCCGTGCTTATCAATAAAATGACCAAACTTCATTAAAAATGGTTGAAATTCTATGGATGCTTCTCTTTTAGCCGTCTGGAAATGCTTTGTCAGGACAAACAGGCTCCGCCTGCCGCAGAGGCGCAAGGCAGAAATGCCGCCTTCACCGGGCGGCGTAATAATGGCCACGATGGTCTCTTCATCTTGCAGTAAAGATGAAGGGCTCTTTGTTTTCATGAGGAATTAGGTCGTCTGAACTGCCTGGTTTTTGGGCCGCTTAAACATTAGGTAGTCGAGCAGTGAGAATAAGGAAAAGCAAGTCCAGTAAAGCACCAATCCGGCGGCGAAACTATGGAAAATAAAACCCATAAAAAGCGGCATGATGTACAGGAGAACCTTGTTCTGCTGGGAAGTGGCCATGGTAAATTTTTGCGAAACAAACTGCGCCGCTATCATTATCACCACCAAAATGATGTAGGGGTCGGTAAAACTGGAAGCGCCGCGCGAGAGGTCATCGATAAACCAGACAAAGGGAGCATTGCGCAGAAGGATGGTCGAGCGGAATACCGAAAACAAAGCAAAGAAAAGCGGCATCTGCGGCAAAATAGGGAGGCATCCCGACATCGGATTGACGCCGTGCTCCTTGTACATCTTCATCATTTCCTGATTCATCGCCTGCGGATTATTCTTATGCTTCTTTTTCAGTTCTTCAATTTTTGGCTGTAAATCTTTCATGGCCTGCATTGATTTGAAGGACTTAAGCGACAGGGGGAGCGTGATCAGCTTGACCAGCAACGCAAAAATTATAATCACCACTCCGTAATTGGGAATAACATCGTGCATTTTCGGAAGGAGCCAGATTATCGCCAATGCGAACGGCTTGATTATCCAGCCGACATACGGGGTCGTACCAATGCCCAGCATGTCTTCGAGTTCAACGTCATAGCTGGCCATCAAATTGTAGTCGAGGGGCCCTACGAAAATTGTAAATGTGTCGGACAGGGCAGACAGGCCTTCCAGAGGCATGCTCAGCCCGACAGTTATTTCTCGTCCCTCAACCGGTTCGTCAGGAGTCGGCACCTGCATTTTCTTACCTACGGCAAAAACTCTTTCGGCGGCCTTGTTGCGGGGAATTATGGCCGATGTGAAGTATTTGGAGCGGACTCCCGCCCAGCTGACCTGTCCGTCAAAGGACTGATTGAGCTTGTTGTCTTCGAATTCATCCAGAGTAACTCTGGCGCCGGCCATCAGGGCCACTGCATTTATTTCGGCGTGGTCCTCTTTAATCTGCGGCTCGGTAACATCGAGAGAGGTGTTCCAGACAATTGAATAGTTTCGCTCAAAACCAAATTGCTCGCGGTTGACTATTTCAATTACGATATCAAAGTGATAACTATTGGGATAAAATCGATAATGCTTGATTAATTCACCGCCGCCGCGCTTGTGGCGATAGTGCAATTCGAACGGCGCCGATGTAACTTCGTAAGTCCCGGCCCGACTGCTGGATGTGAAACCGACATTGGCGGTCGAGAAAGTTTCGCCGGCAAAAGTGAAATCGGGTGTGGCGAGTTTTGCTTTTGAAAGCATGTTGATATTTCGGCCGTCGCGATAAGTGAATTCTTTCAGATACAGAGCCACCGGTCCGCCGCCATGACTGCTTAAGGCGATTTCATATTTGTTGGTTCTAATAATGATGGTGTCGGCTTCGACAGAGGCACCGGTGTCGGCACGCGCGTCAACTGAAAGATTGTCGGATGTTACCGGCGCGGATTCCTGAATGCTGACTGGAGTATCTGCCAGCGTCGCAGCTTGACTGGTGTCAGTTTGTTCGGTCTGCGGAGGTGGGGGGGCCGGTTTTTCCTGTAAACCGAAAAACTGCAACAGCGGATAATAGAAAATAATTATCAGGGCTAATGCGATTACTATAGGAAGCGTCTTTTTATCCAAAGTATTTCCTTATACTGACTTATTGGAATGTTTATTCAACCGGGTCATATCCGCCGGGATGCCAGGGATGACAACGGCCAATCCGTTTAATAGCCATAAGCATTCCTTTGAGTGCGCCGTATTTCTTCAAAGCGCCGATAGCGTAGCGCGAACAAGTGGGCTCAAACCGGCAATAATTCCCGAATATGGGCGACAGGGTTAAACGATATAATTGAACCAACCAAATCAGCGGATAAGCCGAAAGGGGCGCTTTAGCTGTGTTGGTTTGAAATATACTCAAAGGTCCTGATGACCTCTTTATTGATATCATCGAATCCCGGTTCATTTGTCATCGGCCGTATCAGAAAAGCAATATTTACCGGTTTAGGTAAAGCTGTTCTGTTTAGGCGGACGGCCTCCCTGAAAAGCCGTTTGAGGCGGTTGCGCACGACGGCCTTTTTAATCTTCCCTGACACCAAAACGGCATAACGAAATGACTGCGAAAACTTCCAGGCCACTGTGCCATAACTTCCGGTTCTTCTTTCTCCGCTTTTCAAAAGCCGGTCGATTTCCGTACGGCTTTTAAGTGTCAGCGTCCGGGGAAGCTTATTTGTTGTGGCCAACTTTGGGGGTCAGGCGTTTTCTTTTTTTGCGACGGCGGCGGGCCAGAACCCGGCGTCCACCCTTGGTGGACATTCTTTTCCTGAACCCGTGGTCGTTCTTTCTTTTGCGATTTGAGGGCTGATACGTTCTTTTCATTCTTTTTCCTTAAACTTAAGTCCGGTAATATAGAAATTTCTCTCGTCCAGTCAAGGAGATAAGACGCTTAAATCGACATTTCACTCCAACCGGCACTTGGGCCATTTGAAACTGAAAAGACAAATTTTACAACGTAATTCCCAATTCTCTCCCACTTGGCTATATTGTCAGAATACAATGTCAACGATTAATCAAAAAGCCCTTAATTTTCTGGAGTATTTTGGCTTTCGTTCCCAAAGCTACCATCACAGCAAGGCTTTAGCTAATTACGACGAAAACGACCCGCTCGCTTATTATCTCGACCATGCCCCGCGGGCGCATTTTGGAGGCGAGTTCGACCCCGATGGTCTCCCCATTTACATTCACAAAGGACAGAAAATGACCCTGCCGGTCATCAGTATGCTTTATGCGCTGGGGAATATTGAGAAGTATCGTAAAACAAAAAGCGAAATCTACAAACAGAATTTTCTGAAAATCGCTAACTGGCTGGAGAAATCCCAAGATGATAATGGCGGTTGGAAATCCGGCAATACCATGCCCAAGTTCGGACTAAATCAGCCGTTTTATTCGGCTATGATTCAGGGAATGTCGATCTCTACTTTGGTTCGAGCCACACTGGTGACCGGACAAAACAGTTTTATTGACCACGCCGTTTCGGCCCTCCGGCTATTCGAAATCGATGTAAAAGAGGGCGGAGTCAGTCGGGAAATCGATGGATATATTTTTTATGAAGAGTATCCGTCGGAAAAAAAACACCAGGTGTTAAACGGCTTTTTTTATGCTATTTGGGGGCTGTTGGATTTGGTTCGCTACAATAATAATGCGACCGCCCGACAGCTTTGGGAGGAGGGCCTAAAGACGATAGTTTTCTGGTTGCCGCAATTTGATATGGGCTATTGGTCTTTATATCATATCGGCGATGGGATGAAAAACCCGGCGACAATTCCTTATCATAAACTTCATATTGAACAGCTGAAAGCCATGTATGATATCACCGGTCAAAAGATTTTCCAAGAATACGCGGACAAGTGGAGCGGCTATCTGGACAAACGTCTTAATGCCCTGCGCACGCTGCCACAAAAAATCGGCTGGAATTTATTTCGAGGATTATAAATGGGCCAAGCAAACAGACCACGTCTGCTGATACTTTTTCTGCCGCAGGAATGGAAGAACTATCACCGCCGGCCGCACTGGGAGGCAATGGCTAAGCAGGCGCAGTTGCTTATTATAGAGCCGCCGGCCGGAATTTTGACTGCAATTTTACAACCTCGAAGATTACTGAAATATTTCAAGAGTGACAAAAAATTAAGACAACAAAGTGGCAGTGGCGTGGCCACTTTTAGGCCAATTCAACTGGGCTCGCCGGGGATTGATTTTATACTGCCGTTTCTATCCGGCCTAGACCGCTTGCTGATGCGGCGACAATTGAAAAAAGTTGTTGAGCAACTCCATGCCGACTTATCCAACACTGTAACTTTTATAGTGCATGTTTACCAGCACCATTTTTCGAGGTTATTTCCGAATGCTCCGCAATGTTACGAGATAACTGATCTATATGTCATCCCCTACGGACACGACGAGCTAAACGAAAATCACTGGTACACCAAACGGGCGCGCCGGTACGAAAGGAAAATCATAAAGGATAGCGACATAGTCATTACTTCATCCCGACTCATCTTTGAAAATCTGCGTTCCGCCCACTCCCACGTGCATTACCTCCATAATTCTGCCGATTATGCTCATTTTTCCAAAAGTGAAAATACTGAATTAGAAATTCCCGCCGAAATTAAAGGACTGGCTAAACCGGTTCTGGGATTCATCGGCTATCTGAATCACCTGATTGATTTTGAACTCCTGGCCATGCTCTCCAATGAATTTACCAGTGGCTCTATTGTCATTATTGGAAGTGAACAAAAGATAAACAGGGTTACCAACGACAGCTGGTACCAGATAACCAGACAGACCAAGAATATCCATTATCTTGGTTTTAAAGATTATGAAACGCTTCCGGCCTACCTAAAAGGATTTGATGTTTGCTTACTCCCTTTTCGGTCAAACGAGTGGATGCGTTATAGCGCCCCCAACAAAACTTTTCAATATCTGGCGACGGGCAAACCGGTAGTCTCAACGGATTTTCCGGAAATGCGGGCATTCAAAAATGTAGTGCATGTCGCGGACAATCATAACCGGTTTATCAATATGGTGCGCGAGGCAATAAACGAGAATAGCGAAGCCAAACGAGCCGAACGAAAGAAAATTGCGCTGGAGAATTCGACCGATACCAGAGCTGTTAAAGTTATGAGTCTTCTGAATGGGACGCTAAAAGAGCGGAGTTAATTCTGTCTGAAGCGGCAAAGTGGTAACTTCGGGGCCGTCATTGGTTATCAGCACATTTATTTCAGAACGAAAGCCGCAGTCATCCAAATAAATTCCGGGTTCGACAGAAAACAGATGGCCAACAAGCAGGCAACGCCTGTCTTCGGTTTCAAGATTGTCAATATTCGGCCCCACTCCGTGAACTTCGGTGCCGATGGAATGCCCCGTGCGATGCACAAAATATTTTCCGTATCCGGCTTGGGTGATAACATCGCGGACGGCATCGTCAACTTCGGCGCCAAAAACGTCCCGCTGTCCGTAATGTGCTTTTAAGTATTCCACGGCGGTATCGCGGGATTTTGCCACTATGCCAAACATTTCGCAGTGTTTGGCGGGGATGTCATTCGAAGTTCCGGTAAAAGCCATCCAGGTAATATCACCAAAAACAGCACCGGGCTGTTTTAACTTTCCCCACAAGTCGAGCAACACCAGCTGGCCTTTGCCTATTAGGGTCGAGTTTTTTTCAGTCGGTTCGTAATGCGGATTGCCGGCATTGCCATCGACAGCACAGATAGGGCCATGGTCAGTTTCCATTTCCATTTCATCGAACTTGTTGAGTACAAATCTGACCACATCGTATTCGGTTATTGAATGGTTCTGCTTGATAGAGTCGCGAATAAACCCAAAGGCCCGGTCTTTGATTGTGAGCAAATTGGCCGCCGCCTGACGATGCAGTTCCACTTGTTGGTCGCTTAATCTCGCCTGGAAATTGGCAACCAAATCCGCTGATGAAACAATCTCAACTCCGCATTTTCTGACCAATTCCAACGTGCCGGCATCGACCAAACCGATATAAGGCAGACGCCCCAGGGGGGAATATTCCATCGCGATTTTCTTGTATCCTTGGAGCGATTTCCCCAGTTCGCTTTCCAGCATTTTGTAGCCAAAATAAAGTCGGAGTTTTCCAGGTAAATGTAGAAAAAGGTGCTTTTCAATCGGATTGGCTAAAACCACCGGCTCACCATCGGCCGGAATAAAGTAGAAAGAACGCCGCGTGACTAAACTCTTCAGCACCAGGACTGCCACGGCGATGCTGTTGCGGCCGTGAAAGTCAGCCAATAGCCAGCCATCAACGTGGTTCGATTTCAAATACTGTTGAATTTCTTTTAGGTTCAGCATCATTTTTCCTTAAACGCAGAGTTTGCCGTTAAAGCACCTTTACAATATATGAAATTCCGATTTGAATGTAACTTTCTTATATTTTACGCATAATAAGAGTTACAATCTGATGGCGGGTTCTTGACGGTGGAAAAAGTAAGAGATAGCTTCCAACTGATAAATATATGATTAACCCTAGAATTGTCATAACCGGTGCACCAGCTTCGGCCAAAACCGAATTTATAGAACGCCTCAGAAATTTACCGGAATTCGCACATTTTGCCTTTCTGGAAGAACTCGCCCGGAAACTTTTGAGTCAAAAATCAGACTACCGGCATAACCCGATTGAGTTTCATTGCCATATATACGATTTTCAGGTGGAGCGCGAGGAACAGCTTAACGGAAAACCTTTCATAACTGACCGCGGCACGGTTGACGGCTTTGCCTTTCATCCCGGTTCGTTAAAAACCCTGGGTACAACTCTGGAAAAAGAATACCAAAGATACACGGCCGTGATTCAGCTGGGCTCGGCGGCCAAACTGGGTAAGAAGTTTTATCAAACCGATGCGGTTAGAAAAGAGACTCTGGAGGAGGCCTTACAGATAGAAAAAGCGATGACCAGAGTCTGGCGAGGTCACATTGCGTATAAGTACCTGGAACCCTGCGCCAATTTAGAAAAAAAATTCGACAAATTCGTGCAACTTCTAAAGGTTGCGGCATTGCTCTAAATTGACAAAAAGGAGTTTGAGTTCGTCTTGAATGGGAATCTTTAGCGGAGGATAAATGAAGTTACTTATCGGGTTCATTCTGGTTCTTTTTGCATTTTTAGTTTCATCGGCCGGGGCGCAGTCATCCGAATTCCGGAAATTCGAGGCGGACTATTCTAATCTGGATATCGATCTGTTAAATAACCCGTGCGAAGTGGCCCATGTTAAAGATTTCGTATATGAAAAAGATTTGGCCAAGTTCACTTTTACCGAAGGGACATTTTATTTCTTGCGTTATGTCAATGAGCGCCCCACCACTGCCATTTTTCTGGGAAAAGGGAAAGCTGAGATTCAAATTCCTTCACATGCCGAGCGCAATTCCCTGCTGTGCATCACCAATGACAGCGTCGTCAATGAACCGTTTGAAATCTGTTTTGTTCGTTTTTCCGATGATTTTGATGAACTGATCA
>Ga0214473_10010277_pt1 | contig 11016 bp, 14 predicted proteins | sample RVTome_7_FD_203509 | JGI IMG/M metagenome (GOLD analysis project Ga0214473, IMG submission 203509) | Soil microbial communities from uranium-contaminated site in the Upper Colorado River Basin, Wyoming, United States - RVT98D197 | ecosystem: Environmental > Terrestrial > Soil > Contaminated >...
CCAGCATCATGTCGATCGCGTCATTCGGCGTCGCCTGCAGCTCAAGCGACCGAGGCTCCAGCCACCGTCCAGCCAAGTAGTCGTTCCACGCCTGGTAGCCGTGCTGCCGTATGAAGTTGCACATCCAACACGCTGGATTTCCGCAGAGCGCATCAGCCTGCGTCGCCCACAGAATGACGAAAAACACTGCGAAAATGATGGCCCGAGGCAAAATTAACATTTGTTAATTTCCAATATGGACTCCTGCATTATACCCTATCCGTTACGATTCCGATAGCCGGCATGACTCGGTAGTCGCCCCATCCCCGCTTCCTCGCTACCTCGCGATAACACGCGATACACATCGGCTCAGCCGTGGTGATCAGGCTGTGGTAGGTCCGGTGAGACTCGGTGCCACAGTCGCACCTGCAATGCCAACGATGATGGACCAGGCTGTAGCCCAGCACAACCATCCTGCCGTATCGCCCGCCGACCAATACTCCGTCCGCCATTTCGCCCTCCCCGTCTCTCATGACGTCGCAAGACTTTCGTCCAACGCGTCAAGGTCAATCACCTCGTCAGCGTCTTTGTCCTCAGGCACAAGCGACGGCTGCGTCTCGTCCCGTTCGGCCCGCTCATCGAGGTCTACCGCGTAGGCAAGCTGCCGAGTCAGCCGCCACAGTTTCGATGCCCGCCGGATAGGACACTTCAATACCATCGCGCCGAAGTCGCTCTTCCAGACGTTCCGCTTCGTGTCGACTTTGAGGATGTCTTCGCGCTCCAAATAGACCAGCCCGTCCCCGCCGTGCCGAGTCTGATACGTACAGTACGCCCCGACTAGGTTCTCGCGAGCTACTTGCTGCCCGCGCGGTATCGGGATCGTGTGCTCAATCCTCGGCTTCGCGTCATGCCACCGCCGAATCTCTTCCTTTGCCAGCACCACCTCCGGGTCACACTGCACGAGGAACCCGCTAGCAAAGCCCAGTTCGAGGAATCCGCGGTAGCCTGGTATGTACTGAATCGCGACGAACTCGCCTTGCTTCCCACGGTTCATCGTGTACGGGATAAAATAGCAGTGCCCCAGCGCCGCACCAGGAACCAGCCCTACTACAGCCGCGTTCACGCACGCCCGCACGAACGACGCAACCGTACGATGATCCTTCAACTGATCAGCCGTCAGTTGGTACGCGAGGTTGTTCGCCTCCATCATGGTCGCGGCCACGAACTGCGTCGCATCGATCCCTGGGGCCAACAGCGACTGGATCACGTCCGCCCGCTTCTGCACTTGTTCCGCCATCTGATTTTTGGCTATCGGTAGCGTTCCGTTCATCACATTCCCCCCAGGTACTGAATCTTGGCCCAGTCCGGCAACCCGCCGGATACGATGTCCTTTGTGTAGCCGTCCCACTCGCCGCTCGACTTTGACCGCAGGTACTTGCCGAGCAGTTCGCGGTATCGTATGCGGCCAACCAGCAGCGTCTCGCGGTCAGCCTGCACGACGTTCACGCCGTAGGGGTACTCGTCCTCGACTGCGATCCAGACGAAGCCGGGCGGGTCGCCAGTCAGCGCAGCTACACCGTCTACGTACCATGCGGCCTTCATGTCGTAGTTGTAATTCAGTATTGCTTTCTCGAACAAGTCTAGTTTCGCGTGGCCGAGCCGGCACTTCTTGAGATCGACTACTACTGACGGCAGCTTTTCGCTTCTCGGGATCAGCTTGTCCAACCGCCCTTTGCAGAGCTCGCCTTCCATCTCCCATACGATCGTCGCCTCGTAGCCGCCACGTTGCCGCAGCAACCGAATGACCTTGTGGCCCTTGACCTTCTCTGCGATCGCACCGACCCTATCGGCGTCCTCTTGGCTGATCACGTCCGCAACCGGCTCATTGCCGCGGCCGTGTGTACCGCAGAGCCACTGACCGTCGACGTAGTACGCAGAACTATTTCCGCACTGCCGTCCCTTCCGATCGCCAGACTTCAGTACCGCCTCGCAATGCAGCGCGATCCGGAACCGCTCCCGGTAGACATCCGGCTCCAGCAGCCTAGCATGGATAGCCCGACCCAACGTCATTGCCTCCGAGTCTCGATCTAACTTGCCGTCCAGTGCGGCCCGCATGTGTTCGGCGCTGAACTGCCCCCATTCCAGTCGCGAGATATTGATCCCCGGCAACTCTCGGTACTGGGCGAACGGGATGCCGTAGTGGATCCCAGGAGGCAACTCATTTACCGACATCAATCTTCCTCCGCTGCGAATCACACCGCGTCTCGCCTGCCACGCCATACCTGACCCAGCCCGGACTCGCCTCGCCTCGTCTAAACGCAGCTAAGATTTACTTTTCGCTTTCCCGTCGACCATCACCACTTGACACTTTTGATCGTCATGCTCGCTCTTGCTGCAGACCTCAATAACAGCCTGCCACCCGTTCTCTCTCAGCATCGCGTCGAACTCTCCGAGCGTTTCCCAATCCAGCCCGTCGCCGTGTTCGCAAACTAACAGCGGCAACTTCGGTTTCGGGCCCGCCATCCCGATCATGCAGCCAACCAGAAACCGTTTCGACTTCGCCGCCTGCTCGAACGGCAGCCCGTCGAACGTGATCCCTTCGCAGTCCAGCCCGAGGCCGTCCACAGGCAATTTCGCTTCGCGCAGCCTATTGATCTTCGAGTCTTCGAAGTCCTTGATCTTGTCGCTCAGTCGCTGCGACTCGGCCAGCAACCCACCCAGCTCCTTCTGACAAGTCCGTCTCGCGATCTTTCGCCGCACACGCTCGTTCACGTTCTGCGAATCGGCAATCTGTTTCTCTACTTCCTCGACGTCCTCGTCCTTCACTCCGACACACCGCTCCTCTGCGGCCTTCAATCCATACTCGCATGACCGCACTTTCTCGTCTGCCTTCTTGCCCTCCAGTTGGCGGTATTCTTTCAGTTGAGCTAGACGACGCTCCGCTTCTGCAATCTTCTCGTCTGCATTTCTCTTGATAGATTCCGAATCCTCTGTCAACTGAGCCAGCCTAATGGTGAAGTGATCTACCTCTCCACGCAGTTCCTGTCTTGTTTCGTTGATAACTCGTCGCCTCCGCAGTTCGTCCATCAACTTCTCGACGCTCACCTCCTCATCTGGTACGTCGCTATCCTCTGGCATCGCATCGACCCGAGCCTTGAGCGACTTGGCGTCACGGTTGATTATCGTCCGCTTGTCGTAGAGTCGGCCAACTTCCTTGTCGACTTCCGCAAAGTCCAACTCCGGGAACAACCTCGCCAATTCGGCGCGTTGATCCTTCGGCCGTAGCCGATCGAACGCTGTCGGGTCAAACATCCGCAGACTGTAGAGCCGCTGCAACAGTGTTCTCGGCTCAGGCGCCGGCTCGCCATCTGAGTCCTTCAGGAGAAACTCCTCCTTGATCGATCCATTTCGCTGGCGGGTGAAGTGCAGCTCAGCCGTAAAGCCGATATCGTCCTGCATCTCCTCGTCACCACTGAGAGAGACCTTAACAAAGCCTTCCTCCTCGCCTTTCTGCAACGGGATGTCCGGCCACTTGTCAATACCGCTGCGGCCACACAAAGCCATCAGCAGCGCCTTGATGTTCGTCGTTTTCCCATTCCCGTTCCGGCCGCCAATAATGTATAGGTGGTGCCCGGACAAGTCCAAATCTACATCCTTGCACGCGCCAACATGGTGCACTTGCAGTCGCATAACTTTCATTGCTTCCCCCTTTTCATTCATTCTATCGACCGATGAATACCGATCGGCCGTCACTTCTTGCGGCCCCGGACTGCCTCGATTACAGCCAACGCCCGCTTGAGCCGGTCGTCCCCCATTTCGATCAAGAGCTTGACATCGGCCACGACCATATCCTCTTGGAGCGACCTTCCAAGAGTCACCATCCAATTGATATTCGTCCCCGTTACGCCAGTCGTGCAACCTTCGCTAACCATCGGATCCTTGGCAACGTTCTTGGCAACGTTCTCAAGCACTGATTCTGGCCTTTCTATCTCTACTGCTGCCAGGTTCGTAAAACTAGAAGCAGTAGCCACTCCAACACTTGGAACAGATTTGCGTTTCATCTTACTCATCTCTGACTCCAAGAGCTTCCTGGACTTCCTTACTGTCGTGGCACTGCAACCGACCTTCCTCTCTACCGTCCTTGTCGGCGTCGTCGGATATCGCCGCAAAAACTCCACAGCTCGATCTATCTTTTTCTCTGATCGCATCGCGTTTCCTTTGTTGCTCGCATCACGTTACCATCCGTGGCTGGGCCCTCCCTGGCCCATCAGGCCAGCTTCCCTTAGCCACGTTCCAACTAGGCACATCCTACAGCTCCATGCAACCGCCATACTCAAAGCAGTCCGTGCCTGTCACATCCGGCATCCAGGTACCGAACCAACTCCCTCAACCGTGCTATCGGCCACTCGCCTCCAGACAATGCCTTTCTGTGTAGAATGTCAGGCATGTCATAGGTCAATGTATGCCGCAGGAAATCCGTGTAGCGATTCTTCACTGACTCATCCGGACTCCACTTCCGGGCCCCGTATCCGGAATTACACATCTTGCATTGCGGCCAGCAATTCCTGATATCCCACCGCGTCTCGCGGAACGTCCGGCTCATGTAGTGCCCGGCATCCACCTCTTCCCATTTCTTCTCGGCCCCGCATGTGCAACACTTCACCATCCCACGCTTGTCAGCTCGCAAGAATCGCACAAGACGAGAAAAACACCAGTCCGCTCTCGCGGTCAATTGGCTCTTCGTCTGGGCCCGCTTCGTGAACTCACCGCAGAATGGGCACTCCTGCTCAAGCTTCCGCGCGTCCTCCGGATAGAAAAACTTCCCGCAATTATTGCACACCCGGCGACGCTTCGGCTTCTTTCTAGTTTTCGATTTTGCCATGCGATTCATTGTACCATATCCGTTACGAGCCGTCAATACCAGGTCGGGATGGCTTCACAACTTTTATCTCGTACCGACTCAGCCACCGGAAGTCGGAAACGCACGACTCGTCCGCCGGTTCGCCAATCGGCTCGAAGACCACGATCGCCAGAACGGACTGGAACTTGACAAATCCGTTCATCTCGACCTCGGCATCCCAGAACAACAATTCAGACGCCGAAACGCTCCGACTCGGATATCCGGCGAACCGCTTCGCGTTGTACTGACCAAGGATTTTCGTTACTAGCCGATCGACAGCGATTCTTGGTATCAGGTAGTGCCGCTCGAACACTGCCGATTCTCCCGTTCCTGGGCCCTTCGCAGCCGTTCGCGCACGCGGCGTGCCATCCGCCGCGTGTCCTGATCAACCGTCTCAGACTGAAGCCGGCCGAGCCAAACGATCAGCCGGTCCGTTTGATGTGCCGTCAGTTCGAGAAGGATTCCCACTTTCGCCACCCTTGTTCAAAAATAACATTTGTTATTTTCCTGTCGGCTCGTCGCCCCACGCCTTCAGGATGTCACCCAAAGCCTTCGCGGCGACACCGTACGGCTCGAACTCCGGCTGGCACCTAGCCAGCAGCTCAAGCAGGGGCAACGTCTTCTCGGCCCTGTCTTTCTCGATTTTCAGCGTACGGACCCGCACTTCGCTACCTACTGTTCTTACTTGCATCTAGCAGCTCCTGTAAAAAGAGAAGACATTGGCGCCATCGGTTACAGAGCCTTGTTCGTCTTCTCGTGTCGAGCGGACAACGTCTTCTTCGTTTACATTAAGGATGTCGTCCGCTATCTGTTCCAAGAGAAGGCACTCGGCAATCGGTTACATCGGTACTTTCGCCTTCCCAACTCGCCGCGATGAACACTGGTACTTTCGGTATCAAAGGGGGGATCGTTCATCACCGGCATTGCTGCTTGACGAAGAGAAAGCCAACTCCTTAATCGGTTACATATAGACATTCGGCCTCTCGTCGCCGGCTGACATGGTAAAATTCGGTTCCAACAGCCTAGTCGTCAGCCACTTCATGTCAAAGAGAAAGCACGACGCTTATCGGTTACAATGCTGCCGTCGCCTTCTCGCCTTTCCGAGGATGAACATGGCCGTATTCGGCATCAAGGTGGGGTTCGTCCATCCCCGCCGTTCCACTCGATCCAAAGATTCTTCTGCAGCAGCTTCGTAGCCAGCAGCATCCCGTGCAGGTGGCACCTCATCGGCTTGTAGTCCGGATGATTCCCCGCGAACCGCACCTTCGCCTCGCTGTACCGCGTCTTGTACGGCCCATCCCTATTGTGCTTGATCAGCCCTTCCCCGATGTTGAACGCGATGCTCCGGCGGCGTGGTGAGTACCCGTATGCCTCCCACTCGGAAGACGGCAACTTCCCGTCCTTGCCGCTCCGCCAAGTCGCCCCCATCAGGGTCTTCCCATCGAAGCTCCACGGGGCGCAGCCCAGTCGCCGCCACACTTTCGCCGGGTTGGCGTAGTTCGCAAGGTCGCCCGTCTCGCCAATCATGACGGACATCATCGGCAGTCCGAACCCCTTCTGTTCCGGCTCCAAGACCCATTCGGCTACGGGCAGCTTCTTCGCATACGTCAGCATGACCTTTTCGAGTTCCTTCTTCGCGCGGTCGAACGCGTCGATGGCCAGCTTCCCAGTTCGCACCAAGTCGTCGATATCGGTACTCAGCTCTCCAGCCATGATCTGCTCGATGGCGTCGCTGGCCTTCTCGAACGCCGACCTCCGCTCCTTCTCGGGTTGGCCGCTGTGGTACCCGAACAACATCCCGGCCACCTTCGACTGCAGCCGGTTCGCGTTCATGATCCTCGACTTCATGTGCCACGCCCGGTGACGCTGAAGCCTCTGAAGCTCCTCGCAAATCGACCCTACGTCAACTCGTTTCCGCAACATGGTTTCCCCCTTGTGAAAGGTATCGGCAATGACGGACTCGGTTACATCACGAACCTCGCCGATACAAACAACCCACCGCCATGCCGTGCATCGGTTACAACGCTGCACTCGGCGGTGAGGACGTTCGCAAAGGCCGCCAAGGCGTCGGTCGGTTACATTACTCTTGTCGACGTCCAGTATATACGGAAGAGGACAGACGCGAAATCGGTTGCACGTTCTGGCTCGTCCTCTCTGCACTATCAATAGCCGCCAAACCCCCGCTCGGTTACACCGCTTTTGTCGGCGGCCATATCTTGCAGGCGACAACCATCCTTTCGGTCACACGTTCCTGATCGTCGCCTCTGCAGTTCTCAAAAGCCGCCAACAGCAGCCCTCGGTTACATCGAGTTCATCGGCGGCTCATTCAATATGGCGACACAACCGTTCTCGGTTTCAATCCCCGATTCGTCGCCACTGCGGCAAGAGCTAATGCGAACATCGGTTACACTCCCTCGCTCGCTTTCGCTCGTTTCCTCCTTCCGCCTCGCTTCGCACCGTTGCCGTCAGATGATGGGGCACATCCCGTCTCGGTTTCAAGCCTAACGTCGCCCGCACCGATCCCCTCCCTGATCTCGTAAATGATCTTCCGCAGCTTCGGCTCCTTCACCGCCTCCCGGACCATCTTCTCCGCCGGTACCATCGGGATCAGCCGCCTGCACAGCCTGGCGTTGAACATGTGCCCGTCCGCCCGGGCCGCCTCTCCATCGGCAATCTCTGGCAACTCCTTGCCGTAGATGTTGCCCAGCACCGTCTTGGAAATCAGCATGTCGTACGCCGACTGCAGAGCCCCGCTCACGGCCTTCGACGGTTGAGCCGAGATGCCGGGCGGCGCGACGTACCGCCCGGCGTCCTTCTTCTGCTCGTGCTTGTACTTGCTGCGGCAGTCGTAGACCAAGTCCGCGATCGCCTGGTGGATAAACGACTCGATCCAGTCCTTGAACTTCGGCATCTTCCGTATGCGAGACTCGGCCCGCTCGATCGCGACCAGCACGCTGTCCGGGTGCAGCCGCACCTCTTCGTTCACGATCGCCATCAGTTCGTGTGGGAATTGCATTCAATCCTTCTTTGTGAAAGGCGAGCACGGTTACTTTCGGTTACACGGCGCCGGTCGCTCGCTAGTGTTCAAATGCTGGCAGATTCGTAATCGGTTACATGCACCCTTTCGCCAGTCAAAATCGCGGTTGGCACTGCGGGTATCGGTATCAACTGGACCGTCGCCAACCGATTTGTCAAATGCGAGCATGGCAGCTTTCGGTTACAGTCCTGCCCTCGCTCGCTTGATTCCACGGCATTATCTCGCTCGGTTACAATCCAACGCTCGCCGGAGACGACAATGCAGGCACAGCTTCGGTCGGTTACATTACTTCGGTCGCCTGCTTTAGTTCATGGCTGACACCCACCCCCTCGATTACAAATGACCCCTCGTCAGCCATGCAATCCACCCATTCATTGTACCACGTCCGTTACTCTGTGTCAACGCCTATTTTTCTTCCGCTTATCTAGTTGCGGATAGACCTCTCGAACCCGCCGGTTCCAATCCCCCGAGTCCCGCTCCTTCGGACAAAACGGAAGCTTGTCCGGGTCCGGCCATCGGCCCGTGCTTTCCTTGAACATCGCCCGCGCGAAGTTGAGCGTCCGGCCCGTGTACATCGCTGGGTAAATGCACTGGAACCACCTCCGCACGTCGTCGTTCACGACCTTCTTCTGTCTCTGCTGGACCGTGACGGTCCGCATCTTCCCCTTCCCCATCACGATCCGTCGCATCGCCGGTGCCATTTCCTTGCCGCAGTTCGGACACGCCAACGCACCGCCGTCCAGCTTAGTCGGCCGCTCCCACGGACTGAGCGTGTAGGCACACGCCGGGCAGCTCCACGGCTCCGGCGGCGATTCGTTCTTCCGCTGCTTCACCAAGTCTCTCGTGGTCACGTCCGGTTTGTCCGGCCACAGTGGGTCCTCGTCCGGATGGATGTGCCTCCACACGTTGCCGCTGAAGTCTAGCCAGATCGCGTGCTCCTTGCCGGGCGCCGGCCTGCGAATGCGGCCCACTTTCTGCAGGAACGTCCGCAATTGATAGCACGGTGTCAAGTCAATCCCGACCGTCGCGGCCGGAAGGTCCCACCCTTCACGAAGAACACTCACGCTGCACAGTACCCGCAGATCGCCGGCGGCAAACCGCTCGAACAGCCGCAGCCGCTCCGTTCGCTCTGTATCCGCAGTGATCACTTCAGCCGTGTAACCACGCCGCTGAAACTCCTTTGCGATCCCGCGGGCGTACACGACCTTCGGCGCGAAGCAGACAGTCGGCAGGTGACAATAGGGCCGCCACCACTCGAACACGTCCGCAAAGATGATCAGCTCCTCCATCCTCGTCGCGACCCAGGCCCGGCTGTACTCGCCACCAGAGAACTTCACGTCCTTCGACAGATCCGGCTCGAATGGTGCAATGCACTTGGTCCGCAAGATAAACCCATCTGCCAACAGTTGACTGTTCTTTATCGGCTCAACCCACTTCCGCCAGAGCGGCCCGATCAGCGATTTCCCGGCCGGACCTACAGGCGTTGCCGTCATGCCGAGCCAAATGGCATCTGGATAGTGCGCGAAGAGACGCCGATAGGCAGCATTCATTTGGTGCGACTCATCGACGATGACCCAGGCAGCCAGTGGTAAATCCTGGAAGCCACGTCGCTGCAAAGTATGAATCGAAGCAACTTGGGCCGGTGCATCCGGATTCGTCGGGGTATCGGCCATGATCACCCCGACCGACAGTTGCATCTTCCGACACGTATCAGCCAACTGATCGACTACGATCCGCCGATCCGTCACGACCAAGATGCGACGACCCTTCTCCAGTACCCTCGCCCCGTACCAACCGATCATGACCGCTTTGCCGGATCCTGTCGCCGCGACGCCGATTACGCGACGGAATTCTCGCAATGCCGAATTGATGACTTGTGTGAATCTAACTTGGTATGGTCGTAGTGAAATCATCGGTTCTTCATTGCGAATTGACAAGCGTTTTGTCAGAGACACGCCCGTAGCGTTCAACCCATACGCCACACATCCGTCCTGGTCCAGCGATTATCGTAATGATGTTCCCGTTCTTCGCCTCAATCTGGAATTCGACTTTGTGCACTGCCAGCACGTCGTTATTCTTCAACAGCAACGCATGACATACACGTATCCAATAGTCCGTCAATGCCAGCACTGACTCCGGTATGTGGCCCATCGGTATACTCACTTTCTCCTCGCGTCACGTTTCGGTTTCGAAAAAGCCCGAGGCCCCAGCCCCATATTTGCCTACCCTTGCAGTTTGGAACTGTTTACGGGCCTCGGGGTGCTGTGATGACACGGCCGAATGACTCTCTCCAGAGTTACTTGCGCCATCACAGCTCCTGCAACGTGCAGGAAACACTCATTACCACTTATCGCCACCAAGATTCGCCCACGTTACTATAATCGAGACGATCATGATCACTAGAATCACAGCATACGACACTAGTTGTTCCAGTAGCATGGTTGCTCCTTCCGGTTGGGTTCTTTCGGAGATTCGCTTCAACACATCACCTTGTCTGGCGGCCCACACCGCGGGCACTCGTTGCACCACGGACTAAGCGATGCCCCGCACCTGGAACAGATCCACCCCGTTCGCTGCTGCATGGTGCCGCTTTCCATGTTTGCACACCGAGGGCACAACGGCCCCACGGAATCCACCCAGGTGGCATTTAAATCTAATGGTAGCCCGCAGCGGATGCAATACACTGGCGGCAATGTACTACTCATTCTGTGATCACCCCATCAGTTGCTGGTGCCCTCGGGTCTAGCCCAAGCAGTCGGCATCTGTCACACACGTTAGGTCTCGGCTTGTTGTACTCATCGAAGCATTCGCACAGCGAATCCTCCAGGAACTCTTCCAGTTCCTTAACTCGCCTTTCCAATTGCCATACGTAACTGTCGCTATATGAACCAACCATATTTCACTGTCCTTCTCAAAAAGCCCGGCCCCCATGGCTGGCCGGGCGCCGTGGTTATCGGCCCCCACACGCCTCCCATCTGCGTTCACCAGTCCCTGCGCGGTGCCTCTCCGGCTCCCGGCCCTGCCGATCGGACAGGGAATGCAGTGCGCCCGCGTGGATGAACACGGTAGCGCTGCCGACCGGGGACATCAGCCATGGTTT
>Ga0214473_10010278_pt1 | contig 11016 bp, 9 predicted proteins | sample RVTome_7_FD_203509 | JGI IMG/M metagenome (GOLD analysis project Ga0214473, IMG submission 203509) | Soil microbial communities from uranium-contaminated site in the Upper Colorado River Basin, Wyoming, United States - RVT98D197 | ecosystem: Environmental > Terrestrial > Soil > Contaminated >...
CTCCGCCGGCGCCGGCGGCGTCCGCCCGCGCCGGAGCAGGGCTCGCACCCGCGCCAGCAGCTCGGCAAAGGAAAAGGGCTTGAGCACATAGTCGTCGGCGCCGAGATTCAGCCCTTGCACCCGGTCGGCGATCTCGTCACGGGCGGTGAGGAACAGGATCGGCGTGGTGAGCCCCTGCTCCCGCCAGCGCCGGCAGAGCGTGAAACCGTCCCCGCCGGGAAGCATCACGTCGAGCACGATGGCGTCGTACTCGTTCACGGAGACGGCCTCGTCGGCGCTCTCGGCGTCGGGCGCCACGTCGACCGCGAAGCCCTCCTCGGAGAACCCGCGCCGCAGGTAGGCGGCGGCGGGAGCCTCGTCCTCGACGATCAGGAGCTTCATCGGCGGCCCTCGACTCAAATCTAGCGCACCATCCGATACAACCGCAGCGGAAAGACGAGCCGCTGCGTCGGCGGCAAGGATGAATGACTTTTCATGCGCGCTTCATCCTCTCTTCATCGGCTCCGGCGCACCCTGGATCCATGACCGAGCCCGCCCGGGACAGCGCGAGACGTCGGCGACGCCGCCCCGGGCCGGACCAGAGTCGCCGAGACATTACTCGAGACACGGGAGGAGCATCGTGAAAACTGCCCCTGGACTGCCGCTCGTGGCCATGACGGTGGCCGCCGCCGCCCTGCTGGCCCTCGTTCTTGCCGCCAGCCCGGCGTCCGCCGACATCATGTTCGGCACGCTGAGCAACTTCGACGTGTTCAACGATACGGGCGAGGAGACGCACGGCTTCGAGATCGAGCTGGACGACATCTCGAGCGCGAACGTGGTCTACACGTTCGGGGGCGCGTATAGCCGCTACGGCAACCCGATCGTGACCGATTTCCCCGGCGGTGTCTACGTCCGCTACGAGAGCCCGTATGCCCCCGGCACGGGGTTCACCCAGGCCACCCCCCTGGCGCCCAACCCCGTCACCCCAACGGCGGGCCACTCGTGCTATAACGGCGGCCCAATCGGCAACTATGCGACGAGCGGTTGTGAGCACTTCGGTGTCAGTGTGAGCGGGAGCCCGACCAAGACCGTCTACAGGTGGCTGATCGCCGATCCGGCCAATCCAGGCGCCCTCCAGCCCGCAGGAACCAAGGTCAGCATCCCGGCACCCGTGTGGAATGTCGTGCCTCCGGCAGTTCCCGGCAATCCGCCCGTGGTACAGGCGGTCATCCAGGCCGAGCCCGTGCCGCCGGCGTTCGAGTTTGGTGAAGCGCAATGGGTGAAGGTGTTCGTGACGGAGACGCCCAATCAAGCCGAGCTCGACCATCTCGTGACCGACGACCCGGCCGTCCCGCAGGAGCCGATCGAAGTCGAGATCGAGTGGGTCCTCTTGCAAGCCGACGCGGGAAAGGCGGGGAAGAACAACGAGCTGGCCCAGGAGGCCCCGCTGGGCGGGGGTCATGAGTCGATCACGCGCCGTTACGAGTTCTACAAGTATGCCGGGGCCTACGACCCGGAGACCAATGAGGCGCTCTGCGACGATCCGACGAGCGGGTTGCCGGAATGCGGCGTGCCCGACGCCGATGGCATCGCCGGCGTGGGCGAGTATATCGGCGCCCAGATGGCCGCGCTCAATCTGAACCCCCCCGTGGTTCCCACGGTGAGCCTCTCGGTGACCGCGACGGGCGCCGGCAGCGGTACCGTGACGAGCGCGCCGCCGGCCATCGACTGCGGGGTCACGTGCACGGCGCCCGTCGACGCGGGCGCGCCGGTCACGCTGACGGCCGCGCCGGCGGCGGGGTCGTTCTTCGCGGGCTGGGGAGGCGACTGCGCGGGAACGGAGTTGACGACACTCATCACGCCGAGCGTCGATGCGAGCTGCACCGCGGCGTTCGAGCTCCTCGCCGCGAGCGCGGATCTGTCGGCCTCGGCGAAGCAGTCCCCGGCCAAGAAGCCGCAGGCGGGGCACCGGGTCACCTACCATATCAAGGTCAAGAACCTCGGTCCGGCGCCCGCAGCCGGGGCCGTGCTCACGGTGGACATCAGCGGGCTCCCGGCGTCGGACCTGGCCTCGATCCACGCGCCCAAGGGCTGCGCCGTCTTGGGCGGCTCGGTCACCTGCCCGCTCGGTGACCTGAAGGCGGGCAGGACCGCTGCGAGATCGATCAGCGTGATTCCCAGCCTCCCGGGCACCATCGACATGACGGCGGACGCCACGTCCGGCACTCCCGATCCCGAGGGGGCGAACGATGTGGCGGCCATCGCGACGGTAGTCCAGTAGGAGGCGACCCTAGGACCCGGGCCGGACGGCTCACGAAAATGAGCCGTTCGGCCCATTCCCGCCCCGGGCGACTCCGGCTACGCTCCATCGAGCGTGAAGATCTACCTCGTCGCCCCCCGGAACCCCGAGTCCTTCTGGACCTTCGACCGCATCCTCCCGAGCCTGGGGAAGCGGTGCGTCTTCCCCAACCTGTCGCTGCCCACGGTGGCGGCCCTCACGCCTGCCGGGCACGAGGTCGTGCTCTGCGACGAGAACGTGGAGGCGGTGGACTGGAGCACCGACGCCGACGTCGTGGGCATCACCGGCTACGTCGTCCACAAGAAGCGGATCCTCGAGATCGCCGCCGAGTTTCGCCGGCGTGGGAAATTCGTCGCGGCGGGCGGGCCCTTCGCCACGCTGTGTCCGGAAGAGCTGCGGGGCCGCGTCGACGCGCTCTTCGTCGGCGAGGCCGAGTACACCTGGCCGCGCTTCCTCGAGGACTGCGCGGCGGGCCGCCCGCAGGCCGAGTACCGCCAGGACACGCCGCCCAGCATGCTCGATTCCCCCGTGCCCCGCTTCGACCTGCTCCGGACCGGCCGCTACCGCACCCTCACCATCCAGTTCGCCCGGGGCTGTCCCTATAGCTGCGAGTTCTGCGACATCATCGTGATGTACGGCCGGCGGCCCCGGACCAAGTCCGTGGCCCAGGTCCTCGCGGAGGTCACCGCCATCCACGCCCTCGGCAGCGCCAACATCTTCGTCGTCGACGACAACTTCATCGGCAACAAGAAGGAGGCCAAGGCGCTGCTCGCCGCCCTCGCCGACTGGCAGCGCCGGCGCGGCTATCCGATCGAGTTCATGACCGAGGTCTCGCTCAACGTCGCCCAGGACGACGAATTGCTCGCCCTCATGAAGCAGGCGAACTTCACCACGATCTTCGTCGGCATCGAGTCGCCGCGGGCGGCGAGCCTGGCGGAATCGAACAAGGCCCAGAACCTGCGCGAGGACATCCTGACGGCCGTCCACCGCATCCAGGCCGCCGGCATCCAGGTGATGGCCGGCATGATCGTCGGGTTCGACAGCGACGACGCCTCGATCTTCGAGGAGCAGTTCCGCTTCATCCAGGACGCGCGCATCCCCATCTCCATGACGGGCATGCTGAACGCCATGCCGAAGACGCCGCTCCACGACCGGCTCCGGGCGGCGGGCCGGCTGATCGCGGAGTCGGTCGGGGACCAGTTCGTCTTCACCAATATCGTGCCGCACGGGATGTCGCGGGTGGAGCTCTACGAGGGCTACCGGCGGCTGCTCCGCCGCCTCTACGCCTACGGCAACTACCGCCGGCGCTCGATGGCGCTCCTGCTCAACAAGGGCGCGATGATCCAGTCCCGTCTGCTGCCCGGGAGTGAGGACCTCGGCGTCCTGCTGCGGATGGCGTGGAGCTGCGTCCTGCGCGCCTCGCCGCGCCGCGCCTGGTTCACGCTGTCGATGATCGCGGAAACCGCGCTGCGGCGGCCGACGGCGCTGCGCGACGCCGTCACCCTCGCCCTCATGCACAAGCACCTGTACGAGTACATGCGCGACACGTCGCGACGCCTGGACGCCCTGATCCGGGAGCTCAGGTCGGTCGCCGCATCCTCTCCCGCCCGGCCGAGCTGATCCCGCAGGCCGCTCGAAAGGGCTGCGGGCTTTTCAGCGGCGAGTATTCCGAGCCAGAAGTCCGTTGCCTCGCGGCGCCGGGCGGGGCGGGGGGCCCTCTGCGCGGAACCGTGGCTTCTGCGCGCTGCCGGAGGCGCAAACCGCAATCTCGTGGCTCCTTGCGAGTGGGGCAACGGGTTGCGACTCAGCGTGTTCCGCGCAGAGGGCCCCCCGCCCCGCCCGGCGCCTTGTCGGCGGATCTTGCAGACAGGACGCTGGAGGAGCCGCGGCGGACCGCGGATCACTCCCGCGGAAAGCGCGGGGAGCGCCTGGAAAAGAACGCCTCGAGCCCCTCGGCGAAGTCCGGGCCGTCGGCGATACGCGCCAGGCTGTCGAGCTCGCGGTCGAGATGGTCGTCGAGGCGGTCCACCCCCGCCGCCTGGTTCACGAGCCCCTTGGCGATGCCGTACGCGCGGGTGGGGCCCTCCGCGAGCTTCCTCGCGAGGGCCAGCACGTGATCGTCGAACTCGAGGCGCTCCGCCGGCAAGACCCGGGTCACGAGGCCCATCTCGAGGGCGGCCCGCGCGTCGAGGCGGGGGTTGAGCAGGATCAATTCCATCGCCCGGCGCAGGCCGATGAGCCGCGGCAGGAAGAAGGTGGAGCTCTCGGCGCCGGTGAGGCCCGTCTTGTGGTAGGCCCACTCGAAGGTCGCGCGCTCGGAGGCGAACACGAGGTCACAGGCCATGGCGATGCCGAAGCCCCCGGCCGCGGCGACCCCGTCCACCGCCGCGATGAACGGCTTCGGGGCGCGCTTGATCTCGGAGATCGCGCTGTGGATGTACTCGAGGATCTGCTTGAAGATCTCGCCGTATCCAGGGGACATGGCCCGGGCCTCGGGGGACAGGTAGCCGATGTCGGCCCGCTCGCCGCCGGCCCGGATGTACTTGAGATCGGCCCCGCTGCAGAAGACGCCGTCCGAGCCCCGGATCACCACCGCCCGGATCTCCTCGTCGCGCGCGAACCCCAGGCCCGCCTTGCGGAAGTCCTGCGCCGTCTCCACGTCGAGCGAGTTGAACCGCTCGGGACGGTCGATGGTGATGACGCCGACCGCGCCCAGGCACTCCATCCGGATGTGCTTCATGCCCGATCCTCCTCGAGTCCGCCGGTCAGCAGATGCGGGGGAGCAGCTCCCCCTCCGGCTCGGACAGCAGGCGCCGTCCCACGCCGGTGTCCAGGATGACCGAGCCCGCGTGCTCGGCGATGCACGTCCCCACGATCTCCGCTTCCCGCCCCTGAGGATGCGCGCGCAGCGCCGCCAGCACCCGCTCGGCCGCCTCCGGCCTCACGCCCAGCACCGCCTTGCCTTCGTTGGCGACGTGCAACGGGTCGATGCCCAGGAGCTCTCCCGCGGCGCGGACCACCGGGCGCACGGGCACCTTCCCCTCCTCGAGGATGAGGCCCACGCCGCTCTTCTGGGCCATCTCCGAGAGCGCGCTCGCGAGGCCGCCGCGGGTCGGGTCCTTCATCGCCGAGAGCGCGCCGTCAGCGGCGGCGAGGGCCCGGCGGACGAGGTCGTTGAGCGGCGCCACGTCCGAGCGGAGGTCGCCCTCGAGCTCGAGACCGCGACGCAGCGCCAGGATGGCAAAGCCATGGTCGCCGACGGTCCCGGTCACGATGATCCGGTCCCCGGGCAAGAGGCCGGAGTCCGGCACCACGCGCCCGGTGAGCGCGATGCCGGTGGTGTTGAGGACGATGCCGTCGAGCTCACCCTTGCCCATCACCTTGGTGTCGCCGGTGACGATGGTGGCGCCGGCTTCCTGGCACGTGTCGCGGATGGACTTCTGGACGCGCTCGAGATCGGCCCGGCTGAAGCCCTCTTCCAGGATCACCGCGCAGGTGAGCGCCAGCACCTCCGTGGCGCCCATCATGGCGAGGTCGTTCACGGTTCCCGCCACCGCGAGCCGTCCGATGTCGCCGCCCGGGAAGAAGATGGGGTGAACGACGTGGGAGTCGGTGGTGACGACCAGCCACTGGTCGCCGAGGCGCAGCGCCGCCCCGTCGTCCATGGCGTCGAGGCCGATCCCGTCCACGGGCGCCTGGGCGAAGCCCTCGGCGAAGACCTGGCGGATCAGCGCGCGCATGGCGCGCCCCCCGGCGCCGTGCTTCATGCTCACCCGCTCGTCGACGAGCGGTCCGCGGGTCCTCATCCCACGCTCCTCAGATCCGGGTGGCCGCCGTACTGGTGCCAGATCTTGCAGGTGCCCTCGCTCGACACCATGCAGGCGCCGACCGGAGCGTCCGGGATGCACTCCTTGCCATAGAGCGCGCAGTCGGTCGGCGAGGCGATCCCGGCCATGATGTCGCCACAGATGCAGTGCTGGGCGAGGCTCGGCGGCGCCTCGTCCCAGAGGCCGGAGACGTCGATCCGGAATCGCCGCCGCGCGTCGACGTGCGCCCACTCGTCGCGGAGGCGCAAGTTGCCGTTCGGCACATGCGCGATCCCCCGCCACCGCCCGCCCATCGGCCGAAAGACCTTCCAGAGCTGCTCCTGCGCGCGGCGATTCCCGTCGCGGGTCACGCAGCGCGGGTACATGTTCTCCACGCGCGGCCGGCCGTCATGAATCACTTCGAGGAGCTTGACGAGCCCGGCGAGGATGTCGAGCGGCTCGAATCCGGCGACGACCACGGGGATGCGGTGCCGGTCGACAAAGCGCTCGAAGATCCCCCAGCCGGTGATGGTGGCGGCGTGTCCGGCGGCGAGGAAGCCCTCCACGCGCGTCCCGGGCATCTCGGCGACGATCTCCATGACCGGCGGGATGTACTTGTGAGCCGAGAGCACCGAGAAGTTCCCGGGCGGATCGCGCAGGATGACGGCGGCCGTCGCGACGGCGGTGGTCTCGAAGCCGGTGGCGAAGAAGACCACCTCCTCCGCCGTCGTTCGGGCCAGCTCCGCCGCCTGAGCGACGCTGTACACCACGTGGACCCGGGCGCCCTCGGCCTGCGCGTCGGCCAGCGATTTGGCCGTCCCCGGGACTCTGAGCATGTCTCCGTAGGTGGCGATGCGGACGCCCTGCCCCGCCAGCACCACCGCCTCGTCCACCTCCGGGCAGTCGGTGACGCATACCGGGCAGCCGGGGCCCATGATGACGTCGAGGCCCCGGGGGAAGACCGCCCTCAGACCGAACTTGGCGATGGCCTGCTCGTGGCTGCCGCACACGTGCATGACCGCGACCGGCGCGCGGCCGATCTGGGCGAGGAGGCGAGCCAGGGCGCCGGTGAGCGCCCGGGCCGTGGGCGGGTCGCGGAACTTGAGCTCGCCGGCCGCGGGGTCCGCGCTACGCGGAAGCATCCCCGGTTCCCCCGGTCGCGTGGATCTCGCCGCGAACGTCCGCGGCCATGATGTCATCGCCGGTCTCCCGCAGGAGCTGCTCGTAGAGCGCGAGCGTCTGGCCCACCTCCTCGGGCGGGATGCGGCGGATGGCGAAGCCCACGTGGTTCAGGATATAGTCGCCCGGCTGCACCGGCTCGTCCGCGAGGTCCAGCAGGATGGGCCGGCGGAGACCCCAGAAGTCGACCACCGCGACGAGCCCGTCCACCTCGAGCACTTTCCCCGGGACGCCCAAGCACATGGTGTTCTCCCGCTCGCCTCGTCACATGCCCGCGAGCACGGCGTGGGCGACCGCGGCTTGACCCAGCGCGATTCCGCCGTCGTTGGGGGGGACGAGGTGGTGCGTGAACACCTCGAATCCGGCCCGGACGAGCCCGCGGCGGGCGGCGCCCAGCAGCGTGACGTTCTGAAAGACGCCGCCGCTCAGCGCGACGCGAGTGAGCCCGGCCGCCGAGCGGATCCGCTCGCACACCGTGACGATGGTCGCCGCCATGGTCCAATGAAACCGGGCCGCGATGACCGGCCCGGGAGCGCCGGCCAGGAGGTCGGCGACGATCCCGCGGATGATCGGGCCCGGATCGACCACGGCGGGCATCTCCCCGGCGATCGCCACCGGGTACGTGCCTTCCGCGCTCGGGTCCACCAGCGCTTCGAGCGCCATGGCCGCCTCTGCCTCGTACCGGGCCCGCTGGCGCGCCCCGAGGATGGAGGCCACCGCATCGAAGAGCCGGCCCACGCTCGACGTGAGGGGCGCATTGACACCGCGCTCGATCTGCCATCCGATGGCGCGCCGCTCGGCGTCGGTGGCTTCGCGGACCGGCGGCAGGCTGGAGGGCCACTCGCCGCACGCGGCGGAGAGGTGGGCGAGCGCCATCCGGAAGGGCTCCTGCGTCGCGCGATCGCCGCCCGGCATGGGCACGTAGCCGAGATGACCCGCGCGCGTGAACCGGGCGTAGTCGGCCACCAGGAACTCCCCGCCCCAGATCCTGCCGTCGCGGCCGTATCCCGTGCCGTCGAAGGCCACGCCGATGACCGGTCCCGTGAGCCCGTGCTCGGCCATGCACGCCGCCACGTGGGCGTGGTGGTGCTGGACGGCCACGCGAGGGAGGTCGGGGTCGAGCTCCTCGGCATGGCGTGTCGAGAGGTAATCGGGGTGGAGATCGTGCGCCACGGCCTCGGGGTGGATCCGGAAGAGGGCGGCCATCCGCTCCACCATCCGGCCGTACGAGACATAGGTCTCGAGCCTCTCGAGGTCGCCGATATGCGGACTCATGAAGGCATACCGCCCGCGCGTGAGACAGACCGTGTTCTTCAGCTCGGCGCCGCAGGCGAGAATCGGGCGAGCCTCGAACGGCAGGCGCACGGGGAAGGGCGCGTAGCCGCGCGACCGCCGAATCGGCAGCTCGCCGCCGGGCGCCACCCGGGTCACCGAGTCGTCACAGCGGACGTGGATCGGGCGGTCGTGAAGCAGGAAAGCATCGGCGATGCCCTCCAGTCGCGTCAGCGCGTCGGCGGCCTCATGGGCGATCGGCTCGTCGCTGCGATTGCCGCTGGTCATCACCAGCGCCCGCAGGGCCGCCCCCTCGCCCCGGAAGAGCAGGTGATGCAGCGGCGAGTAGGGCAGCATCAGCCCGAGCCAGCCGAGGCCGGGCGCGACGGAGGGCGCGATGGCCGACGCCGGGCGCTCCCGCAGGACGACGATGGGCCGCGCCGGCGAGGTGAGGAGCGCGCGCTCCTCTTCGGACACGACCGAGATGCGCTCCGCCTCGGCCGGATCCGTCACCATGAGCGCGAGGGGCTTGGCCTCCCGCCCTTTCCGCTCCCTGAGGCTCCGGACGGAGGCCTCGTTCGTCGCGTCGCAGGCGAGATGAAAGCCGCCGATCCCCTTGATGGCCACGATGGAGCCGCCCGCGAGCAGGCGCCGGGTCTCCGCCAGCGGGTCACCCGCGAGCGCCCGGCCCCGCGCATCGACGAGGCTGAGACGTGGCCCGCAGGCGGGGCAGGCATTGGGCTGGGCGTGAAAGCGGCGATCCCCCGGGTCGTCGTACTCGGCCCGGCAGGCCGCGCACATCGTGAAGCCGGCCATGGTCGTGCGCGGACGGTCGTACGGGACCGCGCGGATGATCGTGAATCGCGGCCCGCAGCGGGTGCAGTTGGTGAACGCGTAGCCGAAGCGCCGGTCGCGCGGATCCATCACCTCCCGCAGGCATTCGTCGCACGCGGCGACGTCGGGCAAGACCGGCTGGAACCCGTTCCCGTCGACGGACGCCTGGATCTCGAACGCGCCGCGCCCCTGCGGCGCCAGGTCCTCCGCGCAGAGCCCGTCGATGCGGGCGAGCGCCGGCCGCTCGCCCACGAGCGCGTCCACGAAGGCATCCACGGCATCCGGCGCCCCCTCGACCTCGATCTCGACGCCGGCGGCCGTGTTGCGCACCCATCCGGCAAGCCCGCCGCGCACGGCCAGCCCGTAGACGAACGGCCGGAACCCGACGCCCTGCACCACGCCCTCGACGCGGATCCGGCGGGCGGTGAGCACGCTCATCGCGCTCGCGCGGGCTCCGCCGCCTCCCACCAGATCGGGGGCGGGGGCGCGGCCGCCGCCGGCGCGCCGGGCGCCCCCCAGCGCCCGAGCTCGTCGAGCACCTCGGCCTGGAGCCGCGGGAGCGCCTCGGCCACGCGGGGCGAGAAGCCGGTCCCCGGCTCGAGCCGCTCGGGCTCGATGCCCCACAGGACGACGGACGGCGGCTCGCGACCCATCAGCCACGCCGCGGCCAGCAGGTCCTGCACCCCGATCTGGTGGGGCGAGACCTTGAGGTCGAGGGCGGCGGGAACCTCGTCGCCTTCGAGGCGGACGACGTCTCCGGGCGCGCGCCCGGTCCGGACGGCGTCGATCAGCAGGAGCCGCTCGACGCCGTCGAGCCGCGGCAGCAGATCGAGCCCGAGCGTGCCGCCCTCGAGGACGGAGACCCACTCCGGGAACTCGAAGCCGCGCCTCAGCGCCTCCGCCACCCACACGCCGATTCCCTCGTCGCCCAGCAGGACGTTGCCGAGCCCCAGGACGAGGGTGCGCGCCCTCACGCCTTGCGCCTCGCGAGCTTGTAGCCGGTGAGGATGCTGATCAGGATCCCGGTGCGCTCCTCGGCGTCCATCAGGACGGCGCTGTAGACGTGGTGCACGGCGAAGCCCAGGAGCAGCCACATGATCATGTGGTGGGTGAGCCGCACCGCCGGCGCGCTCATCACCGAGAAGACCCAGCCGAAGGCGACCGTCCGCCAGCCGCCGCCGCCGAACGACTGGAGCGCGAAGCCGGTGAGGATCTCCAGGAGCATCAGCGTCACCACGAGCGAGTAGGTCGCGCCGGCGAGCGCATTGTGTCCGACCTCGCGCGGCGGCCGGCGACGGATGAAGGTGTAGTAGAGAAAGGTCCGGGCGAGATCACGCCGTCCCCGGGCGCCGAAGTACGGGAACAGCGCCCGCCAGGAGGCCCATTCGGCGCCGGCGAACGCCCAGTACGTGCGCAGCGCGATGCTCGCGATGAACACGTACGCGGTGATCCGGTGGGCGCCGCGGACCCACGCCATCAGGTAGACGGAGCCGCCGAGAACCGGGTTGCCGATGTAAAAGCCCGTGCCGGACAGGGTGAGGATCGCGAACACGTTGACCCAGTGGGTGAGCCGCACCGGGACCTCCCACACGTACACGCGGTCGGCGTCCATGGCCCGTCTCCTACGCCACCTGGATCCGGGTGATC
>Ga0214473_10010279_pt1 | contig 11016 bp, 10 predicted proteins | sample RVTome_7_FD_203509 | JGI IMG/M metagenome (GOLD analysis project Ga0214473, IMG submission 203509) | Soil microbial communities from uranium-contaminated site in the Upper Colorado River Basin, Wyoming, United States - RVT98D197 | ecosystem: Environmental > Terrestrial > Soil > Contaminated >...
GATACACGCGCGCGCGCCAGCCGCGCCCCTCGAGCCGCTCCGTCTCTTCATCCGCCTGCTTGCGCGTGGGCGCGTAGACGATCGCCGTCCCGCGCCCCTGCCCCGGGCCGCCGAGCGCCTCGGCCAGCGCATCGTCCACGCCGCGCTCGCGCTCGCGCCGGCTCCCGATCTCGGCCGCGCGCAGCGCGAGATTGGGACGCGCGAAGCCGCGGACGATCTGGGGCGTGTCGGGAGGCAGGCCGAGCCGCGCCACGATCTCGTCGCGCACGATCGGCGTCGCCGTCGCCGTGCACGCGAGCACTCGGGCGTCCGGCAGGTCGGCGAGCACGGCGCCGATCCCGAGGTACTCGGGCCGGAAGTCGTGGCCCCACTCGCTGATGCAGTGGGCCTCGTCGACGGCCACGAGCGGGCAGTCGAGATCCCGCAAGAGGCCCCGGAAGCCGGGGAAGGCCAATCGCTCGGGGGCCACGTAGACGAGGGAAAAGCGCCCCGACCCCGCCTCCGCCATGCGGCGGCGCATCTCGCCGGCGTCGAGCGTCGAGGCGAGGAAGGTCGCCGGCACGCCGCGAGCGACGAGCGCCTGCACCTGGTCGGTCATGAGGGCGACGAGGGGCGAGACGACGAGCGTCGTGCCGGAGAAGAGGGTCGCGGGAAGCTGGTAGGTCAGGCTCTTGCCGCCGCCGGTGGGCGCGACCAGCAGCAGGCGGCCGCGCTCGAGCAGGGTCTCGATCGCCTCGCGCTGGCCCGGCCGGAAGGCCGCATAACCGAGCCGGCCGAGGGCGGCGTCCAGACCCGTCGCGGCCGCCCCCGCGCTCGGCGGGAGCGGCCGGGCAGGGCCGCGCGAGATCACTTGGCGTAGCGCTTCTGCCACTCGGCGAGGATGCGGTCGCGGTTCTTCGCGGACCAGTCGAAGTCGTTGGGGTAGACGACCTTGCTGATGTCCTTGGGCAGGCCCTCGGGCGCCGGGATGCCGGCGATACCGACGGCGGCGAAGTACTTCGCGTACAGCCGCATGGCCTCCTCGCTGGCCGCCCAGTCGAGGAACTGCTTGGCGGCGGGATTCTTGGCGCCCTTCCTGGTGAGCCCATTGGCCTCCATCTCGTACCCCGAGCCCTCCTTGGGGAGAATCATCTCCACGGGCGCGCCCTTCTTCTTCATCTCGAGCGCCACGTACTCGAAGGACACGCCGACGGCGCGCTCGCCGGCGGCGGCGTCCTTGCAGGGCTTGGAGCCGGACTTCGTGTACTCGGCGATGTTCGTGTTGAGCGCGTCGAGGTACTTCCAGCCCTCTGCTTCCCCCATGCGCTGCAGGATGGAGGCGACGGAGAGATACCCGGTGCCCGACGACGCGGGATTGGGCATGACGACGTGGCCCTTGTAGGCGGGCTTGGTCAGGTCGGCCCACGACTCCGGCCGGGGCAGGTTGTTCTTCTTCGCGCTCTCGGTGTTGAAGCAGAAGGCGGAGATGTAGATGTCGATGCCGGTCCAGGCGGGCGGGTTGGCCTTGTCGCGGAACAGGGGCAGGATCCTGTCGAGTCCCTTGGGCGCATAGGGCTCGAGCAGCCCCGCGTTCTTGAAGATCAGCATATTCGTCGCCCCCACCCCCCAGATCACCTCCGCCTGCATATTGTCCTTCTCCGCCATGAATCGCGCGGAGATGTCGCCGGTGGACAGGCGCAGGATCTTGAGCTCGACACCGGGCAGCGACTTGCCGAGCGTCTTCATGTAGTCGGTGATCTGCTCGTTCTCGATGGCGGTGTAGACGACCACCGTCTGCTTCTGGGCGAGCGCCGGTCCCGCCGCGAGGGCGGCGAAGAGGGCGGTGGTGAGGGTGAACGCTGCCGCACGGAGCATGCGCCGCATCATAGGAGCCTCCTTGGCATGAGAGTCACTCGAGCCGCCCGAGCCTACCACGGGATCGTTGCCGCCGTATTACTGCGCCATGAAGCCGCCGTCGATGATCATCTCGGCCCCCGTCATGAACGAGGACTCGTCGGAGGCGAGGAAGAGCGCGGCATAGGCGATGTCGCGCGGCCGGCCGATGCGCCCCAGCGGGATCCCCGTCTTGAACTCCGCCCGGAGCTCGTCGGTGAGATACGGGGCCTGGAGCGGCGTCTCGACGATGCCGGGATGGATGACGTTCGAGCGGATACCGTCTCGGGCGAACTGGATGGCCAGCGACTTGTTGAGCGAGATGAGGCCGCCCTTGGCCGCGGTGTAGGCGTCCTGGGCGCGCGTGAACCCGGCGAGCGCCGACACCGAGCCCACGAGGATGATCGACCCGCCCCCGGACGCCCGCAGACGCGGGATCCCGTGCTTGGTCACCCAGAACACCGACTTGAGATTGATCGCCATGACGCGGTCCCACTGAGCCCCGTCCGTCTCCAGCACCGAGCGGTCGCGGTCCTTCCAGAGCACGCCGGCATTGTTGTAGAGGACGTGGAGCGCCCCGAAGCGCCGCGCCCCCTCGTCGACCATGCGCGTGACGTCGGCCTCGAGGGCGACGTCGCCCACCACCGCCAGCGCCTCGCCCCCCGCCTTCGCGACGAGCGCGACCGTCTCCTCGGCCGCCGCCTTGTCGATGTCGCCCACGACGACGCGGGCGCCTTCCTCGGCGAAGAGAATGGAGGCCTCGCGGCCCATGCCCATGCCGGCACCCGTGATCAGCGCCACCTTGCCCCTCAGTCGCGAACCCATCGTCTCTGCTCTCCCCTGCCCTCGCCTCTCGTCCCCCTCACCTCTCGTCCCCCTCGCCTCTCGTCCCCCTCACCTCTCGTCCCCCTCACCTCTCGTCCCCCTCACCTCTCGTCCCCCTCACCCTGCCCTCTCCCCCTTCGGGGGCGAGGGTTTCAGGCGGGGGCGAGGGTTTCAAGCCCCCTCTTTCCTCCGGGGAGAGGGCCGGGGTGAGGGGCTCAGATGCGCTCGAAGTGGCGGATCAGCTCCCAGTCGGTGACCGCCTGGTCGAAGGCCTGCTGCTCGAGTCGCCCGTGATGCAGATAGTGCTCCACGACCTTGGCGCCGAACGCCTCCTTCGCCACCCGCGAGCGCTCCAGCTCGTCGAGGGCCTCGCGCAGCGTCTTGGGCACCTGGGCAAGCGTGGCGTCCTCGTAGGCATTGCCCTCGTACAGCCTCGGCGGCTTGAGCTTCTTCTCGATGCCGTGAAGGCCGGCGGCGATGGTCGCGGCGAAGGCGAGGTACGGGTTGGCATCGGCGCCGGGGATGCGGTTCTCCACCCTGAAGCCCGCCCCCTCGCCGCAGAGCCGGAAGCCGCAGGTCCGGTTGTCCCAGCCGCAGGCGATCCGCGTCGGCGCGAAGCTCCCCGCCTGGTAGCGCTTGTAGGCGTTGATGGTCGGCGCGTAGAAGTAGGCGAGCTCGCGCGCCATGGCCATCTGGCCGGCCAGCCACTGCTGGAAGAGCGGCGTGCCCGCGCGCGAGCCGTGGGCGGCGAAGAGGTTCTTCCGCCCGCGCGGGTCCCAGACCGAGGAGTGCAGGTGGCAGGAGGAGCCGGCGGCACCCATGTCGTATTTCGCCATGAAGGTGACGGAGGCGCCCTGCGCCCACGCGATCTCCTTCACCCCGTGCTTGTAGAGCACGTGGCGGTCGGCCATCTCGAGCGCCTCCGCGTAGCGCAGGTTGATCTCCTCCTGCCCCCGCCCCCACTCGCCCTTGGAGAACTCCACGGGCACGCGCGCCGCCTCCATGTGGTTCCGGATGGCGCGGACGAGCCCTTCTTCCTTCGAGGTCTGGAAGATGTGGTAGTCCTCGAGGTAGCCCGAGACGGGCGTGAGGCCGTGGTAGCGCTTGGCCCGCGCCTCGTCGAAGGACTCGCGGAAGAGATAGAGCTCGAGCTCGGAGGCGGTCTTGACGAGCAGGCCGCGCTTCGCGGCGCGCTCGATCTGGCGGCGGAGCACCCAGCGCGGTGACTCCTCGATGGGCACGCCCTCCTCGGTATAGACGTCGCAGAAGACCAGCGCCGTCTTGGACAGCCACGGGACGAGGCGCCAGGTGGCGAGATCGGGCACGAGCTTCATGTCGCCGTAGCCGCGCTCCCACGAGGCGAGCTTGAAGCCCGGCAGGGGCTCCATCTCCATGTCGACGGTGAAGAGGTAGATGCAGGCGTGCACGCCGCCGGCGAGGACGTGGTCGAGGAAGTACCGCCCCACCACCCGCTTGCCCATGAGGCGCCCGAGGCCGTCGGCGAACACCGTGAGGACGGTGTCGACCTCGCCCCCGCGGATCAGCGCCTCGAGGCCCTTGGGATCCACTCGCTCATCCGTCACTCGCCAACCTCCCGCCGTCACCGCGGAGAGACACCAGCGCCCTCGTGAGAAGCGCGGCAATCTTAGCGGGGAATCCGCAGCGAGGCAAGCGTCCCTCCGCGCGCGGCAGTGCCTCAACTCCTCGGTGTGCGCAAGACAAAGCGCCGGGCGGGGCCGGGGGCCCTCTCCCTGGAACACGCTGAGTCGCAACCCGCTGCCTGCACTCGTAAGGGGCCACGAGACTGAGGTCTGTGCCTTCGGGAACCCGCAGAAGCAACGGTTCCAGGGAGAGGGCCCCCGGCCCCGCCCGGCGCCGCGAGTCGACGGGCTCCAGCGTCGAGACGCCAGCCCGTCAGAGGCACCACCCGCGCGCGAGCCGACTGCTCAAAGCAGCGATATGCACGGTGGCTCCAGGCCGCGGCTGGGCAGGGTCGACCACCACTGGGCCTGCCGCTTCGAGCGCCGGCTTCGCCGGCGCAAGCCGTTCTGTGGGGGAGGCTCGGAGGGGGCCGTCAGGCCCCCTTCGATCATCAAGGCTCGGAGGGCGCCGTCGAGGCCCCCTCCGACGCCTATCCGCCGGGCATCGCGATGGGCACCGGAGGGATGAGGAGGATGAGCAGCACCAGGCAGAAGACACCGACCGCGTAGCGCTCCCGTGACAGAGGGGTCAGGTCGTCGAGCGGCGGGGCGTGGTGGAACCCGATCAGCAGGAAGACGAGCCCCGCGAACACGATCCAGTTGAGCGACTCCGCGATGGCGCCGAGAGCGAGCAGGCCGAAGAACGTCCCGATCGACACGAAGCGATGGGCGGGGCCGAAGAGGGCGTAGGCGATGCGCCCGCCGTCGAGCTGGCCGACGGGGAAGAGGTTGAGGGCGGTCACGAAGAGGCCCACCCATCCCGCCAGCGCCACCGGGTGGACGAACACGTCCATGCCTCCGGGGATGTCTCCGAAGACGAGGTAGGTCATGAAGCGCATGAGCAGGGAGTCGCCGAACGTCATCCCCCCGCCCTCGGGCACGACCCCGACACGCGACCAGCGCAGGCCGATCCAGAGCGCGGGGAGGGCCACGATCAGGCCCGCCAGCGGCCCCGCCACCGCGATGTCGAAGAGCGAGTTGCGGTCGCGCGCGGGCGAGCGCATGCGGATCACCGCCCCCAGCGTGCCGAACAGGAACAGGGGCGGGGGCGCGGGGATGAAATACGGCAGGCTCACCGAGGCGCCGTAGGCGCGCGCCGTGAAGTAGTGGCCGAACTCGTGCGTGCCCAGGATGCCGAGCAGGGTGACCGCGAAGGGAAGCCCCTCGAGCAGGCGCGCGGGCGAGCGCAGGGGATTGAAGGTCACGAAGGGGAACGACCCCGCCACCAGGCAACCGGCGGCGACCGTCGAGAGCACGGTGAGGAGGAAGAGGACGACGTTCACCACGGGCCGCGAGCGCTCCACGACGGCGGCGAGCGGCGTGGCCTGCACCCACGTGACGCCCTTGTCGCGCTTCAGGAAGGGTGTGTAGCCGTACGGCTTGAACCGCGCTTCGAGGAGCCGGAGCGCGCGCGCGGGCGGGTGCAGCAGCTCCCCGCTCCACATGATCGTATACCCCTGGGCCCGGCGCTCGCGCGCGACGAACAGGTCCTGCATGCTCAGCCGCAACGTCTCCTCGGTCAGGAGGAGCGGCCCGGGTCCCTCCGGGATCACCGTCGGCGCGGCGCGACGGGCCAACGGCCAGGCGAATGGCCAATACCGCATGGACCGAGGTTACCACATGGCGAGGGCGGCGACGGCCTGCCGGGCCCCCGGCAGGCCGGCCTCGAGGTAGACGACACCGAGAACGGCCTCGAGCGCGGTGGCGAGCACCGATTCCTTGGCGTGGCCGCCCGTGAGCTGCTCGCCGCGCCCCAGCCTCACGTGAGCGCCGAGGCCGAGCACCTCGGCCCAGCGCGCGAGGTTCGCGCCCGAGACGAGCTCGGCGCGCTCGGTCGTGAGGGCGCCGACGGATGCCCCCGGCGCCGCGCGCCAGCGATGCTCGGCGACGACGAGGGCGAGGACGGCATCGCCCAGGAACGCGAGGCCGTCATTGCCGACGGCGGGGGGATGCTCGTTGGCGTAGGAGCTGTGGGTGAGCGCCTGATCGAGGAGGCCGCGGTCCCGGAAGGCATGGCCCAGGCGCGCCCCCAGCGCGCCCGGGGCGTCGCCGGCGCTGGTCAACTACGGGCGGTACTTCCGGAACACGAGCGTCGCGTTGGTCCCGCCGAAGCCGAAGGCATTGCTGAGCGCCACCTCCACGTCCTGCTTGCGGGCATGGTTGGGGACGTAGTCGAGGTCGCAGTCCGGATCGGGCGTCTCGTAGTTGATCGTCGGGGGCAGGATGCCGTGGTGGATCGCGAGCGCGGTGGCGATGGCCTCGACCCCGCCGGCGGCGCCGAGGAGATGTCCCGTCATGGACTTCGTGGAGGACACCGCGAGCTTCCTGGCGTGCTCGCCGAACACGCGCTTGATGGCGATGGTCTCGAACTTGTCGTTGTAGGGAGTCGAGGTGCCGTGGGCGTTGATGTAGCCGACGGCGGCCGGCGCGAGCCCGGCGTCGCGGAGGGCGGCGGCCATGGCGCGGGCGGCGCCGTCGCCCTGCGGATCGGGCGCCGTCATGTGGTGCGCGTCGCCCGTCATCCCGTACCCGACCAGCTCCGCGTAGATCCGCGCGTCGCGCGCGAGCGCGTGCTCGAGCGACTCCAGGATCACGAGGCCGCCGCCCTCGCCGCACACGAAGCCGTCCCGGTTGGCGTCGAAGGGGCGGGACGCCTTCGCGGGCTCGTCGTTGCGCGTCGACATCGCCTTCATCTGGCAGAAGCCGGCGATCGTCAGCGGGACGATCATGGCCTCCGCGCCGCCCGCGATCATCACGTCGGCGTCTCCGCGCTCGATGAGCCGCATGGCGTCGCCGAGGGCATGATTGCCGGTGGCGCACGCGGTCACCACGGAGGAGTTGGGCCCCTTGGCGCCGAACCGCATCGAGATCAGGCCCGACGCCATGTTGATGATCAGCATCGGGATGAAGAACGGCGACACGCGGTCGGGTCCCTTGGCGTTGAGGACGTCGTGGGTGTCGAGGAGCGTGGTGATCCCGCCGATGCCGGAGCCGACGAGGACCCCGAAGCGGGTGCTGTCGACCGTGTCCGTGTTGAGGCCGGCGTCCTCGACGGCCATGACCGCGCAGGCGATGGCGTACTTGAGGAAGGGATCGAGCTTGCGGTCGTCCTTCTTGTCGATGTACTTGAGGGGCTCGAAGCCCTTCAGCTCACCGGCGATGCGCGTGGGATACCCGGTGGTGTCGAACCGGGTGATGGGCCCGATCCCGGACACGCCCTCCAGCAGGGACGCCCAGAGCCCCTCGGCGGTATTGCCGATGGGCGTGAGGGCCCCGACCCCGGTGATGACGACGCGACGCCTCTCCACCTCACCCGCCCCCCGCCCCGCTACTGGTTCTCTTTGATATAGGTGATGGCGTCCCCCACCGTGGCGATCTTCTCGGCGTCCTCGTCGGGGATCTCGAGGTCGAACTCCTCCTCGAAGGCCATCACGAGCTCGACGGTGTCGAGGGAGTCGGCGCCGAGGTCCTCGATGAACTTCGCATTGGGATGGACCTCGTCCTCCTCCACCCCGAGCTGCTCGCAGATGATCTCCTTCACCCTCTCATCGACCGGCTTCGCCATGAATACCTCCTCACTTCGAATGGACTCTCCGAACTCGACTGGCTTTCCGAGAACGCCCCGCCCCGCGGCGGGCCGCTGCGTTGCCTACATGTACAGGCCGCCGTTGACGTGGATCACCTGGCCCGTGATGTAGGCGGCGCCGGCGCCGGCGAGGAAGCGGACCACCTCGGCGACCTCGCGGGCGGCCCCCGCCCGCTTGAGCGGCACCTGCCCGAGCAGCGCTGCGCGAGCTTCCGCCGGAATGGCCGCGGTCATGTCCGTCTCGATCAGCCCCGGCGCCACCGCGTTGACCAGGATGTTCCAGTGGGCCAGCTCGCGGGCCGCCGCCTTCGTGAGGCCGATCACTCCCGCCTTGGCCGCCGAGTAGTTGACCTGCCCGGGATTGCCCATGGCGCCCGCCGCCGAGCTGATATTGATGATGCGCCCGCTCTTCTGCCTCATCATCACCTTGCCCACGGACCGGGTCATGAGGAAGACCCCGCGCAGGTTCGTGTCGAGCACCTGATCCCAGTCATCGTCCTTCATGCGGACCAGTAGCTGATCCCGGGTGATGCCGGCATTGTTCACGAGCACGTCGAGCCGTCCGAAGCGATCCCGGGCGGCATCCACGAGCCTCTCCACGTCCTCGCGTCGGGCCGCATCGGCGGCGACCGCGAGCGCCGCCGCCCCCGTTGCCTCGATTTCCGCGGCGGCGGCGGCGAGCCGCCCCGCATCGCGCCCCGAGACTACCACGGAGGCCCCGTCCTCTGCCAGCGACCGGGCGATGGCGAGGCCGATCCCGCGCGTGCCGCCTGTCACGACCGCCACGCGCCCGGCGAGGGCCTTGCTCACCGGCCGTCTTCCCGCAAGGCGGCGAGCGCCTTCTCGAGGGAAGTGGGGTCCTCGACGGCATAGCCGCGCGCGCCATCGAGGGTGCGCCTGAGCAGGCCCGTCAGCACCCGGCCCGGCCCGACCTCGAGGAAATCGGTGGCGCCTTCGCGGGCGAGCCGCTCCACGCACTCCGTCCAGCGCACCGGGCTCGCGACCTGCTGGACGAGGAACGGCTTGACCTCGTCGGCGGACGTGGTGAGCCCCGCGTCCACGTTCCTGACCACCGGGATGCGCGGCCGCGCGACGGCCACTCGCTCCAGCTCACCGGCGAGGCGCTCCGCGGCGGGCTTCATGAGGGCCGAGTGAAACGGCGCGCTCACCGGCAGCATCACGCTCTTTCTGGCGCCGCGCGCCGCCGTCGCCTTCACCGCGCGCTCCACGGCCGACCGATGGCCGGCGATGACGATCTGGCCCGGCGCATTGATGTTCGCCACCGCCACCACGTCTCCGCGCGCCGCCTCCGCGCAGGCCTCCTCGGCGACCGCGAGATCCACACCGAGCAGCGCGGCCATGGCCCCGGTGCCGACGGGCACCGCCTCCTGCATGAACTCGCCGCGCTTCCGGACGAGCCGCACGGCGTCGCGGAACGACAGCGCCCCCGCGACGACGAGGGCGGAGTACTCGCCGAGGCTGTGGCCGGCGGCGAGATCAGGGGTGACGCCGCGCTCGGCGAGCGCGGCGGCCGCAGCCACGCTCGCCGTGAGGATGGAGGGCTGGGTGTTGGCGGTGAGCGCGAGCTCGGCCTCCGGCCCTTCGCGGCAGAGCCGGGAGAGTGAGAAGCCGAGCGCCTCGTCGGCTTCCCGCCAGATGGCGGCAGCGGGCTTCGACGCGTCCGCGAAGGCGCCGCCCATCCCCACGGTCTGGGAACCCTGCCCCGGGAAGAGGAAGGCGATCATCCGCGCCACTACCACCGGAGGAGCGCGGCGCCCCAGGTGAAGCCGCCGCCGAACGCGGCGAGCAGCACGAGGTCGCCCGTCCGCAGGCGCTTGGTCGCCCACGCCTCCTCGAGCGCCACGTACACGGAGGCGGCGCCGGTATTGCCGTAGCGGTCCACGTTGACCATGACGCGGTCCATCGGCAGCCCGAGCCGCTTGACCGCCGCCTCGATGATGCGCAGGTTGGCCTGGTGGGGGACGAAGACGTCGAGGTCGGTCGGCTTGAACCCGTTCCGCTCGAGGATGCGCTGCGCGCAGTCGCCGAACATCCGCACCGCCACCTTGAAGACCTCGTTGCCCTTCATCCGGGCGTAGTGCATCCGCTGATCGACGGTCTCGTGAGTGGCGGGATGGCGCGAGCCGCCCGCGGGCTGGTAGAGGAGCTCGCCGTAGCGGCCGTCGGAGTAGAGGTCCGTGTCGATGATGCCCGCCTCGCCGTCCGCGGGCCGCAGGACGACGGCGCCCGCGGCATCGGCGAGCAGGATGCACGTTCCCCGATCGGTGTAGTCGGTGATCCGCGACAGGCACTCGGCGCCGACGCAGAGGACGGTGCGGTACTTGCCCGTCTGGACGTACTGGGCGCCCACGGAGAGGCTGTAGATCGACCCGGTGCACGCGGCGTAGACGTCCATGGAGCCCGCGTTCCGACAGCCGAGCTGGTGCTGGAGGATATTGGCGGTGGTGGGAAAGAGCATGTCCCCCGTTGTCGTGCCCACCACGATGAGGTCGATCTCCGCCGGCTCCACCCCCGCGCGCTCGAGCGCCTGCCGGGCGGCCCGGAGGGCGAGGTCGGAGGTCGCCTCGCTCTCGTCGACGACGTGCCGCTGGCGGATCCCCGTCCGCTGGACGATCCACTCGTCCGAGGTCTGGATCATCTTCTCCAGGTCCTGATTGGTCAGGATCCGCTTGGGAGCATACGCGCCGACGCCGACGATCTGAGCCCGGCTCATTCGCGCCCTCCTTCCCGCCCCTCGGCCAGTATCGCTTCGGCCTCGAGCGCGGTCTTGATGTGCTCGTTGACGTCGTTGCGCACCCACTCGGCCGCGACCCGCACCCCGTTCTTGATGGCCTTGACCGGGGAGGCGCCGTGGCAGATGATCGACGCCCCGTTGATGCCGAGCAACGGCGCGCCCCCCATCTCGGTGTAGTCCACGCGCTTCTTCATCCGCTCGAACGCGCGCCTGGACAGCGCGGCTCCCGCCATGGAGATGACGTCGCGCCCGAGCTCCTCGCGCATCATGGCGGTGAG
>Ga0214473_10010280_pt1 | contig 11016 bp, 12 predicted proteins | sample RVTome_7_FD_203509 | JGI IMG/M metagenome (GOLD analysis project Ga0214473, IMG submission 203509) | Soil microbial communities from uranium-contaminated site in the Upper Colorado River Basin, Wyoming, United States - RVT98D197 | ecosystem: Environmental > Terrestrial > Soil > Contaminated >...
TAACTTTCTTTGTAAATGGACGGAAAGTTGATATGTCGGAGGCTGAAAAGCCTGAGGAGGAAAGGTTTTTCTTTGTCAACCTCGGAAAGCGGGGAAAACAATTAGGCTATGGCTTTCTTGGTAAGAATAAAGAAGAATTGCCGGAAGAAAAACGGGGCATAGCCATTTCGACTTACGGCAAAGTTATTAAACGGGGATGGGACTGGATAGGGATTTCCCCACGAAACCCCATGCGTTTAACGGGGATAGTCGAGATACCTGAACTTTGCGGAATCTTGACAACCAACAAGGCAGACTTTCTAAAGGATGCGGCAAGCAATAATAAGTTTTACAAATACCGCAAGGCGATTAAGGAGGCAATCGAGCCGATTCTTCGGGATTTTGGAGAGATAAGCGAAACACGGAAAAAGCCGCAGGGAGATTATCGCCATATAGAAAAAGAAGTCGAGCGGATAATGGGAAACATGCTCAACGACTTCCCCGAATTGAGCCCCCTCATGGGAAGAAGAGGCGGGGGTGAAAAAATTGTTGGTGTAATCTCTGACCCGGAGTCTCCTCTGGTTGGAACCATCACGGATGGAGTTGATATGGTGACAGGCACTAAGGGTGGTAGCGGTAAAGGGGCAGGTGTTGCGGCTATCTCCGGTGATATCCCTGAAGAACGGATTGAGATAAATTCTCCACCGACAGAGGCTGGCCGTAAACATGAGGGTAGGCGAAGACGCCCGGGGCTTAGGATTGCATTCGCCGAGAATCCTGATAGCGAGGGATTAGGATGGATAGATGATGACACCATCTTTGTAAATATGAGTCATCCCGCTTACAAAAGGGCTATTGAAGATAAGGTTGAAATTTATCACAATATGCTCTCTTTTGCATGGGTACTGTCATGTTACGTGGAAAGCGGAAAAGGTCAGACATTCATAAACCGTTTTCTTTTGAACTGGGGTAGCGGTCTATGAAAGAAAAATTTCCTATAAAGATAATATTGGGCAAAGAGCAAAACAGGCGGTTTATAGCAGCAACTTCAATTGATAAATTTAATGGCAGGACTAAAAATATCAGACAAGAGTTAAGCTATTTTGAACTGGATTACACTATCTTGACAAAAACCATTTGCGACCTCATATCCTCAAAAAGCAAAGACCCTCGTTTATACTGGCTTGCAGGAGACAGCATACTTAACTTTCTTAACAGAACTGACGAGTTGGGATTCTACTTAGAGCGGCAGAATCACACATTGGCACGGGATATCGGCATTTCTGAGAGTTCTATCAAGAAGATAGTTTCTTTTAGAAGACGGTTTCCAAAACTCTCTACAGTCAATCCGTCAATTTCATGGGCAAAATACAGAAACAATAAAGTTGTTTGAGTTTTCACAGCCCCCTGCACGCCGGACATTCGGGGTCTTTGTATGCCTTGAAGTTTTTAAATTCAGTTTTATTTCCGTTCCAGACCATGAGCCTGCCCTTGAGGGGTTCGCCTATGCCTGTAAGGTATTTTATGGCCTCGAGGGCCTGTAGCGAGCCTATCACCCCGGGCGTGGCGCCGACGACCGGGAATGTCTCGGAGGGCGGGGCCTCCGGGTAGATGCACTTAAGACAGGGGGTTTCGGGCGGCCTTATGAAGCTCAACCTCCCTTCCATTCCGTAGATGCTTCCGAAGACGAGGGGGATGCCTTTTCTTATGCCCGCCTCGTTCAGGATGTATCTTGTGGGGAAGTTATCCATGCAGTCCATGATTATGTCCGAGTCACCGATAAGGGCATCGGCATTTTCACCGGTAATCCTATCGGTAAAGGCCGTGACCTTTATATCCGGGTTAAGGAGTTCGAGGGTCTCTTTTGCCGAGAGGGCCTTGTTCGTCCCGATGCGGTTGTGGTTATGGAGGATTTGCCTGTTGAGGTTAGACCAGTCCGGGGCGTCGAAGTCGCATATCCTTATATGGCCCACGCCCGCAACGGCAAGGTATATGGAGACGGGTGAGCCGAGGCCGCCTGCGCCTGCGATGAAGACCGTGGAGAGCTTGAGCCTCTCCTGGGTCTCTTTGCCCCAGCCCTCCATGAGCATCTGGCGGTTGTAGCGTTTCAGTTCGTTTTCGGAAAACATCGGGCCTCCGTTTATTTATCCAGGGTTTCGCGCACCTTTCTTAAAAACTCATCCGGGGAAGCGGGCTTGGAGATAAAGTTCACGCCCCTCTTGAGGATCCCCTTTTCATGGATGACATTTGCGGTATAGCCGCTCGTAAAAAGCACCTTGATGCCGGGCCGCAGGGCCTTTATCTCTTCGTAGACCTCCATGCCGTGTTTTTTGGGAAGCATCACATCGAAGATAAGGAGCGATATTTCGTTTGCGTTTGCATGGAACGCCCCGAGGGCGTCCTCCCCGTTTTCGGCCTCTACGACCCTGTAGCCGAATTCCTCGAGTATGTCCTTCGCAGTCCTTCTTATGTCCGGGTCGTCCTCGGCGAGGAGGACGGTTTCGGCGCCTCTTTGCGGCAGGGACTGCATGGGGGTCTCAAGCGAGCCGGATGCGGCTATCGGAAGGTATATCTTGAATGTCGTGCCCTTGCCCGGCTCGCTTGAGACATCTATGGCGCCGCCGTGCTGTTTGACTATCCCGTAGACGACGGAAAGGCCGAGGCCCGTGCCTTTCCCCGGTCCCTTTGTCGTAAAGAAAGGCTCGAATATCTTTTCCCGTATCTCCTTGTCCATGCCTGCGCCGGTGTCGGTGACGGAGACGAGCGCAAAGGAGCCCGGCCCCATGGAGTCATAGAGCTTGAAGCGCTTTTCGTCTATGGCGAGGGCCTCGGTCTCTACGAGCAAAAGCCCTCCGTCCGGCATGGCGTCCCTTGCGTTCGTTGCGAGGTTTATAAGGACATTTTCAATCAGGCCGGCGTCGGCCAGAATCGTCAAATCCCCCTCCGACAGCAGGGCCTTAAGCTCGATATCTTCGCCCATGACCCTCTGTAGGATTTTTTCGACGGCCCTGACGATGTCGTTGAGGCTTACCGGCTTGAGGTCTATTACCTGCTTTCTGCCGAATGCAAGAAGGCCCTGCGTGAGGCTCGCCGCTTTCTCGGATATGCCGAGTATCTGCTCGACATGGACCCTGAGGGGGTCGTCCTCGGGCATCTTCATTTTCAGGAGGTAGCCGTAGTTCATTATCGCCGAGAGGCGGTTGTTGAAGTCGTGGGCGACCCCTCCCGTGAGATGTCCGATGGCCTCCATCTTCTGGGCGTGCCGGAGGTGCTCCTCCATTTTTTTATATCCGGTGATGTCCTGCAAGGCGGTGAAGATATACTCTCCGCGTGCGGTCTTATGGGTGGTTGAATTTACAAGGCCCCGGAGTGTCGTCCCGTCGCTTCGCCTGAGGTCCAGCTCCATGCCCTTGACCTCGCCTTTCCGGAGAAGCCCGAGGAACCGTTCCATGTCTTTGGGGTTATCGTAGATGGCGGAGGCGGGCAGTCTTAAAATTTCTTCCCTCCGGTATCCGAACATTTCGAGCATGGCGGGGTTGACCTCGATTACACGCCCCTCCGGAGTGCTTATTGCTATGCCGATGGGGACATTTTCGGCAAGGCCTCGGAATTTCTCCTCGGATTCGCGGAGGAGTTTTTCGGCCTGTCTTCGCTCGGAGATTTCGACCTCGAGGTCTTCGTTCACCGCCCTCAGCGCCGAGGTGCGCTCTTTTACCATGTCGTCGAGGCGGTCGCGGTGCATCCTCAGGTCTTTTTCGCTTTCCCGAAGCGACCCCATCAGCCTGCTGTTTCGGAGCGCTATGGCCGCAAACTCTCCGAATGCGGATGCCAGGCGGAGGTCGTTTTCCGTAAACCCGCCGGGCTTGTTGCCGAGGCCTAAAAGGCCCGCCGTCTTGCCGGCTAAATTAAGCGGGGCAAACAGGACATTGTCGAGCCTCACATGGCCCTTGGGCATGAAGTTCACCCACTCGCTCCCTGAAAAATCGTTATCGTAGACCGCTTTAGCGCTTTGGTATGCCACCCCGCGCAATCCCCTTATGGGCATGGGAAGCGACGGGTCCACCGTACAGCGGAGCCCGCCCGGCTCGAGGAAGACGACCTCGTTTTCAGAGCCGTCTTCGCTAAGAAGGGCGATATATCCCGCCTGCGCCCCTATCAGGCCCCTGCAGGAATCGAATATCGAGCGGGCGGTCTCTTTGAATTCGCGGGACTCCAACACTGCCCTGGATGCGCCGAGCAATGCCGAGATTTCGGCCTCATGCCGTAGTCTTCCGGCGTCGGAACCCAATCCTTACTCCCTCAACTGCCCGGAGCCGAGGACTACGAACTTCGTGCATGTAAGCTCCTCAAGTCCCATCGGCCCTCTTGCATGTATCTTGTCCGTGGATATCCCTATCTCGGCGCCGAGGCCGAACTGCCCGCCGTCATTGAGCCTCGTTGAGGCGTTGACGAAGACCGCGGAGGAATCCACCTCCCTTAGAAACCTCATGGCCCGCTCGTGGTTCATCGTCACGATTGCATCGGAGTGCGCACTGCCGTATTTTGCGATATGCCCCATCGCCTCCTCCATGTCCGCCACTACCCTGACATTCAATATCAAATCGAGATATTCTTTGTAGTAGTCTTCTTCCTTGACCTCGTTTATGCCCGGATATATGGAAAGGGTTTGAGGACAGCCCCTGAGTTCGACGCCGGCGGCTTCAAGCCTCTTGAGCATCCCCGGCAGGAACCCCCCGGCTATGGGCTCCTCAACGAGCATCGTCTCCATCGCATTACATGTGCCCGGCCTCTGGACCTTTGCGTTAAGGCATATTTCCTCTGCCATGATGGGGTCTGCATCCCTGTCAACGAAGACATGGCACACGCCTTTATAGTGTTTGAGGACCGGTATGCGGGAGTTCTCAACGACGGCCTTTATGAGGCCCTCTCCCCCGCGTGGGATTATGAGGTCTATAATGCCTTCGAGCTTGAGCATCTCCATCACGGCCTCCCTTTCGGGGATGTCTATGAATGTGACTGCGGCATCAGGGATGCCTGCCCTAAGGATGGCAGACCTGAGCGCCTCCGCAATTGCCCGGTTTGAGTTTATAGCCTCCGAGCCTCCTCTTAGGATAACCGCATTGCCTGCCTTGAGGCAGAGACCTGTGGCATCGGCCGTGACATTGGGTCTTGCCTCATAGATTATCCCTATGACGCCTATGGGCACGCGCATCTTCCCGACGAGCATCCTGTTTGGCATCTGCCTCATCCTCGTGATTTCGCCCACGGGGTCGGGCAGGGCGGCTACTTCAAGAAGACCTGCCGACATCTCCGCTATGCGCTTCTCCGTAAGCGTAAGCCTGTCTATGAGCGCGGGGGAAAGCCCCTTGGACTTTGCATATTCTATGTCCTTGGCGTTTTCCTTAAGGAGGGCGGCACTGCCGTCTTTCAACGCCTCCGCCATCTTAAGGAGCGCATTGTTTTTCTCCACGGCCGATGCCCTGCCGAGGGCCCTTGTGCTCTCCTTTGCCTCAAGGGCCTTCTTATAAATATAAGCCTTTATGTCCATAAGCCCTCCTTCGGTTAAATTATAACTTATAAGCCCCTAATATCGCAGGCGCCCGTGGCGCCTAAATTTTCTCTTGACAATCAGGTATTTACATAATATATAATTAGGTAATTCTTAAACAAGCTGATATGACCAAGGCAAACCTTGTAGAGACAATATTCGAGAAGGTAGGGCTTTCCAAGAAGGACGCTCAGGACATCGTCGAGACGATATTCGATACCCTGAAGCAGACCTTCAGAGAAGGGGAGTCCGTCAAGATATCCGGCTTCGGGACATTCCATGTCCGGAAGAAGAACCAGAGGAGGGGCAGGAATCCCCAGACCGGCGAGGAACTTGAGATAAGCCCCCGGCGGGTCCTCACCTTCAAGCCCTCCAATCAGCTGAAGGCCCTCGTAGAGAAGTAAGATGCAGAGGCCTCAGCCGAAAGACATAAATGTAAAGGGTCCCATCCCGGACAAGCTCTTCTACAAGATAGGCGAAGTAAGCAGGATAGCCGGCATAGAGCCCTATGTGCTCCGTTACTGGGAGAGCGAATTCCCCTTCCTGAGGCCGAGGAAGAGCAAGTCCGGCCAGCGCATCTATGTCCGGAAGGACCTCGAAGTCGTGCTTGAGATAAAAGACCTTCTTTATAACGAAAGGTTCACCATAGAAGGCGTAAGGAAGAAGTTCTCCGAAGGAGGCAGGGCCGCCCCCCCCGCTCTACCGTCCGGCAATCCCCTCCCGGCGGACCTCGTAGGGCATATAAAGCAGAGGCTCAGGGAACTCCTCGGCCGGATGTAAGAATCGGGGCGTGGCGCAGCCTGGTAGCGCACTCGCTTGGGGTGCGAGTGGTCGGCCGTTCAAATCGGCTCGCCCCGACCAACATGAAATGGAAGCAACCTTAGGCAGGTTGATTATTAAAGGCAAGCAGATACCCGTACCAATCATACAAGGCGGGATGGGTGTCGGCGTGTCACTGCACCCCCTTGCTTCAGCTGTGGCAAGGGAGGGAGGCGTCGGTATTGTTTCCAGCGCCGGCCTCGACAGGCTGGTTTCCAAAAGAAAAGGGAAAAAGGTCGGCACATACGATGCCGTGTATGAAGAAATATCGCGTGCCAAATCTGCCGGTGGATTTGTCGGCATCAACATCATGGTCGCGGTGATGAAAGATTATGCGGAGTCTGTCAGGGCGGCTATCGATTCCGGCGCCGATTTTATAATTTCCGGAGCCGGGTTGCCGCTTAATCTCCCTGTCATCCAGCCCGTTAAGGACACGGCTTTGATACCTATCGTGTCTTCGGCCAGAGCGCTCATGTTGGTATGCAAGAAGTGGGAGAGGCTTGGTTATAGGCCGGATGCGGTGGTACTCGAAGGCCCGCTTGCAGGGGGGCATCTCGGGTTTCGGATTGAAGATATAGGGTTGGAGTCCAACAAGCTTGAGAACCTTCTGCCGCCCGTCAAGGATGTAGCGAAAGGGCACGGAGACTTTCCGGTTATCGTGGCAGGGGGGATATTTACGCATGGCGATATCGTCCGGATGCTTGAAATGGGCGCGGACGGCGTACAGATGGGCACAAGATTCCTGGCAACGGAAGAAAGCAGTGCCACGATGGAGTATAAGCGCGCCGTCATTAGCGCAAAAGACGCCGATATAGTCATTGCCGAGGATCCGGCCTCGCCTTGCGGCTTGCCTTTCAGGATACTGAAACATTCTCCGATGTTCATGTTAGGAGGCGGCAGGGAGCCGAAATGCGATAAAGGCTACGTGCTGTCCAAGGATGCCCGGGGTGAGCTTACCGTCTGTCCTGCAAAGGAGAGCAATGAGCATTACTTCTGCATCTGTAACGGGCTCCTGAGTTCAGCAGGATACAACCCGGATAAGGAAAAACCCCTCTATACGGTCGGCGTCAATGCAAGCAGGATAACTGAAATAGTGAGCGTGGAAACCCTCATGCGCGAGCTTACAGGGCATTTGAAATAAGATAAGTTCGAGATTTTCTTTCTCATCGTGAAAACTGTAAAATGATTTAAGTGGAAACCCCGCGGAAGATACTCGTAATAAAGCCGAGTTCGCTCGGCGACATCATACACAGCCTGCCGTTTTTGGGCGCGCTCAGGGAATGTTTCCCCCGGGCCGAAATCCACTGGGTAGTCGCAAGGGCCTTTTACGGCCTGCTCGAAGGGCATCCGATGCTCGACAGGCTCCGGGTATTCGATAAAGATAAATGGAAAAGGCTTTCGGGGATAACCGGGACCGCAGGCGAGATAAGGGCTTTTATTAGAAACCTCAGAAGCGAAAAATTCGACATGGCGATTGACCTTCAGGGGCTGTTTAGAAGCGGGCTCATCGCATGGGCCTCGGGCGCAAAGGTCAGGATAGGTTTCAAGGAGGCGAGGGAAGGGGCAGGCCTCTTTTATAACCATAAAGTTTCCGCAGACAGGGACATGCACGCGGTCCAAAGGTATCTCAAGCCTGCGGCGTTTCTTGGGTGCAATGTCTCCGAGGTAAGGTTTCCCATGCCGCCCCTGCCCCCTGCGCCGGCGGGGCTTCCCAACGAATATGCGGTCATCGCCCCTTCTGCCGGCAAGGAGGCAAACAGGTGGCCTGCCCGAAGGTTCGGAGAGCTTGCGGCAAGACTCCCGCTTAAATCGGTTATCGTTGCCTCGTCTTCGGATTCCCGTATCGCAGAGGAGGTAGCGGCCGCCTCTTCCGGGAAGGCGCTCTCCCTTGCCGGGAAGACCGACCTCAAGGGGCTTGCATCCGTGATAAAGGGCGCAAAGTTTTTAGTCTCAGGCGATACCGGTCCCGCGCACATAGCAGTGGCTCTGGGCATACCTGTTTTTACGATATTCGGCCCTGCCAACCCTAAAAGGACAGGCCCTTACGGGGATATGCATACCGTAATCAGGCTTGACCTGCCCTGTTCTCCCTGCTATAGGAAAAAGAAGTGCAGGGACTGGAAGTGCATGGAGGACTTGACGGTCGGGATGGTCTTTGATAGCATCCGGCAAAGGAGGCATCTATGGCAAGGCTGATTGCAGCTTTGGCGGCAATGCTTTTTATCTTCCCTGTATGGACCGAGGCAAAACCCAAGAAGTACGCCGAAAAAGTGAAGTGGCTTACGCTCAAAGAGGGGCTTGAGACTGCAAGCAAGGAAGGCAAGCCGATTGTCGTTGACTTTGCCGTCACGAAGGGATGTCCCCGTTGCGAATTCCTCGTAAGGAATGTCTACAATAACGACGAGATAGTGGGAAAACTCAACACGGCCTTCGTCCCCGTATGGATAGACCTCTCTGGAAATCTCACGCCGGCGGAAAAGGCCCTCGGCGAGAAATACGACTACAAAAACGACTGCCTGCTTTTGTTTTTGGACCCGGACGGAAATATAATCCAGGACCCGGAGGGCAGGAACATGTGCTTCATGGACAGGGTGGACCCGCAGGTCTTCATAGACTACCTCGACTATGTGCTGAAGAAATACAGGTAGTCGCCCCATCCGCCCTATAAAAGCCGCGGGGGGTCTATGCGGCAAATCCCTATTGCTTCATACACATAAATATGCTATATTTTGTGTATAACATGGAAGGAGGGCTATCCCTATGTTAAGAACGAATGTCGAACTCGACGAAAAACTCGTCAAAGAAGCTATGAAGTTCACCCATAAGAAGACCAAAAAAGAGATAGTGAATTATGCCCTTGAGGAACTCGTAAAGAGGTTCAAGAGGAAGAAACTCCTCGAACTCGAGGGCAAAGTCCGATGGACGGGCAACCTCGCCGAGATGAGGAAAAGCAGGGTATGATACTTGTCGACACCAGCGTCTGGATAGACTTCCTGAACGGCGCAGACTCCAAGGAGCGCCATGCCCTGCACAGGCTCATCGAGGAAGAGGAGGACATATCCATCACGGAGATAATCCTTACGGAAATTCTTCAGGGGATAAAGGAAGACGAGAACTTCAAGCGAGTGAAAGACTATCTTCTCGAATTTCCAATCCATAAACCGAAGGGTACCGAGACCTACCTGAAAGCGGCCGAGATTTACAGGGATTGCAGAAAAAAGGGCAAGACCGTAAGGAAGACCGTGGACTGCATCATCGCCGCCGTATGCATCGAAAACAACCTTGCCCTCTTTCATAAAGACAGCGACTTCGATATTATCGGGGCTTGCGCCGGATTGGTGTGTTATAAGATATAAATAAAGAACTGCGTGCAGTTGGAAAGTGATTACGAGCGGGGGAACCTGTTGAAGCATGAAGAGGCTGAGGTGTTAAGATTGCCGGAAAATTGAGAGGACTGAAACATCTTTTTTCATGGAGGCCAATTTGAGTCTAAATCGCTACATTGAAAAATCTGCGGAATGGCTGAATAAGTGTCAATCCATCATAGACGGAGCAACGCTTAAAGCATCTCCAAGAAACAGAATCTCTGCCGGCTTATTAAGTCTGGCGCTGGAGCATCATGGGGCAATACAACTTTTAACAAACACGCCTCCACCTCACTATGGTTCGGCTTCAGCTCTGCTGCGACCTCAATTTGAGGCATTCATACGGGGCGTTTGGTTTCATAGATGTGCAAGCAAAGAAGAAATAGACAACTTTATAACGAGTGATGAAGTGCCAGGAATCAATACATTAATAGGGGCTATTGAAGCCTTACCGGAATACGATGAAGGACTGGTTAAGAAAACAAACGAGAAAGCATGGAAACCAATGTGCGGATTTACCCACGGTGGTTTCAGTCAGGCTTATAGCCAAAACAATGCCTCGACTATTGAATCCAACTACACCGATGAACAAATATACGAGATAATTAAGTCGGCTTGTGCGATCACATTAACTGTTTCTATTGCTTTCGCACAGCTATCTGGCAACACAACTATGATGTCCGATATTCTCCAAGAGTACAAGGAGCTATTTCCTGAACAACCTGCCTAATTACGCGGCGGCCATCTCAAAGGTGCCGTATGGAGGTAGTCTTCGCCGAAACCCGCGGCAGGCATCGCCACGGCGGACTCGCAATGACAAGCTCTGTCATTCCCGCTTGTCGGGAATCCCTCTTAAGAAAGACTCCGGACAAGCCGGAGTGACAAATGAATAAATCCGCTCTATGCGGCAAGCTCAAGCACGGTCTGCACGGGGCTTCATCCGTTTCTGAATTTTCTGCTGTAATTTCAAAGATTAAGGGCTTTTCAAAACTTTGTCGTGGGGGCCGATTCTTCTTAAAAGATAGCAGTCGGCATATATCTCAAAGGTAAAGCGATAAAACATTGTAATGCTTGCTTCCCATCGGTTTTTGTGTCCTTGCATTTTTTTCACTCGTAAGGACGGGTGATGCATCTCTTTCATGAACAGCCTGATTTTACCGTCAAAGATTTTCTGAACATACTAAGGAGTTCATAAGTAATGCCTCATTGCTGTCATTCCGACTTGTTCGGAATCTTTCTTTTTCAGAAGGATTGCGGACAAGCCGCAATGACGGACTAAATGTTTTATGTGGCTTTACTTCTGCA
>Ga0214473_10010281_pt1 | contig 11016 bp, 13 predicted proteins | sample RVTome_7_FD_203509 | JGI IMG/M metagenome (GOLD analysis project Ga0214473, IMG submission 203509) | Soil microbial communities from uranium-contaminated site in the Upper Colorado River Basin, Wyoming, United States - RVT98D197 | ecosystem: Environmental > Terrestrial > Soil > Contaminated >...
CTCATAGGATTCTTCACTACTTAATTCACCATCAAGCAATTTGTTTAATATTTCATCTGTAATAATCATATAAATTCTTTGACCAATTTGCTGTTCAAAATTAAATCACGTAATGCATTTCTTGAACGATGAAGCATTACTTTCACATTCGAAGCTGAAATCTGCATAACTTCACTTATTTCCTCGATGCTCATTTCATTTAAATAGAACATAGTGATTATTGCTGAATATCTTTCAGGTAATTTGTTAATAATTTCATGAATGAATTCTTTGAGATCCTTTTTATCAATATCATCAGAATTGTATTCACTAACAAGATTAAAATTATCTTCCACTGAAATCATCTCAGATTCTATTTTTCTTTTCTGTGACGACAACTTCGTCAAAGCACTGTTATACACAATCCTGTAAAACCAGGTTGAGAATTTTGATTCACCTTTAAAACTTCCAATTGAATTATAAGCTTTCAAAAAACAATCCTGCAAAATTTCCTCTGCATCAAAATCATTCTTGAGCATTCTCTTCAGCATAGAAAATGCTTTGTTCTTGTACCTGTTAATAATAATCTAATAATCAGATGAATTACCTTTTTTAACTGAATCTATTATTTCCTGATCGGAAAGATTTCTCATTCAATACTTAGACTAATTTTTTGTGACTTAAGTTACACCGATTATTCTTTAATGAAAAATATGCTGTAAGGTAAAGAAATACAATTTGTAACCTGACTGCACAAATGTTTGTCTCAAGTATCAGATAAAAAAGAAAGGAAAATAAAATGGAAGATGTATATGCTGTATTTATCCCAATAGTAATGTTCTTAGTTATCGGGTTAATCTGGGTAACTTTTATTTATTACCGTTCAAGAGAAAGACAGATGTTGATTGATAAAGGTTTGTCTGCAGAAGAGATAAAACAATTTTTTCAGCAGAAGAAAGATCCGTTCATTTTAATGAAGATCGGGATAATCAGTATATTCTTTGGAATAGGATTGGGCTTTGGATTGATGCTTGAGGATTATACATCAAAAGAATATTGGGTGCCGTTTTTGTTATTTGTAGTTACAGGAATAGGATTTGTAGCTGCGAATCTCTATTCAAGAAAATTATCTGCGAATAAATAGAAGCCCCTCTCCTGCTCTCCCCTAAGGGGAGAGTGAAAAGAAGGGAATTGAATTTCTTTATTAATTACTAGTCAATCAACAAAATCTTTCTAATGAATTAATAAAAAAAAACTCCCCTTCCCTTAGGGAAGGGGTTGGGGGATGGGCTTATTGTGCTTCCAACCATCTCTCTGCATCGAGTGCTGCCATACAACCAGTTCCTGCAGCAGTAACTGCTTGCCTGTATTTACTGTCGGCAACATCACCGGCGGCAAAAACACCTTCGATGTTAGTGTAAGTCGAACCGGGTTTTACTTTCAGATAACCAAGTTCATTCATATCGAGCTGACCTTTAAAAATATCTGTATTTGGTTTATGACCAATACCGATGAATAATCCATCAGCGTTGTACTCTTCAACTGAATGATTGCGTGTATCTTCAAGTAAAACACCTGTCATCTTTTTTATTCCATTCTGCTCAACACCCAAAACATCTTTAATGGTTTTATTGAGCATAAATTTTATCTTCGGATTTTTCTGCGCTCGGTTAATCATAATGCTCGATGCTCTGAACCCGTCTCTTCTGTGAATAATATCAACTTCAGAAGCATGGTTTGTAAGATATGTTGCTTCTTCCATTGCAGTATCACCACCGCCAACAACTAACACCTTTTGATTTTTAAAGAAGAATCCATCACAAGTTGCGCAAGCTGAAACTCCGTAACCCATAAACTTTTTTTCATTTTCCAAACCCAAAAGTTTTGCTGAGGCACCGGTTGCAACTATCACTGCATCAGCAAAATATTCTTCATCATACGACTTTAATTTGAAAGGTCTTTTTGAAAAATCAACTTCGGTAATTTGTTTGTATATGCTTTCTGCACCAAACCTGAGAGCTTGCTTTCTCATTATATCCATTAATTCAGGGCCCTGAATTCCGAGTTCAAATCCCGGATAATTTTCAACTTCAGTAGTTATTGTTAATTGTCCGCCCGGCTGTATTCCTTCAAAGATAACAGGTTTAAGATTTGCTCTTGCATTATAAAGCGCTGCGGTAAATCCAGCCGGACCCGAACCTATAATAATTATTTTATGATGATTATCTGCCATTTCAATCCTTTGTGTATTTGATCAAGTAAAAAATATTTTCTGAAGATTTGATTATACAAATTTACAAAAGATTCAAAGAGGAAGCATGAATGCATTATTGCATGCATTCTTCCATTCATGCAATCATGCTTTTAATATTACTTAAAAGACAGTTTACAGATTTGGTTTATAGGTTTTCAATCAATTGGATTTCAGATATTCTGCATTTCTTTTAAGTCCGGATAGTTTAGCTCTTTTTATCGGTGAGTTCTGAAACTTGTTCTTAAAACTTTCTTCATCCATTTGAAGAACTTCATTCAAATCCAGTTCTTTATTTTGAGGATGAAAATCTTTCATCAAAGTTTCAACCGGAAATTTTTGATTTATAAAACTCTTAGGTTTATTCCATGGACAAACATCCTGACAGATATCACAACCAAAAATCCAGCTATCAAACTTCTCTTTTAATTCAGCAGGTATTTCATTTTTATTCTCAATCGTTAAGTACGAAATACATTTGTTCGCATCGACCATATACTCCTGAACAATTGCATTCGTTGGGCAAGCATCAAGGCAAGCTGTGCAAGTACCGCAGAAATCAGGTATCTGATCTGAGTACTCAAACTCATAATTGGTGATAATGTTTGCAATAAAAAACCAGCTTCCAATTTCACGGTTTATTACATTCGTATGTTTGCCAAGCCAACCTAACCCCGCACGAACAGCCCACGCTTTATCCATCACAGGTCCTGTATCGACGTAAGAAATACTTTCAAATTGTGGATCGATTTTTTTTAACTCTTCTTCCAGATCATCCAGCATTTTCCAGATTACCAAATGATAATCTTTTCCCCAGGCGTAACGGGAAACTTTGCCATTCTCTTTCTCATTCGAATGAGAATGTTGAGTGTAATAATTTAGTCCAAGTGAGATGACAGAATTTGCAGAAGAAAGAATTTGCCTAACATCTTTTCGCTTATCAAAATTCTTTTCCATATAATCCATTCCGGCCTGATAGTTTTTGCTAAGCCATTCCTCAAGATGCTTGGATTCTTTTTTCAGGATATCGGCTTTTGCAAATCCAACAAGATCAAAACCTACTGCTTTTGCTTTTTGAATTACAATTTCGTTTATCAGTTTCATTTTCATCATTCATTATTCTCTCTCACTTTGGGAGAGGGTTAGGGTGAGGGCTTCTTACCAATTTATTTTTTTATGATGAACTCTAATAAATACTTTATCATCAACTATTTCTACAGGATAAGAAATTAAGCCATTACTACCAGTATCTTTTTTACCAGTTCGGAAATTAAACCTCCAACCGTGAGCAGGACAGACAACAAATTCATTTTCAATAAATCCATCATAAATAAGATGTGTTTGTTGGTGTGGACAAATATTACTCAAAGCAAAAACTTCCGAATCGATTTTAAAGACAGCGATTTCAACATCATTCACAAAAAATTTTCTGCCTGAATTTTCTTTTAGATCATTGACTGAACAAATCAATGAAAATCCTTCTTCTTCAAGCTTCTTCAAATGTTCTGAATTTTCTGTCAACTATGAACCCTTCACCAAATTTTTTAACTGTTGCAATTGCAAATTCAGGATCATGTTCAAAAAATATTTTCCATTCTTCATCTACTGCTGTCTTCAAATGCTTTTTCTTTTCTTGTAAAGTCACTAACGGCTGAAGATCATAACCCATTATGTACGGCAACGGAATATGTGAAACTGTCGGCACTAAATCACCGCAAAACAAAATAGTGTTGCTGCCATCAGAAATTTTAATCATCTGATGCCCGAATGTATGTCCGTTTATAACTATGAATTCTATTTCATCATCGAAGTTTGCGTTACCAATTGTGAATTCAAGAACACCTTCTTCCAATAAAGGAAGAAAATTTTCTTTGATGTAGCTTCCTTTATCCCTGTCGGATGGTTTTATTGCCCAATCGAAGTTTTGCTTCTGCACATAATATTTTGCATTTAGAAAAGACGGTTCAAGTTTTCCGTTATTTGAAACTGTTGAACCTCCTGTATGATCAAAGTGAAGGTGAGTAAGAATAACATCAGTTATATCTTCCGTTTTCAAACCGCTATTTTCAAGAGTAGAATTCGTTGATGATTTTTCATCTATTGCATAAATGTTTTTTGATTTCTCATCCCATTTATTTCCCATACCCGTATCAATTAATATTTTTTTACTATCGCTTTCGAGAAGAAGATTTCTCGTTGCAAGTTTAATCCGGTTTGCTTCATCAGGTGGATTTGTTCTCTGCCAGAGCGGTTTTGGAATTATTCCGAACATCGCTCCGCCATCAAGAGCAAAGAATCCTGATTCAATTATGCTTAGTTTGTATTTACCTATTTTCACTTTTGTTTATATACCGGTTGTTCTGTTCAGAAAAATAATCAAGATTGAATTAAACTTAAACTAATTGTCTGAATCTATTTTAAAAAGATAAAGGGCACATAAAGTGCCCTTCATTCAATCATCAACAAAATATTGTCCTCAAGTTCTGGCAACTCTTCCAATACCGTCAAGATATTCTTTCTTCTTTAATAACTGTTCTTCAGTTTCAACATTTTTTGGATCCGGAATACAACAATCAACAGGACATACAGCAGCACATTGCGGTTCATCATGAAATCCTTTACACTCGGTACATTTATCAGGTACTATATAAAAAAATTCAGCAGAGTAAAATCCATCAGCTCCCGACGGAGCTGTATCGCCGGCACCATAAGATTTGCCCGTTAATTCCCAATTAACTCCACCTTCATAAATTGCGGTATTCGGACACTCAGGTTCACATGCACCACAGTTAATGCACTCTTCGGTTATCATTATCGCCATTTGAATTCTCCTTTAAGGTTTGATTCCACTTTCAATTTCAGTTTTTTTCTGAACAGAATAATTTTTGAGAAGCTCAACTGCAATTTATAAAAAATCCCTTCCTCTTCAAGACAAAATAATCCCAAATATTTAATTTATTTATTAACTGCTGTATGCTCAGCTAAATTAACTCCCAAAACATTAGCGATATTGAATGAAATAAGCAGAATTACAACCGGAAAAACTTCGTAATAATCTCTTAATTCATCAAAGAAACCAAGAAAGAGTGTTAAGATTACTAAAGGTACTGCAATCCACATTGCATCTTTAAGAAATTTTGGTTTCTCATTCCATCTGCTGAACAATGTCAGAAAGATTATCACAAGAACTGCTAATGTTACTAATGAATATCCATTGAATAATAGATAATTTCTGTCGATCAAATGGAATTCAACAAATCCTCCCGCATTATTAATGAAGATGATGTAAAGTAAAATCTTCACTGCGATAAAAACTATTAACTGAATCGCAATAAACTGAAAATAAAATTTTCTACTGATCGTTAAATCTTTGTAGAAGTAAATTGCAAAAATAAGTGTTAACAATATTGTCGTTTCTTTATTCAAACAGGAAATAAAAAATAAAATTAAAAATAGTTTCCAGTTTCTCTGTCTTAACAATAACAGACCAAAAGTAAAAAAGAACAGTGTAGGAAAATCATAAATGTAACTGTAATACTGGAACATCGGTGGTAGAGCAAAAAGTAAAAGAATCGAAATTAGGTTACCAAACCATTTCGGAGAATCATAGATCTCAAAAAATAACTTTCTGAAAACGATCACAAACCAGATTAGAAAAATATACATCAACACCATCGCGATAATGTATTCTGTTATAGACTCGCTTTCCCATTTTAATTTTTGAAGTACTAGTGAAAGAAACGAATTATTTTCAAATTGTTCTGTCAAACTATTTTGAACTTTTTCAGGAACTATTCCATTGATTAATCTAATAGTTGTCGGAACCAATATTCTGTAAACAAAAGGTTTCCATGCAGTTCCGTATATCATTTCGGGAAACATTGCTCTTTTATATCCATTTATACCCGGCAGTTTAACAAAAGCAATAAGAACATATAATGATATGATCGCTATAATGAAACTGTAAATGAATTTATTTTCAATAATCCGTTTCATTTGTTCGTTATTAATTTCTCAACAAATAGTTTGTATCGATTCCATTTCTCAGTCTCCACTCAGCAACATCACGATGAATATGAGCAAGAACAGAATTACTTTCGCTGAGTTTTACTTTGTTTATCACCTTCAAAAAATGAATTGTATGAATTCCAATTTCTGACTTATCAATCTTTTCAAGCTCATAATACATTATAGCTTTTAACGGAACAGGAAGATTTAATTTTTCTGATCTTTCATCTCTCAAGCTTATTTCAAATGAATTTACATTCGAAAGCTCTCTCATATGGTTTTTACCAAGCTTGTAAACTTCCTTATATGAACCGGAATCCATTTGAGCAACAAGACACTTCCCGGCCTGCTCAACTTGTTTACATACTTTCCCGGTACTACGGAGTGAGATAATGAAATTGTTTTCACCAATAAGCCCGCTGAGGTCTGTCGGAAAAATATTAAATAATCCTCCCGTACCCACTGAAGCAAGATAAATCTTTCTCGGAACTGAATAGGCTATTTTTACCTGTTTATAAAGATTGCCTTCGAGAAAAATATTTTTCTTTTTATCAGAAGTCATTACGTAGTGTAAGTTATTAGAAATTCTGTGAATGGGATTTGTAAATGATTGGATTCCCTTCAATCCTTCAAATAGAAAGATGGAAATCGAATTCAATTTTACTTCCTTTATTAATTTCACTTCTAAAGATGCTATACTTTCAAGAGCATCTGTTTTAAAAAGCAAAGAAATTACTCTATGCTCGGCAGCATAATCATCAGTTAAATAATTTTCAGGGATCCCTATTAATAGCGGTTTATATCCGACTAATAACTGCTTCTCACTAATATCTTCTCCGTGTTTATTAACACCGGACATTGCAAAGATTCTTAACGGATGCTTATATTCATCTATGCTTACACAGAGATATTCCTGAGGTAGTGTAATCCCTAACAATATTTTTTTTAGGAATTTTTTCATTCGTACAATCAAATATTTTATTCTAAGGTCTTTCTCCCTGAAAATTATTTTGAAGAAAACGTAAAGCTGAATTTGTTTTTTCAAGATTTTTCTGAAGAGCAAACTTCTCAGCATTCTGCAGATTACCTGAATAAAATCTCCACCAAAGCAATGAGCCAACCATCAATCCATCGAATACTCTGTCTTCAACAAATGAATTAACAGTAATATAACCCCACAAAACATTCCACCCGATAGATAATAATCCGCTCAAGTACTCTCCTGTATAAAAATGACCTAAACCAGGAATATGTGATAATACTTTTGCGAGAGTTACACTATAAAGATCGTTATCAACAGAATCACAAAAAGTTGTCAGAAAATGATTCGAATCTATTAATGCAAAAGATTGAGATGCTTTTTCCCAATCATCTGAAAAAATGTATGCCCATCCACGCCAGTAGTTAATTTCATCAATATTGATTCTGAATCCTGGATCATTGGAAAGCGAGTCGAGCAGCGACAAAGCTTTTGAAATAGTTCTTCTTAAAATATTAATTTTAATTATTTCGATCCTGCAATTATAAATATCAATTGAAGTCGTGGCTTGAATTTTTGCCAGAGTCAGATAACGTATTGCATCAGAAAACTTTGCTCCTTGTTTGTGACTCAATCCAATCATCTTATTTGCTGAAAAAGAATACTGTTCAGACATATCAAAAAATAGCAGGCGTTTAAATTCAGTAACAGCATCAAAATAATTTTCTTCATTGAATAATGATTGAGCATAATTGTATTGTTCGTCGAAAGAATCTTGACTATAAGCTGCTGAATTGCAAAGTAATAATATCGACAACGCATAAAATATTTTATTTACAGAAATCATACTCAGGCAGAAAATAATTTTGCTGTTCCAGGTATAATTTTAAACCATCATTAAATTCGAAATCAATCCTTGCTTTGAATATTTGTGCTGCTGCAACTGAGCCATAAATATTTCCACCGTAAAAGAATGCACCGAGCCCTGAAAAAATCCACGCACGGGTATTATGATGAGCTTTGAAATTATCGTAAGCTAAAAAAGCAAATAAACTTGTAATTAAAAAAGCTGTTATTCCGTCCCCCCATTCACCAACATACATTTTGCCGGTACCTGGAACTATAGTTGAAAATACTCCGGCAAGTAAAGGACTTTTATAAGATGGATCTTTTTTTTGATCGTAAAATGACAAAATAATTTTTCTCTCTTGTAATTCAAAAGGGTATAAAATTTCTTCTGCAGGAATATTCTCAACTGAAGAAAAAAGAAAAGATATACTTATCAGCTTGTTACGGTAGTTCAAACTAAGTGAATCTAACTGGAACGGAAATAACTCTGAGCCGGTTTTTTCATAATAAGAATCTGGTGAGTCTAAAAAAAGATTTTTGATGAAAAGTCTTCTAGCATCGTTAGTCAATAATGAGTTTGGCTGAAATTTATATTTGAGATTTGACTGTTGGTACAATCCGATTTCAGAATAGGATATCATAATTTTAAAATTAATTGTATCATCCGATATCGTACTAATCTTTTCATATTCTTCAGCAGCACGTAAGTAATCACCTTCACAAAAAAGATAGTCAGCAAATAGCTTTATGTTGTGGGGTGATTGAAAATTAAATGAGTCGGTTTGTGAAAAAATTGTTGAGGCGATTAAGATAAGATTGAAAATTATTTTTATCATTACTCATCTACGACATAAGTTGAAGGCAGGTAACGAATTTTACTTCGGTTCAAAGTGTAATTTTGTGGTGGATCATAATAGTACCCGCTTTTAACTTTCGGATAATTGCTTAAAGCTTTGGTAAAATTCATATCACGTGTAAACCTGTCGAAGAACATCATCGATGCCTGAAAAATATCAGTTTCATTTATCGACTGCATAAAGAAGGAAGAGCACGAAGGACGGAACGGGCAGTTATCTCCATCAACATCGGAAATAAAAAACCAATAAGCATTTGCAAAAGATTTTTTTATAAAGTCAAAAGGATTTTCAGAATCGAAGGAATATTCTCTGTCTCTGAATTCACTTGGTTTTTCATAAGAGATAAAAGCCTCCTTCCATTTGAACTGATCCAATTGAGAGAAGGCTGATGACGATATCAAAAAAAGAAAAAGTAATATGAGTTTACTTTGCATCGAGCAACGACCTTGCAATCACTATTCGTTGAATCTCAGAAGTGCCTTCATAAATCTCAGTTATCTTAGCATCACGTAAATATCTTTCGACAAGATATTCTCTAACATATCCGTAACCTCCGTGAACCTGAATTGCTTCCAATGCACACTCAACTGCAACTTTTGAAGAATAAAGTTTTGCCATCGCAGCTTCTGCATAGTATTTTTTTCCAGCATCTTTAAGTGCTGCTGCTTTTAATGTTAATAATTTTGCTGCATCAACTTTCATTGCCATATCAGCAAGCTTGAACTGAATTGCCTGAAGGTTTGCTATTTCTTTTCCGAAAGCTTTTCTTGTTTTAGAATATTTGAGTGCTGCATCCAAAGATGCTTCAGCAATTCCGATTGCCTGAGATGCTATTCCGATTCTTCCGCCATTCAAAGTATTCATTGCAAAGTTAAATCCTTTCCCTTCTTCCCAGACAAGATTTTCTTTCGGGACTTTGCAGTTTTCAAATGATAACGAACATGTATCTGAACTTCTTATTCCGAGCTTGTCTTCTTTTTTCCCATGAGCAAAACCCAGAGTTCCTTTCTCAACAAGAAAAGTTGAAATCCCTTTATGACCTTTTTCTTTATCTGTAGTTGCCATTACAAGATAATAGTCGGCAGTGGCTCCATTTGTAATCCAGTTCTTCATTCCATTAAGAATGTAATCATCGCCATTTTTATCTGCCATTGTATGCTGCTTTGTTGCATCGCTTCCTGCTTCGGGTTCTGAAAGACAAAATGCACCGAGCTTTTCACCTTTTGCTAACGGGATCAAATATTTTTGTTTTAAAAAATCTGAACCGTATTCTTCAATTCCCCATGTTACGAGTGAATTATTTACAGACATAATAACACCAACACTCGCATCAGCTTTTGATATTTCAATCATTGCAAGAACGTAGCTGATTGTATCCATTCCTGCTCCACCATAATCAGGTGAAACCATCATTCCCATAAATCCAAGTTCACCTAATTTCTTAATTATATCGTGAGGAAATTCTGCCTTAATATCTCTTTCAACTGCAGTGGGTGCAATTTCATTCTGAGCAAAATCGCGTGCTGATTCCTGGATCATCAGCTGTTCTTCAGTAAAATTAAAATTCATTTTTCTCCCTGAGTTTTATATGATTAGTTTGATCTTTGTTACAGATGATACAATTACAACTTTAAAAATAATGTAATATAAAATCTTAGACAAAGTAATTTATTAATCGAATTAACAATTAATCACACAGTCCAAACATTTCATTTAATCTTGTCCAAAGTGATTAGTTAGACTATTTTTGAATTATGATTAAAGAAAAAGAAACCATTGAATCAAACAAGACTCTGAAAGGCAAAACTCTCAATGAACTGAGAGAATATTTTATCTCAGAAGGTGAACCAGAATACAGAGCTGAACAGGTATTCAAGTGGATGTACGGAAATCTGGTTGATGATTTTGATGAAATGAATAACTTACCAAAATCTTTTCGCAACAAATTATCAGAGAAATTTAAAATTGACACACTGAAATATGTAACTTCAGAAATTTCATCGTCAACGAATACAAAAAAATATATCTTCGAAACTGAAGAAGGAAACAAAATAGAATCTGTTGTTATTCCCGAAACTAAAAGAACTACACTT
>Ga0214473_10010282_pt1 | contig 11016 bp, 6 predicted proteins | sample RVTome_7_FD_203509 | JGI IMG/M metagenome (GOLD analysis project Ga0214473, IMG submission 203509) | Soil microbial communities from uranium-contaminated site in the Upper Colorado River Basin, Wyoming, United States - RVT98D197 | ecosystem: Environmental > Terrestrial > Soil > Contaminated >...
GCGCTGCCCTGGCGGGTGCTTCTTCGTCCACTGGCGGGGTGGCTGGGGAGGGCGGCGGGCTCCTCCTATGCAGTGCACGAGGTGATCTGGGCGGCAGGGGGGCACACCGGTGGCTAAGGAGTCTCGGGCCGTCCTCATTGTGGGAGCGGGGGTGCTCCAGGTGCCGGCCATCGTCCGGGCACGGGCCCGCGGGCTCCGGGTGGTGGTGGTGGACGGGAACGTCCGGGCTCCCGGCTTCGCCTTCGCCGACGTCGTCGCGCCCATAGACACCAGAGACGTGGAACTGGTGGTCGAACTGGCCCGGAAGGAGCGGGTGGACGCGGTGCTCACGGTGGCCTCGGACGCAGCGTTACGGGCCGTGGCCCTGGTGGCCCAGGAACTGGGGCTTGCGGGGCCGTCGCCGGCGACGGTCGCCCTGGCGACGGACAAGGCCGCCCAACGGCAGCTCTTCTCGGCCCTGGGGGGAGCGCGGCGGAGGCTCATCTCGGGGGCCAGCATCGCGGAGATGGAGTCGCAGGTGGAGGCGCTCCAGTTCCCCGTCGTGGTCAAGCCCGTGGACGGTGCGGGGGGGAGGGGGAGCCGAATTGTCGGCGGAGAGACGGAACTGGGACCGGCCGTAGAGCAGGCGCTTCTCCATTCACTGTCGGGGGGGGCGCTGGTGGAGGAGTTCGTGCCGGGGAGCGACCACACGGCGGAGGTCTTTCTCGGCGGCGGCCGGAGGCTCTTCGGCGTCATAACCGACAAGGAGTTGGGACCGCCGGGGCTGGTGCCACGAGGACACGTTGTCCCCAGCGGCCTCTCGGCCGAGGAGCAGGAAGAGGTGTGGCTCCTGGTCGAGGCGGTGTGTCGCGAGGTGGGCCTCCGGGACGGGCCTCTCGACGTGGATTTCAAGATGACGGCCCAGGGCCCCGAACTGTTCGAGTTTGCGCCCCGGTTGGGTGGCAATGAACTCCCCCGCCTGCTTGAGCGGGCCACCGGCGTCGACCTGGTGGATTGGGCGCTGGATGCGGCTCTCGGCCTCGCCGTCCGGGAGCGACGCTATCACCTGCGACCCGTGGCCGTGCGCATCCTCTTCAGCGACACAACCGGGCTGGTGGAGGCCGAACCCTCGCGGCCGGAGGTCGTCGGCTCTCCGGCGGAAGTGGAGTGGGACGTGGAGCCGGGAGACGCCGTCCGCGAGGTCACCTGCTCCGGCGACCGCGTGGGCTACGTCCTGGCCGAGGGAAAGACCCCGGCGGAGGTCCGCCAGCGTGCCTGGGAACTCGCAGCTCAGTGCGAAGCTGCCCTCAGGGTTGCTCCCTGAGGGAGGCTGCCCTCGTCAGCTGCACCCGCCGCCGCGCCCTTCTTGATGGTGAGCCGGTCGAGGACCTCTCCCGCCGGTGTCAGCACCGACATGGTCAGCACGTCGCCCTTCACGTCCACCAGGCAGAAGTGATACGCAATGGCGAAGAACTGGGTGGCCGGGTTCCGCGGCTTGCCCTCCTGGTCGACAGGCACCTGCTCGTAGAAAGGTGCGCCGCCACCGCCGGCGGTGATGTGGTAGAGGCCGTCGGCGTAGGAGCGCTCGTAGCAGTGGTCGTGGCCGGCGAACACCATGTCGAACTTCGCCTCCACGAGGAGCGGGACGACGTTCTTGCGGAGCGCCTCTGACCCGCCATGGGGGCCGGAACTGTACGCCGGCTGGTGCCAGAGGGCGAAGCGCCAGCGGGCCTCGCGACAGGCCTCGGACGCGAGCCTTTGCTGAAGCCAGACACCCTGTTCGCTGGTCGGGTCGAAGGGCTTCCCCGAATCCAGGGCGAGGAAGTAAGCGGGGCCCCAGCGGAAGTCGTACCAACCCTCCACCTCACCGGGCGGAGCGAAGAAGTCGTAGTACCAGTGGGCGTCGGCTTCGTGGTTGCCCAGGACGGGGAAGAGGCACGTCCCGGCGAGGAGGTCGGCGGCGGGCTGGAAGAAGTCGCCTTCCCAGTTGTCGTAGACTTTCCCGGCTGCCACCAGGTCCCCCGTGTGCAGGACGAACTGGGGCTTCGCCCGGGCGATGCCCCGGGCCACCCGCCAGTGCTCCAGGGGCTGGGTACGGGTGTCGCCATAGGCGACAAAGCGCAGGCCGTCGGCCGTCTGCGGGGGCGTGCGGAAGGTGGAGCGTGCGCTGACGACCGCCTCACTGCTGACGACATAGCTGTACGACGTGTCGGGAGAAAGATCGCCCAGCCTCACTTCGTGGACGGTCCCGGGTTCGCCGGCGTACTTCCTAGCGGCCTGGCTGACGGCGGCCGCCGACACAGAGCTGTCGCCCGGCCCGTCCGTCTCCCACATGACCTTGACCGCAGTAGCGGAAAGGCTCTGCAGGTACGGTCCCTTGATGATGGCGGTCGCCGCCGTCGGCTGCGGGAGCAGGCGGACGTTGTCCAGGTACACACGGTAAGGCTTCGCCAGTCCGGGCAGGACAAGCACCGTGACAGGCTGGAGCGTCGCGAGGTCGAGAGGCGACTCCTCGGGTCGGCGGACCATGACGTGAGTCTTGCCGGGCTGAAGGATGCGACGGAAGGGGAGGGCAGGAGCGCCGGCCCCAGGCCCGGGTAGGCGCTGAAGAAGGTAGCCATCCAGGCCGATGGGCGCAGGCGCCTGCGAGTACAGGTCCAGCGACAGGGCGTAGACCCCGGTCCAGTTTGCGGGCCGGTGCCTCAGGTACAGGACAGCCCCTTCGGTGCTGACCTTGATTTCGAGCGACCGCTTCCCTTCGGTGACGTGAGCCCTGACCAACTTCACCTGCGTCGGGTGCAGGGCGTTGGCCAGCAGCATGACCCGCCCTAACTCAGCGTTATCCTCGAAACCGCCGAGAAGCAGGGGCGTCTCGACGGGTGGAGGTGAGGCCGCCGCCGCACCGACCGTCAGCAGAAGGCAGACAAGGAGCGAGACAGCAGGCCTGGAGACACGACGACTCATGGGTACGTTCCTCCCTGTGGGGATACCAAGCGAGACCGCGGAGAGCCGGCGCGGACGGACTACTTCATGATACCCGGACCGCAGCTCCCGCGACAAGACCTTTGCCGCGCTCAGCTCTTTTCCGCAGCCGCTGTGGCGGCAGTTGCCTTCTCGAAAGCGAAGCCGCCGTCCTTCGCCAGCACCCGGACGCGGTCACCCTCCTGGAACCGCCCGGCCAGGATCTCGCCGGCCAGGGGGTTAAGGAGCTGCTGCTGGATGACGCGGGTGAGCGGGCGGGCGCCGAAGGCCGGGTCCCACCCCAGTTCGGCCAGCCGCTGGCGCGCGCCGTCCTGCACTTCGAAGGTCAGGCGCTGCTCGGCGAGCCGGCTCTCCAGCCGACGCAGTTGAATGTCGACGATGGCCAGGAGGTTCTGCTTGGTCAGGCTGTGGAAGAGGATGACCTCGTCGATGCGGTTCAGGAATTCGGGACGGAAGGTTTCCCGCAGGAGTTCGGTGATCTGGCCGCGCAGGCCCGCAACGTCCCGCCCGCGCTGGGCCTCGGCCTGGAGCAGAAGGCTGCCGATGTTGCTGGTCATGATGACGACGGTGTTGCGGAAGTCGACCGTGCGCCCGTGGCCGTCGGTGAGGCGCCCTTCGTCGAGGAGTTGGAGCAGGACGTTGAAGACGTCGGCGTGGGCCTTCTCGATCTCGTCCAGCAGGAGCACGGCGTAGGGCCGACGACGGACCGCTTCCGTGAGCCGGCCTCCTTCCTCGTAGCCCACGTACCCCGGCGGGGCGCCGATGAGCCGGCTGACGGTGTGGCGTTCCTGGAACTCGCTCATGTCCACCCGCACCAGGGCATTCTCGTCGTCGAAGAGGAACTCGGCCAAGGCTTTGGCCAACTCCGTCTTCCCCACCCCCGTGGGTCCCAGGAACAGGAAGGTGCCGACGGGCCGGCGGGGGTCCTGGAGCCCGGAACGCGCCCGGCGGACGGCGTTGGCCACGGCCGCGACCGCCTCGTCCTGACCCACCACCCGCTGGTGGATGCGTTCCTCCATGCGCAGCAGTTTTTCCCGCTCGCCTTCGAGTAGTCGGCTGACGGGGACGCCGGTCCAGCGGGAGACCACGTCGGCTACGTCCTCGGGGTCCACCTCCTCCTTGAGCATGCGGTAGCCCTTCTGGAGGTCGGCGAGGGCGCGGTTCTCCCCCTCCAGTTTCCGCTCGAGTTCGGGGAGCGTGCCGTAGCGGATGCGGGCCACCTCCTCCAGGTTCCCTTCCCGCTCGGCTTTCTGCTCGGCAAGGCGGGCCTGGTCGATGGCCTCTTTGCCGCGCTGGATCTCGCCGATGATGGCCTTCTCCTTCTCCCAGTGGGTGCGGAGCCGGCCGCGCTCGGCCTCCAGCGTGGCGACTTCCTCCTCCAGGTTCTTCAGCCGCTCGCGCGAGGCCTTGTCCTTTTCCTTCTTGAGGGCCTGACGCTCGATCTCGAGCTGGCGGACCCGACGCTCCACCGTGTCCAGTTCACTGGGCATGGAGTCGATCTCCATCCGCAGTTTGGAGGCGGCTTCGTCGATGAGGTCGATGGCCTTGTCGGGGAGGAAGCGGTCGGCGATGTAGCGGTGGCTGAGGGTGGCGGCGGCGACCAGCGCCGCGTCCTGGATGCGGACGCCATGGTGCACCTCGTAGCGCTCCTTGAGGCCGCGCAGGATGGCGACGGTCTCCTCGACCGAGGGCTCACCCACGTAGATGGGCTGGAAGCGCCGTTCGAGCGCCGCGTCCTTCTCGATGTGCTCGCGGTACTCGTCCAGGGTGGTGGCCCCGACGCAGCGCAGCTCGCCCCGGGCGAGGGCCGGCTTGAGCAAGTTGGAGGCATCGACGGCGCCTTCGGCCGCGCCCGCCCCCACCACGGTGTGCAGTTCGTCGATGAAGAGGATGACCTGGCCGGCCGAGTCCACCACCTCGCGGATGACGGCCTTCAGGCGGTTCTCGAACTCACCGCGGTACTTGGTCCCGGCGATGAGGGCCCCCATGTCCAGGGCCACCACCCGACGGTCGCGCAGGCTGTCGGGGATGTCGCGGTTGACGATGCGCTGGGCCAGCCCCTCGACGATGGCCGTCTTGCCCACGCCCGGGTCGCCGATGAGGACGGGGTTGTTCTTGGTCCGTCGGCTGAGGACCTGGATGACCCGGCGGATCTCCTCGTCGCGCCCGATGACCGGGTCCAGTTTTCCGGCCCGGGCCAACTCGACCAGGTCGCGGCCGTAGCGCTGGAGGGCCTCGTAGGTGTCTTCGGGGTTCTCATCGGTGACGCGCTGACCGCCCCGGACTTCCCGCAGGGCGGCGAGGAGGCGCTCCTCAGTGACGCCCCCGCGCTGGAGGAGTCCGCCGGCCGGACCTGGGCCGGTGGCCAGGCTGATGAGGAGGTGCTCCGTCGACGTGTATTCATCATTCAGGCGACGGGCCAGCTCCTCGGCGCGGTCGAACGCCTGGCGGAGTTCGGGGGAAAGGTAGGCGCCCGTGGCCGCGGCCCCGCTCACCTGGGGGAGCCGGGCCAACTCCTCCACCACCTGGGCCCGCAGGGGGTTCACCTCCACGCCGATGCGCTTCGCGAGCCGGGCGGGGACACCCTCCTCTTCAGTGAGGAGCGCCGAGAGGAGGTGCAGCGGCTCCAGGGCCTGGTGGCCGCTGCGAGACGCGAGGCGCTGGGCCGCCTGCAGGGCTTCCTGGGCTTTGAGCGTGAACTTGTCCAAGGCCATGGCGAGCTCCAACACCCTTCTCACCCCACAGGGCACGGAGGCCACGGAGGCCGAGGTCTTCTACCCAGGCCGCCCCTCTGTGTGCTCTGCGTTCTCTGCGTTCTCTGTGGTGAAAGGGCCCACTCGAACACAACCGAACCCGGCGGGGATAGGTCCCTGACCGCCACTTCCTCAGTCCCTCGACGGGGCTCTGGACCTTGCCCGAGCCGGACCGAGCGACCGTGAGCCTGTCGAACGGTTCACTTCTTCTCTTCGTAGTCGGCGTCGATGACGTCCTCGCCGCCTGGGCCACCCGGTCCGCCTGGCCCGGCGGTACTGCCCGCCTCGGGGCCGGTGGGTCCGGCTTGGGCCGCCCGCTCGCGGGCGACCCGTTCGTAGAGGAGCTGCCCCAGCCGCTGGGCGGCCTGCTTGAAGGCTTCGGTCGCCTGACGGATCTGCTGGATGTCGTCGGTCTTCACCGCGTCCTGGAGCCGACGTTTCGCGTCCTCGATGGCCTGGCGGTCGCCGTCGGCGAGCTTGTCGCCGACGTCCTTGAAACTCTTGTCGGTCTGGTAGATGAGCTGGTCGGCGTAGTTGCGCGCCTCGGCGAGTTCGCGCTTTCGGCGGTCATCTTCGGCGTGGTCTTCGGCTTCGCGCTTCATCTTCTCGACCTCGGTCTCGTTGAGGCCGGTACCGGCCTTAATGATGATGGACTGCTCCTTGGCGGTGGCCAGGTCCTTGGCCGAGACGTTGAGGATGCCATTGGCATCGATGTCGAAGGAGACCTCGACCTGGGGCACCCCCTGGGGAGCGGGCGGCATGCCCGCCAGCATGAAGCGACCCAGGGTGCGGTTGTCGGCGGCCATGGGCCGCTCGCCCTGCAGGACGTGGATCTCGACGGAGGTCTGGTTGTCCTCGGCCGTGGTGAAGACGTCCTTCTTGGAGACGGGGATGGTGGTGTTCCGCTCGATGAGCCTGGTGAAGATGCCGCCTTTGGTTTCGATGCCCAGGCTCAGGGGCGTGACGTCCAGCAGCAGGACGTCCTTCACCTCGCCGGCGAGGACGCCGGCCTGGATGGCGGCCCCGATGGCGACGGCCTCGTCGGGGTTGACGCTCTTGTTGGGTTCCTTGGCGAAGAGGCTCTTCACCTTCTCCTGGATGATGGGGGAGCGGGTCTGGCCCCCGACCAGGATGACCTCGTCGATGTCTTGGGGCTTGAGCTTGGCGTCCTGGAGGGCCTGCTGGCAGGGACGCACCACCCGCTCCACCAGGCTCTCCACCAGCTGCTCGAACCTGGCCCGGGTCAGCTTCATCTGCAGGTGCTTGGGGCCGGACTGGTCGGCGGTGATGAAGGGGAGGTTCACTTCCGTCTCGGTGGAACTGGACAGTTCGCACTTGGCCTTCTCGGCCGCCTCTTTCAGCCGCTGCAGGGCCATGCGGTCCTTGCGCAGGTCGATCCCCTGCTCCTTCATGAACTCGTCGGCGATGAAGTCGATGAGCCTCTGGTCCAGGTCGTCGCCGCCCAGGTGGGTGTCGCCGTTGGTGGAGATGACCTCGAAGACCCCGTCGCCGACCTCCAGGATAGAGATGTCGAAGGTGCCCCCGCCGAAGTCGAAGACGGCGATCTTCTCGTTCTTCTTCTTCTCCAGCCCATAGGCAAGGGCCGAGGCGGTGGGTTCGTTGATGATGCGTTCGACGGTGAACCCGGCGATCTCCCCCGCTTCCTTGGTCGCCTGGCGCTGGCTGTCGTTGAAGTAGGCAGGCACGGTGATGACGGCCCGGGTGACCGGCTCGCCCAGGTAGTCCTCGGCGGTCTTCTTGAGGTCCTGGAGGACCATGGCCGAGATCTCCTGGGGGGTGTAGTTCCTCCCCCGCACCTCCACCTTCACCGGCTCATGGCCCCCACCCACGATCCGATAGGGAACCAACTTCTCCTCTTCCAGCACCTCGCTGTGCCGGCGACCCATGAAGCGCTTGATGGAGTATACGGTGTTCTGGGAGTTGGTGATGGCCTGGCGCTTGGCGATCTGGCCGACCAGCCGCTCGCCCTTCTCAGTGAACGCGACCACGGAAGGCGTCAGCCGGCTGCCCGTGGCGTTGGTGATGACCTTGGGCTCACCGCCCTCCATGATAGCCACCACGGAGTTGGTCGTGCCCAGGTCTATGCCGACGATCTTGCTCATGGGGAACCTCCTTACCTAACACGTTGCTGTTCCGATGACCCTTGTGCATGAACTCTTCCCAGAGACCAGATAGCAAATGCGATACCAAACGCCGGCCAGGGCCGGGGCACCGTCTGTCTGTAAAGTAAGAACTACGGGGGGCTTGGGGTGTACCGGCGGAGGGGACATGCGGGCGCAGCGTCCCGCTCGCTGTCATCTTGTCACTGCCAGCTGACGCCCGGGGATGCGCCTGTCAGTTTGACAAGGGCTGCTGCCTCGCTCCTTTACGCTACCCACTGCCGCACCTGCCGGGCACCTACAGAGTGGGCGGGCGCCCGGAAGGAATGGTGGGGGCGTGTGCGAGCCGTGCCTGGCGAACGTTGACGGCGAAGCTGTGGGGGCGGTATAATGTTGAGAGGGAGCTCAGAGGCGCGGATGGTTTTCGGATGGCCGACATGAACGGCGGCAAACTCCTTTCCTGGGGTATCGTCGCTTTCTGGCTGGTGATGATGGGCCTGCTGGTTCACCAGGAGGTGCTGCCCACTCTGCGCCTGGGGGAGCCGGCGAGCTACCGGTCTCTGCTCGCTCAGCAGAGGGGTCCCAAGACGGTTCGCATGGGCATCTATGCCTTTGACCGTCGGCTGGGCACCAGCGTGAGCACGGTGACGCGCCAGCGTGACGGTTCGACCCAGGTGACCAACCAGACCAGCATTTCCCTCGGTTTCCTCCCGGCGACGGATGCCCGGCTCACGCCCCTGACCACCGTCACGTCGGAGAGTGAGGCGTGGGTGTCGCCGCTCTTCCGCCTGCAGAGTTTCTACCTGCGGGTGAGGAGCGCCCTCTTGGCCGTGGAGATGCGCGGCGTGGTGGACGGGGAGGAACTCATCTTCAGCGTGTGGTCGGGCGGCCAGACACAGACGGCCCGCATACCCTTCGACCCGGAGATACCCATCGGCGAAAGCCTGGGCCCTATCTGGCCTGCGGGCAGACTCCAGGTCGGCCGACAGTGGGGCATCAATCTGCTTGACCCCCGCGACCTGGCGCTCAGCCAGGCCCTCGTTGAGGTCGTCGGGGAAGGGAGGCGGGTGTGGCAGGGGAAGGTGGTGCGCACCTACCGGCTGAAGGTCACCTACGAGGGGAACGGGTTCGAGGCCGAGGTGACGGCCGACGGGGAACTGCTGCGCCAGACCATCACCTGGCCGCTGCGCCTCACGCTCATCCGCGAGGAGGCCGGGCCTGCGCCCGCCGAAGGGCTTCGGCCCGCAGGCGGGCAGCGGGCGGACCCGGGCCCGGAACGGCTGCAACGCAAAGACGCAGAGGCGCACAGATGAGGCGGAGACCGCCAGACCCTGAACCTGCGCTTCCCTGCGTCTCGGCGTCTCTGCGTTCAAGGAACGTCCGGAGGCCCGGGTGATTGAACTGGAACGGGTGACGAAGCGGTTCGGCCGGTTGGCGGCGGTGCGGGAACTCTCGCTCCGCGTCGAGCGCGGGGAGCTGTTCGCCCTTCTGGGCCCCAACGGGGCCGGCAAGACGACGACGGTGAAGCTCATCGCCGGCCTCTTGCGGCCCACGGCCGGGGTGGTGCGGGTGTCGGGGTTCGACGTCCTGCGGGAGCCGGTGGAGGTGAAGCGGCGGCTGAGCTACGTGCCCGACCAGCCCTACCTCTACGAGAAGCTCACGGGGCGGGAGTTCCTCGAGCTCGTCGGCCGACTCCACCGGATGAACGGGGCCGAGCTGGGGCGGGGCATCGACCGGCTCCTGGAACTCTTCGGCTGCGTGGACTACGCCGACGAACTCACCGAGAGTTACTCCCACGGGATGAAGCAGCGGATTGTCCTGGCCTCGGCGCTCCTGACCGAGCCGCAGGTCCTCGTCATCGACGAGCCCATGGTGGGGCTCGACCCCCGGAGCACCCGGCTGGTCAAGGATATCTTCCGGGAGCGGGCCAAGGACGGGGTGACGGTCTTCATGTGCACCCACACCCTCAGCGTCGCCGAGGAGCTCGCCGACCGCATCGGCATCGTGGACCGCGGCCGGCTCGTCGCCTGCGGGACACTGGCGGAACTGCGCCGGGCCGACCCCGAGGCCGCGAGCCTGGAGGAGCTCTACCTGGGGTTGACCGGGCCGGACCACGCCGGGGAGGAGCCGAAGGCCCATGGCTGAGGCCGGCGGGTATCCAGCGGGGCTGGGGGTGTTGCTCCGCTCGCGCCTCCGGGAGCTTGGCCATCGCCTCTGCGGGCTGGCCGAGGAATCGCGGCTCAAGATCGGCTTCATCCTGGTCTTCGCCCTCCTGCTCTGGGCCGGGCTCTTTGTCACCTTTCTGCGGAGTTTCATCTTCATCGGCCAGTTCCCGGGCCTCCGGGAGGTGCTGTTGGAGCACCTCTTCTCCCTGCTCTTCTTTGCGCTGTTAATGATGCTGACCTTCAGCACCGGCATCATCAGCTACGGGTCCCTGTTCCGCGCCCCGGAGAGCACCTTTCTGCTGGCGCAGCCGGTCCGGCCGGAGACGGTCTTCGCCTACAAGTTCATCGAGAGCCTGGTCTTCAGTTCCTGGGCCCTGCTGTTCCTGGGGATGCCCGCGCTCCTTGCCTACGGGCTCACCGGCGATGCCCCGCGCTACTTTTTCCCCCTGAGCCTGGTGGCCTTCGTGCCCTTTGTGGTGGTGCCGGCGGCGATAGGTGTGGGGGCGATGCTCCTTGTGGTCCGCTACGTGCCCCGGACGAGGCGCGCGCTCTTCCTGTGGGGAGCCCTGGCGGCGGGGGTGCTCCTGGTGGTCATCTTCTACCAAGCGGGGTTCGGCCTGCGGGGTCACGTGCCCTTCAGTGAAGCCTGGCTTTGGACCGTGCTCAAGCGCTTCCGCTTCGTGCGGAGCAGCCTGCTTCCCAGTTACTGGCTCACCGAGAGCATCCTGGCCCTCGGTCGCCGACAACTGGCGCGGGCGACCTTCTTCTTCCTGGTCATCCTGAGCAACGTGGGTTTCCTCTTCCTCCTCCTCTACCGCTTCGCCGGCTGGCATTTCCTGGAGAGTTACTCCCGGGCGCAGGGCCTGCGCTCCCGCCGGCGACGGCGGAGCCAGCCGGCCGTGTCCCTCCTGGTGCGCGGTCTCTTCTGGTACCTGGACGAGCCCACCAGGCTCCTGGTCCGCCGGGACGTCATCAGTTTCCTGCGCGACCCGGTGCAGTGGTCCCAGGTGCTCATCT
>Ga0214473_10010283_pt1 | contig 11015 bp, 8 predicted proteins | sample RVTome_7_FD_203509 | JGI IMG/M metagenome (GOLD analysis project Ga0214473, IMG submission 203509) | Soil microbial communities from uranium-contaminated site in the Upper Colorado River Basin, Wyoming, United States - RVT98D197 | ecosystem: Environmental > Terrestrial > Soil > Contaminated >...
ACCGGTACATACGCCTGGCGTCAGAAGCAGCAACAAATGGCCCGGTTCCTATTGCCACGGGAGAAACAATTGCCGAAGGTTTAAAGTCCCGATTAAAGGTAATATTTTGATCCCAACCCACACTTAATCCTGACGTGGGTGGCCCCCCAACGCTTTCAGCATGAACAGCCAAAGGTAATCCAAGAGCTACCATCAAACTTAAAAAAATCAGCTTTTTCATGTGGCGCCTCCTCCTTGTTTTAGTCTCTCTTTTATCCCCGCAACTAATTTAATAAATTTAAGGGTGGCTTGTCAACAAAATTCTTTATTAAGGGATGGAGAAGCTATCAAGGGGTAGATAAACAATAAAATGCTTGACAATTCCAAGGGTTGGTGTGTAAAAAAGAATCGCCTCATCAAATCTCAAAAAGTTTCGAGGAATGGAACACACCATTAATGAAATAACTCTCTCTGTGATCATACCGGTGCACCATGGGGGTGAGAACTTCCGCAGTTGCCTTTCAAGGGTAACTGCAGCGGTTCCTCCTGCCAATGAAATCATCGTTGTCGCAGATGGCGACACCCATGGCTCCGCCCAGTTAGCCGAGACATTTGGCGTCCGGGTGCTAAAGACGCCTACACGCAAAGGACCTGCCTATGCACGCAATCTCGGGGCACAATCAGCTCAGGGGGATATCCTTTTTTTTGTCGATGTAGACGTCGTGATCGCTCCAGACGCCATCTTCAAGGTTAAATCTACTTTCAAAAACGACCCACCATTAGCCGCTCTTTTCGGCTCTTATGATGACGAACCGGGAGAGACCAATTTCCTATCGCAGTATAAGAATCTATTCCATCATTATATCCATCAGATTTCGCAAGAAGAGGCCTCTACTTTTTGGGCCGGTTGCGGAGCCATTCGTCGTCAGATTTTCATAGAATTTGGAGGTTTTGATGAAACTTACAAAAGACCCAGCATCGAGGACATTGAGCTTGGCTACCGGCTGAAAAAGGCCGGATACCGCATTCGGCTCGTCAAAGATTTTCAGGTTAAACATCTGAAGCGCTGGGGAGTTATTTCTTTAATGAAATCAGACTTCTTTGATCGTGCCCTTCCATGGACCGAACTCATTCTACGGGACCGTCAATTTGTCAATGATCTGAACCTCCAATTTTCAAGTCGTCTTAGTGTCGTGCTAATCTATGGTCTCCTGCTTACTTTGATCGGAGGCTTCTGGTGGCCCGGATCCTTCGTAGTCGCCTGCCTATGGATCCTGCTCCTTCTGATCACCAATGCACCGGTGTACCGTTTCTTCCTGCAAAAGAGGGGTTCATGGTTTATGATACGGGCCCTTCCATGGCATTGGTTTTGCTATTTTTACAGTGGCTTAGCCTTCGCCATTGGCTTAGGCCGGTTCCTACTCTTCAGACATCGATCCCCAAAGCCAAGTTTGACAGCCGCCAGAAAAGAACACCCTGACGCCGCTCAATCTCCGGAGTGTCAATGATGCAGCGCGGTCCCATCGTGATCATCGGTGCTGGCCCGGCGGGTCTGACTGCCGCCTATGTGCTTTCTAAAGCGGGGGTGCGATCTATTGTTCTTGAGAAAGACCAAACCGTGGGCGGGATTGCAAGAACGATCAATTACAAGAACTATTATTTTGATATAGGAGGACATCGCTTCTTCACCAAGGCGAAATCTGTTGAAAATATTTGGGATGAAGTCCTTGGCGAAGATTTACTCCGGCGCGATAGGCTCTCGCGAATCTATTACAACAAGAAGTACTTTTACTATCCTCTTCGCCCCTTGAACACCTTATTGGGGTTAGGGATATGGAACAGCATCCTCATTTTTTCCAGTTATCTCAACTCTCAGTTATTTCCGTCCAAGCAGGAGGAAACCTTCGAACAGTGGGTTTCCAATCGTTTCGGAAAACGTCTATTTAGAATTTTTTTTAAGACCTATACGGAAAAAGTTTGGGGAATATCTTGTGATAAGATCAGCGCCGAGTGGGCCGGGCAGAGAGTGAAAGGGCTCTCCCTCATGACCGCTCTTAAATATGCGATCATGAGAAACCGGAGTGGTTACCAAGGCAAAAAGGGAGTGATCAAAACACTGATCGATCAATTTGATTATCCTAAATTGGGTCCCGGCATGATGTGGCAAGCGATGGTAGAGATCATCCGGAAGAACGGCTCCCAGGTTTGCTTGGGGAGGGAGGTCGGAGGAATTCGGTGGTCAGGCAATAAAGTAGAGGCCCTCGAAGTAAAACGAAACGGGCAAATAGAATTATTATCCGGTAAAGATTTTATCAGCAGCATGCCTCTCAGAGAAGCTTTGCAAAAGTTTAAACCAGAGGTACCAAAAGAAGTACTGGATGCTGCCAATGATCTTAAGTACAGGGACTTTCTGACGGTCGCTCTCATTATTAGCAAACCGGAGGTTTTTCCGGATACATGGATATACATCCATGACCCTGAGGTGAAGGTCGGCCGAATCCAGAACTTCAAAAACTGGAGCCCTTTCATGGTTCCTGACCCCAATAAGACGTGCCTGGGACTGGAATATTTTTGTTTTGAAGGAGATCCTCTTTGGAGCATGCCGGATGACCAATTGATAGAACTTGCGAAAAGGGAACTGGTAACATTAGGTTTGGTGAATAAAAACGATGTAGAAGATGGCACCGTGGTCCGAATGCCAAAAGCTTACCCGATTTACGATTCGACTTATCAGAAGTCCCTCGATGTCGTGCATCAATTCCTCAATCGGTTTGACAATCTTCAACCGGTTGGCCGCAACGGCATGCATAAATACAATAATCAGGACCACTCCATGCTGACGGGCATGCTCTCGGCGGAAAACATTCTCGGGGCGAATTATGACCTGTGGGCCATCAACGTCGAGCAAGAATACCACGAGGAAATAAGGATAGAACCAGGTGAAGAAGCTGTGCTGGATAAACTCCTCCCTGCGGTCTTTTCAAGGATGGATAAAATCGGGCTGGCGACAGCGGTGGGGTCCGTGTGCGGTCTCCTCATTTTCTTCGCCACCCTTTGGTTAATGATCAAGGGAGGAGACGCAAGTCATTATCTCCGGCTTCTCAATCAGTACTTCTTCGGATATACGGTAACGGTGAAGGGGGCTTTGATCGGCACGGCTTATGGTTTTTCTTGGGGGTTCCTGTTCGGTTGGCTCTTCGCTTATCTCAGAAATTTCTTTATCGCTTATTATATCTACCGGATAAAAAGGAAAGCGGAATGGTTAACCTTCAGGGATTTTTTAGACCATTTCTAAAAATGATGGAGTGTCAAAATGATGACTGAGAAACTTCCAAATGAAGAAAAATTACTAAGGGGTGTTTTCCGCCTGAATGCCAAGATTTTGGGATTGACTCTCGGCATCTTATTGGGTCTTGTCATCTTTATCGGAACCAACTGGCTCCTGATAAAGGGTGGCCATATCACCCAGAGCGGAGAGTATGTCGTGGGTCCCCACCTTCAACTCCTGAGCCAGTTCTTTATCGGATATAAAGTCTCACTCTTAGGAAGCATCATCGGTTTTTTCTATGGGTTTGCACTGGGGACATTGTGTGGTACAGCCATTGGCTGGATTTACAATAAGATCGTCGACTTCAGAACAAGATAGAACGTGATCGCTTCAGAAGGGAAGCTGGCTGCCTAAAAGGCCCTCTTTCTCCTATAAGAGAAACTTCTTTTTCCAATGGAGAGATTAACTGATGGAGCAGCAGAACCCATTTTTTTCAATTATCATCCCCACACACAACCGGCCAAAACAACTGGCGATTTGTCTCGAATCCCTTTCCCATCTTGACTATCCGCGAGACCGTTTCGAGGTGATTGTGGTGGACGATGGCAGTCCAATAATCCCAGAAGACGTGGTGGCTCATTTTCGCGACCGGCTCAATGTGATACTGCTCACCCAAGCCCGTACGGGACCGGCTGGTGCGCGCAATACGGGAGTTAAAACTGCAAATGGCGATTTCTTAGCTTTCATCGATGATGACTGTGCACCGGCCACCCACTGGCTTCGAAATCTATCTGTTCTCTTTCTTCTTGCTTCTGATCGCGCGATCGGAGGACGGACGATCAATGGATTGCCCAACAATCTGTATTCTGTTACAAGTCAAACGATCATCGATGTTGCTTATGCTTACTACAACCCTGTCCCTAACCAAGCTTGTTTCTTTGCATCGAATAACCTCACCGTGGCAGCAGACCTTTTCCATAACATAGGTGGTTTTGATGTGACGTTTACGACGTCAGAGGATCGCGACTTCTGTGACCGCTGGCGGCATCAGGGTTTCAAGATGGCCTATGCCCCGGAAGTCGTGCTTTATCACTCCCACGACTTGAAATTCGGCACCTTCTGGCCCCAGCATTTCAACTATGGCAGAGGCGCCTACCGATATCACCGAGCGAGGGCCCACCGTGGTAAAGGACGCTTCAGGCCGGATTTAAAATTTTATAGGCGCCTCTTTTTTATTCCATTTATACAGGAACGAGGGATACGAGTGTTATGGGTGACGATGCTTCTGATCATATCGCAGATCGCTAATGCCTTGGGTTTCTTACGGGAATGGCTCAATCAAATTAAAAAGAGATAAACTGCGAGCAGGTCCCTTAAGAGGGTTTGTATGGAATTTTTGCTTGATCATGATTCCACGGCCATAAGGATTCTAAGAATGAATAGTGTGAGGGAAAGGAAACTTTTGTGTCTGTGCTTAAAGTAGGATTGATGGGATGTGGTCGCATTGCTCAGTCGGTTCACCTCCCAGTGTTGACCCACCTGCGAGATGTCCAATTGGTGGCTTTGGCGGAGCCTGATCCCGAGCGTCTTAAAAAAGCCAGTCTTTTTGCCCCCAAGGCTGTCACTTACAGCGACTATAAGAAACTCTTGGAAATGGATGAGGTGGAGGCAGTGGTTATCTGCCTGCCAAACGACCTCCATGCCGAGGCAGCTATCGCCTCATTGGAATTGGGCAAACACCTCTACTTGGAAAAACCTCTCGCCATGACTCTTGAAGAAGGCCGAAAGGTGCTGAGCGCATGGCAAAAGGCGGGTACCGTGGGAATGATCGGTTTTAACTTCCGTTTCCATCCTCTCTACATGGCTGCTGGCCAGGCCATTCAATCGGGAAGGATAGGTGATCTGGTCAGTGTGCGCTCTGTATTCTCCACTGCGACACAACACTCCCCCCCATGGGGACAATCTCGCCAAGCCGGAGGCCTTCTGATAGATCTGGCCTCCCACCATGTGGATCTCATTCATTTCTTCTTGGATCAGGAAGTCCAGAACGTTTGGGCTGCGGTGAGACCCCCGGATGATGCTGCAACCTTGCAACTGCAGCTTGCCACCGGCCTTCTGGCCCAGTCTTTCTTCTCATGGAACGCTGTCGAGGAAGACCGTTTTGAATTTTATGGTCGCAAAGGAAAGCTGGCCGTGGATCGTTATCTTTCTCTGGATTTAGAATTCACTGATCCCATCCGCACCTTCGATCGGCCTAAGCGGCTTTGGCGATGGATACGATCCTTTGGTAAAGTTCCCTATGCGCTGAATAAGGTCTTTTCGCCAATTCATGAACCATCTTATCGGAGTGCGCTTCAGAACCTTGTGACGGCTGTGAAAGCCAACCGGTCTGCGTCTCCAGACCTGAAGGATGGCTACCGCAGTCTTGTAATTATCAAAGCAGCGGAGGAGTCCGCGAGGACAGGCTTGAGGGTATCCGTGGTGGGTTTGAATCATGAAAGTGTTGCTCGTTAACGATTACGCCATAACCAAAGGCGGTGCGAACATCTATCTGCTGGCATTGAGAGATTGGCTGCGGCAGCGTGGGCATGATGCCAGGCTTTTTGCAACTTATGCCAGATCTGATCGAGGTCGCACCTTAGCCGACTATGAATGTTTTGGCACAACTTCCCGCTTCCGAACATTTCTTCAGGCAGCCAATCCATGGGCTTTCTGGGGGCTGCGTCGGGTTCTGGCAGAATTCCAGCCTGACGTCGTTCATGTCCGAATGTTTCTGGGCCAGCTTTCACCCCTGATCCTACCTTTGCTCAGGCACATCCCGAGCCTTTATCATATCGCCATATACGAAGCCATTTGCCCCTCGGCAACGAAAATGCTTCCAGACAGAAGTCCTTGCCATTCTTCACCCGGCATGGTTTGTTATCGTAGCCATTGTTTACCACTCCGCGCTATGTTGCCTCAGATGTTACGAATGAAGCTCTGGCAGCGTTGGCATGAGGCTTTTCGTCTCATTGTCGCTAACAGTGAAGCGGTTAGAAGCCGCCTCGTTGCCGAAGGCATTCGACCAGCGGAAGTGATTTGGAACGGCATTCCCATACAACCCTCCCGGCCTCCCCTCTCATTCCCGCCAACTGTGGCGTTTGCCGGACGGCTTGTTCAAGAAAAAGGAGTAGATGTATTGCTGAAAGCTTTTGCGAAGGTAGTGGAACAGGTTCCGGAGGCACGCCTCCTTTTAGCCGGAGAAGGTCCACAACAAGAACGCTTGAGAGGACTGATTGCAAAGCTTGGACTTTCGACGAACGTCTCGATGCTCGGTCACATACCGCGCCGGGAGCTGGAACAACACTTCGCTCCAGCCTGGGCACAAGCCGTTCCTTCCATCCAGGAGGAGACATTTGGTCTCGTAGCTGCGGAGGCCATGATGCGCGGGACAGCGGTCGTGGCGAGCAGTTCCGGTGGCTTAAATGAAATTGTTCAAAACGGTCAGGCCGGCTTCCTGGTTCCACCCGGTGAAGTAAACCTATTGGCTGAAGCCCTGATCCGCTTCTTAAAGGATCGTGACCTTGCAGAACAAATGGGCAAATCTGCCCGTGAATTCGCATTAAGACATTTCACCGGAGAGATCAGTGTGGAAAAATTTATAACTTTGTATCAGAATCTTTGCGACAGGGAGTTCTCCTTACGCTCTAAATAGGCCATGTCATAACTGAGGGAGGAATTAATGTGAGGGACCCTACCCATCCCGAATTGTCCGCGGTGATCGTGACCCCAGATCGCTATGAGACGATCCGCAAGACAATACTACATCTTCGATCTCAGAAAGCAAAAGATCAATTAGAAGTCGTGATCGTTGCGCCGTCAAAGGAGGAGCTCGGTCTTATTGAATCGGAAGTAAAAGATTTTCTCCAGTTTTATATCGTTGAGGTAGGTCCGATCAACTCCACGGCCAAGGCCAGGGCTGCGGGCATCCGCCAGGCAAGCGCCCCTGTCATTGCCTTCCTTGAGGACCATTCCTATCCCGAACCGGGTTGGGCTGAAGCTCTGATTGAAGCCCACAGACAACCCTGGGCTGCTGTAGGACCCGTGTTATGTAACGCCAATCCAGAAAGCCTGATCAGCTGGACCAATCTTCTGATTGAGTACGGACCATGGCTTGACCCGAACGAGGCCAAGGCAGTGGATCACTTACCCGGCCACAACGGGACCTACAAGCGATCTCTTCTCTTGGCATACGGGCCTGAACTCGAGGCCATGTTGGAGGCGGAAAGTATCCTCCACTGGGACTTGAGAGCCAAGGGGTACGAGCTTTACTTAGAACCGCAGGCCAAGACGAGCCATCTGAATTTTTCATCAATCCTCTCCAGTATCCCATTGCGATTCTATGCCGGCCGTTTGTTTGCTTCAACACGGGCCCGGCACTGGTCTTGGTTCCGACGGTCTTTCTATTTTACTTCATCACCCCTCATCCCATTGGTCCGCTTGCTGCGGATCATCCGAGAATTAAGGCGGCCTGGGCGGCCAAGACATTTGTTGCCCAGTATCCTGCCAACGCTCGTGATCGGCCTGATACTGGACGGGGCTGGAGAGATGATTGGTTATGTCTTCGGTGGGGGGAATGCAATGGTTAAACTGTCTGATATGGAGTTCCATCGCTATCGATACCTTAACAAGCAGGATAAGCGAACGTTTGCCGAGCCATGAATTCATCCTTCGTATCACAGGGGGCTAATGGAGCGGGATTTTTTGGGGAGATGGCGAGACAAATTAGCAGAAAGGACAATTAGACGCACACATCGAGGCGGTATGATGAACGAAGCCCGAATCGCCATTCGTAATGCCGGGTTCCTTCTCGCCCAAAGAGGCTTCCATATCTTGGGTAGTCTCTTATTCGCTGTGTTAGTGCCCCGACTGATGGGACCCAATGACTATGGACGATATGCACTGATCACCTCCCTCTCCTTCTGGTTTATGATGCTCAGTGATCTGGGTTACGTTCAAGTCATGGGTCGGTATGTTCCCTATTTTACCCTTCAGGGAGAGAAGGAGAAGCTCCAAAAGTTTTTTACCAACATATTAACCGTGAGCTTGGTAAGCGGGGCACTCGTTGGATGCCTTTATCTCCTATTCACCTCCTTGTGCTTGCCTGACATTGACTTATTTTTATTCATGACGATCGCTGCCACGATCGTTGTCCGAGCAGCGGTCCATCCTTTTTTCACGCTTTTCCTGGGCCTTAATCAAGCAGCCCGCTGGGGAATGGGTGAAATTTTCCGCCACGGGTTTATCATCGTCTCGGTCATCATCGGATTTTATTTAGGAGCTCTACAGGGGGCTTGTCTCGGACTGTTGCTGACTGAATTAATTGTGCTCTCCATCGGGATCGGGTGGGGGAAATCTTATTTCTCTTGGAAAGACCTCGGTCTGGACTTCCCTTCCCTCATCCCCTCTCTTCGATTCGGCTTTATGTTTTTCGTTTTCAATCTTCTCACCTCAACTTTTCAACACAGCGGGGAAATATTGGTCAGATTTTTCTATCCCGATTATGTTCAGGTCGCCTATTTTGGACTGGCTTTTGATGTCTCTCAAAGGGTCTCCGCATTCATTCCACAATTAACCTTAGCCTTTGCTCCACTCATGATCATTCTGCTCGCTCAAGGAAAAACGAATGTTCTGAAGCAATGGATAGAGCAATTGATCAACTGGCTGACGGTGGGCGGGGTGTTTGTGTTTTTTGGCGTGCTCCTTCTCGGGAATGACCTCGTGCCATTGGTGTTGGGGGCTGCCTATCAGCCTGTGGCGACCAATCTGTTGCCCCTCTCCATGGTGTTTTGGGCGCAGGCCCTGAGCAATGCGGCCATATTACTTACGCTCGTTTACAACCGTCCTAAAATAGCAATCGTGGCAGCGGGGATACGGCTCGTCGCCCTCTTGGTTTTTGGACCACTCCTCATTGTTAAGTGGGGAAGCTGGGGGGGGTGTCTGGCTGTTCTGGCAGCATCAGTCATCTATACAGGTTATTTTACATGGAAGATGCAGGGGGTCATGGGCTATTCGTTAAAAAAGTGGGCATCGGCAATTGCCTTGGGATTACCTTTCCTTTCCCTGTTGTGGTGGCAGTCTTCATGGCTAATCAATGGTGCACTCTATGGTATCTTCGTGATAGGTTATTGTGGCCTTTTGCTTTTTTTACGGATCATCACACCGGAGGAACTTAAGACGGTCTGGCAAGCGATTGATCCGAGGCGTCGTATTTCAGATCTGAATGTTCAGGAGAGATAAGGATCGCCCAACCTTGATGCTATTTATCTTGAGAGTTCACGAATTCTCTCCTTCGCATAATTTATATAGTTAGCCTGTTGAGGCGAAGCATTCTCTATAAAACCTCTGTAGGCTTCCACCGCCTCCCGCAGGTTCCCAATCTTCTCACAAGCCAACGCCTTGTTGAAGTAGGTCGCCGCGTATCTCGGGTTGATAGCAAGGGCTTTATTGAAATCGGAAATCGCCTCTCCAGGGTCTCCTTTGTTAAGGTAGGCTGTCCCTCGGTGATGGTAAGCATTCGCATCGTTTGGATTAATCCTCAATGCCTGGTGATAGTCAGCGATCGCCCTTTCATAATCTCCTATGAGGAGATGGGCCGTTCCTCGATTGACGTAAAAATAGTTGGCCCTTCCAAAGTCCGGGTCCATTCTTAATGCTTGATTATAATTAGAGATCGCCCTTTCGTAGTCTCCCTTGCGAAGATAGGCTTCCCCCCGATTGTTGTAAGCGATCGGGGTATTTGGATATTTCTTCAAGACATCATCCCACAAACTTAAACTGTCTCTCCAAACCTGACACCTCCCCCAGGTTAAATAAGAAAATGTGCCAAGGATGCCGATGAGAAGAGTGGCGGCAATGATTTTTATTATTTTAATACGCTCCTTTCTGCTTCGGGTCAGCCAATTAAAACCTTCTGCTGCAATAAAAAATAATCCGATGGATGGAATATAAGTATAGCGATCGGCCACGATCTTTATTGGAAGCACGGGTAAAAGGGTGGCGAAGAAAAAGAAGGTGCCAAAGGTGATACTTCTGTGATATCTGCCCGAAATGATTCCTGCGATTAAAATTCCTATGATGATTGGTAAATAGACATAAGACCAAGGGCCCGCCATTCCTTTAATGGGTGGATAGAGACAAGCAAGTTTGATAGGGAGAATTAATTTAAAAAAATAGGACGTCGATACTTCACCCAGGATGAAGATATTTTTGAAAAACGAGAATGAAGATTTTTGGCTAATCGTTCCAGAGGATCCTTGGGCAGAAAGGGCAATGACTCCAAAAACAAAAGCCATGACCAAAAAGGGGATTTTTTCGATCAGCCACTTTCGATCAAATTTTCGATGGAGAAGATAGTCGCATAGGATCAATACGAGGGGGAGAGTCACGGCCATGGACTTGGACAAAAGGGATAAGAAAAATAGGAACAACGAAAGAAAATAGTACTTCCTCCCTTTTGTTTTTAGATATTTGAGATAAACGACCATCGATCCCAAAAAGAAAAAGGAGTAAAGCACATCCTTTCTCTCAGAAATCCAGGCGACGGATTCCACATGGAGGGGATGGATGCCAAAAAGGAGTGACACCACGAGGGAGGTCAACACTTCCCCTCTGAGAAGGAAAATAAACAGGAAGACAAGCAGACCATTCATGAGGTGAAGGATCAGGTTGGTGAGATGATAGATCAAGGGGTTTAATTTAAAGAATCGATATTCCAGAGAATAAGAGA
>Ga0214473_10010284_pt1 | contig 11015 bp, 7 predicted proteins | sample RVTome_7_FD_203509 | JGI IMG/M metagenome (GOLD analysis project Ga0214473, IMG submission 203509) | Soil microbial communities from uranium-contaminated site in the Upper Colorado River Basin, Wyoming, United States - RVT98D197 | ecosystem: Environmental > Terrestrial > Soil > Contaminated >...
CTCGCGCTCGCCCGCGGTGGAGTCGATGGCGAGATACATCCCGCCGACGAAGAGAGAGATGATGATGAGGTAAGGCCCCATCGCCAGCATCCGCGCGCCCTGACTCTGCGGGGTAGAAAGGTCCACGGTCTCGATCGCGAGGGCGTCCACCACCCTGGGGTCGACCCCGCGCGACTGGAGCCGAAGCTGTCCTATCTGGTGCGCATATCCTCCGAGGAGAGCCTGGGCTCGCTGGATCGAGGTGAGCGCCTCGTTGCGCGACGCATCGAAAACGAGTTTCACCACCGCGGGATGCGCCTCGCGGAACTGGGCGCCGAATCCTTCGGGAATTACGAGCACCAGCATCCTCTCGCCGCTTCGGACGGCGGCCTCCGGGTCCTCGGGGGCGGACTCGATCTCGACGCGGTTCTGCTCGAGGAACGAGATGAGGCTCGGTGCGTGCTCCGCCCCTTCGACGGGAAGCTTCAGCGGCAGCTCCGCATCCTTCGAGAGCCGGCCGATGGCGAAGACCATGAGCAGGATCAATCCCGGACCGAGGAAAGGATAGAGGAGCGCCGCGACCAGCGTCCTTCGATCGCGAAGGTTGTCGACGACCTCCTTCGCGAAGACGATGCCGGCGCCGCGGGCGATCAAAGAAGTCCCTCCTCCGAGCCGATGGCCGCGACGAACGCGTCCTCGAGATTCTCCTTCCCCGTCGCCCGCCGCAGCTCGTCCGGGCTTCCGCTGGCGACGATCTTTCCCCGGGCCATCACCACGATGTGGTCGCAGAGGGCCGTGACCTCCTGCATGATGTGGCTCGAGAAGAGCACCGAAGCACCGTCGTCCCGGAGCCGTCGAATGAAGTCGCGCATCGCCCGGGTCGAGGGAACGTCGAGGCCGCTCGTCGGCTCGTCCAGAAGCACGTTCTTCGGCCGCTGCACCAGCGCTCTCGCGATGGCGACCTTCACCCGCTGCCCGGTGGAAAATCCTTCGGTCCTGCGGTCGGCGATATCCTCCATATCGAGAAGACGGATGAGCCCGTCGATCTCGCGCTCCAGGCTTTCGCCGCGAAGGCCGTGGAGGCGGCCGAAGTAGCGCACGTTCTCCCGCGAGGTGAGACGAGGGTAGAGCCCGTGAGCATCGGGAAGGACGCCGATTCGTTTCTGGACCTCGCGAGGCGCTTCGAGGGTGTCGAAGCCGTCCACCCGGGCGCTCCCGCGGTCCTGCTGCAGGACGGTATAGAGGATCCGGAGGGCCGTCGTCTTGCCCGCGCCGTTCGGTCCGAGAAGCCCCGTGATCCTGCCGTTCTCGGCACGGAAGCTCACACCCTGGAGCGCCGCCACCGGGCCGAAGGTTTTCTCGACACCCTCGAGTTGAATCATGGAGTCGGTCCGGAGTAACTGAGGAAAAACGGCTGAGGCGAGATCTCCTCGACGCAGCTCGTGTCGAGATCCTCGAAGCTCCCTCTTTCGATGAAATCGGCGGCGAGCTGCGGAATGCAGCCTCGATGGATGACGATATGGCCCTGGCCGCGAGCGACGAGGTGAAGCGCTTTCGGCCCGAGCTGGGAAGCCGTGAGCTCGCCGTTCTCGGGCGGAGTCACGGGGTCGGCCTCGCCGGACAGCAGGAGGACGGGGGCCGACGGAGGCACCGGGGTCTTGAAGTCCGCGGGAACATCGCCCCGCGGCCAGAGCGGGCACACGAGCTTCAAGCTGTCCGTCTGAAGGGCGCCGAGGTACGTATCCCGGTTGCGCTCCGCGAGGGTCTCCTCCTCGAGGAAGGGGAAGTCTTCGCTGCAGACCACCGAGATCCCCATACCCTCGGCCATCGTCTCACCGACGCGCGCGGTTACGATGAGGAACTGCGCCGCGAGCGGCGCGAGATCGGAGCGGGCCGCGGAGCTCAGAAGAAGCGGAACGAGAGAGGCGGTCTCTTGACTGTAGCTCAGGAGACGGATGGCATAGGCCGCCATCTCGCGCGAGAAGAGGAGATCCTCCGTTTCCCCCGTGCGCGGATGGCGCAGCGTCATGGTGACGGGTGTCGCCAGGCCCTCCATGACGGCCTCGAGGTCCTTCGACAGATCGGGGAAGGCCACGCGGCATCGAGGATCGGAAGAGCAGCGGGCGATCACGAGATCGATCGCGCGCTGCGCGTCGGCCGCCACGTCCAGTCCCAGGACCTCTGTCGGCGGCACGACTCCGTCCAGTATCACGGCGCGCGCGCGTTCGGGGAACATCCGCAGATAGGTGAGCGCCGCCCGCGTTCCGTAGGAGAGACCGTAGAGGTCGACCCGTTCGTACCCGAGGGCCTCCCGCACGGCGTCGAGATCGGTCATCGCGATGCTCGTGGTGTAGAAGCGCGGATCGCCCGTGAGAACTTCGAGACACCGCGACACCCAGGGGCCGATTCTCTCCTCGTCGAGAAGGGCCAGGTCCTGCCCCTCTTCCTCGGGGCAGCGGAGCGCGTTCGAGCCCCCGGTGCCGCGCTGATCGACGAGGACGATGTCGCGGTCTCGGTTGATCCTTCGAAACGCGGGTGCGAGCTGCGGGTAGCTCTCGGTCGCCGCCTGGCCCGGACCCCCGGTCAGGAACACCAGAGGGTCGCGCGCGGGACTCCGGCTGACGGCGGGGACGACGGCGATTTTGAGGTCGATGGAGCGACCGTCGGGTTTCGAGCGATCTTCGGGAACCCGGAAGACACCACATCGCGCGGCGAGCCTCGACGCGGAGCCGGCAGCGCCGAGCTGGCACGCTTCGAGCGCGAGGGCCGGCCTCGACGCGGGCTTCCGGTCTTCCTCGGCGCAGCCGCCGATCGAGAGGAGAACCCCGATCCACCCGAGGCGCGCTGGGCTACGCATCCAGTCTTCGGGCGATGAGAAAGGTCAGGACTTCCGCGGCCGCGACCAGTTCCTCGAGAGGAACGCTCTCGTTCGCGGAGTGAGCGCGGCGCACGTCGCCCGGGCCGTAGAGGACCGCAGGCATTTCGGCATAGCGGGTAAAGAGCCGGAGATCGCTTCCATAGGAGACGCCGTGCGTCGAGCTCTCGCTCCCGAGCATCTCACGATGACTGCTTCGAAGCTCGTCGAGGATCGGCGCGTCGAGCGCTGTCTCGCCGGGCTCGAACTGCCCCTCGAACCATTCGACCCCGACGGGATTCTCCGAAAACCAGGGGTCGTCGCCGATACCATGGACCGCGGCCTCGAACGTTTCGCGGGCCGAAGCACAGTCCTCACCCGGGAAGATGCCGAAGCGTCCTTCCGCCCAGAGCTCTTCGGGGACGGTCGAGGGCCAATTGCCCGCGGAAACTTTCCCGACGCTCAAAGGAGCCACGAGCTCCCCTTCGGGATAGAGCGGATGGCGAAACCCGCGGTGACGCTCGCGCTCGAGCGACTCGAGCGCGCGGAAAACCGGCCAGAACTTCTCGACGGCGGAGACCCCCTCGCGCCGCATGGCGCCGTGGGCCGATTTCCCGCGCACATGGAGCCGGAACGAGAGCGCCCCCGCCTGGACGGGGCAGAGCTCGAGGCTCGTGGGCTCGGTGATGACCGCGGCGTCCGCGCGATAGCCGCGGGCGATCGCGGCGAGAGTCCCGAGGCCTCCCGTCTCCTCGCCCACGACGCTCGTGAGCAGGATCGGACGGCGGGGCTCGATGCCGAGCTTCATCGCCGCGCGGATCGCGATTGCTGCCGCGGCGAGCCCGCCTTTCATGTCGCAGCTTCCGCGCCCGTAGAGCGTGCCGCCGCGAATCTCTCCCGAGTAGGGGTCCGAGCTCCAGCGCTCCCGCTCGCCCTCGGGCACGACGTCGATGTGTCCGTTCAGGAGGAGGGCCGCCGGCCTTTCCAATCCGCCCTCGCCCCATCGGGCGACGAGGTTCAGGCGGTCGAGACGATTGCCGTCGTCGCAAAACGCGGGATGTGTATGGATCTCGGGGTCGATCCTCCAGAGGTCGACTTCGAGGCCCCAGTCGCGAAGGATTGAAGCGAGAGCCTGCTGGGCGTGGTCCTCGTCTCCCGTGACGGTCTTCCGCTTCACGAGGTCGGAAGCTAGATCGTACAGCTCGTCACGCAGGGACAGCACTGCCTCGCGCACCGAGCTTCTCACGATGCTTCCCATGCTAAGTCATGGACCCGAGGGCGACAAGCTCGGGGGAGACGCAAACGGGGCCGGAGAAAAGTCTCCGGCCCCGTTCGGGAGTGTCCGTTTCGGCGCGCCGTCAGTTCGAGGACGAGCGGTAGCGCAGCTCCTGGCCGACGAGCTTCGAAGGGTCGGCGCCGGGCTTCGGGCGGAACTTCTGCACACGGCCACTGAAAACCTCGGCGATGTAGAGGTTGCCGTCCTGGTCCACCGTCAACGCGTGGGGGCCTCCGAATTGGCCGGGGTACGGGCCGGGCTGGCCCCATCCGTACAGGTATTTCCCGTTCAAGTCGTACTTGAGGACTCGGTTCGTGCCGCCGTCGGTTACCCATAGCATCTGATCCGCCGTGATCAGATGCGCGTACGGCCGGGACACGACGGCGCCGAGGGGGTAGTCCAGGGTCGGGCCCTCCGGACCGGTCGAGAACATGTCGAGGAACTTGCCCTCCTCGTCGAAGATCTGGATCCGCCCGTGCCCGCGATCCACGACGAAGAGGCGGCGGTCGGCGGTGATGGCGATACTGTGGACGGTGTTGAACTCGTTCGGTCCGGGTTTCTTCGGGTTCACCGGAGCCTTTCCCCAGTCCTTGATGAAGTTTCCGTCCTTGTCGAACTTCGCCACGCGCGTCCCCCCGTAGCCGTCGCTGATGAAGAAGGTGCCGTCGGGGAGCCAGGCGATGTCGGTCGGTCGGTCGAAGAGCTTGCCCGCGTCGCGCCCGCGCTTGCCCTTCGTTCCGAGCGACATCACGATCTTTCCGTCATAAGTGAACTTGTAGATCATGTGCAGCTGGTCGTCGATCACCCAGACGTGCTTTTCGGGGTCGTAGGGGCTCATCTTGATCTTGTGCGGCCCGCGCCCGCAGGGCGCCTCGAAGAGCTTGTCGTGCTGTCCCCAGTCCTGGACCTGGTTGCCCGCTCCGTCGACCACGAAAAGGACGTGGTGATAGCGGCGCTCCCACCCGCGGCGATCGGTGGGCCCGCAGGTTGCGTTCTTCCCGTCGTCGTTGCCCGTCGCCGTTCGTCGCGGCTCGAGCAGGCTGTACGGCGTCCACGGCGCCGCGCCCTGAGGAAGCGGCAGTTCCCCTCGCATCGCGATCCAGATGCGATCCGGGCTCTCGGCGTAAACGCTTCCGACCGATCCCCAGGTCCACCCGGCGTGCTTCACGCCGTCCGGTCCATCCGGCAGAGGCTTCGGCCAGTCCGGAACCGGCTCGTAATGGCCGAACAGTTCCTGTCCTCCTCGTCCCTGCGAGAAAGCCGCCGGGGCGGGAAACAATGCTGTCGAGAGAAACGCGCAATACCAGAGCAATCTCTGCATCGTCAGTCTCCTCATGAGAGGGGACTGTAGCAGGAGTGCCAAGGCGAGAATGTCGTCAATTGTATCCGGTTGCCGGACGTCATCCGCCGGGAGGATGCCGCTCGATGGCCTCGAGGCACGAGGACTCGTTCGAGATCCAGGACGCGAGAGACAGGGGAAACACGGACAGCCCCGCCCGCCGCAGCATGCGATACCGCTCGAGGTCGAGCGGGGTTCCGAGCGATCCCGACTGGCCGATGAGATCGATCCCGAGAACTTTCCCCTCGCGCTCGACCACCAGGTCCACGACCGTGCCGGCGACGACGAAGGCGCGGTAGATTCGAAAGCCCGAGGACGAGAGGCGGGACGAAACGCGATCGAGGAACTCGTCGCTCGGGATGTCCGTGGATTCCAGGGAGGCTTCGGCCGGCCTCGAGATCTCGCTCAAGTAACGGGCGGCGAGGCTTCCCTCGGGCAGATCCGAGGGATCCAGGGATGCGAGAACCACCTGTTGGCTCCGTGCCCGGGTGATCGCGACGTTGAACACGTCGGGCTGGTTCAGGTGGCGGAAAGCCTGGGGGTGGCTCTTCGGGTCCACGGCGAACGAGAGGAACATGAAGTCCCGCTCCTCTCCCTGGAAACCGTAGGGTGTGGCGACGAGGAGGTCGTGCTTCTCGATGGCCTCGAGCGGAAGCCGCTCGGTGAGAGTTTTGACGAGGTGCTCCACTTGATCGCGAAACGGCGAGAGCACGCCGATGGAGTGGCAGCGAGCGCGGGGAAGGGCACTCTCACGCTCGACGAGTGCTTCGAGCTCGGTTGCGATCGCTTCGGCCTCGGCGAGGTTTCGTCCGTTCTCGTCCCGCACGCCATCGACGCGGCGGAGCGCAACCGAGCGCAAGCGAAGGGTCGAGGGCCTCGCGGTCATCACCCGCAGGCGGCCGGAGTAGAACTCCCGGTTACTGAACGCGATGATCGAAGGCATGCTGCGAAAGTGCTCGTCGAGGAAGATCGCACGTTCCGAAGACGAGAGGGAATCGTCGACGAGATCGAGGAGGCTCTTCTCGCGGTAGTCGAGCGTCTCGACCTCCTCTTCGCTCAAACCCGCCTCTTCCCCCAGGAGGCGCTGGCGGTCCCCGGACAGAAACGACACGTGCCGGAGCTGTTTCGGGTCTCCGGTGACGGCGGCCCTGCGGGCGCGGTAAAGCGCGGGAAGCCCACTTGCCATGTCGCTCTGGGTCGCTTCGTCCACGACGACGAGATCGAACATCTCGCGCTCGAAGGGGGCGAGCTTTCCGAGATCGCGGAACGTCGACATCCAGAGGGGAAAAGCCTCGAGCAGAAGAGCGAGGTTCATTTCCGCGAAGAGCGCCTCCTGCCTTCCCGACGCGCGCGCGCGGATCGCCGAGGAGAAGCGCTTGAGCTCGGGGCGGTGCTTTCGAAGAAGAGACGCGATGCGCCCTCGCCGGGTGGCGTGGAGGAGCGCTCTCGCCGCTTCGACGCGATCCGTCTCCGCGCGCTCGAGGCTCGAGAGGAGCTCCCAGAGAGGCCGCTCCCGGTCGAGGCGCCACGTGAGAAAGGCTCCGCGGAGAAGTCTCCATCGGGAAGTGGGACCGGAGGCGAGCGCACCCCAGGCGGACTCGAGCCGGTTTCGTCTCAGGATTCGTCGCTCGAAGCGCGCGAGCTCCCGGTCGGCTCGCCGAAGCGCCCGTTTTCGCTCGGAGAGGGGGACGTCTCCCTCCTCTTCGAGCTGTCCGCTGAGGAGGAGCGTAAGGTAGCTCTTGAGCTCGCGGGTGTAGTCGGTCGAGCCTCCCCGCAGAACGGGAGTGATCTCGCCCAGCATCGAGCGAAGCTTCGATTCCACCACGTCGAGAGCCTGCTCGGTGCGGCAAGCGACGAGGACGGAGTCGCCCCGCGCGAGGTGCTCGAGGGCGAGCGCGGTCACGGTGTAGGACTTCCCCGTGCCTGGCGGTCCCACGACGAGGGTGAGAGGATGCCGGCCCGCGGCCTCCAGCACCCGCTTCTGAGCGCGGCTCAAAACGGCGGGTATCGAGGCGAGGGCAAACGCGGGACGGGAGCCGACCGTTGAGCCGCCGAGAGCCGCCTCGAGGGGCGGCGAGACGGTCTCGCTCGAGGCGAGACGCGAGAGCTCGAAGAGCACTCCCCGCGTGGAGCGCGGGTTCTCGACGAGAGCCATCGCCGCCGCCGGCACGCAGGCGAGGGTCGTCTCCTCACTCGCCCTTCGAACGTCGCGCTCCGGAACGATCTTGGGAAAGGCGTAGAGGTCATCGACCCGTATCTTGGGGAGGAGCTCCCGGAAGACCTGAATGATCTCGGAGAGCGCGTCTTCGCCCACGGGGTGCGAGGGGAACCGCCGGCCGATGGACTCGAGGGCGGAGGAGACGGCGTCGCGCTCCCCGAGGAGCTCCGCGAGCACGGGGAAGTTCAGGGTCGGCTCCGTCGACGACATCCGGAGAAAGGTCGCCTCAACGCCCCCCACCGTCTGGCGCTCGAGCGACGCGGGAAAGTGGAAAAGGGGTGCCGCGAGGCGACGAGGTTTGCCGTCGACCTCGATCCTGCCGACGAGGAAGAATGCGCCGTAGACGAGGCTCCGCTCTCGTTTGTAGAGCGTCGCTTCCTCGAGCGCGTCCCGCCCGATCTCGGGAGGGACCGCAAGGGCATCCTGGATCCCGCTCACCAGCACCTCGGTTCCCGTCGGGAAGTGCCGGTGCTTCACGTCCCGGTGGAACAGATCGAAGATCGCGCTCTCGCGGTTGTCGGCCTCGTGGCAGGAGGCGAGATAGCGGATCCTCTCGGCGGCGGAACTGCGGACTGAGCTCAACTGAGATACTTCGAGTGTAGCCGATGTAGAATCCCTGGGCCATCATGGCGAAGACCGCGCCTCGGAAGAAGGCCTCGAAGAAGGCCAGCGATTCACGCAAGAGGCTCACCCCGGCCAAAGAAGAACGAGGACCGGTCGGAGACGAGGTCCTCCTCGGGATCGACGATCCTTCCATCGCTCCACTTGCCGCCCGGGTTCGGGAAGCCGGCGGCACTCCCATCGGGGCCTACCGCGAGCCCTTCGCGGGAAAGTCCCTGCTGGTCGCGGTCCTTCCCTGGAAATCGGTCGAGCCCACTCCGTTCCAGCGGGACCTTTCTCCCACTCACACCAAGCGTCTCGCGAAGAAGATCGAAGAGACGGGGGTGTTTCTCGATCCTCTCATCGTGGTCCAGGGAACCGACGGGCGGTTCTGGACTCCAAACGGCAGGCACCGACATCAGGCGGCGAAAGTCCTCGGGCTTCGCGCGGTCACGGCGCTGGTCTCGCCCGACGAGGATCTCGCTTTCCGCATCCTCGCGCTCAACACCGAAAAGGCGCATAACCTCAAGGATAAAAGCCTTGAAGTCATCCGTATGGCGCGAGAGCTCGCCGAACGGAAGCCTCGGGGGCGCGAAGCGGACTACGAGGCCCAGTTCGAAGAGCCGGCGCTGCTCACCCTGGGGATCGTCTACCAGGAGAACGGCCGCTTCGCCGGAAGCCCCTACTTCTCGTTCCTGCGCAAAGTCGACCGTTTCGCCACTTCGACCCTCGCCAAGAGCCTTCGGGACCGGGAGGGATACGCGGCAAGGCTGGTCGAGATCGACGAGCGGGTCAAGGAGATCGTGGCCGAGCTCAAGAAGCGCGGATTCCGTTCGCCCTACCTCCGGAACTACGTCGTCGCGCGCATCAACCCGGTGCGGTTTCACCGAGCGAAGAAAGGGGACACGAACCCGCCGATGGCGATGGGCGCGGCCCTGACCCGGATGGCGGCATCGGCTCGGAGCTTCGACGTCACCGCGGTGCGGGAGCAGGATCTCGCGCTCGTGGCGGCGATGTCCTCGGACTAAATTCGACAAAAGCTCCCCGTCGAGCCGGGTTTTCGGCTACAATCCCCGCGTTATGCTAGCCCTCATCTAAACTTGGAGTACTGCCGCGATCCTCCGCGCGCACTCCGGGTCAGGCTGCGGGAACGCGGGGTCTTCGACCTCGTTCCGCTGCCGCAGAGTCTCCTTTCCCAGTCTTTCAGGAATGGCGTCGTACTTTTTTGGAGAAGGACCGATGGATTCGAACGAAGAGGCAGCCGCAGGCGATCTGGCGGCCGGGGTGTCGAGGGCGCCCGCGGCCGCGAAGCCCGGCATCTGGGCCTCGGTGAAGGAGTCCCTGCGCGGGACCGAACAGGATTTCACCGAGGGGAGCCTGAACCGCGCGGTTGGGCTCCTCGCGGTCCCCATGGTGCTCGAGATGATCGGGGAGTCGCTCTTCGCCGTGACCGACGCGTTTTTCGTGGCCCGCCTCGGCTCGGACGCCCTCGCAGCAGTGGGCCTGACCGAGTCGATGCTCGAGATCATCTATGCCGTCGCCATCGGGCTCAGCATGGCCACGACCGCCATGGTGGCGCGTCGCATCGGGGAAAAGAACGAAGACGGGGCGGCTCGCGCGGCCGTTCAGGCCATCGTGATCGGCATGGTCATGGCCCTTATCCTCGGCGCCGCGGGCGCGATTTGGGCGCCGCAGCTTCTCGGCCTCATGGGGGCCTTGCCCGAGACGGTGGCGGCGGGATCGAGCTACACCCGAGTGTTGTACGGCGGCATGGCCACGGTGCTCCTTCTGTTCCTGAACAACGCCATCTACCGGGGAGCCGGCGACGCCACGACCGCGATGCGCGCGCTCTGGATTGCGAACGCCATCAACCTCGTGCTCGATCCCTGTCTCATCTTCGGCCTCGGTCCGTTTCCGGAGATGGGTCTCGTGGGCGCCGCGGTGGCCACGACCATCGGCCGAGGCACGGGCGTCCTGTATCAGTTCTGGGGATTCCGCCGCGGCCTGCGGATTCATATCGAGCGAAAGGACCTGGCGGTGAACCCCTCCGTCATCCGGAGCCTCCTCCGGCTCTCGGCCGGTGGAGTGAGCCAGCTCCTGGTCACGACCGCGAGCTACGTGGTCTTGATCCGGATCCTGGCGAGCTTCGGAAGCGCGGTGCTTGCAGGCTACGTCGTCGCCATCCGCACGGTGATTTTCATCATTCTCCCTGCCTGGGGCTTGAGCAACGCCGCCGCCACACTCGTGGGTCAGAACCTCGGAGCGGGAAAGCCCGAGCGCGCGGAGCGCGCGGTGTGGCTCACCGGAGCCTGGAACATGGGGTTCATGGTGCTCGTGACCCTGGTGTTCGTCGGTTTCGCCCGCCCGATCGTCGAGGTCTTCACGATCGATCCCGAAGCCTCGCCCGTCGGGGTCGAGGCGCTCACCATCATCAGCTACGGCTATATCTTCTACGCCTGGGGCATGGTGATGATGCAGGCGTTCAACGGGGCCGGCGACACCGTGACCCCCACGCGGATCAACATCGTCTGCTTCTGGTTCTTCGAGATCCCGCTCGCTTACGCGCTCGCGGGTCCTCTCGGGATGGGCCCCACGGGTGTGTTCTGGGCGATCTCGCTCTCGTACTCCCTGTCGGCGGTGGTCGGAGTCCTCCTCTTCCGCCGCGGGAAGTGGAAGCTGAAGAAAGTCTAAGAAGAACGCAAAGACGCAAAGACGCAAAGGAAATCCAATAGGGGATGGGGAGATAGAA
>Ga0214473_10010285_pt1 | contig 11015 bp, 12 predicted proteins | sample RVTome_7_FD_203509 | JGI IMG/M metagenome (GOLD analysis project Ga0214473, IMG submission 203509) | Soil microbial communities from uranium-contaminated site in the Upper Colorado River Basin, Wyoming, United States - RVT98D197 | ecosystem: Environmental > Terrestrial > Soil > Contaminated >...
GCGGGGGACAGTTTCGCGGGCGGGTTTCTCGGCCACCTCGCCAAGCACCCCGCGATGGATCGCGCCAATCTCTGCAAGGCCGTCATCTTCGGCAGCGTGTTGGCCTCGTTTTGCGTGGAGGCGTTCAGTCTGGATCGGTTCCGGACGTTGACCCGGCTCGACATCCAACATCGGTATCGCGAGTTCAAGACCCTCACGTTTTTCGAAGACCTTCACCCCTGACCCCCTTCCAAGGAGCGCTATGAGCGTTGCGACGTTGCCGCGGTGGAAATCGGTCGGCCGGCTGGTGCCGGCGCTCGTCTCTGCTATACTGTTCGTCGGCTGCGCGCACCAGGTCGATCGTAAACAATCCGAGGCGCACTACAAATTGGGCTATTCGTTTCTCATCGATCAACAAATCCAGCCGGCGTTCGTGGAGTTTCAGAAGGCCATCGAGCTGGATCCCAAGGATCGGGATTCGCACTACGCGTTGGCCCACATCTACTTCCTCCAGCAAGACTTCACCAAGGCCGAACGGGAATTGAAGCGCGTCCTCAAGATCGACGCGCGGTATCCGGAAGCGTGGAACTACCTGGGCAAGGTGTACGACGAGCAAGGGCGGCCGGACCAGGCCCTGGAGCACTTCGACCGCGCGCTCGGATTTCCGCAGTATGCCACGCCGGACTTGGCGCACTACAACAAGGGCAAGGTGTATCTCAAACAGGGGCGGACCGACGAGGCGCTGCGCGCGTTCGTCGCGGCGCTCCGCATCAATCCCGCGCATCCCCTGGCGGCCTTCGAGGCGGGGCGATTGTACCAGGAGCAGGGGGCCGTTCAGGACGCGGTCAACGCCTTTCAGGTCACGGTCAAGGCATTGCCGGGCCTGGCCGAGGCGCATCTGTACCTGGCGAAGGCCTATGCCAAAAACGGAATGGACGCGGAGGCGCGCGAGTCCTACCGAAAGGTGATGGAACTCGCGCCGGGGAGTCGCTGGGCCGAGGAGGCCAAAGCCCAGATGGCTCAGCCGACGCGGTAGGGAGCAGGGAGCGAGCGCATGGAAAGTCTCGGCCGCTATTTTCAGGAATGCCGGGTGCAGCGCGGGATGAGCCTCGAGGAGGTTTCGGCCCGTACGCGGATCCGCCTGCAGACGCTCCAGGCGCTGGAGCGTGATGACTATCCGTCGCTCCCGGTCGAGGTGACCCTCAAGGGATTCGTGCGCGCGTACGCCCGCTGTCTTGGGCTTGACGAGCACGATGTGTTGGAGCGGTACCAGCGGATTGCCGCGGACTATTTCCGGAGCGCCCAGCCGGCGGATCCGATCAGCCGCGTCGAGCGCACGGCGGCGCCCGAACCGTTGTGGAAACGCCACCTCACCCTCGCGGGCCTGACCATCGCGGTGCTCGCGGTCGCGGTTTCCGGGATGATCGCCCTGATGCCGTCCGCCCCGCCGGACGAGCCGAATGCGATCTCCGCGCCGGGGCGCGTGGCGCCGCCCGTCCCGCCGGACCCTCCGGCTCCGGCGCGCCTCCCCGAGCCCGTCCAGACCATCGCCTCGGTCCCGGCCATTCCGCCGCCACCGAACCCCCAGGTCTCTCCCCCTGCGCGGCCGGCCGCCTCGGGCGCCGCCCAGAAACTGTCGATCGCAGCGAGCGAACCGAGCTGGCTGCAGGTCACGATCGATGGCGGCCAGCCGAAAGAAGCCATCCTCCAGCCCGGCGAGCGCATCACGTGGGCGGCCGAGCGTGAATTCCGGCTCACGGTGGGCAACGCCGGCGGTGTCTCGGTCGCGCTCAACGGCGAGCCGGTGGGCCCACTGGGCCCGAGCGGCCGGGTCCGGACGCTGGTGCTCCCCCGGCCGTCGACGACCGTCGGTCCGGATCCCGGACCCGCGTTGACTTCAACTCCCGATTCGATTACAGTACCGGACCAACCTCTCCAGTAACTCGGCCTCTCGCGCCGGCGTAGCTCAGTGGTAGAGCAGCTGATTCGTAATCAGCAGGTCGTCGGTTCAATCCCGACCGCCGGCTCCAGTTTTCTTCAATGATTTTATGATCTTGCGCGACGGCCGTTTCCTCTGTCGAGGCCTTATTTTCGGGTTTGGTGCCAACTTTGGTGCCAACTTTTGCCAAGGTCGAGTCGATCCACAAAATTTGCTCCAGCGTCGATTGCGGCTTGATTACCAATTCGCCAGGGACACGGTCGGTCACACTATTGGTTTTTTCTTGCCTTTTGATTTTTTTTGTTTGACACGCCGAGAGCTCTTTCCCTACACTGTACCCACAGTATCTTGGTAAGTCCCCTCCGACTTACCTTTTCGCACCCAGCGTCACAACGCCGTTTCACCGAGGAGCGCCTACATGGGTGTGGGGGGTCGGTCCTTCCGTTGTTTAAGCAGCCGTTCAGAACCACCAGAAAACTTCGCCCACTGTCTGCATTCAGCGACATGTCTCGCAGAGCCGGCGGGCTCTGTGGATCGCCTAAGGCGGGATCCACACGAGGGCTCTGGTCGAGTCGAGCGCGTATCGGATCGTCCGATCGCATTGATCTCTCGGTCGATTATTGGCGTGACCGGCTGAGCGGAGCATAGACAGTTTCTGTGAGCAATCGAGCTGTACGTACGATGGCACTGGAGTTGCCTTTCATCTAATTGCTCTGAAGTACGGCCCCTGCCCGAGGGACAATTGCGCGCCCTCTATCGAGGAGGTGCTGTGGTTGAAGCCGTGGAGACCGTTCTCGGTAGTTGCCTCGATCCTGTGCATTAGTACCGCGCGGTTCGCCACGGCCTTGTTCTCTGGGACCTTTACGGCCTTTGGCCCGCAAAGTTACACACGCGCCACCGGCGACCCGGCCGTCGTCACCAAGACCTTCACCGTGCTGAGTCCCAGCACGACCTACACCATACGGATCAACAACGGAGGGTTGATGGACAGGGTGTTCGAGAAGGTCTTCATCTCGGTCTTCACGTTCAATGGGGTACAGGTCGTCGGGCCGAATGAGTTCAACCAGAATGTTTCAGTGATCGAGGAAGCGGTGACGGCGGCTCCCACCAACGAGCTGGCCGTGGAAGTGCGGGGCAAACCAGGTTGGGGCGTCACGGTTTAGGTGATCGGGGTTGACGATGATGCACCGACGATCACGGCCGCGGTAGACATCGCTCCCAATGCAGCGGGCTGGAATAACACGAAATTGCCGGTGACGTTCACCTATTCGGACGCGACCAGCGGCGTTGCCAGCTGCCCCAGCACTATGGTTGTGTCAGCGGAGGGCGCCAACCAGTTGGTCGCGGGCACCGAAGCGGACCGCCCGGGCAACACGGTTAAGGCATGGGTGACCCTCAACCTCTCTCTTATGTATGGACAACGGCAGCGAGAGGTCTGCACCGAGGTGGGCTTTGTCGACGGGCGATTACCCATGCAAGGAAAATGTCCAAAAGGCTGAGACCGGCGATGCGGCGGATCGACACATACTTAAACGCAATAATAGTGTGCCCGTTTTTGACCATGTGTGTACCAGGCCATCTACAAGCCTATCCTGGCGATCTTGACACAAGCTTTGGCACTAATGGCGAGGTCATCACGCAGATTTCAGGTGAGGCTCATGCCGTTGCCATTCAGCCGGACGGAAAGATTGTGACAGCAGGGCATAATACCCAGTTCAATATTCCTATTGGTTCGTCTCCTGCTGAATTTGTGCTGACTCGTTTCAATCCGGATGGCAGCATAGATATAACCTTTGGCAATAGCGGTATTGTGACCACTGATTTTAGCAATACGTCGGATGATAGGGCCTTTGCCGTGGTTCTTCAGCCGGACGGCAAGATCATAGCGGCCGGAACAGCGTCGGGCCCATTATGGAGCTTTGCCCTGTCCCGGTACAACACCGATGGGAGCCTGGATGTAAGCTTTGGCAGTGGGGGCAAAGTGACCACTGACTTTGGCGGTCTTGGTTCAGCCTACGCTATAGTCCTTGAGCCAGATGGCAAGATCGTGGCGGCGGGACAACACTTCAATGTCATCTCGGGCTTTGCCCTGGCCCGGTACAACCCCGATGGCAGTTTGGATACCAGCTTTGGCAGTGGCGGTAAAGTAACGACTGACGTTAACAGCCTCAACCAGATCCTTGCCCTGGTTCTTCAGCCAGATGGAAAACTTGTGGCCGCGGGGTTTTCCGGTATCGGTTTTTCTGACAATGCTGACTTTGCCCTGGCCCGGTACAACCCCGATGGCAGCCTGGATACAAGCTTTGGCGCGGGCGGAATTGTGACAACTGACTTTAACGGTGTCGGCGATGCCGCACTGGCTTTGGTGCTCCAGCCGGATGGGAAGCTTGTGTCAGCCGGATATGCTTATACTGGTATCTTTTCTCAATTACAATTTGCCCTGGCCCGGTACAACCCCGACGGCAGCCTGGATACAAGCTTTGGCAGTGGAGGCAAAGTGACTACTGATTTTAGCGGCTATGGATTAGCCTATGCCATGGTCCTTCAGCCAGATGGCAAGATCGTTGCGGCTGGAACATCCGGTGACTTTGCCCTAGCCCGGTACAATCCCGATGGCAGCCTAGATACAATCTTTGGCAATGGAGGCACGGTGACCACTGACATTACGGGTAGTCTCGAAATCGCCTTTGCCCTAGCGCTTCAACCGGATGATAAGCTTGTGGCGGTAGGCTTTGAGGGATTTTTTGCAGGCTTTAATTTCCATCACTTTGCTCTGGCACGCTATTTGGGTGGCAGTGTAACTAATCCTATACCGGATATCACAGTGACCGACTCAGTGCCGCCGGTTAGTGATTTACAGATGCCATTTGGAGATGTCACAGAAGGCCATGCCGCTGACCAGACCATCACCATCACCAATGATGGCAATGTTAACCTGATAATGGGCAATGTGGCCCAGGACAATCCACTTGATCCACCTTTTAGGATTTTGAATAACAACTGCTTTGGGCGGGCAATTGGACCATCCGGAAAGTGTACGATCAGCGTTCGATTTTTACCCATTACTACCGGGTCGTTCAGTGATGCCTTCGAAATGTCCTCCAACGACCCCGATGAGAATCCAGTCACTGTCACTGTCAGCGGAACAGGGCTTTCATCCATTACGAATAATCCACCTTCGATTCCTAATCTTGTTTTCCCTGCTAGTGGCCAAACAGGCTTGGGAACAACTGTTACCTTTAGATGGAAAATATCCCAGGACCCTGATGAAGATACTGTCACTTACGATTTCTACTATTGTACGGACCAAAGTTTTACCGGCTGCAGCTCCATTGTTGTCGCCTCTCTTAGCGAGAACGACCTCAATTATGAAGTTGCTGGTGCCTATGGAGGGGGGGTATTGTTGTTTGGAATTGTTCTTGCGGCCCGTGTGAAAGGTAAAAAAAGAATCGCGATACTGATCACAATGACTATAGTCACCGGGGCGATGCTTGGATCCTGTGACCGTGGTGGGGACGGAGCCCCATCCAGTTCGAGTGATGAGGTTACCCATACCGTATCAGGACTTGAAACGAGCACGACCTACTACTGGAAGGTGGTTACTGATGATGGAAATGGGGGAACTCGCGAAAGCGAGACAAGAAGCTTTAATACGAAGTAAGAAATAGCGGCGGGTAAGTGCGAAAGTGCAGTGCGCGCATGCTTATCGAAACGGGACACTGCCTGCCAGAATTGAGGTAGTTCAGTAGTTAAAATTAATTGGTTTTGCTAGAGATTCAACAAGGACCATATGACCGTGATCGTGCCAGGATGATGGATGGTAGATGCAAGCCGATGATCCACCCATCGCTCCTTCCGTACAGATCGGTGCTCTGAATCGGCAGGTGCTGGAGGATGATGGAAAATCTGTCCCTGATTATTCCCGCGAAGCCGTAGGATCCGACTCCTGGAATTCCTCAACCGAGGCCCCTCATGAGCCGTTCATGTTCTCACTTCCTTGTCGCCCTGTTAGTCCTGCTCATTCTCGCCGCGTGCAGCAGCAAAGGTGGTGGTGGGAATGACGGGGGCGGGGGGCCTCCAAGTCCTCCGCCAACTTCGATCGTCTCGGGTATCGTAATGGGCGGAGTGTCCCCGATCTCGGAATCGACCGTGACGCTCTATAAAGCCGGCGACACGGCCGGCGGGACAGCGGCCTCCCTTGGCACCGTGACAACGGACACAGCGGGGCGGTTTTCCATTTCCTTCGCGACTCCCGAGAAATCCGCAATTCTGTACCTTTTCGCGGCAGGAGGCGATGCGGGTAGTGGGTCCAATCCTGCGATTCAGCTAGCGTTGATGCTGGGGTCGGCAGGCAGTCTCTCCTCTACCCCAGTCACGGTTAATGAAGTCACGAGCGTTGCAGTCGGATACGCCATGCGCTCCTTTATCCAGGCTTCCGGTGAGCATTCCATCGCAGGACCTCCTCTATCTCTCGAGAATGCGGCGGCAACCACGCTAGCGCTGATCAGCCCGGTTACTGGAGTGGTGCAGGACACCGTGGATCCTGATGCACGAAACCTGATTTACGGTCTGGCAAATGCCTTGGCGTCTTGCGTGGAAGGATCGGCTTCGGACTGCAGCACCCTGTTTGCCCAGACAACGCCACCCGGCGGAAGTGCGCCAACGGATAGCTTTGCCGCGCTCTTAGCTATGGCCGAAAATCCGACCAACAATGTCGCCACGCTGTGGGGGCTGATTGGCAACACTCCCCCTTTTCCCACAATGTCCACGGTTCCTCCGAGCCTCTCACTAGTACTCAATTTCCCCGGCGGAGGCATTAATCAGCCTGTAGCCATTGCAGTGGACCCCGACGGTAACGTGTGGGTTGCTAACTATAGGAACGGGAACGGGGGTGACGCGAGCGTGACGAAAATTCCAAAGGTGGTGGATGCAGACTGCTCCTCAGGCTGCATCACATTCACGGGCGGAGGCGTTCGGGACCCTGTTGCTCTGGGGGCAGACAGCCTCGGTAACGTGTGGGTTGTGAGCAGCGGCAGGAGCAGCATAACGATCATTCCGAAGGGAGCGACCTCCTGTTCCTCGGGCTGCATCACTTTCTCCGAAGGAGGGCTTGAGTTCCCCAGGGCGATCACAGTCGACGGCTCCGGCAACGTCTGGATCGCGAACTTTGGAGACAATGCCGGGAAGGGCAGCGTGATGAGGATTCCGAAGGGGGAGGTCTCCTGTTCTTCGGGCTGCACGACTTACACCGGTGGAGGCATCCATCAGCCAGTTGGGATTGCGGTAGATCCGTTCGGCAATGTGTGGGTTGCAAACGGCGGTGCATTCGGCGCTGTCTCCTTTAGTAACGATCCCAGTGTGACGGAGATTCAGGTAGGGGCGGTTTCAGATTGCTCCTCAGGTTGCACCAGGTTCGTTGGTGGAGGCATCAGTCAACCGGTGGGGATCACGGCAGATTCGTCCGGTAACGTGTGGGTTGCCAATCGTTTTGGCAGCGGCAGTGTGACGCAGATTCTGAAGGGGGCGAGTTCCTGCGTCTTGGATTGCATCACATTCACGGGAGAAGACGTCAATGGGCCGGGGGCAATTGCAGGGGATCCCTCTGGGAACATCTGGCTCGTAAGAGCCTTTGGTGTCACGGAAATTCAGGCTGGATCCGCCTCAGATTGCTCCTCTGGCTGCCTCACCTTTTCGGGCGGAGGAATCAATAATCCCAGAGCAGTCGCAGTAGACGCCTCTGGCAACGTTTGGGTTGCGAACTTTGGTGATAGTTCGGGTAACAGCAGCGTGACGGAAATTTCTCCGGGGGCTTTGTCTGATTGCTCCTCGGGCTGCACCACCCTTACTGGCGGGGGACCGAATCGTCCCGCAGGGATCACCGTGGATTCGTTCGGCAATGTCTGGGTTACGAATCGCGGTAACAAGAGCGTGACGAAGATTCCGAAGGGAGCAATATCTTGCGCGTCGGGCTGCCCTACCTTCGCTGGTGGTGGCATCAATGAGCCCATTGGGATCGCGGTCGATGCTGCCGATAACGTCTGGGTCGCCAATAACGCCCCGTATGTTCCCAGCAGCGTGACGATGATTGCGAAGGGGGCGACTTCCTGTCCTTCGGGCTGCACCACCTTCACCGGTGGAGGCCTCAGTCTGCCTGTTAGAGTCACGCCAGACGGCTCCGGCAACGTTTGGGTGTCAAACATCTTCGGCGTGACCAAGATTTCGAAAAGGGCAGCTGCAGACTGTTCTTCGGGTTGTACAGCGTTCACAGACGGAAGCCTGGCCAGCCCTGGAGCGATTGCGGTAGATGGCTCCGGCAATGTGTGGGTCACCACCGTTGTTGGCAGCGTGATCAAAATTCTGGAGAATGCAATATCCTGTCCCTCTGGCTGCACCACCTACACTGGCGGAGGTATCACTAATCCCTCAGGGATTGTGGTTGATGGCTCGGGGAACGTATGGATTACGAACGTCGGGAACAATACCATGACGCAGATCCAAGCGGGCGCTCCTACTGACTGCTCCTCGGGCTGCATTACCTTCACCGCCGTCGTGGGGCCGTTTGGGATCGCAGCTGACGCCGAGGGCACCCTCTGGGTCACGAATGCCTACTCCCACAGTGTGACACGGATTAAACCGGGAGCGGCGACCGATTGTTCCTCTGGTTGCACCTCCTTCACCGGCGGAGGGCTTAGTATTCCCACCTCGATCGCAGTGGACGACGCTGGTAACGTCTGGGTCACGAACACCGGCAATGGCAGTGTAACCAAAATCATTGGTTCCGCAGCCCCCACACGTACTCCGATGATCGGACCGCCGTCACACCCATAAGACACCCACTCGGGGTCAGACTCGGGAGCAGATTGGAACTTAGGCCAGGTTTTGGATCTTGACGTTGATAATTCGGGAAAGCTCTTTTAGATTGTCCGTCTCTTCTGCAAGTGGTGTCGTAGCGACGATGAGGTTTTTCAAGCCTCGGGAGATCACTCCGGTGGGAGAGAACGCGTGAACGGGAACCCATCCCGTATGGGGAAAGTATTCAAACGCGGGTTCTCGAGTCGTCCGATCCCCCAGCCGCCTCCTATTGTTGATTGAATTCCTTCTCGAGTCCGTGGATACTCTACTCGAGAAGTCGGCGTTGCTGGGTTTACGGCGCATCCCACTTAGCCTTGGATGACTCGGATCGCCTAATCAAGAGGTGACTCGATCACTACGAAGTGTGGTGGGGGGGCGGAAATTGACTGGGCACGGATCCTTACGGCGGTTCCTGGAGACCACAGTAAACGTATTGGGTAGTCCAGAACTGGGTCTCTTTGTACGACCAACGACGGGCCATGCCGAACGAGGGTGAAAGCGTCCAAGCCCCGACCTCAGGCGGACGCCGCGTCCTCGTTTTGGCTCGAGAGGAGGCCAGAAGTCGACATCACGAACGGCTCGGCACAGAACACCTCGTTCTTGGAATCCTAGGTGAACGTGATGGGGTTGCTCTCTCGCTGTTGAAACAGATGGGGCTCTCGCTGGAACAACTCCGCCGAGACATCGAACACGCGTTGCCAGCAGGTAACGCCTCGGCCTTGTCCCACGAGATCCCATTCGACACCGAAGTGAAGAGGGTAATCGAGTATGCAATCGACGAAGCAAAGTTGCTAAGGCATACCCACGTAGGAAGTGAGCACTTGCTAGCGGGGCTTCTCAGGAAAGAGACGGGCAGTGCAGGACGGGTTCTTCGGGCAAGCGGTGCCAGTCTGCATAAGATTCGCAAGTTGCTGGGAATGGATGAACAGCTTCTCCGAATGCTCGAGGACAATCTCGGGCAATAAGAACGGAACTGCTTACGGGAAAGGTTTGCCTTTGGAAGTATTGGGGAAAGTGAGGGTCCCGCGTTTCTGGTCTAGTCAAGAACTGAAATTTCCGGGTTCGATTAGACCGTATATGAGGACCTGTGCCGGGCGAATTGTTAATCAGTGCTAAAACTGAACGTCTCTGTCTGTAGGTAGTGGTATGTTTCGACGCCCAGGCGGCTTGTGGCGAGGGAAGTCCTGTTGCGGGTCGCTCCCGATTGCCGCGTGGCGAGGCACCAGGGAAACCCGTATGTGGTATATTCTTGGTGCCAAGCTGGTGCCAAACTATCCTGGGCCTGCCAGACCAGCATGACCGATCATCCGGGCGGACCTCTGGCTTTTGTTGAGGATTGGTCAGGATCGGTCGGGCTCGTCTGGGCTGGAGGTGGTTCGTAATCAGCAGGTCGTCGGTTCAATCCCGACCGCCGGCTCCATTTTTCTTCAATGATTTTATGATTTTGCGCGACGGCCGTTTCCTCTGTCGAAGTCTCATTTTCGCGTTTGGTGCCAACTTTTGCCAAGATCGAGCCGAGTTATAAAATTTTCTCCGGCGTTAGGAATCCAATAGCTGTAGAACCCATCCAGAATGACCGCCAGGTAGACGAACGGGCGGGCTCATTCATATCCCTGTTGATGGTGGCCTTGATCACGCGTTTAATGGCCGAACAGGAGGCGTCATGGACTATAACAAAGCCGTCTTTAAACGCGAGGCATGGGGTATCAAACCGTGCAGGCATCCCATCATCGAGTCGGAATATTTCATGGGAAAGAACACTGGAAAGACTGTTTGTACGGTCTGCGGGAAACTGTTTCTTGCCGGTTCGTCGTTAAAGCGCTGACAGAGCGAGGGAGCACGGATCGTGGTGAGCCCGTCGAACCACATTCCACAGTAGGAACAAGTCCTCTGCGTCCCATCTATCCCGACTGAATATCTCCTAACACCACCCGAACCCGGTGGGTGTTACCGTCTAAGATCAAAGGAATCTCCGCGGGGTTCACCGGCGCGCCGTCGAGTTCGGCCTCCGAGATGCCGCGGCAGCGACGTTTGGGGTTGAGGACCGTGATTTCGTACCGGGTGCCCCGCCTCCCATCGACCCGCCAGACCAGCGAATACTCGGGCCAGGCCGTGGGGATGCAGGGGGCCATCTCAAAATGGGCGCCCTTTCGCCTGAGTCCCAGGATGCTCTCCAGGCCGGCGCGGTACATCCACCCGGCCGAGCCGGTATACCAGGTCCAGCCGCCCCGTCCGGCGTGGGCGG
>Ga0214473_10010286_pt1 | contig 11015 bp, 18 predicted proteins | sample RVTome_7_FD_203509 | JGI IMG/M metagenome (GOLD analysis project Ga0214473, IMG submission 203509) | Soil microbial communities from uranium-contaminated site in the Upper Colorado River Basin, Wyoming, United States - RVT98D197 | ecosystem: Environmental > Terrestrial > Soil > Contaminated >...
AAGGACAAGGGGAAGACGGGCAAGGTCCTGAAGCTCTTCCCCGTGACCAACCGGGTCATCGTCGAGAGGATCAATTTCAGCAAGCACTTCGTCAAGGCCGACCGCAGCCGGAACGTCCAGGGCGGGGTCATGGAGAAGGAGGCCCCGATCGCCGTGGCCAACGTCATGCTCTATTGCCCGGAGTGCGGGCAGGGCGTGCGCGCCCGGAGCCGGAGGCTCGAGGACGGCAGCAAGATCCGGCTCTGCCACCGGTGCGAGACGATGATCGAGAAGCAGAAGTGAGGACGCCCCAATGAGCCGTTTATATGACAGGTACCGGAAAGACGTGGTGCCCGAGCTCCAGAAGGAGCTCGGCATCACGAATATCATGGCCGTGCCCCGCTTGGGCAAGATCATCGTCAACGTCGGCGTCGGCGACGCCATCCAGAACAGCAAGCTCCTGGACACGGCCAAGGCCGAGCTGGCCCTGATCACCGGCCAGCTCCCCGGCGTCGGGCGGGCCAAGAAGTCGATTTCGTCCTTCAAGCTGAGGAAGGGCCAGCCCATCGCCTGCTACGTCACCCTCCGGAACCAGAGGATGTACGAATTCTTCGACCGGCTGGTCAACATCGTCCTGCCGCGGGTCCGGGACTTCCGCGGCGTCCTGGCCACGTCCTTCGACGGCCGGGGCAACTACACCCTGGGGATGCGCGACCAGCTCGTGTTCCCCGAGATCGATTACACCAAGGTCGAACGGCCGCGGGGGATGAACATCACCATCGTCACGACGGCCCGGACGGACAAGGAAGCCCTGACTCTCCTCAAGAAGCTGGGCATGCCTTTCCGGGAATCTTGAGAAGCGAGGTCAACGTGGCAACTTCAGCGCGCATGGCCAAAATGGTCAGGAAACCGAAATATGCGATACGGATCCGCCACCGCTGCCGGCTCTGCGGCCGCTCTCGGGCCTACTACCGGAAGTTCGACCTCTGCCGCCTGTGCTTCCGCGAGCTCGCCCTCAAGGGGGAGATCCCGGGCGTCACGAAGTCGTCCTGGTGACATCGGAGAAAGGATCAAACCATGGATTCCATTTCAGATCTGCTCACCCGGATTCGTAACGGCGCGAAGTCCAAGAAGAGGGAAGTCAACATCCCCTCCTTCCGGCTGGGGGTCGAGGTCGTCAAGATCCTCAGGGAGGAGGGGTACGTCAAGAACTACAAGGTTATCGACGACAGCAAGCAGGGGATCCTCAACGTGACGCTCAAGTATGCCGAGGACAACAAAAGCGTCATCAGCGGTCTCAAGCGGGTCAGCAAGCCGGGCTGCCGGATCTACTGCACCAAGGATTCCGTTCCCAAGGTCCTGGACGGCCTGGGTCTCGTCATCGTCTCCACTTCCCGGGGCGTGCTGACGGGGCGGTCGTGCGAGGAGCTGGGGGCGGGTGGCGAAGTCCTCTGCAGCATCTGGTAGGCGCGAGGAGAAGGACCCATGTCAAGAGTCGGGAAAAAGCCCATCACGATACCGGCGGGCGTGACGGTCACGCCCCATCCGGACAGGATCGATTTCGAGGGGAAGAAGGGGAAGCTCTCCACTCCGCTCCAGCCGGGCATCTCCGCCGTCCTTGAGGGGACGAACCTCGTCCTGGCCCGGGCCGAAGAAACCCAGACCGCCCGGGCCAACCACGGGCTCTGCCGGGCCCTGGCCCAGAACGCCGTCGTCGGGGTGTCCGAAGGATACTCCAAGAAGCTGGAGATCTTCGGCGTCGGCTACAAGGCCAAGGTTGACAAGAGCAAGCTCGAGATCAACCTGGGCTATTCCCGGCCGATCGTCTACGCCATCCCCGAGGGCGTCGAGGTCGTCGCCGAGAAGCCTACGCTGCTCACCATTCGGGGCATCGACCGGCAGAAAGTGGGCCAGGTCGCCGACGACATCAAGAGATTCCGCCTCCCGGACCCCTACAAGCAGAAGGGCGTTCGCTATCCTGGCGAGAAGCTCATCAAAAAAGAACGAAAGGTGGGGGTGACCGGTGCTTAAAGACAAGACAATCGAAAAAAAGGTGCGGGACGACCGTCTCCGGAAACGGATCCGGGAGAAGGTCAAGGGGACGCCCGAGCGGCCCCGGGTCCACGTGTTCAAGAGCAACGCCTATATCTATACCCAAGTGATCGACGACCGGAAGGGCTCGGTCCTCCTGACCGCTTCGACCCTGGAGAAGGAGTTCCGCGAGAAAACCAAGAGCACCAAGAACAAGGATGCCTGCGGCCTTCTCGGCGAACTCCTGGGCAAGCGGCTCAAGGCGGCCAAGATCGAGCGCGTCGTTTTCGACCGGGGGGTTCACCCCTACCACGGACGCATCAAGATCCTGGCGGACGCCATTCGGAAAGAAGGCATCCAGTTCTGAGCGAACGGCCGAATAAGGAGAGACAAGCGTGGACGATCGTAAACACAGGAAAGTCGGAGTTCTCGATGAAGACGGCATGGAGCTCAAGGACCAGGTCATTTCCATTCGCCGGGTCACCAAGGTCGTCAAGGGCGGCAAGAACATGAGCTTCTCGGCCCTCGTCGCCGTCGGTGACGAACGGGGCCGGGTCGGCATCGGCAAGGGCAAGGCCCGCGAAGTCCCCCAGGCCATCGCCAAGGGCGTCGAAGCGGCGCGGAAGAGCATGATCCGGGTGCCCCTGGCCGACACGACCATCCCCCATCTCGTCAAGGGGGTGGACGGGGCCGGGCTGGTCGTTCTTCGTCCGGCCTCGAAGGGCACGGGCGTTATCGCTGGCGGCGCGGTCCGCGTCATCATGCAGCTCGCCGGGATCCGGGACATCCTGACCAAGTCCATCCGCAGCAGCAACCCCCTCAGCGTCGCCAACGCGACCCTGGACGCCTTACGGCGGATCCGGAACCCCGAGGACGTGGCCAAGATGCGCGGAAAGGCGAAAGGTGCGCTATGACGGACAAAGAAACCAAGCCCAAGAAGACGCCGAAGCGCGCGGAAAAGGCGGCGGCCGCCGAGAAGTACGTGAAGGTCACTCTCGTCCGGAGCCTCATCGGTTACCCTCGCGTCCAGCGGGAGACGGCCAAGGGCCTCGGCCTGCGTAAGCTCCACTCCCACGCGGTGCTCAAGGAGACTCCCGAGGCGCTTGGGATGGTCCGCAAGATCATCCACGTGCTCAAGGTGGAAACGGTGGAGAAGCCATGAACCTCAGCAACCTGAAACCCGCCCAAGGATCGAGGAAGGACCGAAAGAGGGTGGGGCGGGGCCCCGGCTCGGGCCTGGGAAAGACCGCCGGGCGCGGCAGCAAGGGCCAGAAATCCGGCAGCGGCTATTCCCGCAAGCGCGGGTTCGAGGGCGGCCAGATGCCGCTCACCCGGCGCATCCCCAAGCGCGGCTTCACCAATATCTTCCGGACCGAGTTGACGATCGTCAACCTGGACCGCCTGGCCAAGCTCCGGAAAGAAGAGATCCGGCCCAAGGACATGGCCGACCATGGCCTGATCAAGAAGGAATCCGAGCGGGTGAAGATCCTGGGGCAAGGCGACCTCACCTCGGCTAAGACCATCCATGCCCACGAATTCTCCGAGTCGGCCGTGAAGAAGATCGAGGCCAAGGGCGGCAAGGCCGTCGTCATCGGGAAAGACCAATGTTAGACAGCATCCGCAATATCTTCAGCATTCCCGAGCTGCGGAAGAGGGTCATCTTCACCCTCCTCATCCTCGCGGTCTACCGGATCGGCGGGGTAATCCCCAACCCGGGTCTGAGCGCGACGGCTCTGGCCGAGTTCTGGCAGTCCCAGAAGGGGTCCCTGCTCGGCTTCATCGACCTGTTCTCCGGCCGGAACATGTCCCGCATGACGATCTTCGCCCTGGGCATCATGCCCTATATCAGCGCGTCCATCATCCTGCAGCTATTGACGGTCGTCTGGCCCTACCTCGAGCGCCTGTCCAAGGAAGGAGAGCTCGGCCGGAAGAAGATCACCCAGTACACGCGCTACGGCACGATCATCATCTGCCTCATCCAGGCCTTCGGGATCGCCATCGTTCTCAATGCCCAGACGACCCCCGCCGGGGCGCGCATCGCCCTCAACCCGGGCTGGGGTTTCAAGCTATTGACCATCCTGACCCTGACGACGGGCACCGTCTTTGTCATGTGGCTCGGCGAGCAGATCTCGGAGCGCGGCATCGGCAACGGCATCTCGCTCATCATCTTCGCCGGGATCGTTGTCAGCTTTCCGGCCGGGCTCAACCAGATGGTCTCCGGCCTGCGGACCGGCGCCATGGACCCCCTCAAGATGCTCTTCCTGGGCGCCCTCATGGTCGCGGTCATCGCCTTCATCGTCTTTGTCGAACGGGGTCAGCGTCGCATCCCCGTCTCCTACGCGAAACGGGTCGTCGGCCGGAAGGTCTACGGCGGCCAGAGCACCCACCTGCCGCTCCGCGTCAACACGGGCGGTGTCATCCCGATCATCTTTGCCGCCTCGGTCATCACCATCCCGGCCACGGCGGCCAACCTCATCAAGGTCCCCGTCATCCAGGCGGTCGCCGCCCAATTCGGGTGGGGCATGCCCCTCTATAACCTAGTCTATATCGGGGCCATCATCTTCTTCACCTATTTCTATATCTCGATCATCTTCAACCCGGTCGACGTCGCCGACAACCTCCGCAAGTACGGCGGCTTCATCCCGGGCATCCGGCCGGGGAAGACCACCTCGGACTACATCGACGACGTCCTCAGCCGGATCACCCTCGCCGGTGCGATCTACCTCGCCGCCGTAGCCATCCTGCCCGAGTTCCTGATGACCGGCTTCAAGGTCCAGGCCCTGCCCTGGATCGGCCCCTTCCTCGAGGCCAACCTGCCCAAGTTCATCACCCAGGGCCTCGGCATCGACTTCATGTTCGGCGGCACGTCCATCCTCATCGTCGTGGGCGTGGCCATGGACACCATGCAGCAGATCGAGGCCCAGCTCGTCATGCGCCACTACGACGGTTTCATGCGCCGGAGCCGGATCCGGGGGAGAAGGGGATGAGAGTCATCCTCCTGGGCGCGCCCGGAAGCGGGAAGGGGACCGTGGCCGAAGGCCTTCGTTCTGCCTGCGGCTTCCCCAAGATCTCCACGGGAGACCTGCTTCGCGCAGCCGTTCGGGAGCGGACCCCCCTCGGCCTGAAGGCCGAAGCCCAGATGGGCCAGGGCGGCCTCGTCGACGACGCCACCGTCCTGGCCCTCCTCCACGAGCGGTTGGCCCGCGAGGATTGCCGCGGCGGGTACACCCTCGACGGGTTCCCGCGCAACATCGCCCAGGCCGAGAGCCTGGAGGCGCTCGGTGCTTCCGGGCCGGAGGTCGTCTTCGACCTCCAGGTCGGCGAGGAGGTCATCTTCCGCCGGCTGACCAACCGGAGGACCTGCCCTTCGTGCGAAGCGATCTACCACCTCATCAATAGGCCGCCGAAAACAGAGGGAACCTGCGACGTCTGCGGGACCGCGCTCGTCCAGAGGGCCGACGACAGGCCCGAGGTCATCGCGGAGCGGCTCAAGACCCATCACGCGAAAACCGAGCCCCTGATCGCCCGTTATGCGGCCAAGGGGACTCTCCACAGGATCGACGGCGGCCGGACGCCCGAGGCGACCTTCGCCGAGGTCAAGAAGGTCTTGGACGCCGTCATGGGCGAGACCGGGCCGTCACGGGATCGAGGATGATCATCTGCAAGTCGGTCGCCGAACTCGAGGCCATGCGCCAGAGCAGCCGCATCGTGGCCGCGGTCCTCGGGGAGCTCGAGCCGCTCATCCGGCCTGGGATCCGGACGCGCGACCTCGAGATCTACGCCGAGAAGAGGACCCGCGAACTCGGGGCTATCCCGGCGTTCAAAGGCTATCGGGGCTTCCCGGCCTCGGTCTGCATCTCGGTCAACGAGGAGATCATCCACGGCATCCCTTCGGGCCGGATCCTCCAGGAGGGCGACATCGTCAGCCTCGATTTCGGCGTCCTCTACGAGGGCTTCTTCAGCGACTCGGCCCTGACCGCCCCCGTCGGTCGGACGAGCCCGGAGGCCATGAAGCTCATCGCCGCGGCCGAACGGTCGTTCTTCAAGGGCCTCGAGCAGATGAAAGAAGGGAACCGCCTGTCCGACATCTCGGCCGCCATCCAGCAGTCGGTCGAGAGCGAGGGCTTTTCCGTCATCCGCCAGTTCATCGGCCACGGCATCGGCCGGGCCCTCCACGAGGAGCCCCAGGTGCCGAATTTCGGGGTGCCAGGGCGCGGGCCGAAACTCCGGCCGGGGATGACCCTGGCCATCGAACCCATGATCGCCGCCGGCGGCCACGAGGTCGAGATCCTGGAGGACGGCTGGACGGCCGTGACCCGGGACCGGAGCCTCTCGGCCCATTTCGAGCACACGGTGGCCATGACCGAGAACGGGCCGGAGATCCTGAGCGCGAGGACGCCGAACGCCGCCCGGCCGCGGACATCCTTCCTCAAGGAGAGCCCCGATGCCTAGACAGGACATGTTCGAAGCGGAAGGCGTGGTCCGGGAAACCCTCCCGAACGCCATGTTCCGGGTGGAGCTCTCCAACAAGCACGTCATATTGGCCCACATCTCCGGGAAGATGCGCAAGCATTTCATCCGCATCCTGCCCGGCGACCGTGTCCTCCTCGAGTTGTCACCCTACGACCTGACCAAGGGACGCATCACCTATCGATTCAAATAAAAGGACGGGACGATGAAAGTCAAAGCATCCGTGAAGAAAATCTGCCGGAATTGCAAGATCGTCCGGCGCAAGGGCGTGGTGCGGGTCATCTGCTCCAACCCGAGGCATAAACAAAAACAGGGATAAACGAGGTCAACATGGCAAGAATCGCAGGCATCACGCTCCCCCCCGACAAACGGATCGAGGTCGGGCTGACCTATATCTACGGGATTGGCCGCTCCAAATCCCGCAGGATCCTGGACGAAGCCAAGATCGACCGGGACAAGAAGGTCAAGGCCCTGTCCGAGGACGAGGTCAACAAGATCCGCCAGATCATCGAAAAACGGGAGAAGATCGAAGGTGACCTCCGCATGGAAGTCACCATGAACATCAAGCGGCTCGTGGACATCGGATGCTACCGGGGCCTCCGGCACAAGAAGAAACTCCCTGTCCGGGGCCAACGGACGAAGACCAACGCCCGGACGCGCAAGGGCGCCCGCGGTCAGCGGATCAAGAAACTCAAGGATAAGAAAGCGTAAGGAGTGCCAGCGGACATGCCTAAATCCAGCGTCAAGAAGAAGATCCGGAAGGAAATCGGATTCGGGGTGGCCCACATCCAGTCCACCTTCAACAATACGATCATCACCATCACCGACCACGCGGGCGAGACCGTCGTCTGGGCCAGCGCCGGCACGTCCGGTTTCAAGGGGGCCCGCAAGGGGACGCCCTTCGCCGCCCAGCTTGCGGCCAAGGACGCGGCCACCAAGGCCCGGGAGTTCGGCCTCCGCTACGTCGACGTCCGTCTCAAGGGACCGGGCGCGGGACGGGAGTCCAGCATCCGCGCTATGCAGGCGGCAGGCCTCGAGATCAAGTCCATCAAGGACGTGACGCCCATCCCGCACAACGGCTGCCGGGTCCGCCGCCGGCGGCGGGTCTGAGGCCCGGAAGGAGAGCACCATGGCGAAATACGAAGGAGCCGATTGCCGGCTCTGCCGCGTCGAGAAGAACAAGCTGTTTTTCAAGGGCCACAAGTGCCTGACGGAGAAGTGCCCCCTCGAACGGAGGCCCTACCCCCCGGGACAGCACGGGCGTTCGAGGAAGAGGGTGCTGGGCTACGCTATCCAGCTCCGCGAGAAGCAGAAGCTCAAAAGGTTCTACGGCATGTCCGAGGAGCAGTTCCGGTTCTTCTTCGAACGGGCCGAACGCCAGAAGGGGGTCACCGGCGAGAACCTCCTGTCCATGCTCGAACGGAGGCTGGACAACGTCGTTTACCTGATGGGATTTTCCCTGTCCCGGGGGCACGCCCGCCAGCTCATCGGCCACGGGCACTTCCGGCTCAATAACCACAAGGCCGACATCCCGTCTGCCCTGGTCAAGATGGGGGACGTCATCGCCTTCAGGCCTCGGTCGGCCAAGAGCGAAGACGTCCAGGCTGTCGTCGCCTCGAACCGGTCGAAGACCGTTCCCGGCTGGCTCGAGGTGGATTGGGAGAACTTGAAGGGGAGGATCCGCGCGCTTCCCACGCGCCAGGACGTCACCCTTCCGGTCGAGGAACACCTGGTCGTCGAGCTGTACTCCAAGTAAGGTCTCCGGACCGATTGGAGGACATCTCCCAAAGGAGGTCACATGACAGAAATTAATTTCCAGAGACCCAAGAACTTGGAGTGCGATTTCGACACGCTGACCGGGCAGTACGGGCGCTTCCAGGCCCAGCCGTTCGAGCGGGGATACGGAGTGACCGTGGGCAACGCCCTGCGGCGGATCCTTCTTTCGTCGGTCACCGGAGCCGCCATCACGTCCGTCCGCCTCCAAGGCGTTCTCCACGAGTTCTCGACCATTCCCGGGGTCGTGGAAGACGTCACCGACATCATCCTCAACCTCAAGAGCATCCCCCTGAAGCTCAAGGGGAACGAGCCGAAGCGGATGACCCTCAAGAAGACTGGCCCCGTCCTGGTCAAGTCGTCCGACATCGCCCGCGACACCGACATCGAGATCCTCGACGAGACCGTCCCCATCGCCTCCCTCGACACCGACGGGACGCTCGAGGTCGAGATGGTCGTCAAGAACGGCCGCGGCTACATCCCGGCCGACCAGAATTTCGACGAGGAGCAGAGCCTCGACTACATCCCGCTCGACTCCTCCCATTCGCCCGTCCTCAAGGTCAACTACAAGGTCGAGCCGGCCCGCGTCGGCAAGAGGATCGACTACGAGAGCCTGACCCTGGAGATCTGGACGACCGGGGCCCTCCGGCCCATGGACGCCCTGTCCCAGGCGGCCAAGATCATGCGCGACCACCTGGGGATCTTCCTGAACATCGTCGACGAGCCCCTCGAACGGGAGGCGGCCACGTCGAAGAAGGAGATCCCGTACCTGCTTCAAGCCGACATTCTGGCCAAGACGATCGACCACCTGGAGCTGTCGGTCCGATCCAACAACTGCCTCCGCTCGGCCGGCGTCGAAAGGATCTATGAGCTCGTGCAGAAGACCGAGGACGAGCTCCTTAAGACCAAGAACTTCGGCCGCAAGTCCTTGGCCGAGATCAAGGAGACCCTGATCAATTTGAACCTCGGGTTGAACCTCGAACTCCACCCCCGGCTCGTCGAGAGGATCCAGGCGGACATCAAAGAAGGCATGCCCGAGAAGGAGACAGAGGCATGAGGCACCAGGTCAAGAAGGGAAAACTCGGGAGGAACACTGCCCACCTCCGGGCGCTCTTGCGCAACCTGGTGACGTCGTTCCTCGATCGCGAGCGGATACGGACGACCTTGGCCAAGGCCCGGGCGGCCCGCCCCGTCGCGGAAAAGATGATCACCCTGGCCAAGCGGGGCACCCTCCATGCCCGCCGCCAGGCCCTGGCCTACATGACCAAGGAAGCGGCCGTGCAGAAGCTCTTCACTGAGCTCGGGCCCCGCTTCTCCGAGAGGCCGGGCGGCTATACCCGGATCGTCAAGCTCGACAAGCGCGCGGGGGACGGGGCCTCGATGGCCATGCTCGAGCTCGTCGGGACGGAATTCAAGCAGAAGACGAAGAAGAAAGGCAAGGACGCCAAGAAGTCGGCCGCGAAGTAATCGATCCATTCCGGGGACATGTACCTTTAGTACGTGTCCCTTTTTTTTGGATCTTCTCCTGATTTCGGGGAAGTCATCTCTTCGGCTCGGCGAAGGATATCGCCCTTAGCCCCCCGGCCCCCCGGGAACCAGTCCGCCGGTTCCTACGCCCCGTAAGCGGCGAGCCCCCTCCGCTACGGGGGTCGTCAGGGCGAAATCCATCGCCGCCTCACGATGGACTTCCCCTATAACCAGAATTCGCTCGTTTTGGTAGCGAAAGAGGTCTATTGCCTTGCCCGCCGCGCGCCCTGGTAGAGCTCTTTCCAGTGGGCTTCATCGAGGCGGGAGATCTGGACGACGGGCCTCTGCCAGGTCGTGGCGTTGATGAATTCCTTGGAGTTGATCATCATCCCGACGTGGCCGGGCTTTTTTGTGAAAAAGACCAAATCCCCCGCCGCCTCTTCTCCTGCCGGGACAGCGATGAGGTCAGTTTGGGCAAACTGCATGTCTGAATCGCGCAGAAGTGGAAAGCCGCCCATTTTGTAGACAAGCTGGACGAAACCCGAGCAGTCGAAGCCCAGGGGGGACGTCCCGCCCCAGAAGTAGGGGAGTCCGATGAAGCGCTTTGACAGGGCGACCATGTCTTCGGGAGACGTCCGCGGCCAGACCAAGGGCGCCTCGCTGACCTCGCCGTCGCCCCTCTGGATCCAGACCCTCGTCCCGCAGGGGAGGTTGACCTCGAGCCAGCGAGCGTTGCGTTCCCCGACGACCTCCAGGACCGAGCTGATCGGGGCGACCTTGACCGGCTTGTGTTTGGTGACGTCCGGCTCGCGGTAGGTGTTGGCCAGGAGGGCGGTGACGACGAAGATCTTTCCGGAGGAGGCGTAGGGCTTTTCGCCCGGCTTGAGGAACTTCAGGGCCGAAGAGATGACCCAGCCCTTGTAGGTGTCGGGCGTCTCCACCTCGTACCAGTCTTCGCCGTCCGCGTTCCTCTCCTTCCGGAGGACCCGGACGTTCGTGCCAAGGATGGCCTGGCTGACCACGTCGGACGAAACGACCGAGCGGCGGTGCATGTTCTCGACGGCGTTGATCACGGCGGCCGCGGCCGGGTCGGTGGGCTTCTGGGCCGCAGGGAAGGCCAGGCCGGGAAGAACGAGGAGCAGGACCAGGATGGTCGGCGTTTTGATCATCTTCGGACCTCCTTACGAGTCCTTATGATACCAAAATCGTCCCGGCATGATAACCCCAAACCGCCGCCAACACTAATGAAAATTCATGGAACACAATCCCTTTTCAAGAGAAAAGGGTTATGTCCC
>Ga0214473_10010287_pt1 | contig 11013 bp, 19 predicted proteins | sample RVTome_7_FD_203509 | JGI IMG/M metagenome (GOLD analysis project Ga0214473, IMG submission 203509) | Soil microbial communities from uranium-contaminated site in the Upper Colorado River Basin, Wyoming, United States - RVT98D197 | ecosystem: Environmental > Terrestrial > Soil > Contaminated >...
CGGCGCCTGAGGCCAGGAACCAGCGCAAACTGGTCGGCCGCGTGGTGAGCGACAAGATGCAGAAGACCGTGGTGGTGCGCGTCGAGCGCCGGGTGCGCCATGCCGAGATCGGCAAGACCGTGACCCGCTCGAGGAAGTACCACGCCCACACCGCCACGGGCGAGTTCCGGGAGGGGGACCTGGTGGAGATCGCCGAATGCCGGCCGATCTCGAAGACCAAGTCCTGGACCGTGACCCGGCTGATCGAGAAATCGAAGCAGATTTGAATTGTTACCCGGCGCGTTGATTCTGGGCTAGAATTCGCGCCTTTTTCCGCCCCGGACGGGGTCCAAGACTGCATCGCCTGGCGATGCAAGTTGGATGGAGAGCAAGCCATGATTCAGATGCAGTCCGTATTGGACGTTGCCGACAACACCGGCGCGCGCGCGGTCATGTGCATCAAGGTGCTTGGCGGCTCGAAGCGCCGCTATGCCTCGATCGGCGACGTGATCAAGGTGAGCGTCAAAGACGCCGCGCCGCGCGGCCGGGTCAAGAAGGGCGAGATCTACGACGCTGTGGTGGTGCGCACCGCCAAGGGTGTGCGCCGGGCCGATGGCTCGCTCATCCGGTTCGACTCCAATGCGGTGGTGCTGCTGACCAACAAGCTCGAGCCAATCGGCACCCGCATCTTCGGGCCGGTGACGCGGGAGCTCAGGAGCGAGCGCTTCATGAAGATTGTCTCGCTGGCGCCGGAAGTGCTTTAAGAGGGAACGCAACATGCTGCGGATCAGGAAAGGCGACGAAGTGGTGGTGACGACCGGCCGCGACAAGGGCAAGCGCGGCACGGTGTTGCGCCGGGTGGATGCCGAGCACGTCGTGGTCGAGGGCGTGAACCGGGTGAAAAAGCATCAGCGGCCGAACCCGATGAAGGGCGTGACCGGCGGCATCGTCGACCGCGACATGCCGATCCACGTCTCCAACGTGGCGCTATTCAATCCGGCGACAAAGAAGGCCGACCGCGTCGGCTTCAAGTCGCTCGATGACGGCCGCAAGGTGCGGGTGTTCAAATCGAACCGCGAACAGGTGGACGTGTAAGGGAAAGTCATGGCGAAGGACGAGAAACAGGACAAGGCGGCCAAGCCCGCAGCGCAACCGCAGCAAAAGGCCAAGCCGCAGGCAGCGGCGCCGAAAGGCAAACCGGCGCCGGTCGAGGCCGGCCCGCGGCTGCCAACGCCGCCGGCGCGCCTGGCGCTGTATTACCGCGAGAAGGTGGTGCCCGATCTGATGCAGAAGTTCGGCTACAAGACCGTGATGCAGGTGCCGCGCATCGGCAAGATCACGCTCAACATGGGCGTCGGCGAGACGGTCAATGACAAGAAGGTGCTCGACAACGCCGTGGGCGACATGAGCAAGATCGCCGGCCAAAAGCCGGTGGTCACGAAGTCGCGCAAATCGATCGCCAACTTCAAGGTGCGCGCCGGCTTTCCGATCGGCTGCATGGTGACGCTGCGCGGCGCGCGCATGTACGAGTTCCTGGACCGGCTGGTGAACATCGCGATTCCGCGGATCCGCGATTTCCGCGGCGTTTCCAACCGGGCCTTCGACGGCCGCGGCAACTACAGCCTCGGCGTCAGGGAGCAGATCATCTTCCCCGAGATCGAGTACGACAAGATCGACGCGCTCCGGGGGCTGAACATCGCCATCACCACGACGGCGAAGACCGATGACGAGGCGCGGGCGCTGCTGGCGGCGTTCCGATTCCCGTTCAAGCACTGAAAGGCAGCGCATATGGCCAAACTGGCAGTCAAGCTCCGGGAACTGAAGCGCCGCAAGACCGTCGCCAAATTCAAGGCGAAACGCGCGGCGCTGCTCGAGGTGATGCGCAACGTCAAGGCATCCGACGAGGCGCGTGACGCGGCGCGCGACAAGCTGCAGAAGCTGCCGCGCAACGCTTCGCCGACGCGCCTGCGCAACCGCTGTGCGCTCACCGGCCGGCCACGGGGCGTGTACCGCAAGTTCGGCCTGGGGCGCAACAAGCTGCGCGAGCTGGCGATGCGCGGCGAGGTGCCGGGCGTGATCAAGGCGAGCTGGTAAGGAGTCCGCTATGAGCATGACTGACCCGATCGCCGACATGCTGACCCGCATCCGCAACGCCCAGATGGTGGGCCAGGTGGAAGTCGGCATGCCGCATTCCAAGCTCAAGCTGTCCATCGCGCAGGTGCTGAAGGACGAGGGCTACATCGAGGACTACGCGGTGCGCGAAGAAGGCATCAAGCGGGAGCTGCGCATCGGCCTCAAGTACTACGCCGGGCGTCCGGTAATCGAGCGCCTGGAACGTGTCTCCAAGCCCGGACTGCGTGTCTATAAGGGCCGCGACGACATTCCGCGCGTGATGAACGGGCTCGGGGTCGCGATTCTCTCGACCTCGCACGGGGTCATGACCGACCGCAAGGCGCGCGCCACCGGTGTCGGCGGCGAAGTGCTGTGCATCGTTGCCTGAGGAGCCGGACATGTCGCGCATTGCCAAGAATCCGATCGCGCTGCCCAAGGGGGTGGAGGTGACGATCACGCCGGCGCAGATCTCGGTGAAGGGGCCGCTCGGGGCGATCGCGCGCCCGATGGATCCGAACGTCGGCATCGAGAAGGATGGCGATCGGCTGAAATGCAAGGCGCTGGGCAACTCGCGCCATGCCGGAGCCATGTCGGGAACCATGCGCGCGCTGGTCGCCAACATGGTGGCCGGCGTCAGCAAGGGCTTCGAGCGCAAGCTCAACCTGGTAGGCGTGGGTTACCGCGCGCAGGCTCAGGGCGACAAGCTGAACCTGTCGCTCGGCTTCTCGCACCCGGTGGTGCAGCAGATGCCCAAGGGCATCAAGGTTGCGACCCCCACCCAGACCGAAATCGTGGTCAGCGGCGTCGACAAGCAGCTCGTCGGCCAGGTTGCAGCCGAGATCCGGGATGTCAAGTCGCCCGAACCCTACAAGGGCAAGGGCGTGCGCTACGCCGACGAGCGCATCTCCCTGAAAGAGACCAAGAAGAAGTAACGGAGCGCCGCCATGATCGACAAGAATCCAGCGCGCCTGCGGCGCGCCCGCCAGACCCGGCTCAAGATCCGCGAGCTCGGCGCGCTGCGGCTTACGGTATACCGCAGCAACTTCCACATTTACGCGCAGATCACATCGCCCGCCGGCGACAAGATTCTTGCCAGCGCCTCGAGCGCGGAGAAGACGCTGCGCGAGTCGCTGAAGAGCGGCGGCAATCGCAAGGCTGCCGAAATCGTCGGCCAGAGGATCGCCGAGAAGGCGAAAGCAGCTGGCATCGAGAAGGTCGCGTTTGATCGTGGGGGTTACAGATATCACGGCCGCGTCAAGGCGCTCGCCGAAGCCGCCCGGGCGGGCGGGCTCAAATTCTAGGGAGAGCCATGGCAAAGATGCATGCAAGGCGTGTGCAGCAATCCGAGGAGCGCTCCGACGGGCTGCGCGAGAAGATGATCCAGGTGAACCGGGTCACCAAAGTGGTGAAAGGCGGGCGCGTGCTCGGCTTTGCCGCACTCACCGTGGTCGGCGACGGCGACGGCCGCATCGGCATGGGCAAGGGCAAGGCGCGCGAGGTGCCGGTGGCGGTGCAAAAGGCGATGGAGGAGGCGCGGCGCACGATGTTCAAGGTGAATCTGAAAAACGGCACGCTGCACCACGCGGTGAAAGGTCGCCACGGCGCGGCCGTGGTGTTGATGCAGCCTGCCTCGGAAGGCACGGGAATCATCGCCGGCGGCGCGATGCGTGCCGTGTTCGAGGTGATGGGCGTCACCAACGTGCTGGCTAAATGCTTCGGCTCCACCAATCCATACAACGTGGTGCGCGCTACGCTGCAAGGCCTGAAGGCGATGAACACGCCGGCCGAGATCGCCGCCAAGCGCGGCAAGAAGGTCGAGGAGATCCTTTTGCAGGAGTAACGCCATGGCGGACAAGAAAATCAAGGTGAAGCTGGTGAAGGGCTTGGCGGGCTGCAAGACCGGCCATCGCGCGACGGTGCGCGGACTCGGTCTGAAGCGCCTGCACCAGACGGTCGAGGTCGCCGACACCGCTGCGGTGCGCGGCATGATCAACCGCGTCAACTACCTGGTCCGGGTGGAGGAATAGCGCCATGCGCCTGAACGTACTCAAGCCCGCCCCGGGCTCCAAGCAAAGCCGCCACCGCGTCGGCCGTGGCGTCGGCTCCGGCTGGGGCAAGACCGCCGGCCTCGGCCACAAGGGCCAGAGGGCGCGCGCGGGCGGCTACCACAAGATCGGCTTCGAGGGCGGCCAGATGCCGCTGCACCGCCGCTTGCCGAAGCGCGGCTTCGCCTCGCCGTCCCGCGATGCGACCGCCGAAGTGCGGTTGGCAGCGCTCGAGCGCATGAAGGCTGTGGAGATCGACCTCGCCGCGCTCAAATCCGAGCACGTGGTGCCGCGCGATGTGCTGGCGGCGAAAGTCATCCTTGCGGGCAAGATCGTGCGCAAGGTGACTCTCAAGGGCGTGAAAGCAACCAAGGGGGCGCGCGCCGCCATCGAAGCCGCTGGAGGCAAAGTGGAAGAGCCTGCGCCCAAAGCGGAACAGAAAGCCGCGGAGAAGGCGAAGGATTAACGCGCTTTGGCGACTACCCTCCCCAATGTCGGCAAGACGGGACGCTACGGCGATCTGAAGCGCAGGCTGCTGTTCCTGCTCGGCGCGCTGTTCGTGTTCCGTGTCGGCGCGCACATCCCGGTGCCCGGCATCGACCCGAACGTGCTCGCGGACCTGTTCAAGGGCCAGCAAGGCGGGATCCTGGGCATGTTCAACATGTTCTCGGGCGGCGCGCTGTCGCGCTTCACCATCTTCGCGCTCGGCATCATGCCGTACATCTCGGCCTCGATCATCATGCAGCTGATGAGCGCGGTCAGCCCGCAGCTCGAAGCGCTGCGCAAGGAAGGCGAATCCGGCCGGCGCAAGATCACGCAGTACACGCGCTACGCTACCGTCTTCCTGTCACTGTTCCAGGCGACCGGGATTTCGATCGCGCTCGAGTCGCAACCCGGTCTGGTGCTCGACCCCGGTCTGATGTTCCGCCTTACGACGGTGACTACCCTGGTCACCGGCACGATGTTCCTGATGTGGCTCGGCGAGCAGATCACCGAACGGGGCCTGGGCAACGGCATCTCGATCATCATCTTCGCCGGCATCGCCGCGGGCCTGCCGAATGCGATCGCCGGGACACTCGAGCTGGTGCGCACCGGCGCGATGCACCCGCTGACCGCACTGCTGATCGCGGTGGCCGTGCTGCTGGTCACTGCGTTCGTCTGCTTCGTCGAGCGGGGCCAGCGCAAGATCCTGGTCAACTATGCCAAGCGCCAGGTCGGCAACCGCGTCTATGGCGGACAAAGCTCGCACCTGCCGTTCAAGCTCAACATGTCGGGCGTGATCCCGCCGATCTTCGCCTCGTCGTTGATCCTGTTTCCGGCGACCCTGCTCAGCTGGTTCGGCTCTGCCGAAGGTTTCGTCTGGCTGCGCGATCTCGCCGGCACGCTGTCGCCGGGGCAGCCGATCTATGTGCTGCTGTACGGCGCGCTGATCGTGTTCTTCTGTTTCTTCTACACGGCGCTGCAGTACAACCCCAAGGAAACGGCCGACAACCTGAAGAAGTCGGGCGCGTTCGTGCCCGGGATCCGGCCCGGCGAGCAGACCGCGCGCTATCTGGAGACGATCCTGACCCGCCTCACGCTGGCGGGGGCGATCTACGTGACGCTGGTGTGCCTGATGCCCGAATTCCTCATCTTGCGCTGGAACGTGCCGTTCTACTTTGGCGGCACTTCGCTTCTGATCATCGTGGTGGTGACGATGGATTTCATGGCTCAGGTGCAGGCCTATGTCATGACGCACCAGTACGAAAGCCTGCTCAGGAAGGCGAACTTCAAAGGCGGGCTGCCGGTGCGATGAGCGCAAGCTGAACGCAGGCCATGGCAAAGGAAGACGTCATCGAGATGCAGGGCGAGGTGGTCGAGAACCTGCCTAACGCGACCTTCAAGGTCAAGCTGGAAAATGGCCACGTCATCCACGGCTTCATCTCCGGAAAGATGCGCATGCACTACATCCGCATCCTGCCCGGTGACAAGGTGACGGTGCAGCTCACCCCCTACGACCTGAGCAAGGGGCGGATCACCTTTCGCGCCAAATAGGCGCGTCGGAACGGGAGAAAGACTATGAAAGTGATGGCATCGGTGAAGAAAATCTGCCGCAAGTGCAAGATCGTGCGCCGCAAGCGCGTGGTGCGCGTCATTTGCTCGGACCCGCGCCACAAGCAGCGGCAGGGTTGATGCGCGGCGCAGTAAAAGCTTGATAAGGGCTTGAGCAGACAGGTATAATTTAGAGTTTCGCGTCTCGGGACACCCCATGGCACGCATTGCAGGCATCAACATTCCGAACCACCAGCACGCCGGCATCGCGCTCACCTCGATCTACGGCATCGGGCGTTCACGCGCGCAGGCGATCTGCATCGCTTCGGGTGTGGAGCCGAGCCGCAAGATCAAGGACCTGACCGACGCCGAGATGGATCGGCTGCGCGAGAACCTCACGCGCCTCACGGTCGAGGGCGACCTGCGGCGCGAGGTGTCGATGAGCGTCAAGCGCCTCATGGACCTGGGCTGCTACCGCGGCGTGCGGCACCGCAAGGGCCTGCCGGTGCGCGGACAGCGCACGCGCACCAACGCGCGCACACGCAAGGGACCGCGCAAGGCGGCGATCAAGCTGAACGTGCCAGTCGGCAAAGTGGCCTAACCGCTTCACCACAGGACGGACATCACTTCCATGGCGAGCAAGAGCACTCCCACGAACCAGCAGTTGCAGCAGACCGCTGCGGCGCGCACGCGCAAGAAAGTCAAGAAGAACGTCGCCGAGGGCATTGCGCACATTCACGCCTCGTTCAACAACACCATCGTCACCATCACCGACCGCCAGGGCAACACGCTCGCCTGGGCGACTTCCGGCAATGCCGGATTCAAGGGCTCGAGAAAGTCGACGCCGTTTGCCGCGCAGGTGGCGGCCGAGCGCGCCGGGCGCGCGGCGCAGGAATGCGGCGTCAAGAACGTCGAAGTGCGCATCAAGGGGCCGGGCCCCGGCCGCGAGTCGGCAGTGCGCTCGCTGAACGCGATCGGGGTCAAGGTCACTTCGATCGCCGATGTGACCCCCGTGCCGCACAACGGCTGCCGCGCGCCCAAGCGGCGGCGCGTCTAAGGAGTCCACATGGCAAGGAATCTCGACGCCAAATGCCGCCAGTGCCGCCGCGAGGGCGAGAAGCTGTTCCTCAAGGGCGAGAAGTGCTTCACCGACAAGTGCGCCATCGAGCGCCGCAGCTATGCGCCCGGCCAGCACGGCCAGAAATCCGGCGCGCGCCTCTCCGACTACGGCAAGCAGCTGCGCGAGAAGCAGAAGACGCGCCGCATCTACGGCCTGCTCGAGGGCCAGTTCCGCAGGACCTACGCCGAAGCGTCCCGCTCCAAGGGCGTCACCGGCGAGCGCCTGCTGCAGCTGCTGGAGACGCGCCTGGACAACATCGCCTACCGCATGGGTTTCGGCGCATCACGCAGCGAGGCGCGCCAGGTGGTGCGCCACAACGCCATCCTGGTGAACGGCAAGCGGGTCAACATCCCGTCCTACCAGGTGCGCCCGGGCGACGTGGTCGAGGTCGCGAGCAAGGCGAAGGCGCACCTGCGCTTGAAGGCTTCGGCCGAAGCGGCCGAATCGCGCGGCGTTCCGGAGTGGCTCGAGGTGGACGCGAAGGCGCTCAAAGGCACCTTCAAGACGCTGCCTGCGCGCACCGACATGCCGTCGTCGGTGAACGAGAGCCTGATCATCGAACTGTATTCGAAGTAACGTGCTCGGCCCCTGGCCGAGCCGCCTCAAGGATGGAGCTATGCCGCTGACCGGATTTCTGAAACCGCGCATCGTTGACGTACAGAACCTCTCGCCTTCGCACGCCAAGGTGACGATGGAGCCTTTCGAGCGCGGCTACGGGCACACGCTGGGCAATGCGCTGCGGCGCGTGCTGCTGTCGTCGATGCCCGGCTACGCACCGACCGAAGTGCAGATCGCCGGCGTGGTGCACGAGTACTCGACCCTGGACGGGGTGCGCGAGGACGTGGTCGACATCCTGCTCAACCTCAAGGGCGTGGTGTTCCGCCTGCACAACCGCAGCGAGGCGATCCTGACGCTGAAGAAGAAAGGCGAAGGCCCGGTCATCGCCAGCGACATCGAGCCTTCGCACGACGTCGAGATCGTCAATCCCGAGCACGTCATCGCACACCTCGCCGCGGGCGGCAAGGTCGAGCTGCAGATCAAGGTCGAGGCCGGCCGGGGCTACGTGCCGGGCAACATGCGCTACCTGCCCGAGGAGACCAAGGGCATCGGCCGCGTCATCCTGGATGCGTCGTTCAGCCCGGTGCGGCGCGTGTCCTACGCGGTGGACTCGGCGCGCGTGGAGCAGCGCACCGACCTCGACAAGCTGATCCTCGACATCGAGACCAACGGCTCGATCGAGCCCGAGGAGGCGGTGCGCTACGCGGCGCGCATCCTGGTGGACCAGCTCTCGGTGTTCGCGCAGCTCGAGGGCACCGCGCTGCCTACCGAGGAGAAGAAGGCAGTGGCGGTGGATCCCATCCTGCTGCGGCCGGTCGACGACCTCGAGCTCACGGTGCGCTCGGCCAACTGCCTCAAGGCGGAGAACATCTATTACATCGGCGATCTCATCCAGCGCACCGAGACCGAGCTTCTCAAGACGCCCAACCTCGGCCGCAAGTCGCTCAACGAGATCAAGGAAGTGCTCGCCTCGCGCGGCCTGACGCTCGGCATGAAGCTCGAGAACTGGCCGCCTGCCGGGCTCGAGCATCACCGCACCTGAGGGGGAAGCGCCATGCGCCACGGCCACGGCCTGAGAAAGCTCCATCGCACCACCAGCCACCGGCTCGCCATGCTGCGCAACATGGCGGTGTCGCTGCTCACGCACGAGGAGATCACGACCACGCTGCCCAAGGCGAAGGAACTGCGGCGCGTGGTCGAGCCGATGATTACGCTCGGCAAGAAGCCGACGCTTGCCAACCGTCGCCTGGCGTACGATCGCCTGCGCGATCGCGGCACCGTGAGCAAATTGTTCGCCGAGTTGGGGCCGCGCTACGCCAAGCGCAACGGCGGCTACCTCCGCATCCTGAAGAGCGGCTTCCGCAAGGGCGATAACGCGCCGCTTGCGCTGGTCACTCTGCTGGATCGGCCGGAGCCCGCTGCCGCAGAGGGCGAAAAGGCCGAAGAGAAGAAAGCGGCGTAGGAATCGGCGCATGGAACGCGCGAAAGGCCGGGGCAACCCGGCCTTTTTGTTTTTATGGCCATAGTGCTGTTCACCGACTTCGGTACCGACGACCTCTACGTCGGACAGGTCACGGCTGCGCTCGCCGAACGCGCGCCGCGCGTGCCGGTGCTCGACGCGCTGCATGACGCGCCCGCTTTCGGAATCGAGCCCTCGGCGCACCTGCTCGCCGCGCTCGCCGCCGCGTACCCGCGCGGGAGCGTTTTTCTCGCGGTAGTGGATCCGGGTGTCGGCGGGCCGCGCGGTGCGATAGTGGTCGCGGCGGACGGGCGCTTCTTTGCGGGCCCGGACAACGGACTGCTCTCTGTAATCTGGCAGCGCGCCAGGCAGCGGCGCTGCTGGCGGATTCTCTGGCAGCCGAAACGCCTCACAAGCTCGTTCCATGGCCGCGATCTGTTTGCTCCAGTCGCCGCAGCGCTCGCCCTCAGGCGCGTGCCGCGCGGCTGGCTCGAACCAAAGTCTGTGCCCGATATCTTGCTCGACGCACGCGACCTGGCGCGCGTCATCTACGTGGACCACTACGGCAACTGCGTGACCGGAATCCGCGCTGCGAAGGTGGCACGCACGGCGCGCGTTCACGCAGGCGGCCGCACGCTCGGCTGGTCGCGCACGTTCCACCAGGCGCGCCGCGGCGTCGCGTTCTGGTACGCCAACAGCATGGGGCTGGTGGAGATCGCAGCCAACCGGGCGAGCGCCGCGCGAACGTTGCGGCTGCGTGTCGGCAGCCGGGTGCGCTTCGCCTGACTTTGGACTGAGCCTCGCGGTCCGCCAGCGGCGAACCGGCGCCTCGAAATCCCCCCGAGCAGTCCTGATCGCCAGCTGCAGCCCACCATCGGTCGGCTGCAAGTGGCCGTTTATCTTTCTGTTGTCTCTTTTTAACCTCCTTTCTGCGGTAAGTATTGGCTTTTAAAGGCTTTGTTCACAGTTACTTGCACCCCGAACTTATACAATCGCGCCGCGATGAGGAAGCTATCCAACCGGGCAAGCCTCGCCCTCAAGCTATCGGTCCTGGCCGTTGCCTCGTGCTACGCGGGGAGTGCGCTTGCATTGCCCACGGCGCCGGTGGTCGCGGCCGGGCAAGCGAGCTTCGCGACCAGCGGCAAGCAACTCACCGTCACCAACACCCCCGGCGCGATCATCAACTGGGGTGGCTTCTCGATCCGTGCTGATGAGATCGCGCGCTTCCAGCAGCAGTCGGCGGCAAGCAGCGTGCTCAACCGCGTCACCGGGCGCGACCCGTCGCAGATCCTCGGCCAGCTGCAGTCCAACGGGCGCGTTTTCCTGCTCAACCCGAACGGCGTGGTCTTCGGCCCCGGCTCGCGTGTGGACGTCGCGGGGCTGGTGGTCTCGACGCTCAACCTCTCGGACGCGGACTTCGTCTCGGGCCGCATGCGCTTCACCGACAACGGCAGCGGCGCAGGCGTAGTCAACCAGGGCGAGATCCGCACCCCCATCGGCGGGCAAGTGTTCCTGGTCGCGCCGCGCGTCGAGAACCAGGGCCTGATCACCGCACCCGGCGGCGACGTGCTGCTGGCCGCGGGGCGCACGGTTGAGATTTCCGACCTTGCCAACCCGAGCATCCGCGTAGAGATCGTGGCGCCCGCGGGCGAGGCGCTCAATATCGGCAAGCTGGTCGCGACCGGCGGCCGGGTCAACCTGGTCGGCGC
>Ga0214473_10010288_pt1 | contig 11013 bp, 8 predicted proteins | sample RVTome_7_FD_203509 | JGI IMG/M metagenome (GOLD analysis project Ga0214473, IMG submission 203509) | Soil microbial communities from uranium-contaminated site in the Upper Colorado River Basin, Wyoming, United States - RVT98D197 | ecosystem: Environmental > Terrestrial > Soil > Contaminated >...
TTTGCACACCTCAGCTTCCGTTCGCCCCGTATAGTCGAAGAAGCCCTTGCCTGTTTTAACGCCCAGGTGCCCCTGCTGATACAGTTCAAAAAGCTTCGTCGGCTTGTACTCCGACGGGGTGAGCGGAAAAGCAGGCTTTTCCAGATTTCGAGCAGTCAGATCTAATCCCCCGAAATCGATTCGCTGCACAACTCCCACCACCATCATCCGAAGGGCTAGCCCCCACTTCGCTGCCTCATCCAGCTCCTCGGGTGACAGAAAGTCATTATCCAGAAGATAGAAGACCTCGCGCTGGAAGGCAATTTGGAGGCGGGTAACCACATAACCAGGGACATATTTCTTAAACACTGCGGGCTTCTTATCGATATCTCTCAATACCTCGGCCATCAATCTCACATTCTTCTCATCCGTCCGCGGACCCTTCACGACATCCACCAAAGGAATGATTTGAGGGGGGGCATACCAATGAGCGATGAGCACCTTGTCCGGCCGAGAGGTCTCCACAAAGTCGAAGATGTTGAGATAGGTCGTATTACTTGCCAGTAAGGCTCCGGGAGGACAATACTTGTCCAGTTGGGCGAATACTTCCTTCTTGGCCTCCTTGTCTTCGGCCATTGTCTCGAAGGCAATATCGGCATCATGGGCCGCTTCTTCCAGGGATGTCGTCAGATGGACCCTGCTCAGGACCGCTGGAATTGATTTCTGATCAACGAGCCCCTCTTCAGCCATGGCGCTCAGGCTCGATTTTATCAAGGATAAGCCCCGATCCAGGGTCCTCTGGGTTCGGGACATCATCGATACCTGATAGCCTGCCTGGGCAAAGGATTGAGCGATGCCGTGGCCCATTGTCCCGGCTCCTATAACAGTAATCTTTTTGATTCCTTCCTTCATTCCATTTCCCTCCATGGTTAATCAGAAAATCGCATAGCGCATAGCGCATAGCGTAACTATCCAAAAAAAAATAAACCAAACCCTAAACCCAAAAGCAAACCCACCAACTGCGCTCGGGAAAAAAACCGTTCGTCCTGAGCTTGTCGAAGGATGCCCGTATCGTCATTCGGTTATGTTCTGCGGCCCTTCAACAAGTTCACGGTGGTGAGCAGTCGAACCGCTCAAGAAGTTCACGCCTGCGTGCCGAAACACGGCACTTCGGTGTGCAGGCACGTAACCGTTTGGACCCTAAACGAAACGGGCTTCGTAACCGTAACCTTATACCGAATACCGACCTGTGACCATTTTTCCCCCTAAGCGAGATTCGTCGGTGATAAGCGACCATGGGAAATTACTAGAGTTTCTACCCCACCGCCGTCAGTCCACCATCGAGATAGATGATCTGTCCCGTGATAAAGTCAGAAGCCGCTGAGGCTAAAAAGACACAAACACCAACCAGATCCTGCGGTTCCCCGATCCGCTTGAACGGAACATTGGCCACGTATTTCTGAAACTTCTCAGGATCGCTGAGGGTGGGCGCTGCAAGGGGCGTCCTGATCAACAGAGGCGCAATCGCATTCACATTGATATTATAGGGCGCCCACTCCGAGGCCAGGGCCCGTGTCATCATATCCACCGCCCCTTTGGTTGCACAGTAACCCTCATTGCCCCCCCAAAGGGTGGCTCTCACCCCTCTCACGGATGATACATTGATTACTTTTCCTTTCTTCTTCTCCACCATCACCTTTCCGAACTCACTGCATGCCAGCATCGTCCCTTTCACGTTCACATTGAACAGTTGGTCCCAGTCTTCCGCCGGGAAACCCACCGCAGGTTTTTTCGTGTTTATCCCCTGGGAATTGACCAGGATGTCAACCGTCCCGAATTTCGCAACCACCTGGTCTGCCAATCGGGCGACACTCTGCTGGTCCGTGACGTCAACTTGAAAGGCCGCAACCTCTGATTTCGTCTCCGTTTGAATCTTCCGGGCAATCGTCTCCAGTTTTGCCATATTCCGACTGGCTACGGCGACTCTTGCGCCCTGCCCTGCCAAACCATTGGCCATGATTTCACCAATACCCCCCGCCCCTCCGATCACTACGGCAACTTTTCCATCTAATCTAAACATATCGGCCATATGAATACTCCTCCTTTCTTGGCAATCCCTTACGATAGGTCGTCACCCTTCCTCCACGATCCCTACAAGACGTACAAAACCGCCATCCGCCATCTCGCATCGGAAGGGGAAGGCAGCAATCGTGCAGCGTCTTCCCGTCAAAAGGTCGACATCGCCGCCAGCATTCTCAATAGTAACAATACCACTCCTCAGGAGGATCCGGTGACATGGCTCGTACTCCGAAAAATTCTTATCCGGATCCTCTCCTGTCTCTTGCCTGTATTCTTTGTCTAACCAAGGCATTGTTTGAGAGAGCGGATAGTGCCACAGGGGACTGTCAGTAGCACCCCATGTCCCAGCAACCCCTTTCACCTTCTTCTTCACCAGCCATTCGGCCCCTTCCGGACCTAATCCAGGGTAGTGATTATAGTATTCGTAGTTGTTATACCGCCAGAGCTTGTGCCAGCCCGTGTTGAAAACAACGAAATCTCCCGGCTCAATTTTGGGTTTGGCCTTCTCAAGATCTTCCGGCGTAACGATGTGCCATTTCTTCATGTACCGGAAATCTACCACCACCCCTGTCCCATAGCATTTTTCCAAAGGAACTTTGTCGAGCATGATCCCCCCTTCTGAGGGGTGCAGCACATGACTGGGTGCATCCATGTGAGTACCGGCGTGCAAGGTCCCGGTATAGACAACGCTCCTTTTGTGAAACCGTTCTAAATATTCGACTCGTTGAAAAAGAAGATCTTGCCTTGGCCCAGGAAACGGCCATAGCGGCGTATCGACTCCGAAAGGCTGAGATAAATCGTAAATTTTCGTGGTCATTTCTTTGTCCTCCCTTTCATAGAAAATCGCATAGGGCACAGCGCAACTACAAAAGAATAAAATCAATTACCAGAGAGTAATGTATGATGGTCGTGTAAAAAGTCGAAAAACGCTAATGATCGACATTCCGGCGAAAGCCGGAATCCAGTTCTTTCAAAGACTTAGAAATTCTCTGGACACCGGTTTTCACCGGTGAGACGACTTTTTACGAGACCATCATGTATCCGTGTTAAAAGATTCGTTTGGATTAGAATGGGTCATGGCATTTGAGAAAGACCATTTAGACTGTTTTGAGCCCCAGTATCTTTCTGGCTTCATCCGGGGTTGCCGGTTCCTTATTTAATTCGCGGGCAATTCTCACCGCCCGGGCCACGAATTGAGCGTTGTTTTTAACCTGCTCACCTCTCCGGTAATAGATGTTATCCTCCATTCCGACCCGAATACATCCCCCGAGGATCATCCCCATGGTCGTAAGGGGAAGCTGTGCGGCCCCCACAGGGGTGACATTGAATATCGTGTCTTCGGGAAGAAAACTGGTGAGCGAATTGAGATATTCGGGGGTAGCGTCCACGGCACCCTGGTACGTCATGCCCAAAACCAGATTGATATAATAAGGTTTTTCAACCAGACCTTTTTTGATCAGATTCTCAATCTCCCGGAACATGGCATGACTGTAAACTTCCATCTCGGGTTTGATCCCCAACTCTTTCATCCGTGTCACATAGGCCTCAATATCCTCTCGCATATTCGCAAAAGGAGTGCCTTTATATTGGCCCGAGACCCGCATCATCGAACCCATATTGAGAGAGGCCATATCCGGCTTGGCATAGATGCATTCGATTCGTTGTTCAAAGGTTAGATTGGGTCCCCCTCCGGTTGAGTCCTGGACGATGATATTGCATTTGGCGCGGACCCGGTCATGGATATCCTGAAAAACCTCTTTCGCCCCTGTTGTTCCACCTTGCTTGTCGCGGGCATGGATATGGCAGATCGCCGCTCCCTCCTGATAACAGGCATAGGCTGATTCGGCAATTTCCTCGGGCTGCTCAGGAAGTCCTGGATTCATCGCCTTGGTCACCAGCGCCCCTGTCTGAGCCACTGTGATAATCACCTTATCCTCTGGTAACTTGATCATACTAAAATCCTCCTTTCATTCGAATTCTTACTAGTGCCTCATGGCCGCGTGGTCACCCACGCCTGCGTGCCGAAACGCGGCACTTCGGTGTGCAGGCACGAACCATGGGAATGGGCTGTGTTTTTGGGTAAAGGTTACGGTTACGAGGCCCGTTTCGTTTAGGGTCCAACGGTTACGTGAACTTCTTGAACCGAAGAACGTCGCCGAATCACGCCACGGACATCCTTACCGTCACCGCTAAACGAGGCCTTTATTATCTAAGTCCTCGTTAACTCGATCCTATATTTGTACAGATCGGGCCTGAAATGAGTGATACTAACAAACATAGGAGTCCCGTCCCTGGAATAGTAATCCCGTTCGATGACTAAAAGTGGAGTTTTAGGTTTAATGGAGAGATTTTCCGCCACCACTTTATCAGCTAATCCAACACCGATGGTTTGATTCGCACGGTTGACTTTCGTTTTCATCTTTCCTTCAATAAAGGTGATAATTTCGGTGGTCTCAGTCAGATCATCTGGAGAGATGACCTCCCTCAAGCGGGGAGGGAAATATAAAAAAGAGTAGCCGAAAGGTCCTTTGGGAATGAAACGGACGATCTCAATCTGTAAGACCTTTTCATTCATCCCCGTTTGTAGGATCTGGACTATATTGGGGGAAGGAACCATTTCCTTGTATGCTAAAACCTTGATCTGGGATCCTTCTCCGGAGGCGATGAGGTTTTCAATTGTGCCTCTCAGGGAGAGTTGTTTCAGTCCCGCCCCGTCGGTGACGAACGTTCCCTTTCCTCGGTCACGGTAGATCAAACCGTCCTTCATGAGTTCCGAAAGGGCCTGACGAACCGTTGCTCGGCTGACATTATACTCCATACACAATTCAGCCTCCGAGGGCAGGCGTTGATTTCCCTTCAGTTCGTTCGCGAGAATCCTGGACTTGAGGATATTCTTGATCTGATAGTAAAGAGGGGTCGGGCCTTGATCGAGTACCATGGGATTGTGGCCTCATTTATTATGATAACCACCTATCATAATGTCAGGACAATGTCAAGAAAAAAATCCCCAATCCCCATTGTCATTTAAGAATTAAAAGTGCACACCTGATGTGTTTATACCAGGCGACATAAGTCCTCGACTCCTCAACGGTTTGTCGTTCCGGGCTTGACTTAGCATGCCCCGCACTTGATGCGGGGGAGTCCAGTGTTTTCCTCAATTCCCGCTGGAGTTTACCCGTATTCCAATTCTCCCCCTTCTCCAGCAAGCGGGAGAGGGTTGGAGTGAGGGGTCGTGACCTGTCCAAGCCGGAATGAATAAAAGGTTTGTTTTTACGTCTAAATCATAAAAATCCAATATCTTAAACCTCTTCTTGAGGGGAGAGCCGGATGGGTGGAGGATGAATGTTCTGCAAGATCGAAAGGAGGGGGAAGAAAGTGAAGAAAATCACGAGTCTTTTAAGTGCAGCTGTTCTGATGGTCGTGCTGGTGGGCTGTGCCACAACACCTCGTACCTATGAAGGGGCGGGAGCGGGTGCCGTTCTTGGGGGCGTTGCCGGGGCTCTTCTGGATAGGCACAATCCTTGGCGTGGTGGCATTATCGGTGCTGCCATTGGGGCGGTAGCAGGTGGGACGCTTGTTGAACTTTCGGCAAGGGCATCTCGTGAAGCCGCTCTATCCGGAAGACCTGTTGAATACAGGACAGAAAACGGAAGAGGAGTCTACCGTGCAGACCCCATGGAATATAACGAATCGACGCGTTGCAGCAAGATCCATGAAAGGGCTTGGGAAGACGGCCGACTGGTTAAAGATCGAATTAAAGAAGTCTGCGAAGGAACGAAGTATGAAAGGAGATACTAAGCAGAGCTGAAAACTCAAGGCTGAAACTTGAAAACAGTCTGCAAAGGAACTAAATTAGTATTATGGAAGGAGTGAGAACAAATGAAAAAGATATTTGTACTGGTTTTTCTGGTCAGCCTGCTTTGGGTGTCTGCGGCCGTATATGCGCAGCCAGACCAGACCGCGCCCCCTCCCCCGGTTTCACAACCCCTTGTTCGTCAAGGTGATTTCGCAGTCAAGCTGGTTGAGAGCCTGAAGATGGGTACGGCTAAAGATGAGGCGGAAGCCGAGTCCATGTTGGCTTCTAACGGTATTGCACCAAAAAACGGATGGATCGCTGACTATCCTATGACACCTGATATCATCGGGGAGTTGGAAAACGCCACCGTTGAGGCGGCAGATTCCAGAAGGTTACCGATAACGCGGGAGGAGGCTGTGAAGGCCTTCCAGAAAGTAGCTTTCGATGCCGGCTTGCCAATCACGGTCGACACCTCCGGTAAATATGCCGAGGCTCCACCTCCGGAAAGTCCTCAATACGCCGACCCAGGGGTGGTTAACGACTACTACTACGGTGAAGGCCCTCCTGTGGTTACTTATTATCCCCCACCATGGGATTATGGCTATATGTATTCCTGGGTCCCTTCTCCATTCTTTTTTAGCGGGTTCTTCTTCCCGGGGTTCTTCATCCTCAATGACTTCCACAAGGTCGTTATCATAAACAGGAGGCCCTTTGTCGTGACGAACCATTTCTTCGATCGGCATCACAAAAGGTTCTTTGTGGTTGATCACCTGAGGAGAGGGAATGGAAGAGGTTTCATAACCGCTACCGACAGGTTCCGCGGGAGAGGGTTTAATTCGAGTGAAGGCCGAAGGAGCGCCGTTTCGATCTTTGAACGGAGCCGTGAGCGTGGAAGGATCGAGCGAGGCCGCATCGAGAGAGGTTCCGGCTCTCCGGGACCTCGCTGGGGCTCGAGAGAAGGAGGAGCCTCCCCTGCTTTCAGAGGCCGGGATGGATCCGGGGGGACATTTGAACGAGGTTCTGCCGGCGTCAACAGAATGCCCCAACGGTTTGGCTCCCAGGGGACTGGCCGGGGTTTCAGGGAAGAAAGAACTCCGGCATTCAGGGGCCGGGACGGCGGTTCTGGTGGGTCATTCGAACGGGGTTCTGCCAGCTCTGGCAGAATGCCTGAAAGATCCGGAAGAGGCTTCAGCGCCGCTCCTTCCAGAGGGGGTGGTCAAAGTGGAAGAGGCTCTTTCGGAGCCTTGGGTGGTGGTTCCCCTGGCCGCGGCGGCTCGAGAGGCGGTTGCGTTGGCCGCTGCTAAGCCCGGAGAAATAAACCTGCAGAGGTAAAGCCTCTGCGGGTTCGTGTCAGGGTTTCGTTCCCTCATTACTGCCAGAAGCCCCATTGCCCAAAAGCAACCCAAGGTACTCATTTTACTTGTCTCTTCCTCTTTTTAGACCGCCCCTCTTTTTAGGCTGCCTAAAATTCTATTGACTTCATTTAACAATTTGATAAATTCAAATAGGCCGAGGGGGAAGAAGACTCATCTCCCATCCGGGGCATTCGAATTTTTACTGATAAGGAAGGAGGCAGGAATAATGGCAGAAATGAAAGGTTCGCAGCCGATTTACTCGACTAAAGTGGAAGGAAAGGACATCATGGTTCCCATGAGGGATGCTGTCCGATTGGCCGTCGATATTTATCGGCCCGACGCAGAAGGAAGGTTCCCGGCTTTACTGGCCTTTGCCGTCCACAACAAGTTCTTGCAGAGCCCGGAGGTAGCCGAGGCATGCAATAATCAGCCGGCGTGGGCTCCTCTTTGGTGCGGCCCGGCAGAAGGGGGTGACACCACATTTTTTACCTCAAGGGGATATGTCCACGTCACGGGTAACCTGAGGGGTTCCGGTCATTCTGACACCGGTGATCCTTGGGTAGAAGGCAGAACAGATTCCTACGATCTGATTGAGTGGATTGCACAACAACCTTGGTGCGATGGCAATGTTGGAATGGTAGGCATATCGGATTATGGAAGAAGGCAGATCGAAGCTGCCATGATGAAGCCTCCCCACTTAAAGGCTATTTTCCCATACGATCCCTCCAATTTCTCTTTCAGAGATACGGCCCCAGGAGCGGTCATTCATACGATGTGGTTTCACCTGTTGAAGTTCGGCGCTGATAATCCGAAAGAGATCAAGCTCACCCCCAGGGAGGAAGAGCTTTGGAAGGAGGCATGGAACAATCCGGACTACAGGATGTATACCGCCATGTTCAATATCTTAGAAAGAAAGGGGAAACTGGCTACAAGGTTTTTCAGACTTCTCATTAACCCCTACGAGCCGGATAACGAGGAGGAACTGGAAGAAGAGCTGAAAAAGATTGATATCCCCATTTATCACGGGTCGGGATGGTACGCTTACACTTATAAGGGCCACATTTTCGGCGCCCTTAGATACTGGAAGCAATGCAAAAATGCGCCTTTTAAGAAGCTGCTCTTGACCGGACCCGCCCATCTACCTCGCCCCTGGATCGCTTTTCACGATGAGATCCTCCGCTGGTACGATCATTGGTTGAAGGGCATTGATACGGGAATCAAGAATGAGCCGAGGGTAAAGATATGGGTCATGGGCGCTAACCGATGGCGTTTTTCGGAAGATTGGCCCTTAAAAGAGACAACGTGGACCAGACTCTATCTCGATAGTTGGGAGCGTTTAAGATGGGAGCCTTTCACTCCCTCCAGCCGGGATGGCATCGATGCGCCTGACTGTTTTGCCCAGATGCCTCTTACACAAACAAGAACAGTGCAGAAGCTTCGATACATGACCGACCCCCTTCCACACGACATTGAAGTGACAGGGCCGTTATCGCTCCATTTTTGGGCGGAAATCGACCATGAGGATACAAACTGGATTATCATTTTGAAGGATGTAGGACCGGATGGTTCGGTTCAAACCGCGAGAGAGGGAGAAATGGAACGTCCGCAAGTTCCAGAGAGAGAGATCACTCGGGGATGGCTCAAGGCTTCTCACAGGGCGGTCATCGAAGAGAAGTCCCTGCCAGGGCAGCCCTTTCACCCGCTCACGCGTCGTGCTCAGAAACCCGCGGTGCCAGGTGAAATCAACCGGTATGCCGTGGAAATTGCTCCGACGTCAAATGTATTCAAGAGAGACCACCGCATCTGTGTCGAGATATCGGTCCTGGATATTCCAACGGGGGTAGCGGGTGACAGCGCCGTAGAGTACATTCCTTATCACATTTGCTCCAGCAAAACAGTCGTTCATAAAGTTTATCGGTGCCAGAAGTACCCGTCGCATCTTCTGTTGCCGATCATACCGGAGAACCCAACTTGAAGAATGGAATAATGGGAAGAACAGAAAACCGGAATGAAGAAAAAACAGAACTTTCTTTATGCCTTAACCCAATATTCCATTATTCGTAACAATTTAGCGGTTTGAAAAATAAGTGTAGTGTAGGCCCTTGTGCCTGCGCACCGGAGTGCTTCGGCACACAGGTGTGGCCGTATATTAAGGACCTGAGAACCAAATTTGTCTTTGTTTTGTCCATGGGCATAAAGCCCTTCACTACAGGTCCTATTCTTTTTCAAAGGACTAAAGTGTTACCATTATTCCAATTTTCGAAAGGAGGAAGGTCATGAAACGTTTTCTTTTTCTCGTTGCTTTATCCCTGGTTGTTTATCTGAATATTGGAACGCTTCCTGGTTTCGCCCAGCCCTACCCCAACCGTCCCATTCAGCTTCTTACCCCGGGAACCCCGGGTCTTATGCAGGATGTGACCTGCAGACTTCTCGGCGAAGAGGTTGGGAAACTACTCAATGCACAGGTTGTCGTGATGAACAAACCCGGTGCATCTATGACTTTGGCAACGGATGCCGTGGCGAGGAGCAAGAAGGATGGCTATACCATTCTCTATGCGAGTGCAACACCTTTCGTTTATGCTCCGGCCACCAATCCTAAGGTCGTCCCTTACGATCCCCTCAAAGACCTGGAGCCTTTGGGCGGGGAAGCGGTCTTTCCCTTCACCGTTACTGTCCAAGAGGGGGCTGCATGGAAAACCTTTCCGGAATTGGTGGACTATGCCAAGAAGAATCCAGGGAAACTCCGTGTGGCCACTCCCGGTCCAGGAAGCACTGACAACTTTAACGTGCAGATCGTTCAAGCCTTGACCGGGGCACAATTTACCCATGTTCCCATGGCAAGCGGGCCGGCCATCGCCTTGTTAGGAGGTCATGTGGAGTTGACCTTCGGTCCCATCACGGAATCCTCACAGTATGTCAAAGCGGGAAAACTAAAACTCCTTTTGCTATCAAATAAGCTGGCTCAGTTTCCGAATGTTCCCACCATCAGGGAGTTTGGCTATAAACAGGATTTAATCAGGGGGTGGTTTGCATTTTTTGCACCTGCAGGGATCCCGGATGAGGTCAAGAAGGTGCTGGTGCCGGCCATTGAAAAGGCCTTCAAGAATCCAGAATTAAAGGCGAAGATTGAGAAGCTGGAGTTCTCTGTCGATTACAAGTCTCCAGCAGAATTCAAGAAGATGCTGGCGGAAGAGTACGAGATAGCGAATGGTATCGCTACAAGAATGGGCTTGCGCAAGTAACCTAAGTGAGCGTTCGGAGTACAGGGATTGCCTATTTGATCCTCAAAATCAAGTTCACCGCTGAGCCGCGGAGTTCGCAGAGATGATTTCTTTTTATGATCCAATCTCTTCTTCTCTGCGTCATTGGCGCCTCTGCGGTGAGATTTCTATTTTGGGCAAGAATAGCTCGGTGAAGCGATGGAGATCATCCAGAGTCTGCTTTACGGCTTTCAGGTCGCGCTGCAGCCCGTTAATCTGATTTACTGTTTCTTCGGGGTGCTTATCGGGACCCTGGTTGGGGTGTTGCCCGGTCTCGGCCCGGCCTCAGCCATGGCCATACTGCTTCCTGCAACGTTCAAAGTGGCTCCGGTCTCTTCCTTCATTATGCTTGCCGGGATCTATTATGGAGCCATGTATGGAGGCTCCACAACTTCCATTCTGGTCAATATCCCCGGCGAGGCAGCATCCGTGGTTACCTGTTTGGATGGACACCAGATGGCCTTGAAAGGAAGGGCCGGCCCGGCCCTTGGGATTGCCGCCTTAGGCTCCTTCATTGCCGGAACCTTTGCCGTCATCGCGCTCA